>JACXTT010012213.1_pt1 | contig 11406 bp, 9 predicted proteins | sample 9270951 | NCBI WGS metagenome assembly JACXTT01 (sample SAMN15532306, study PRJNA645909) | rock metagenome | isolation source: weathered quartz diorite | place: Puerto Rico | collected 2017-06-21 | reverse complement strand
AACGTGGAAAGCTCCAGGCTGCCGAAATCACGGCCAGCTTCTGTCATGAGCGTGCGCAATTGGTCCATCTTCTGCCGAATTTGCGGTAGCGACAGTGCTACTGGCTGCCAACCATCGCCCCAACGGACGACTCGACGTAATGCGGGTAATGAGTTCCCTCCCACCCAAATGGGTGGATGCGGCTTTTGCACTGGCATTGGTCCAAAGTTCACATCTCGATCGATGACGCCAAATTGTCCAGAGAGACGGGGATGTGGGTCCGTCCACAGCGCTTTCATGACGGCGATGTATGCATCGCTCAACGCGGCGCGTTTCTCGAATGGCACTCCGAGAAAGCCGAATTCTTCGCGCAGCCAACCAATGCCCACACCACATATGATACGCCCTCCCGAAAGGCGATCGAGCGTGGCCAGGCTTTTCGCTATCACTGCCGGATGACGATAGGGTAGGATAATAACGCTGGTTCCCAAGCGAATACGTGTGGTGCTTGCCGCCAGAAACGCCAACATGGAGAAACAATCCGGCCAATCGTGCTCTTGATAGACATGCCAGGGCGGGCGCTCTAGCTTCAACGGAAATGGGGTAGTGATCTGCCGCGGGGTTAGCACATGGTCGCCGATAAGCAGGGAGCTGAATCCTAGGTCTTCGGCTAATTGTCCAACTTCGCGGAGGACAACTGGATCGGTCACCGCCGCGCCGCTGTTGACGTGTACGCCGTATCGCATAAAGGCTCTCTCTTTCGTCTATTTTTTTGATGAGGTGCTCAATTAACAAAAATCCTCCCTGTGTTGTACGCGCTCCCCTTTTTGCAAAGAGGGAAGGGAGGATTTCTGTCAACCTGATGGGGCTGGGGTTGTGCTCTACTGTGCGCCAGCGCTACGCAGTAACTGCCCTGGATAGACGCCGGTGTGCTCGCCGTCTTTGGTCAGCACCTGACCGTTGAGGATAGTGTAATGCATGCCTTCGCATTTCTGGAAAAGACGCCGACCATTGCCCGGCAGGTCATCGACTGCATACGGCTCCAGCGGGCGAATAGTATTGGGATCGAAGACCGTCAAATCTGCGGCCATGCCCGGGCGGATCATGCCGCGGTCTCTGAGTCCTAACGTCGCTGCTGGGTAAGCCGCCAACACCTTAATCGCTTTCTCCAGGCTCATGGCCTTGTTCTCACGCACCCAATGACCGAGGAGATACGAGGGGTACCCGGTGTCACAGATGTACTGGACGTGGGCGCCGCCGTCAGAGAGCGACACCAGAGAATACGGATAGTTGATAATTTTGTTGACGGAATCTTCATCGGCATTGGCGAGCGGGGTGAGGAACTGTGTATCGAGATCTTCTTCCATGGAGAGATCCATGAAAATATCGAACACATCCTTGCCTTGCGCGCGGGCGATTTCCGCAATGCTCTTGCCAACTAGCGGTTGGTTTTTCTCCAGCTTGACTTCGTTGACATACATGAGGTCCCAGCGCTTAGAGAAGGCGCGTGGCGTGGGATCGTCGACCAAGTCATAACGCAAGTCCCTGCGCACGGCTGGGTCGCGGAACCGCTGCTTGCGCTCCTCGACGGTGAGAAAGTGGACCTTCCGCCAGTTCGGCATGTCGTCGAAGATTGTAGCGATGTTTTTCAAAGTAAAGCGAAACATAATCGGGCGGCAGCTTGCTTGTGGATAAAGCGGCAGGCCTTCACGTAATGCGCCATCGAGTTTCTCCATCAGTTCAGACCAGAGCGTGGGCTGGTCCCACTGATGGATCAAGCCAATCCACGTGGTGGGCAGGCGCGTCTCTTTGGCGATGGCTTTGAGCAGCTCGAAATCGCGATCCCGCTCCGATTTGTCTTTTTCGTAAATCAGTACGCGCGGGTTGAACTCGAAGAACCCACGACCAAATTCACCCACGGCTTTGCAGACTTCAAAGAGTTCATCATCTTCCGCAACTTTCCCCGGCATCGGTTCACCGTGGTCGCCCACTTGCACAGGAGAACGAGAGACCGAAAGCCCCGCGGCTCCGGCGCGCATGCCCTGGCGAACGAGTTCTTTCATCTGCTCAACTTCCGTGCGGGTTGCCGCACGTTCAAGCGCGTCTTTACCCATCACATGCAAGCGAATTGGCGAATGGCCCATTAAGGCGACGAGGTTCAGGGCAGGGTGCATCCGTTCTACGGCGTCAAGATATTCTGGAAAGGTTGTCCACGACCATGGCACCCCTTTTTGCAAGGTCTCCATGTCTAACCCTTCCACGCGGGAGAAGATGTGCATAAGCGGCTCGCGGTGCTCTGGTTTGCATGGCGCGAACGCCAGGCCGCAGTTCCCCATGACGAGCGTTGTTATCCCGTGCCAGCAGGATGATGTTAACAGAGGATCCCAAAACACTTGTGCATCGTAGTGAGTATGCACGTCCACGAAGCCGGGAGTCACCGCACGCCCGTCAGCGTCGATCACTTCCTGTGCATCGCCGTTGATCTCTCCCACCGCGACGATGCGCCCATTCTTGACTGCGACGTTGCCAGCGTAGCTCTCGGCTCCGGACCCGTCGAAAATCCGCCCGTTTTTGACCAGCAGGTCATAACGCATAGAAAACCCTCCTTCTTTGCTAAGAAGTAGTCAGTAGTCAGTAGCCAGCATAGCATCCTTTCTTTTTCTCTACTGACTACTGAATGCTGACTACTGGCTACTCTTATACTCTTAATAGATCCTCTTGCTCACGATTATTTGCGGGTCTTTCAACTGTGGCCGCATTTTCAGTGTCCATTCGGTATTGCGCGCCTTATCCCACGCTGCGCTTTTGGGCACGCTGGCGTCGTTCATCTCATACACGGCGAGATACTTGGGATTTCCTTCGACCGCTTGGAAACGACGAGCGCAATGGACGCCTGGCACTCCTACGAGCGCGGGGAGATGATCGACGTTGTACCACTGATTGAATTCTGCTTCTTGTTCGGCGGCAATGTTGAGGCGGACCGTCAAGACAAACTCCGGTCCTACTGTCGGATAGTTGCTGCAGGAGAACAGTTTCCGATACGTGCAGTTTGTAGTGTTACGGAAGAGTGGAACGATTTTTTTGCTCCACGATGTAGGCGACTCGCGCAGTTGGCGGAAGGCGTCGCTTTTCACTACTTCTGGGATTGCCAAGTCGTAGAGCGCCAAATACTTTGGCGAACCCTCGACGGCTTGATAACGCCGTCCACTGATAATCCCTGGTATTCCCACCAATTGAGGAATGTGTTCGGTGTTGTACCATTCGTTGAATTCAGCTTCGGCTTCCGGGGCGATGTCCGTCCATACTGCTAATAACCCTTGGGCTTCTTGTCCTGCCATTGCGATACCCTCCTTTTCTTTGCACAGTAGGACAATCTACCCGGTTCTGTAAAGGATTCCGCAAAAAATTTTGTGAGGCGTACGCAGGAGGAAAAAGGGCCGTGAACGAAGAACCAGAATTGCTTTTTACGTTGGATGGTCCGCTGGCAATGGTCACACTAAATCGCCCGCACGCACATAACGCTCTGACGTGGACGATGTATGACATGCTTGTTGAAGCGTGCGAGCAAGTAGACGCCGCCGAGGCGATACGCGTGCTGGTCATTCGTGGCGCTGGAGGCAAAGCCTTTGCCGCCGGGACGGATATCAGCCAGTTCCAGAATTTTCACACGGAAGAGGATGCGCTTAATTATGAACGGCGGCTCGATCAAGTAATCAGCCGAGTAGAAGCAGTAACGAAGCCGACGATTGCTGTTATCGAAGGCGTTGCCGCCGGCGCCGGGGCGCTGCTCGCTCTGGCCTGCGATCTGCGCTATTGCACGCCGGACAGTAAGATCGGCGCGCCCATTGCTCGCACGCTAGGCAATTGTTTGTCGATCGCGAACTATGCCCGCATTGTTGACCTCGTCGGCCCGGCGCGCACTAAAGAGTTGCTGTTTCGGGCGCATCTTGCTACCGCTGACGAAGCGGCGCAGGCTGGACTGGTCAATGAGATCATTCCGTCTGAGCGACTTGATGAGCACGTGAAGCACGTTGCGCTGGAAATCGCCTCGCATGCGCCTATCACGCTGCGAGTGACGAAAGAAGCGATCCGCCGCTTGCAGGCCCATCGACGCGCGGTTGATGGGGATGATTTAACCGTGCAGGCGTATATGAGCGAAGATTTCCGCGAAGGGGTGCGATCGTTTATGGAAAAGCGCAGAGCGGTGTTTCACGGACGGTGAAAAGCTGCCGACATTTACCTGCGTGGTTTGAACGGATACAACCGCTCAGATGCGTGATATGCGCAGAAGTTGATGACATCGGAGGAAACACATGGGCCAAAAACGCTGGGCGATCTCACTGCCGTTCGAAGGATTTTCATTAGCAGAGCATATCAACATTGCAAAGGAAGCTGAGCAACTCGGCTATACGGACGGCTGGTCCTCGGAAGTTGATGGTGTTGATGGGTTTTCTCCTTTAGCTGTCGTTGGCGGAGCAACCCAGATGCGTGTGGGCGTTGCGATTGCGAATGTCTACACGCGCGGGCCAGCGACCTTAGCGATGACTGCCGCCGGTCTAGCGGAAGCTGTACAAGGACGATTCTGTCTTGGCATTGGCGCAGGTTCGCAAGCGATCGTCCAATTTTGGAATGGTGGGAAGTTCGAGCACGCCACTACGCGAGTGCGGGAGATGGTGCAAGTACTGCGCCCGGCGTTTGCCGGCGAGCGTGTTGTGTTTCACGGCAAGACGTTGTCGGTGGAAGGGTTCCGCATTAGTCGCCTGCCGACGTATCCGATCCCCATTCATGTAGCGGCGCTGCGTCCGCCCATGTTGCGACTTGCCGGTTCGTTGGCGGATGGTTGCATTATCAACTGGTTATCTGCCGAAGACGTACGGAAATCCGTCGCCGTTGTGCGCGAAGCCGCCACGCAAGCGGGAAAAACTCCAGATTCAGTTGAAATCTCCGCGCGCATTTTTGTGTGTGTCGATCCGCCCTCGTCCGAAGCCGAGCTCGGGGTGCGCCGTCACATCAACTTTTACCTGAACGTGCCGGTCTATCGCGAGTTCCAGAAATGGTTGGGGCGCACAGAAGTGCTCACGCCGATGTGGAATGCGTGGGATGCCGGTGACCGCAAAGGCGCAGTTGCGGCTGTGTCTCCACAAGTGATGAAAGATCTTATTGTGTGGGGATCGCCTGAAGAGATGTGTGATCAGGTGCGGCGTTACCTCGATGCGGGGGTGGACACGGCGTTCCTGGAGTTTCGTTCGTTTGTGGGCGATGTTGCGCAGAAGCGCGACTCGATCATGAAGACGATGCGCGCGATGGCGCCTGGAAAATAAGGCGGGACTCTCTACTTTCAGCGAGGGCCTTTACCATAGCTCTTGTACGTGCAGAGTAAAGCCAGATAACACTGGTCCTGCGCTGACTGAGGTTGGATCGTCAAGCATTTCTACTAGCTGATCTGGTCGATAAATGGAGACGCGTTTCTCAAAGGGGTCGACCGGCCGGCCCAGCCCTCCGTTAGCGAGGCGCTTTGCGCAGTGTAGCTGAAGAGAAAGGAGGATCTTATGCACTTGGTGGATAAAGACATCCCAGGACCTCGGCGTGATTTCGTCGGCTATGGTCGTCGCTTGCCGAGAGTGTTCTGGCCGAGTGGCGCTAAGGTCGCGGTCAATCTCGTGGTGAACTACGAGGAAGGTTCAGAATACTCCAAGCCTGCAGGGGATGAACGGAACGAAGGCTTGGCGGAGATCAGCTATAATTTGCAACCGCAGTATCGAGACCTCTGTGTCGAGTCTGTGTATGAGTACGGCAGCAGAGCTGGCATCTGGCGCATCATGCGGCTCTTTGACGAATATAAAATTAAGGTTACCTTCTTTGCTTGCGCCGTCGCATTGGAGCGCAATCCTGAAGTGGGGCAGTGGATTCAGGAGAGTGGTCATGAGCCTTGTTCACATGGCTGGCGTTGGAGTGAACATTGGCGCTTCAGCCGCGAAGAAGAAAAAGAACGCATGCAGTGGGCGATCGCATTGATCAAGCAGACGTGCGGCGAGCGTCCCCAAGGGTGGTACTGTCGGTATGGCCCTAGTATCTACACGCGAGAGCTGGTCGTGGAAGACGGTGGGTTTGTGTATGACTCTGACGCTTACAATGACGATCTGCCATATTTCACTCAAGTAAACGGAAAACAACATCTCATCGTGCCCTATTCGTTGACCTACAACGACGCCCGATTCGTGTTGTCGCAAGGCTATGGCAGCCCGGCGGATTTTTTTGAAACCTGTAAACGAGGGCTAGACGAACTATGGCGCGAAGGGGCCGAGGGCTATCCGAAGATGATGTCTGTCGGCCTACATCCGCGCATGGTGGGGCAGGCCGGGCGTACTTCGGGACTCCGAGAGTTCATCGAATATGCTTTGAAGAAAGGCGGCGTCTGGTTTACGCGACGGATTGATATCGCCCAGTGGTGGCTGGAGCATCACGAGCAGTTCTCTCGTTGAATGAAGAAGAGAGGAGATTTTCATGGCGGCTGCGGATCTTTTACAGCTGGGAATCTCTGATGTTTTGGGGCAAATCCGCACGCGGAAGTTGTCGCCGGTAGAGTTGGTGCGCGCCTATTTGGAACGGATCGAAAAGCTTAATCCTTCATTGAATGTGTACCTGACAGTTTTGGCCGAAGGCGCCTTGGCCGCCGCAAAGGCGGCAGAACAAGCAGTGATGAATGGAAAGACGTTGGGGCCGCTGCATGGCGTACCGGTGGCGCTGAAAGATAACTGCGACGTTACTGGCGTGCGCATGACGGCGGGAACGAAGTTTTTACGAGAGAATGTTTCGCGTGCAGATTCTGAAGTCGCTGCGCGATTACAAAATGCCGGCGCCATTGTGTTGGGAAAACTCCACATGCACGAATGGGCGATTGGCGCGACGACGCGCAATCCCCATTTTGGTCCTTGCCGCAATCCCTGGGATCCGCAACGCATTCCTGGCGGCTCCAGCGGCGGGTCTGGAGCCGCGCTGGCTGCGGACATGACGCTGGCGGCGATTGGTACGGACACGGGCGGTTCCGTGCGCATTCCTGCTGCGCTTAACGGCGTCTCCGGCCTTCGTCCAACCGTTGGACGCGTGAGCATTCGCGGCGTGGTCCCTGTGAGCTGGACATTCGATACGGTCGGCCCAATGGCGCGGCGTGTGGAAGATGTTGCTTATCTTCTGCAAGTCATGGCTGGCTATGATCTTGCAGAACCTACCTCCGTTGACGTTCCTGTCCCGGACTACTTTGCTGAACTGCGTGCTGGAGTCAAGGGATTGCGTATTGGGTTGCTCGCCGGTTACTTTCTCGCTGAGCCAGAACCTGCGGCAGCGACTGCCGTGCAACAAGCCGCCCAAGTTTTTGCTTCACTGGGTGCGCAGGTGGAAGAGGTAGAGCTGATTGGTGCAGCTGACATGATTGACCGCATGAGCGAGTTGATTTTGACAGACGCAGCAGCATTCCATCGGGCGAGAATAGCCAGCGGCCAGAAGATTTTGGGCAAGACGTCTTGACTCGTTTGCAACGCGGCGCGGCGGTGACTGGGACCCAATACGCGCTCGCTCGACAAGAACAACGCCGTTGGCAACGCTACATAGAGCAGGTGTTCTCTCGGTATGATTTATTGCTGGCCCCAACCTGCGGCATGGCGGCCCCGCCTATTGAGGAAAGCGACGGAGTGGAAACGACGCGTCGCCTCACACGCTTTTGCTATCCGCTTAATCTGGCTCTTGTGCCGGTGATTAGTATTCCCTGCGGCTTCACTCCAGAAAGGATGCCGCTCAGTATGCAGTTGGCTGCACGCCATTGGCAAGAAGCGTTGGTGCTGCGGGCGGCGTGGGCATATCAACAGGCGACGGACTGGCACTTGCGTAGACCGGTGCTGTAATACGTCATGAGTTATAAACATACGTCCCCCTCATCCGCAGCCGCTCCGCGTCTGCTGCCCTCTCCCCCGAGGGGGAGAGGGATAGGGTGAGGGGAATATACGAAAGGAAAAAGGAGGGTCATTTATGGCTATTTTTCGTATGTACACTGGTAGTGATGGACATTCTCATCTCGAGGAGCAAACGCCGAGCGCGCATCCTGTGCTCGCGGAGGAACGCGCCGCTGCCCATATTCAGTTTCGAGAAATACCTGTGAGCACGGCTATGAGCTGGCACAACGCACCACGAAGGCAGTATGTGATCGTCCTGGCTGGTCAGTTGGAGATTGGCTTCAAAGACGGCACGACGCGTCGTATGAATCCCGGGGATGCGACACTTGCAGAAGATCTCACCGGCTCGGGACACACCACGAGGGTCTCTAGCTCCACTCCAGCAGTCGCGGCAATCGTACCGCTGGCGTAAGGGCGGAATGTGGCCAGCAAAGCCGCGCCTTGCTGGCCACTCTCCAAGGAGGCTTACGGTTTATGAGTAAGAAAAACTCATTCTCTTTGTTGATATTAGGTTTCGCTGTAGCGGCGACCGTCGCGTGGCTGGAACTGGGAGGGCGACAGCAACCAAGCGGCAATGTATATGCAGAAGAAACCGGACAGAAACAAGCATCACCTGAAGGAGGACGGCAGATGAAAATTACACGCATCTATACCGGGGCAGATAACAAATCGCATTTCGAAGACATTGAGGTCCCTTTGAAGGATGGCGGCAAGGCCGGGTTCATGTCTGATTTACAAAAGGCCACCGGCGTGGTTTTCCGTGAGACTGGCGGTAATTATGACTTCGATTTTCACAATGCGCCGCGACGGCAGTATGTCGTCAACCTTGAAGGTGAGGTGGAAATCGAGATCGGCGATGGGACGAAACGTATCCTGCGCTCGGGCGATATTTTGCTGGCTGAAGACACCACCGGCCAAGGCCACATCAGCCGCGCCGTAGGTGGAAAGCCGCGAAAATCGCTGTTTATCACGTTGGAGTAGCTAGGCGAGCCCTGCTATCTCCTGGCGAAGCCTGCCGCCGAATCTGTTGCCGCAATTGTTCTCTCCCAAAGGCGGCTTGACCGCTCCCGCTGCTCTCCTTACGATCGCCAGTCATTCCTGTGATTGGCGATTTTATTTCCTATGCAGAAAATCATCGAGATTAAAAACGCGACGGTATATCGCGGCCAGCACCGAGTATTCAATAACTTCTCGCTCGAATTGGAACTTGGCTGTAACACGGCCATTCTAGGACCCAACGGCGCCGGCAAATCGACGCTGCTCAAACTGTTGTCTCGCGAACTCTATCCGGTGGAACAGGATAACAGCTACGTGCGAATTTTCGGGCAGGAACGTTGGGACGTGTGGGAGTTGCGCGACCACTTTGGCATCGTATCGCACGATCTCCAGCAGCAATATGTGAATAATGCACGAGGGATGAACGTGATCCTCTCGGGCTATTACTCAAGTATCGACACTGCCTGGCATCACCAATTTAGCGAGGAAGACAAATCACGCGCGCAGCGCATCGTCGAGATGCTCGGGATATCGGACCTCAAGAACCGCATGTTTGGGGAGATGTCAACTGGCGAACAGCGGCGTTTTCTCCTGGGCCGCGCGTTAATTAACGATCCCGATACGCTCATTCTCGATGAGCCGACAAGCGGGCTCGACCTCAGCGCTTGCTTTCAATACCTAGATGTCGTTCGTCAGCTGATGCGCGACGGTAAGACGATTATCCTCGTCACCCACCATATCCATGAAATTCCACCAGAGATCTCGCGCGTAGTGTTACTCAAGAATTGCATGGTGGTCGCGCATGGCGAAAAACCCGGAATTCTGACCGACCAGCGCCTCAGCGCGTTGTTTGATACTCCGGTCAATCTCGTCCAGACCAACGGTTTTTATCAAGCCTTCCCTGGTGAGAGCAAATAGCACCTCACCACAGGAAGGGAGAAGATGTCATTCTTCGCCTCCGCATCGCTTCGGCTCAGAATGACAGACTCGTTAAAATCTGTGCGATGAATTAGAGGATGTAGTAGGTGAATTCGAACCACAGCAAGTCGCGCTCGCTGGTCAGATACAACCCCGACGGCCCCAGGTTGTGCCGACTCCCCAGCTTCCACGCCGTCCCCATCGAGATATCAATCGGCAGCCCATAGATGCCATGATAGAACCACTGGCCATAGAGAAACGGCATCTTCCCATTGGGATCGTACAGGAACGCCTCCCGGTGTTCGAACTTCTTGTACAGCCCCCCCGTCCCCAGCGTCCAAATCATGTCCCAATGATGCCACTGGTCGCGGCGCACCCCCGCCCGCGTGGCCGTGGCCCGAATGCCAGAGCCGCCCGTGTTGGGGTTTAACTGGTTGGAGAGCTCAGGCCGGTACGTCATCAGCCACTGCAGGGTGACCGCCTGTTGCGCACTGGCAAAGCTCCCCAGCCCCCACGGTAAGCGGCGCATCCACCCCATGCCCGGGTAACTGGCGTACCCCTGAATGAGGTCCATCGCCATCCCATGGCGCCACACCGGCAGCTCATACACCACTTTCGGATGCTTCTTCGCCGGCTCCGAGAAGTCGGGATTGCCGATCCACTTGTGCCAGTGATCGGGCGTCGTCACGCTCTCCTCCACCCGGAAGACCGCCCCGGTATAGTCAAAGTCATTATACGTGCCCGTCAGCCCGATAATGTGGCTGTTGCGGATAATCGACGAGGAGGCGGCCGTACACAGCGTCTGGGGCAGGCGCGCGGCTTGCTTCTGTTTAGCCGAGGGCAGCGGATTGCCTTTGGCATCGAGCCGCCGCGTCGGCCAATCGTACCCCCGCAGATCCGCGCCCATCAGCAGCGTGTTCTGCTTCAGCTGCTCCGGGCGCCCCACGTTAGCCCGGCCCGCCGGGTTGAGACAGTGCTGCAACCCCTCCTCGAAACTGCCCGCCTTGCCGGGTATGTCCGAGTCGCTATAGATCTTGAGCGGTATGTTGTTATTAGTAAACCCCCACACCCCACTTTGCTGGAAGATATAGTTGAGCGTGAAGTCCATCCCAAACCATGTCTTGGCCAGCACCCGCATGCCCCCCGCCACCGAGAGGGGAAAATTGATGTTGTTTTGCAGCTTGTGGCCATATCCTTTGGGAATGTTGTAAATCACGCTGTACCGCTCGCCCGCGACGTCCGGATGGCAGATCCCCTTGGCGTAGTCCACACAGAGATAGTCCTGCTGCATGTCGTTGGATTGCGGCCCCGTGGTCACCACCGACCAGGGGTTAGTCTGCCGCCGCCGCCCCAGCCAGCCCGGCCGGTAGGGCATGAAGTAGCGGGCATGCGCACAATTGGCGGAACTATAGTTAACCACCTGGCCATCCGGCGTCATACAGGATTTGAGCTCAAAGGGCAGCCGCCAGGCGTCTTCGACGATGAGCTTGGTGTGGTTGCCGGGATCCATCTCGCGGGGCGTAAACCACCCCTCAATCCCCACTTCGGATAAACTCTGCCCTACGTC
>JACXTT010012212.1_pt1 | contig 11407 bp, 7 predicted proteins | sample 9270951 | NCBI WGS metagenome assembly JACXTT01 (sample SAMN15532306, study PRJNA645909) | rock metagenome | isolation source: weathered quartz diorite | place: Puerto Rico | collected 2017-06-21 | reverse complement strand
CACCCGAGAGGTGTGGCCATCACCCAGGGTGGGGTGATTTACGTTGCCGACAATGCAAACCAGGACATCCGCAGGATCACGCCAGATGGGACAGTAACACTGATAGCGGGAAGCCCTACACATGCGGCAGGCAATACAGACGGTGTAGGTACGGCAGCCACCTTCAATTCCCCTCTTAGTATCTATGTGGATAAAACGGGTACCGCCAATGTGGTCGACGAGGTTGGAAATGTGCGCAAGTTAGTACTTACTGGGTATACACTGAAAGGCACACTCCCAGCAGGCTTGGTTTTTGATCCGACAACAGGCATTATCAGTGGCACACCGACAGGAACGATTACTACTGTAACCGACACCGTCTCCGCCTATAATGTCACGGGTTATTCTACAACTTATATTACCTTTGGGCCCGCTCCTACGATCAGTTACAGCAATTCGTCCAATACTTATACGATAGGTGTACCGATCACTTCCATGACCCCAACGGTAACGGGTAACCCTGTTCCTTATACAGGATATACAACCACTTTCGCAGGGAGCGGGACATCAGGTACAACTAATGGCGTAGGAACTGCAGCTACCTTTGCGCTGCCCGATGGGCTTACTGTTGACTCGAAAGGAAACGTTTACGTTACGGATATCTATAATGTCAATGATATCCGTAAAATTACGCCATCTGGTCTTGTCAGTACGCTCGCAGGTTCGGCAACATATGGGTTTGCCGACGGAGCAGGCGCCAATGCTTTTTTCCGTCACCCGCTCGGTCTAAGTACGGATACAGCTGGGAACGTCTATGTCGCTGATGAGAGCAATAATGCGATCAGAAAGATTAGCCCGGCCGGGCTGGTAACAACATTGGCCGGTGGTACGCAGGGCTCAGCGGACGGGAAAGGTATTGCTGCACAGTTTTATTTTCCAACAGGTACCGCTGTCGATGTATCAGGGAATGTGTTTGTAGCCGATTATTGGAATAATAAGATTCGTAAAATAACGCCAGACGGAACGGTGACTACTATTGCCGGGGGAGCACAGGGTTATGCAGATGGTACTGGCACGGCGGCACAGTTTTATCGTCCGAATGCAATTGTCGTCGATGCTGCTGGGAATCTATTTGTACTTGACAGGTATAATCAGCGGGTACGTAAAATTGATCCTAATGGGGTGGTGACTACCTTGGCTGGCAATGGAACGGTGGGTTTTGCTGATGGTCCAGCGTTGTCTGCCGAGTTCAACTACCCTGGTGACTTAAAGATCGATGGAGCAGGGAACATTTATGTATCTGATTATTATAACTACAGAATCCGTAGGATCAGCCCTGCAGGTATAGTAAGTACATTGGCGGGTACCGGTGTTGCCGGGGGCAACAACGGCGAGGGAAATGTTGTTACTTTTGGTGGAATTTATGCATCCCCAGCGGGCATGGCTATTGATGGAATGGGCTGCTTATATGAAGCTGACTACCCGTCCAACATAATCCGCAAGACAGTGACAACGCCTTATACAATCAGCCCCAAACTACCGGCTGGGCTGAATTTTGACCCAAACACAGGTATCATTAGCGGAACACCGACTGTAACAGCACTGCCGACAACATATACGATTACCGCCTATAACATGGTCGGGATTGGTACGACTGCGGTAACCATAGGAGTGACACCGGTGCTACCTAATAACCCTGCGAATGATTTTGATAAGAACTGGATCTATGTAAGGACATATGATGAAAATGGCAATGAAATCGGCGCCTCAAAAAGTTTTTACGATAATAACGGTAAACCTACACAAGCGCAAACCAAGAACGAGACAACGGGAAATGTTTTAGCTAGCCAGACCGTTTACGATCTTTATGGCCGTGCAGTAGTAAAAACATTAACAGCGCCGACAAACAACTCTGCGTTTGCTTATAAAGGCAATTTTGTAACCAATAATGGTAACCAGTATAACTATCTGAACTTCGACGGCGATCCGACAAATACCTCAACGCCGTATGCAAAACTGAATAATCCTGATGCGATCGATAATTCCACAATTGGAACCTTAGGATGGTACTATAGTAATAACAATACTTCTGAACCATATGTTGCTGCAACAGGATTTCCTTACGGCAGGACAGATTTTTATCACGATGGTACAGGTGCTGCCAAGCGGTCCGCAGGAATTGGTGAACAATTAAAAATGGGGATGGGGCACGAGGCCATAAGTAATAGTTTCCCGGTGCAAAATGAACTCAATAATTATCTGGCGATACGAAATCAGTTCTTCCCCACGTCGGTTGCAGGTAACGGCCCTGCGACCATGTCGGGACAGGCATTGCAATCTGTAACGACGGACGAAAATGGCCTCGAGGCATTAGCAGTTACCGACTTGAGCGGAAAAACTTTGATGACCGGAAGAGCTGATCCTTCCGGCTGGCTGGCTGTCACTAATACTTTAACAGCAAGCGCTAACCGGCAGGATTTTGAAATTTCAATTACGACTAACCAGTATTCGACATTTTCAATCATTTCTAACCAAATAGTAAATGTTTACTATAACGGGGGGGCAAGCCCGCAATATACAGGTTCGGGAAATGCTTATCCATCTCCCGGAACTGTCGGAACCTATGTGATCACCTCGGCATATCCGTTTAGCTATTCGTATACGGATAACTCAAACGCGGATGCCAATATTCCCAGTGCATCGGTACCTGTCAATGAATCTGGCTCTGTAAACCAGTATTTCCGTTTAACAAGCCAATCTCCAGTGACGGTTTCTGGCGGAGCCTATACCCTGTGGGATATGGTGGCCGAACAGGATATTACCAGCTCGTTCCAGGCAAATAATACCTTGTTACCGGGTTACTATAAATTGGTAGCGACATCGCCTGCCGCAAACGGTGCGACTACTACCAACATGGTAACCATCACTTACACCAATAAATATTCGGATATCAGCTATAACTATTACAACCAATTAGGGCAATTGATCGCTGGTATTGCCCCAAATGGTGTACAGCAGTTGATCCAAAACGGTTACACTGGTATAACATCGGCAAGTCAGCTTCCTTTCGTCAGCCTTTATAGCTACGATTTGCAGGGACGATTGACATCGGTGAAAACCCCTGATGCGGGCACATCTAATTTTATTTACCGCCAAGACGGGAAGATACGTTTTTTACAGAACAGTTACCAAGCTAATTCTGCGAATGCGGGGACAGGCAATGCGGAAAAATTCTCTTACACTAATTACGATAACATAGGCCGCCCAGTAGAATCCGGGGAACTGGCAGTCACGTCAGCAACATTTGCCAGCCTGGGTGGTAATACCGCCATGCTGGAATCGACCGACCCAGTGGCTTCACTGCCCTCGGGAACGAAGCTATCACAGATCAATACCTATTACGACACCCCTGCAACTAATCTCACATTAACCGGATATGTACAGGATCCCGGATTTTTAAAAGGCGCTGTAAGCTATACCTATAATGCCAACAGCACGACCTGGTACAATTACGATGATCACGGCAGGGTGACCTGGACGGTGAAACAGATCGCAGGTCTGTCGGGATATAAAACAGTGGATTACACTTACAACGATCAGGGAAATGTAACAAAAGTAGATTATCAAAAAAGTACGTCTTCAGAAAGGTTCATCCATTATTATACCTATGATGCCGACGGCAGGTTGACGAACGTGCAGACCAGCAGGGATGATATCACCAAAATGCAGCAGGCCAGCTACTACTACTATTTGCACGGTCCAATAAAAAGAGTAGAACTAGGTGACCATTTGCAAGGAATAGACTATGTGTATACACCGCAAGGCTGGCTAAAAAGTATAAACACCCCAACGGGTATAAATGCCAACGATCCAGGACTGGATGGCATAGACAATGGTTTTGGCAAAGATGCTTTTGGTATGCAAATGGAATACTTCCCAGGGGACTATAGCCGCCCAGGAAGCAATGTTACAAGCGTACCCACCGGGCAACAAACCTACTATAATGGCAACGTTAACGGCATAAGCTGGCAAAGCAATAAACCAGCATCGGTTGTCACAAATTCTCCTAATATCCAGAATCCGGCGATGTACGCCTATAGCTATGATCCGAAATATCAACTGACTGGGGCAACCTGGGGTACACCGAATTATTCGGCGAGCCCATTATTTACCGCTGGCAGCACGTTTGGCGAGAAAAATATGGCCTACGACCCTAATGGCAATATAACTGGATTACAGCGTTACAACGTTAGTGGTAATTTAAGTGATGATTTTAGTAAATACACCTACCAGTCGGGTGCCAATCAGCTGTTAAGTGTTGGTAATACTGCAAGCCCATCAGCATATGCAAGCTACACGTATGATGAAATTGGACGGTTGAAAAGCGAGACACTGACAGGTGCGACCAATCCCTATTATTTAAAATATGACGTGACCGGAAAAATCACTGGTATTTACAGTGATGCAGCCATGACCATGGCGACAGAAAGCTATACATACGATGAAAGCGGCAACCGGATAAAAATCACCAATGCCAATGGTACAACATACTATGTGTATGATGCAAATGGCAACGTGATGGCGATTTACACCGGAGCAACGGCAACGATTGCAGAAGCACCATTTTACAGCGGGGATCGTCTCGGTACCTATTTTTATAGCAACAATAACTACCAGTATGAGATGCGGGATAATGTGGGCAGTGTACGTGTCGTGATGAATCGCGTCAAAAATACAAATGGCCAAGCCGATGTCGTTACCTACAATGATTATTATCCTTTTGGAAGTATCGCACAAAGTGGTGGAACCAATTATCGGTATGATTATCAAGGTGCTTATTCGGAGAAGGACCCGATCACCGGTTGGAATAACTTTATGTTGAGAATGTACGATGGTAAAATTGGTAGATGGCTGACAACTGACCCTGCCGGACAATTTGCTTCGCCATATGAAGCCATGGGAAACAATCCAGCGAGGGCCGTCGACCCTTCTGGAGCTGACAGCCTTTGGTATGGTATAGGAGGAACAACAGATGGAGGTTTCCATAAATATGTATGGGCAAATGATGATTTTGTTAAAGCTCCCAATGGAGACCCCAACGCCGTACCGCTTGGAAATGGCGAATACCATGGCTATACTACCGATGGAAATTATGAAGAGTTGCATAGCGACGGTACGAGAACCATCATGAGAAATGCTCCGCTGGGCGTTTACGATCACAGTTTTGATGGGCTGATCAAATTCCATGACTTCATGGATGAGGTAATACCGATTGCGATCACTTTGCCAATGGGAGGAATGGGAGGAGGCGGCTCCCTGTTTGCGAGTGGTGCTGAAGACCTTGCCAATGAGGCTCCAGCCATACTTGAAAACCTTGGCGGTCAAGCCAGTCGTGTGTTTTGGTCCGGAGGAGAAGAGGTCATGGATCAAGCGACTAAATACGCTATGGAAAATAATATGACCACATTAGGAATGACAAGGGCAGGGCAGAATTTGGCGAATCTGATTAAAACAAGAAATATACCGTGGGAAGAAGCGAGGCCAATGTGGGCAAGATTATCGTCGGTTTTTGCTAAAGGCGCCAAGAATTCAGCCCATTTTTTTGGCGAGGAAAGAGCGGGGTCCATTTGGATGGATTTTGAAAAACCTATATTAGAGTTAAAAAATGTTAATATTGTATTTCATTAATGATATGATGAAAGAATATAAAATCGGGGATGTTGCGTTTGCCCTTTCTCAGGAAGCACTGAATGTTAGGCTGACATCAGCTGACAAGAATGTACTATTCGCAAAGCAAAATGTTGACGATATCTTTTCCTTAATAAATCATAATTTCACTATCGTGAACGATTTTTATCGTTCGATTGTAAAAAATAGCGGACTAAACATTGAATTCGAGGAGATTTCCCAAATAAGCTTTTCAATCGTGTTGCATTATCTTTATATGTACAACTTATGGAGAAATACATATAAAAAACAAGCAAACAGAAAATTGAGCTTTGACACGAAAGATTTGAGTCATCCATCTACCCATGATATTATTTTTAAATATTTTAGTACTAAGTACCCAGCTGATTGGGCGGCAAAAAGTGCTGTCTTGATTGGTATGTCCGATAGAGAACTTCTTGATTATTACGAGGGAAGAAAACAATTTTATAACAAGTAGAAGGCGATATATTTATGAAAAAGTATTATGAAGACACTGGGATGTATCGTTTTTAATTAGGCTCTATTCTCAAAAAAGATAAGCCGTCTTTAGTTGAGCTAATTAACAGGTTCGAAATAGGTGACATATTACCCAAAATCGTTGGATGCATGTTTTATTTGTTTTGATTGTTATAATTCATTTCTGGCCTTCTTTCTAAATTGTACTTTTCGCGCTATTGAAAACTATTGCTCATCTGGAACAGCGGGAGATACATGGAAATAAGGATAACACCGACGATCAAGCCAAGAAAAATGATGATCAACGGCTCCATCATACTGCTTAGGGTAGATGTTTTATATTCCACTTCCTCGATATATTGTTCAGATACCTTAGCAAAAAAATAATCAAGTTGATTGGTTTCCTCACCTACTTTAATGAGTTGGATTAGTTTAGACGGATAGATATTAAATTGCTGCAAACTTTGATGCAGGGATTTGCCTTTTAGAATATCGTCTTCCACTTTTTGGAGGGAGGATTCTACCGGGTAATAGCCGATCATTTGTTTGCTCAGGGCTATCGCGCGAAGTAAAGGAAGTCGCGCATTAATTAGTAAACGCATGGAATTGCAGAATCGTGCCAGGTAAATCTTTTGCACCAAATTGCCAACTACCGGGAGCTTTAATATCAGCTCAGATGATAATTTCCGGAAACGTTCTGTTTTACGCGCACTGTAAATAGCTATCGAAATTAGTAATATCAAAATAAATACTCGCCAAAAACCTGCTTCCATCATTTGCGATACAGCAATGATCTTTTCGGTGATCCAGGGAAGATGTCCGCCAAACCGCTTGAAGATATCGCCGAACATAGGCACCACGAACTTAAGCATAAAAAAAACAGCGCCAAGGGAAGTAGATAAGACCACGCAAGGATAAGTCAATGCCGAAACGATCTTGCGGCGCTGCTTGATTTTGTTCTGGTAAAATCTCGCCAGGTCCTGCAATATCTCGGTTATTTTACCGGTCTCCTCACCAATCTGTAAGCTATACACCTCGTAAAGGGAAAACCTGCCCGAGTCAGCTAAGGCTTTCGATAAGGCGCTTCCTTTTAAAACGGCATCCTGTATGCTTTTGAAAAGGCTTTTGTCTGCTTCTTTCTCCTGGTCAGCAGTGATCAGCTCCAGGCTGCTTTTTAAATTGATTCCGGCCTCGAGTAATGAACTTAATTCAAGGTAAAGCGCTTCTTTCTTTTTATCACTCAGTTCTTTACTGCCAAAGCGGATATCTTTATTAAGCAGGGAAAATAGGTCGCTACTAACCGGCCCTTTAGGCGACCGGACAACTTTCTTTTTTTGATAATTACTTATGTCAATTGAGGGCATCAGTGTTAGGATTAAAAAGGTTGACAGAACTGTATAATTTATGGTAGCGCAGCAAAATGGGTTCATTTTCCAACTGGATCGAAATCGATATCTCATCAGTGCGGGTATTGCCGGTGCCGCCAGGTTCGGTGGCTGGCTGGCCCTCAAACGAATAGGCTGGCCCTTGATTTTTTACCCGAAAAGTATCGCGTTCGGAAGATATTCGGATAATCGCGTCGGGAGTAAATTGATATCGGATGGAAGTCTCCTTTTCACGGAACAACAAGCCGGAGTCTGATCGTTCAATTAACTCAGCCTTATTGGAATCTTTTTTAAATAACTCGTCCAACTTTTCTACAGTAGAGAATTTCTCATTTCTGGCATGAAAAGAGGTATACGATCCGCTGATGATCCGGTATGAAGTATAGGTAATGCCAATCAAAATTGCAGAAATAGCCATGGTGACAATCACCTCCATTATAGTAAACGCTTTTATGTTATGTCTTTTCATCTCGGAATTAATTTATGCAGCATGGCTATTTTTTGCTGGTTCCCGTCATAAGCGGTCAAGCTGATCTTGTTTACTAAAGTATCGTTAACGTAAACATCGACTTGCTGTTCGATGTGTAGGCCAGCTGTGTCCAATGACTTATTAACAGGATTTTTTTCGTGCTCGGCTTGTATTAGTTTTTCCTGAAGAATGCCTTGCGCTTTGATCTTTTGTTCAGATAAGGACATGCGCATTACGTTGGTATAGATCATCATGGCCAGGCCAAACACGACGACGATGATTACCATGGCCACGACTACCTCAAGTATACTCGAGGCGCCAACTTTATCTGATAGAATCAATTTTGATCGAGCCATTGCAGAATTTTTTTTCTCTTGGACACCGGGAATAAGTCACTTGTCAGGTAATACCTCGACAGCTTTTTGCTATTAATTCGGGCGTCTATTAACGTATTTTCCATTAAATTATAACTGCTTTGATACGTAAAAAGCCTGGTAAAAACGCTGCCATTTATATTCAAATTGCTTTTGAATTTTAACATGCCCTGTGAATAGATCTGACCGGTGACAGTGACGTTACTATCAAGTGATAGAATGGGCATATTGTCTTCTTCCCTTGAGCGCACCGCAAAGAGCGCGCCCTTAACGGTCGTATTTCTATCCAGAACTAATTTAACCTGCTCGCTCGCTAACCCGGAGTTCACGACGCCTAAGCAGGATGGGTACGAAAACTGGCAGTCAGCCCCTATATGTATAGAGTCGGCTGCAAAAAGCTGGCATGCGCCGCTGAAACCATGGTTTACCTGAATAGAGCGGGCAAAGATTAATACATTTTCCAGTTTGCATGATGCGTCGATGATGACGCTTGAGTCCGAAAAAAGAATGATATTTCCCCGCAGCTGGATGTTTTTAAGGATGTGTTCACCCTTGAAATGTATTGTTCGCGTGGGTTTCAAAAAGGAATTGTCTATACTATCTATTTTTGCAAGAATGCTGTCGGCTGGTGTCATCTGGACTTTTTGCGCCAGGAATTGCTGGAGTTTTCTCAGCCGCTTTTGATCAAGTGAAGGCAGGGTCTTGTTACTGTTGTTAATTTTCCCCGCGATCAAAAGCTCATCGCCCTGGTAGGCTTTTCCATTAACGTAAGCCTTTTTCACGCCGGCTTTTGGGAGCCACGCATCTCCCACGATCGATGTTTCCCCCGATAAACTTAAAGGACGGTCTTGGTCAGCCAAGTACAGGCAGGCCCATTTAGCGGAATCAATGTTGCTTGCAATGCTAAAGACATTGAACAGCGTATCCCGTAATGCAAATGCCTTTACTATTCCGACGTCATAAATTCCCCAATTAAATTTGTGCAATAAAACGGAGTCACTGCCTTTATCATACAGGTCAAATTCGGTCGGCCGTCCATACACGGAATCCGCGCTGGTCAGCAGCAGGTTAACGCCCGATTGAAGGTTGTTTTCCAACCGGTCATACCGGAACTTTCGCTGATACTCCAATCTATAGTAATAAGCAGCAGCAATCAATGAGGAGCACAGTAAAGCGATCACCAGGGCGATCACAATAACCAAATATAATGCCGAGGCTTTAAGCATTCTAATGACCGGTTTTTGCGGGTACGGCTACCGGCGGCTTTTTTACGCTGGTAGTGTCCGCACCTTTGTTTTTCTTCTTGAACCAATGCACCCGTTTCCATAAAGGCGGTCTCTTCACGGCGCGCTCGATGCCATGTTTCCATCTGGTTACCGACAGTAAAGTCCCGTTCTCCGCCCAGGTTTTCCAAATTCCGACCTTTAATCCATTTTTAAAGACGCCTTGTTGTTTTAAACTTCTGTCCAGGTAATATTCGGTGTAAGGTCCGTCTAGGAGTTTCCCGCTATACCCGCCTTGCGTTTGATGAACAGCTCCTGCACTGTACCAGAAATAAAAGACGTTAGGTTTGGCCGAAATGCCGGATACGGACGGCTCAACCCCCGCAACTATGATTTTATCCGGCAGCGTAATTCTGACTTTATTCAAGTCAAAATCTGGAAGTTTCTGCCCAGCTGCGGCATAAGCCGACAAACAAAATAAGAGCACTAGATAAAATCTCATAATGTATTGGACTTTAGCGTAATAAATTTGGTTTTCCCCTGGTAGCTGATCTTTATAGAATCACGCAGGTTCCTCAGCAGTTTTACCTGCTCCCTGGTTTCGCCTTCAGAAAGAGTCACATTTTTGCCGTTGATCAATAGAAGTGTCACCAGCTTTTTAGAAGCCGGGTTGCGAACATAACCGGCGTAGCTAATAAAGCTCCAGTTAATGGAAGGAGCGACGATACCTTTAACCGGTTTTAAATGAATCACTACAGCTTTGCTTGTCGTATCTTTCGGTTTACTTAAGCCGAACGGATCGCGGTAATTCAGCTTGAGTTTTGTCGTATCTTTTACCAGGCTGAAGTCATTATACTGTTCTTTCAACTGGTGCACAATTGCTACCGGAGGGACATCGTCCCCTTGCCCGACGGCATCAAAAAGGCGGTGGAGTATTAATCCCCACACGCTCACTACAACAGCTATCAGCAGATAAGTAACTTTTTTATTTTTCATCGCGCAACTATTGTAAAACAAAAGACCTTTGTGCCGGCGGCTGACTTTCATTGCCGGCGGCGTCTACTGCCGTTACTGTCCAGAATATTTTACTCCCCGACGTGCCAAGGTTAAATGAGTAGCTGGTCGTCGTAAGCTTCATCGGAAAATTCTGGTTATAAAGGGTGGTACCGTCACTTTTATAGACATATAGTTTATAAGCCACAGCTGAGGTGGCAGTGCTCCATTGCAATGTAACCGGCAAAGGTGCGGTCGCTCCATCTGTGGGGGCACTTAACGTGACGCTTGCAGGCGGCGTATGGTCATAGGTTACCAGGTTGATAGCTGACCATTGGGATTTTACGGTATCATTTTCCGCCCTGACGCGCCACTGATAGGTTTGATCTTTGGGAAATGTAAAAATTACCTGCTGACTAGGAATCTCTTGACTATAGACCAGGCTGCTTTCATTAATGAAATTATTGGTATCAATTTCAAGCAGGTATTTGGTGGCCCCGTAGATACTTCCCCATTGGAAGGTTGTTTTTACCTGGTTAGTTACCGTATTGTTTGCAGGCGAGTTTAAGGTTACTATCTGCTGCGCGATAGACGAAGGAACGACGGTAAAACTTCGGGGGGCAGGAGAGGCTGTTGGAGAGCTACAGTGCTGCGCTAAAACCCGCCACGGGTAGTGGCCCGGAGTTAGGGTAAAAGAAAAGGTGTTCGTGTGGAGGAAGGTGTATAAAACGAGGCTACCGGGGGAAGGAAAGGTAGGAGTGACAACAGTAAAGGGATAGGACGGGGGATGGGCGAAGGCGGAGCAGAAAAGAGTCGGGG
>JACXTT010012211.1_pt1 | contig 11408 bp, 13 predicted proteins | sample 9270951 | NCBI WGS metagenome assembly JACXTT01 (sample SAMN15532306, study PRJNA645909) | rock metagenome | isolation source: weathered quartz diorite | place: Puerto Rico | collected 2017-06-21 | reverse complement strand
AAGTTGGAACTTCGGTCATTATGCGGCTCCTCATAAAGTCCGCATGGGATGGCTCTCGGCGTCGAACGTCGTGACGACCGAGTCCAATGGCAGCTACACGGTCCTGCCATACGAAATCTCGACGGCGGGAGTTCAGGCGCTCAAGATCCGGCGGGGAACGGGTAACGACGCGTGGCTTTGGCTGGAATATCGACAACCCGTCGGAGTCTTCGATTCCGCGCTCAATCCGCAAGTCTTTACGGGTGGATTGATCCACTATGAGGACGCCACCGTCGGGGCGTACACCCACCTTCTCGATTTCACGACGGCAACCAGTTCGTTTTCGGATCCCGCTTTGACGGGAACCTGGACAGACCCATACACGAACCTAACGGTATCGGTTACTTCAAGCAATTCTTCAGGGCTCGGTGTGAATGTTTCTTACGGCACCGTTCCCTGCGTGCGCAACGAGCCCACGGTGACACTGAGCCCGCCGAATCCCGGCGTCAATGCCGGGTCGAGCGCGAGCTACACACTCACGGTACTCAACAACGACGCAGGCGGATGCGCTCCATCCGCGTTTGATTTGAGCTCGGCGGTTCCATCGGGATGGTCCACATCGTTCTCGCTGAACTCTCTGACGCTGAACCCCGGTCAGTCCGGCATGGCGACCATGACTAAAGACGTCCCCGCGGGTATGGCGCCGGGCACGTACGCCGTGAGTGCTACGGCATCCGATGTGAATCACAATGCAAACGGGAGCGCGAATTGCACCGTCACGACTCCTCCCGAACCGCTCTACGTGTCGAGTTTGACGGCATCTCCAACCACCGTGCCCACTAAAGGCTCGGTGTCGATTCAGGCAACAGTCACGAAAGCAGCCGGAGTCCCCGTCAGCGGCGCGACCGTCACTTTTAAGATGACGCGCCCCGGCGGATTGTCGACGTTCACAGCAACAACGAATTCGGCCGGCGTGGCGGTCTGGAATTACAGGGCGATGCGAAGAGGTGCGTACTCCGTGGTTGTGACCGCAACATCCGGTGGAATGACAGGCAATGGCGGCCCCGTTACGTTCACGGCGAACTAAGACTCTTCAAATCTTCTTGTTTTCCGTGTTGAAGCTCCGCCCGGCTATAGCGGAAGGGGGTACATGATCCAACCGACAGCGAGTGCGACAATCAGGAAAGACACGAAAACGAAAACGCCATAACGAAATTGCTCGCGTGGTGTGCTCTTGGTGATGAGGGCGAACACGGTCGAAACCAGGAGGGCGAAAACGATCAGCGCTTCGAAATGCGAAAGTCTCAAGGTTTCCTGCCTTTCGCGATATCGAATGCGTCCAGCACGATGAGATAGTTCAGCAGGCCGGCAACCCAGAGATACGTCGTTCCGTAGTCATAGGTGACGACGTTCATCGCTCCCGCTCCCATGTTCTTGTTCTCCGCAACGAAGTACGGCAGCCCCACTCCGATGTTCGCGATGAATGCAAAGATTTGAAGGGGCTCCTCGACGATAAGGTCGAACAACCTGCCGTGCATCGCCAGGCCCAGCGCGAACATTGCGACGACGCAGACGGCAAACATCAAACCACGAATCCATCTGCCCAGCAGCACGTGACTGAGGCCCGGAATAAGCCAGCCCAGCGCGCAGATCGCCATCGCTGCCACGAGATTCATCGGTTTCCTCAAGGCCAGAGGCGTAGAGGTGGTTTCCAGATCCTTTTCAGGCGTTTCCATTTTGGGAGGTGGTCAGCGGTTGGTCCTCGGCGAGTTTCCTTTCGATGTCTCTACGATCCAAGCCTATTATCTCAAAGATTTTGTGTCTACTCTTTTCTCCGGCGACGAGCGACACGGCGGATCGCGATACCCGAAAGAATGTCGCGACAAAATCGATTGCAGCTTTGTTCGCCTTTCCTTCCAACGCCGGCGCATTGAGCCGCAGCACCAGTTCATTCTCACGATATCCCGCAAACTGAGTTTTCCTGGAGTTGGGGATCACTCGTATGCTCAAGCGCGAGACGTTCTTCACGACCGGGCTCCAAAGAGGGCCGTCCCGACCCGGACCATGGTCGCACCTTCCTCGATGGCGATCTCGAAATCATGACTCATCCCCATCGAGATTTCTCGTAACTGGAACCGTTGAGCAAGACTTCGCAGGTGCGCGAAGTACGGACGCGACTCCTCGGGATTCTCCCCGTAAGGTGGGATAGCCATGAGGCCTCGCAAATCCAGGCGGTCGAGTCTCCGCACACTTTCAATCAGTGCGGACAGATTCGCTTCGGAAACACCGGATTTCGTCTCCTCGTTCCCGAGCTCGACTTCCACCAGGACCTGCATGGGTTGCGGCGCGTGGTCATTGAGCTTGGCGGCGAGGTCTGTGCGATCGACGGACTGAACCATATCGAAGTATTCGACGACCTTTCTAGCCTTGTTGGTTTGCAGGTGCCCAATGAAGTGCCAGCGAAGACGCAGTTCACGCAGTGCTTCAATCTTCGGCATTGCCTCCTGCAGCCGATTCTCCCCGATCTCCGTGATGCCTGCCTCGATAGCATCACGAATACGATCGACCGGAACCGTCTTGGTGACGGCGATTAAACGAATCCCTTCAGGGTCTCGATGACTCCTGGCCGCAGCATCGTGAATCCGTTCACGAATGCGCTCGCAATTCTCGCGCACCGAGAATGACTTCATGCCGGGGGTCAGCGGGCTTTTCGAGTCTTCGGCTTTGAGCCGCCGCCGGCCGTGACGGTTTCCTCGAATGTCGGTTAGGCGGTTTCGGTTTTCTTTTTCGTCGCGTTCTCCTGCAAGCTCTGCTTGAGGATTTCCATCAGATCCACGACTTTTCCGGGCTTTTGCGCAACCACCGCAGGCGCCGTTGGCGCAATGCCGGCGAGCTTCTTCTGGATGACCTCCATGACCTTCTCGTAATACTCATCTTTGTATTTTGCCGGTTCGAACTTATCGGACATGGAGTCGATGAGCGTGTTCGCCAGGTCCATCTCTTTCTTGGAGACGTCCGCGTTCGGGAGGTTCAACTCGCCGGCATCAACGATCTCGTGCGCGAATCGCATGGTGTTGAGAGTGATCATGTTGCCCACCGCCTTCACGGCAGCCAGATGTTCCTTCGTCTTCATGACCACCTTCGCGATGCCGACACGATGCGACTGCGCCAGAGCATCGCGCATCAGCGAATAGGCACGCTCGCCGCCTTTTTGCGGTTCCAGATAATACGGTTTATCGAAATACACGGGATCAATTTCGTCTTCGTTCACAAATTCCATGATCTGGATGGTTTTGGACAATTCGGCATCGGCTCTGTCGATGTCTTCGTCGGTGATCTCGATGAACTGATCTTTCTCGTATTCGTAGCCGCGAGTAATCTCGTCCCAGGGCACTTCACTATTCTCGCTATCACAAAATCTTTTGTAGGAGACGGGGCTCATATCCTTCTTATGGAGGTAATGAAATGAAAGCTCGTTCCGTTTCGTCGCGCTGAACAGCGAGATCGGAATCGTGACGAGCGCTAAGCTGATATTTCCTTTCCCAATCGCTTTCATCGGCCCTCTCTTCCTGGCGTCTTTCGCTGGGCCCAATTCTAACATCAACTTACAAGTAGTATGATCGACCAATGGACCGGTACTTCGTCGTCCACTACCACGAAGTGGGACTCAAGAAAGGAAATCGCGACTTTTTCGAGAAGCAGCTTTGCCTGAACATTCGAAAGTCGATTCGGGCCACCGGCGTCGAAAGTGTGTCCATCCAGAGGATTTCGGGCCGAGTGCTGGTCGTCGTTCCTACCGATAGCGAGGCTGCAATCATCAAAACGGCGCTCAGTCGAGTCTTCGGAATCGCGTATTTTGCTGAAGCCTGGAATTCCGCTCAGAGTCTCGACGAAATGGAAAAGAATGCCTGGGGTTTGCTTCAACAGAGACCGTTCGGATCCTTTCGGATCGACACTCGACGTGGGCAGAAAACATTCCCACACACTTCCGTGGAAATCAACACCCGGCTGGGCGCTTACATCAAAGAACGTTCCGGCGCTCGAGTCGACCTCGAAAATGCGGAGCGAACATGTTGGGTCGAGATCGCGGAAAAGTACGCATTGATGTACACCGACCGGCAAGCCGGACCAGGCGGATTGCCGACGGGAACCGGCGGTAAGGTCGTGGTGTTACTGTCCGGAGGAATCGATTCACCCGTCGCGGCCTGGAAGATGATCAAGCGCGGATGTCGCGCGGTCTTCGTTCACTTCCACAGTTTTCCCTACACGAACAAGGAATCGCAGGAGAAGGCAAAACAACTGGCCGCACGGCTTCAGGACTACCAGTTTCAATCGAGACTGTACCTGATTCCGTTTGCCGAGGTGCAGCGTCACATCATGGTCGACACGCCGGCCGATACGCGAGTGATTCTGTATCGCCGATACATGCTCCGGATCGCGGAGCAAATCGCTTGCCGGGAACGTGCGCGCGTGCTGGTGACGGGCGATAGTGTCGGGCAGGTGGCGTCGCAGACCATCGAAAACATGGACGTCATTTCACGTGCAGTTTCGATGCCGATCCTGCGCCCGCTGGTCGGCGACGATAAGGTCGAGATCGTCGACCTGGCCCGCCGTATCGGCACATACGAGATCTCCATCCAACCGGATCAGGACTGCTGCTCCCTGTTCGTGCCGAAGCATCCCGAAACCAAGGCCCGATTGAACGACATTGAGGACGCCGAGAAACGGTTACAGGTTGACGATGTCATGAAGGTCGCCCTCGATACCGCTGAGATTTTTTGAGGAATTTAGAAAATGGACGAAGTGGAATGCCAATCCGAAAACACAAGTCTCGAATTGGACTGCCAGTACGCGTCGCCCTGCCAGGTCCAAACTGAGATTTGTGTTTTCGGATTGGCATTTCACTTCGTCCGATTTCTAAATTCCCCCACTCCCTACCACCGTTGGAATACTTCCCCAATCACGTGTCCCTTCGCGTTTGCGGGGGCCGGAATTCCGAACAAGCGGCTTAACGTCGGGGCAATGTCGATTTGACGTATTGGACCGATTTCTTTTCCGGCGACAATTCCGGGGCCGGTTGCGAACCAGATCGTCTGCATTTTGGAGTCGAGCGGGAAAAAACCATGTGTGCCCGATCCAATCGAGAGGTTGAGCTTTCGAACCACGGTCGACGGTTCAATCAAAGAGCTCGGCATGTATCCCGGCGCGAAGTCCATAAACAGATCGCCGCTGCTGAGGCCTCCCCCGCCGAGTCCCGTCAGGTTGTCCGCGCGAAAAACGCGCGTCACGATATGAGAACCGGTTTCGGGATCGACCGCGTTCAACAACGCCTGCGTCGCTTCGTTCAGAACGGCCTCTCGATCCTGTGGACGAACGATTCCGCCTTTCCAGTCCGTCGAATTCACGCTCAGAAAATACTCACCCCAGGGTGGTGCGCAGACTCGCGTTTTTGTCAGATCGATCTTGTCCTCCGGAGTTCTCGCCAGCAGCCCTGCTCTCTCCAACACGACGTTTGGATAAAACGACCGCCCGACACCTTCCATACCGTGATCGGAGATCACCGACACGATCGAGTCACTGCCCCCAAGGTCGAGGATGTGTCCGAGCCACGCATCCTGAATCTGAAGAATCTCGGTGTAAAACGGCCAGATTTTGGCGGCCATCTCGTCGTTGTAGACGCCGCTATCGGGATCGAGCGCACCCATCCATCGATGGCCTGCGGTATCGAGAGCGGCGGTGTAATCGATGATGAGTTCACCATGCATCTGTTCAATTGCATATCGCATGCCGCGATCGAGAATCGACATGCCGAAACGAACGGCCTCGAGAAGCCGGCGCTCCGCCGTGCCGTCGCCGCCCGAATAGATTTGCCGGCCGAGCCGGCCTTTGTCGTAAGCCGCAAAACCGAAATCCGGAAATCCGCCGGACGCAGCCATGAATCGCTCGGTCAGCTCGGGCGATGCCGCGCCCTGGAGTGCAGCGACCGAGGAGGCGTACAGCGTCATCTCGCCGGCATCGGGCGCCAGAGAAAACAGACGGAAGTATGCAAGACCGAAAAGATCTCCGCGTTGAACCCGAAACGGCTTGCTCCAGTTCGCAATGGCACTCTGTGCCTCGGCAGGCTTCAACGTCACGCATTCCGATCCGGAACAGATACGCGCGCTGTCGTAACCTTTGACTCGATCATCGCGAGCATCAAATACGGTGATCTTGAACAACGTTTCACCAATCGACACAGAGGTCTCGCGTGTTCCGGGCGCTTGTCCCGGCGAAAGTTGATCGGCGGAAAGAACGCGGGCATCGTCGATCTGCGTGCGGAAGCCGTCAAAGGATGCATACCGGCCGGCAGGAATTCCTTCCTGCCTCATCACGTCGGTGTAAATATTTGCCGGGGTCTGATGAGTTACCGACAAACCAACGACCTTCTTCCCTGCCCGCAGGGCCGCCATCCAGATCGGCTCGGCGCGAAGAACACGCGAATCAAACCCGTCGAAGCTTTCCAGCAGAGTATGTTCGGCTCGCGGAAGCACCGGCACCGTATTCCCGCTGATGCCATTGACGTCGGCATAGGCTCCCGTCCAAATCGCAGCGTGAGCGGGCGCGGTCTTCGAAGGCAATGCCGGATTGACGTACTCCGCGTGAACCCCCATCCGTGCCATCCGCGAAAGATTCGGCAACTTACCTTCGGCCATAAAACGATCGATGACCCAATCTGGCGTTCCATCCCACGAAACGATAATGAGCCGCGTGGCGGACGGAGGAAGTGTTGGAGCGGAAAGTAAAACAACCAGGACGAACGCCATCGGTGCGGTCAATCGCATGGGCGTCAGTATAGTCCGGTTCGGGTACAATTACGCTTCGATGGCAACTGGACGATTCATCAGTTTCGAAGGCATCGAAGGTTGCGGAAAGACCACACAGATCGGCCTTCTTTCCGAGTATTTGACGGAACGCAAGCTTCCCTTCACCGTGACACGCGAACCCGGTGGAACCGCCGTTGGTGAAGGAATTCGGAAGATTCTTTTGCACTCGGAGACCATTCACCTCACGGCTCCTTCTGAACTGTTATTGTTCTATGCGTCGCGCAGCCAGAACATCACGGAGAAAATCGTTCCGGCGCTCGGGCGCGGAGAAACGGTCATCTGCGATCGCTTCTACGACGCGTCGATGGCCTACCAGGGGTATGGGCGCGGCATTCCCCTCGACTTCATCGAGAAACTAACGGAACTTGTATGCAACGGATATCGGCCCGAACTGACCATCCTTCTCGACATCGATCCGCACGTCGGGCTTGTGCGAGCCCGTGCCCGCAATAACGTCCGTCACGAAGACGAGGGTCGATTTGAAATGGAAACGCTCGAATTCTACGGCCGTATTCGCCGCGGCTATCTCGAACTCGCGCGCCGGGAACCCAACCGCGTCCGTGTGATCGAGGCGGACCGGTCCATCGAGAACATTCACGGCGACATCCTGAGGGTACTGGGAATCTGATGCGTTTCGAAGCATTCACCGGCAACCACAAAGTCGTCGACAGGCTTCGTCAGAAGCTGCGCGAAAACCGTTTTCCCCATGCACTGATCTTTGCGGGCCTGGAAGGAGTTGGGAAACACACTCTCGCGCTGATGATCGCGAAAGCGCTGAACTGCGCGGTGGCCGGCCCTGCCGACTACTGCGACGATTGTTCGCAGTGCCGAAAGATCGATGCGGGCACACATCCGGATGTGTTGAACGTTACGGTTGAAGAAGACGCCACCACAATAAAGATTGCTCAGGTCCGTTATGTGCTGTCGATGCTCGACCTGAGGCCGCTTGAAGGAAAGAACAAGGTCTTCATCTTCGACCCGGCGAATCTCATGAATCAGGAATCGTCCAACGCGTTGCTCAAAGGACTGGAAGAACCGCCGGAAAACAGCTTCTTCATTCTCATCGCCGTCAACCTGCATGAACTCCTGCTGACGATCCGGTCACGGTCGCAGGTTTATCACTTCGCTCCGCTCTTGCTTGACGAGATCCGGGCGAAAGGACTCGACGAACTCGTAGTGCGCTGGTCGCAGGGCAGTATCGGGCGTGCGAACAGTCTGGACGTTCAAAGCATCCGAGAGCAGCGCGAAGCAGTCCTCGAATTTCTCGAGGTTGCTGTTCACGCGAAAGACGAAACGCTGCGGAACGTCCTCAACGCGAGCGCCGATCTTTCGCGCACGCGTCAGGACTTCACCGGCTATCTCTCGGTGATGACCGTGTTGCTCGGTGATATCCTCCGCATCGCGGAGGGCGCCCCCGACAGGATCGTCAACGTCGATATCCGGCAGCGCCTGGAACACACTGCCGCAAGCGCGCCCACCGATCGGTGGATTCGCGTTTCGGAGTTCCTGCGCGTGATGGAGAATGGCTTGAAAGGCAACTTGAACCGGCAGATGATGACCGATGTCATGGCGCTCGTAACGGCGGAAATTAGTGATGACATTCCGGGAAAAAGCCGCTAAAATCCGTCTTACTCTGGCCGCTAAGTTCTGCGCAAACCCTTATCTGGAGCCGCTTTCGGGCGCTCTCACTGTGGGCGATCGTAAAAAAGTGTTGTGAGGGAAGAAATGTCAAATCGAAAGCTGATTCGGCCGAGTCTCGCCGAGATCAAGGAACAGATGACCAATGTCAAGCCGCCACGACGACGGCCGCAGAGCACAGCGAACGAACAAACCAACGCAGAGAATTTCTACTACGTCAAACAGATACAAAACAGGACACCGATGGTGATCGTCCTCATGGACGGCGAAACGCTCCGGGGCGTCATCGACTGGTACGATAAAAACTGCATCAGACTAAACCGGTTGTCTGAGCCGCATCTCCTCCTCCTGAAACACCAAATCAAGTACATGTATAAGGAAAACGAAGACAAGGAAGTGGATTAAAATAGTCCTCAGTTTCAGTTGTGAGCTTTGAGTCAGCCGACCCATTACCGATGACTCACAACCGATAACTCTCCAGCCATGCGCGCCACTATCGGTATTACTTCAGGTGATCCGGCCGGCATTGGACTTGAAGTTACTCTAAAAGCTCTAGCGGACGTGGTCGATTCCGCACGATGGATTCTCTTCACGACGCGACATACCGGTGAAAAGAATTCTCCGTCCGTTCCCCACCGATGGATCGATTCCCTCGACGATGCCACCGATGACGGCATGCTTAACATTTATGCAATCGGCGACGGCGATCCTCGCATCGAATGGGGCCGCGTCGATGAGCACGCCGGCGCCGAAGCGTTAGCCTGCCTCGGAGCCGCGGCATCGGCCGCTGTCGAATCGAAAATCGACGGAATTGTCACTGCACCGGTCAACAAGTTCGCGATCGGCCGTGATTTTCAGGGCCAGACAGAGTTTCTCGCGGAGCGGGCTCAGAGCCGCCGGTTCGCGATGGCATTCTTCGCTCCGACGTTCAAAGTCGTGCTCGCAACAAACCATATGCCGTTGCGTGAAGCGCTCGCCAAACTCTCTCCTCATCTCTATGATGAGCTCATTCGGTTCGTCGACTCCGAACTTCGACGTTTCCGCTTTGGTCCGCCGCGAATCGCCGTCGCCGCCATAAACCCGCACGCCGGCGAAGGCGGCATGTTCGGTGACGATGACGATCGCATACTGGCGCCGGCCATCAAACGATGCGCGCAAGACGGCATCGCCGTGACCGGCCCGCATTCCGCGGACAGTCTCTACTATCGGGCGCATTCCGGTGAATTCGATGTCGTGATCGCGCCTTTTCATGATCAAGGCTTGATACCAGTGAAGCTGATTGCCCACGGCGAGTCGACCAACGTGACCCTGGGCCTGCCATTCGTCCGCACGTCGCCGGATCACGGGACCGCATTCAACATCGCCGGCAAAGGGATCGCGGATCATTCGGGCATGCTATCCGCGATGAAATGCGCCGTCGATCTCGTGGACAGGCTGCGAAAGTCGATATGAGCCAAACGGCACCATGGGCTGCGGACGATATTCTCGAAACCATCCGCCGTTACTGGGGATTCCGGGAACTGCGGCCGCTGCAGGAACAGGCGATCCGGTCGGGGCTGGACCGTCGAGACTCGCTGGTGGTGATGCCCACTGGAGGCGGCAAATCGCTGTGCTACCAGGTTCCCGCCGAGCTCGCTAAACGAACGGATGTCGTCGTATCACCGCTCATCTCGCTGATGAAGGATCAAGTCGACGGTCTGCTGGAGTGCGGCTATCCGGCTGCCGCTCTCTACAGCGGTATGCCTTACGATGTCGTACGCCGCACCGAAGAAAACCTGGCGGCCGGCAAGTACCGCCTGATATTCGTCGCTCCGGAGCGCCTGCTCACGCCGCGGTTTCTCCAGATCATCGAACGTCTGAGCGTTCGCGCCTTTGCGATCGACGAAGCTCATTGCATCAGCCATTGGGGCCATGACTTTCGGCCGGAATACCGCCAGCTTGCCGAATTGAAGACGCGCTTTCCGGATGCCAGCGTGCACGCTTACACAGCAACTGCAACCGAACACGTTCGTACCGACATCATCGAACAACTTCGCCTGAAAGATCCGGCCATTCTTGTCGGAACGTTCGACCGGCCGAATCTGGTGTATCGCGTGGTTCAACGCGTGGACGCCAGGGATCAAATACTGGAGATTTTGCAACGCCACGCAGACGAAGCGTCCATCGTTTACTGCATCAGCCGAAAAGAGACGGAAGCGATCGCGGAGTTTCTCCAGGAGAGCGGCTTACGGGCGGCGTTCTACCATGCCGGGATGGATGCGAATCAGCGACGCAAAACACAGGAAGCGTTCGCGTAGGAAGATATGGACGTTGTCGTGGCAACGGTCGCGTTCGGCATGGGCATCGATCGGAGCGACGTCCGCACGGTGATCCACGCCGGCATGCCGAAATCGATCGAGCACTACCAGCAGGAAACAGGCCGCGCCGGACGCGACGGTCTCGAAGCAGAATGCGTGCTTCTGTATTCCGCGGCCGACGTACTGAAGTGGGAGTCGCTGATTGAAAAAAGTGCCGGCGAAGCCGGCGCCGGTCAGGAGGTGGTCGACGCCTCACGCCTGTTGGTCGAACAAATGCGGCGATTCTCTACGGGAGTTCAATGCCGTCATCGCAAATTGTCCGAACACTTCGGCCAAAAGCTCTCGAAGACGAACTGCGGCGCATGCGATGTTTGTCTCCACGAGCTCGAAGGCATCGCGGACGCGACCGTAACGGCGCAAAAAATTCTTTCATGTGTCGCCCGGACCGGCGAGCGCTTTGGCGGCGAACACATCGTCGATGTGCTGGTCGGCGGCGACACCGAGCGGGTCCGCCGCTGGCGTCACAACGAGCTGAAGACTTACGGCCTCATGAAGGGCAGCGAGCGCAAGTCGATCACGAACATGCTGTACCAGTTGCTCGATTCCGGGTTGCTGGACCGGACGACGGACG
>JACXTT010012210.1_pt1 | contig 11408 bp, 6 predicted proteins | sample 9270951 | NCBI WGS metagenome assembly JACXTT01 (sample SAMN15532306, study PRJNA645909) | rock metagenome | isolation source: weathered quartz diorite | place: Puerto Rico | collected 2017-06-21 | reverse complement strand
GCTGAGAGTTGATTACTAAAGGTAACTTGGGCATAAGAGGGATAATTGGTTACATCATTAGCGATGGCGAAACCGTCGGCTCCATAAACTCCCTTCCAGGTACCTTGTGTTTGGGTGTCCGTACTGACAAAAGCCGCGGCCGGGACGGCCGTGGCGACGACTAAGGTCACCATTACCGAATGGCTCAAGCTGCCGCTAGTTCCTGTAATGGTCAGGGGGTAGGTTCCGATCGGGGTTGTAGAACCCACTGTCACGGTCAGGGTTGAAGAGCCAGAACCCGTCACCGAGGTAGGACTGAAGCTGGCCGTTGTCCCGCTCGGCAGCCCACTCGCGCTGAAGCTCACCGCCCCGCTAAACCCGGATGAGGGTGTGACAGTCACGGTGTAATTGCCAGTGTCGCCCCGAGCCATTGTCTGAGAACTGGGTGTGGCCGAAAGAGCGAAGTCGGGTGGTGGCGGGGGATCGAAGAACAAGCCACTGACGACAGCGTTGTCGCCCCCGGTTAGGGTGACTTGGATTCTTACACTGCCCTTTAGATTCCAAAGTAGATAGATACCATTTACAAATCCTGAAAGGCTGCGGCTGTCGAGCACGCTATTGGTGTTTTCATCCAATACGTCAATCCGCTGCGTCCGGCCTCTATTATCCCAATCAAGACAGTAGAGAGCGACCCGATGCCAGTTTCCATCGACTAAGTCCATACTGATGCTGAAGCTGGTGGTTGAGGTCCAAGTGGAGGCAATCCGGTCTGTGGCGGTCGGAGCACCTTTTTGCAAGGCTCGCACGTCGGTTGTCGAAGCTGCCCAGGTGGTTGAAGTTTGACCGCTCAAAAACACCTGAGCATAGCTTGGGTAGCTGGTTACATCATTGGCGATGGCAAATCCTTGAGCTCCGTAAACACCTTTCCAGGTCCCTTGTGTTTTTGTGTCACTACTTACGAAAGCGGCAACACCCGGGATGAACACAATTGGCATTACAGCGACGGAATGACTCGTAACACCATTACTCGCTGTGGCAGTGAGAGTGTGCGTACCAATACCGGCGCCGGTGGTGTTCCAGCTACAGTTAAAGACCGTGGTGGCACCAGCCGCCAAAGTCAATGGGCCGGGACAACTCGGGCTACCTGCCGTACCGCCTGACGGCGGAGTATCGGTTAACGTCACCGTAACGGCCTCGCTCACGTTCGCTAGGTTCTGCACCGTTACGACAACGTTCGCTGTGTCACCCCGAACGACGGAAACGGGAGCATCCACTTCTGTGACGACTACATCCGTGACCATGCACACCACGGTCTTCACGTTGTTCGCAGTGTTGCTTTCGTTAGGAACTGTGTCAGCAGTCGCGGTCAGAGAGTGGTTTCCCCTCGCGGTAGGAGTCCAATTGAAAGTCAGGCTGGCTGATGCGCCATCGTTGAGAGATACAGACTGGGCTCCCGAAATGGTTGAACCCAGATTGTCGGTAAGCCTCACGCTGAAGGTTTCCTTCTCTGTGCCCTGATTCGTGACATTCACCACGACCGTCTTGGCCGAGTTGAGTGGAACGGGCGACGGCGGAGGCTGTACGGAGGTTACTGCGACGTCGTGCACCGGCGTGGGGGGGACAAAGTTGGCGATGTTGTCGGCACGGACGAGTGGCTCGGCAATGTGATCAGGATCGCCCGGCCACACCGAAGGGCAGCCGGTGGTTCCGTAAAGCAGGTAGCCAGCTCCCGATCCGCTCTGGTAGCACTCTCCGGTTTGGATCAAGGCTTTTTTTACCTTTCCTGGGGACGGTGTCGCTTCGCCGCGATTCAGCCGGTCGCGGATGAAGATGGCAGCTACCCCTGCGGCATGTGGCGACGAGAAGCTTGTGCCGCTGGCTTTGGTGGTGCCGCCGCCCTTGGCCAGTAGCAACTCGTCGGTGCCGGGAGCGGTCACCGCTACCACACTGCCGAAATTCGAAAACGGCGCGAATGAGTCATCGGGTGTGGTTTGAACGCAAAGGCTGCCGATTCTTGACACGCAGACCTTGGCCCCGCCGCCACCCGGCAGCCCGTTCGAATCCGCCATCGCTGAGACTGCAATAACCGCGTTGGAAGAAGCCGGCATGACAAATTTGGTGTCAATTGCATCGTTTCCGGCCGCTGCGACTATAGTCGTGCCAGAGTTTGCGAGGTTCTGAAGCGCCGTTTCAAGCGGCTGAATGTCCGGGTTGCCGGCACACGGGGCATTAGCGCCGCTGGCGTCGGTGCAGATGTCGCGGAAACTCATGTTGACCACTTCCACTAGGTTGGTCTGGTTGAGAGTTAACAGATAATCGATGCCCGCGATGATATCGGCATTGGAACTCTGGCCACTGCTGTCGAACACCTGCACCGAAATCAGGTTGACAGCCGGTGCCACGCCGACGAGGTCCACGGAGTTATCAAGCGCGGCGATCGCCCCGGCAACAGAAGTCCCGTGACCGAAAGCGTCTTCACCAGTTCCGGGACCGGTGACGCAGGGGTTTCCGTCAATACAGGTTGCGTTACGAGTCGTGTCGACAGCGAGATCCCGGTGAGTCGAGTCAATGCCTGAATCCATCACCGCGACGTCGATTCCCGTCCCGGCGTTGGCTCGGATGCCAATCCCCAACTCCGCCGCCACACGACGCACGCCCTTGGGGTTGGTTTGTGCCGTAAGCGTGACCTGCCGGTCCTCAACGACACTGCGAACCTGGGGGTTTCGCCGCAGCGCGTTTACCAAGGCCGGTGCGGCCGCCGGAGGCACTTCAATCACGATGCCGTTCAGGGCTCTGCGATAGACGTTTTGCAGTCTAAATCCGTGTGCCTGAGCTAGCTGCCGTCCGGTAGCTGCAGGATTGCTCACTGTGTTTTCAAACGTCACGATATAGCGCCCCTTGATAACACCCTTAGCTTGTGCTAAAAGGGCCGTAAATGCCAGGAAAGCAACGAGATGAGATCCGCGAATTATCAGGGAACTTAGATTCTTGGACATACGTTCTCCTTCAGGACAGGAGGTAGGGGCACAAAACCGGGCTTGGGCTTACCTATGTTCCAACACGCATAGGAGCCTGTCATACTCGTTTCCTTGACAGCGACTTCAATTTCCGAAGCACACACCCGCCGTTACTAGCCTTCCAAAGGCAAATAGACGAGGATCAAGGATGATGATGGAAGGTCCTAATTGAGACTGCTTTCAGCCAGCAATGCTTGTGCCAAATGAACTCAGTACAGGTTCTACCCGCATCTCATAAGTAGGATTGATTCAATTGTAAAGGTAGGAAGGCGCCCAGATTGACTTTGAAGGCAGTCGTGGAAAACAAGCAGAACACTCTTGCGCTTTTGGGGAAAATATTTGGACAGTTTACAGCTACGCTCAGATTTCAATTTCAACTCAGGAGCGGAGAATAGACTCAGGCCCGAGACTGATTGGCCAGAGCTCCATTGATGAGAATAACAGATGAAAATGCGAGTTGACGGGCCTCGTCCCCTCTGGTTTTTGAAAAGCCGATTACGAGGAGGAGGACGACGAGGACGATTTAGGGGGATATCGATTTCTGATGGTCGGCTACTTCAGCTCGTAGTCGGACGGTTTCACGCCTTTTTGGAATTTATTGAAGCCGAAGAAGGTGGGATGGTATTCACCTACGTAATTGACGTCGCTGCGGAGTGGAATCTGGTCTTCCAGGCCCAAGCCCCAATAGCAGGCGTTCACCAGGAGGCGCCGCAGTCCTTCGCTCTCGAGATCAACCGCGGCGCCAATGGTGCTGCAGAAGATGCGAGATGACTTTTCCTTCTGGACCATGTAGTTTCGAATCCAGACCAACGGCATCATGGGGTTGTTTTTTTGGCCAGTGACGGGCTTATCCGTCGGCTTCATCCCCTCCAGTACCTGGCCATAAACCAGCACCTTGGCGTCCGGAGGCAGATGAACGACTGTGTACACATCGGTGGGTCCCCAAATATCCTGAACTCCTCTGAGGATGGGATGGTCTTTCATGGTTTGGTTGATAATGCCGCGAGTGCTCTCCTTAGCATGTGTCCCATGATGGCTGACCCACGTTTCGCCCAGGACCTGCTGGCCGAAACCGCCCGGCCACTCCTGGCTGCGCCAGTCATATTTAATGTAGGGACTTTGCTTATTGTGCTCGAAAGCGAAGGCGTGGGTAGCCGTGCGCAGTCCAACAATGGGCTTCCCGGCGTTCAGGAAGTCCACAAAAAATTTCATCTGATCATCAGCAGGTTCGCGAAAGCGGGTGAAGAGGACCATCAGGTCTGCATTTTGGAGAGCCCTCAGTCCAACAATATTGGTTGAATTATTGGGATCGATCGTGCCGTCGCTGGGATTCACCGCGAAAAGCACGGTACATTTGAAACCATGACGCACCGCCAGAATCTTGGCCAGCATGGGCATCGCTTCTTCCGAGCGGTATTCCTCATCTCCAGTGACGAAGACAATATGTTTGCCTTTGCCGGCGCCGTTTCGCCCTTCGTAGACAACCCACTCAGCCCCACGGATCTGATCACAGAGAGCCACTAGAACCACCACAATCGTAACCCAGGCTTTCACGACTTTCCTCCAGTCAAATCCTTCTTGCGTGGGCGCAGTTTGTTGAAGTCGCCTCCGGAAATGATGTAATACCAATCGGCAAAACGGTCTCGCAATTCCCGCTCTAATTCCTTGCCTTTTCCACTGGGCTCTCGACCTTCAGCATACTGTCTGGCGCGATCAGGGTTGTAACTGGCCATGATGAAAAGATAACGCCGCTCGCCGGGATTCTTCGGCGCAATCTTGGGTTCTTTGGCATCCTTGATATCCTTCGCCTGCCGATTCTCCTTCGGTTCCTTGCCTTCTTTTCCAGCGGCCTCACCGTCCGTTGTGGTACCGGCCCCCCCTGGCGCGATCTCGCCAAAGCGGAGCGTGTACTGGAGACCATTGGCTGCTTCTAGTGACAGGTCTCCTTCGTTGGACAGAAGCTGCCCCGCCGGTGTTACGAAAAATCCCTTCTGGCGCAACGACAGCACGGACTCGGGCGACAGGCGAATGCCTTCGGGAGTCTTCAGATCGTGGCTCAACCCCATTGGCTTGGGTTGCACGTCCACAATGCGTAACCTGCTCAGCGCTCCGGTGAGTTCCTCCATCTTGTCTTTGCGCGGCACGCCGTCCCCATTGATCGCCCACTGATCTTTGTTCTTGATCAAGGTGACGCTTTCAACATTTTCAAGAATCCCCAACGTCTCATTGATTGAGTAGTTGTTAAGAATGATCCGCCGGATGTCGGTTGCAGCCAATTTGAGCAGATCAGTCTCAATCCAGTCCTGAAACTTAGCGGAGATTTCAGCCTCGCTTTTGACGAGATAGACGCGCCGCTGGTTGGGAACACGGAGGTACCGGTAACCAGCTTTGCCTTCGGCCGCTTTGCCGACGATGAAATCACACAACACGAAATCCTTATCGTCCCTCAAGGTGACTCGCTCGCCGCGACCGGTCAAGCTCGTTGCATTCTGATCCAGAGGATCGACCACTCCGTATTTGACGTGGTCCTCGATGCGGTCAGAGACGATGCTATCTTTACGCAATTCGATCAGTGCTGCGGCCGTTTTTGCCAGTCGGTCTTCTGCGTCGGCTGGATATCCATAATGCGAAGGAATAATCCATTTCTTGTTCTTGAACTCCACCTTCAAAGGCCTCGCCGTCGCCGTTGCTTCATCGTAGTCAACGACCTGAATGACCTTGGGTGCCTGAGGATCAGTAAAGTTGGGGTAAAAAGATTGGCCCTGGTCATTAAAAATCTTAGGTGTCCTGGCTCCGGGATCATACAACACAGCAGTAGCCACCAGTGCACCGGCTACGAGGCTGAAAAGGAGAGTCTTCTTAAACTCGTTCATCTCAGCACCAGCCGGTCGGCTACAACACCTGTTTTCTCCCGGCGTAGACGGCGCACCGAAACAAACACAAACAGCAAGAATGCTGGAATGGGCGGCAGAGCGACGGCCAACAGTTTGATGGTATTTTGAATAGTGCGAATGGAAGACTCCATATCGGCCCGGCTCTGCTCGATCTGACGCTGCCTCTCGTCTTCGATATTAGTCCGTGCCACCGCCAGGCGACGATTTTCTGCCTTCTGCTGATTGGCAATCATGATGCGCTTGGTCTGTTCGTCCAGGTCGGTCCGATTGCGGAGCTGATCCACTGCTCGATCCAGCCGGGCCTGAGCCTCGTTGAGACGTTGTTCCGCGATTCTAGCCGCTTCCTGGCTCTCCTTGAGCCTCTGTTCCTCGTACACCTTGGTTCGCGCTTCTACTGCCTCCAGAGTTCGATGCCGGGGCCGTCGTTTGCGCAACGCAATGAAAGACTCGTCACCCGCCAATTCGTCAACGGCATTGAGGAGGAAGGTGACGTTGTCAAATTGAAGGTTTTCTAGCCCCTCCCGACGTAACTGAAAGAATTGTTCTCCCATCATGTCCACATCGGCGATCACGATGGCGTTCACCCCTCGTCCTGGGGCGTTGGCTTTCACTCGCGCCGCCACGACATAAGTCTCCTGCTCGGGTTCGTGAGGCAGATTGGAAACGAGCTGCAAGCCGAATAGCGAGGGCTGGACCAGTCTGGACCAGCGGGTGATGCCAGACTGATTACCTGTTTGCAGCAGCGGCACAAAGGACGACGCGTCGCCAGCGGGTTTAAGCGAGCCGGCGTAGATGAGCACAAGCTCCTGCAGCCCAGACGACACCGGCTCCTTGGCATTGAACGAAGCGGCACCTTGATTCGCCGCCCCAAGAAAAATGACTTCCGGAGGAAGATTTCTTAGTTGAGGATGAGGATTATATTTGTCCCAGACGATATAGTCGACTTGCCAGTCGATGCCCAGTACGTCCATCAATGGTTTGACGCTGGTGATCTTCTTCGGCGCAGCTGCCGGCATGAAGGGTCCCTGCGGCATGGCTTGAGGTGAGAGTTCGGGATTGAAAGCGGGGAGTGGGTCAACTACCGCCAACGTCGCCTTCCCCGATCTAACGTAGGCTGTCAGCCGGCCTAATTGGTCCGGCTCGAGCGTGCTTGGCAGGGGTGCCAGCAGTACGTCCAGATTGGCAGGATATTCCTGTCCTGGAGGAACCTGAACTACTTCGTATTGCTTGCGCAACTCTTCAATGATCGACCAATCCGAGCTCTGCCGCCGCGATTCATAATCAAAACCGCCAAACAGTTTGGCCCCGGTCTGCAATACTCCGACTTTTCTGCGCCTGGCGTTAGAAACAACTCGAATGGAGCGCATCAGTTCGTACTCGGCCGGCAGTCCGGGGTCGAGAAAGGGAATGACGAATTCTTCCGCTCCGCAACTAAAAGCAAGGCCCAGATAGATTTCATTCGAACTGCCCACGCTCTGCTGCGAGACTGGAACCGGGTGGGCTCGGATGTTAAAGCGCTCCTGGGCTTCCCGCGCCTCGGGCGTGTACTTTTCCGTTTCGATGACACGAGCGTGGATGCGCCCCTTCCCAAGTACCTGAAATTCCCGCAATAAAGCGATGATGTTGCTTCGAATTTCCAGGTAGGCTCGCGGCACCTGCGGACTCAAATAGGCCTGAATAAAAACAGGCCGCGTCGAATCCAGCCCCACGATCAGCTTGCGGGTATCCGGCGAGAGGGAATGAATCTGTTCGGCGGTGATGTCAACGCGGCCTCCCAGCCGGCTCAAGAGGACCGTGAGACTGACCACAATCACAATCAGAGCGATGCCACGGGCCAAGTAGTGGCGACCCATTCGAACCACGTTCTTTCCGGTGGGCCAATGGCGGCGACCCAGCAGAGCCACGTTCAAGTAAAGGATGGCGACTGTGAAAGCGCCGAAGTAGACCAAAGAAGATAGGGAAATAACTCCGGAAGACAAATCCAGGAACTGTTGTCGGAAGGAAAAACTTTCCACCAGAAGTTGCCAACGTCCGCTCAGAATTGCACCTGCGTGATCAATAAAGACAGGTACGGCACAAAGAATAGCCCCCAGGATGAAAGCAATTGTCAGATTGTCGGTGAGCAAGGATGCAAGCATTCCCACAGCGAGCAGGGCCGATCCCATGAGCCAGTACCCCAAATAAGTCGACACAATGAGGCCTGGGTCTGGTCTTCCTAGCCAGAACAGGACAAGGACATGACTCAACGAAAAAAATAGGGCAACGGTGTAAATCGCCAGGGCAGCAAGATATTTTCCCAGCACGATGCCCAAGTCTGTGGCTGGAAGCGTAAGCAGCAGCTCGTCCGTGCCGTTCTTCCTTTCCTCGGCCCAGACACTCATGGTGATGGCGGGGACAAAAAAGACTAGCAGATAAGGAAAGAAAAAGTTGAGTTGTTCGAGATTGGCCAGGTTGTTGGCGAAGAAAGCTTCTTGCCAAAAGGCTGTGATGGCACTCAGGAAGACAAATAATGCAATGAAGACATAACCCGTGGGACTGCTGAAGTAACTGGTCAGTTCTCTCTTGAGGACCGCCCTCGACAACTGCCAGTTCATTCAGTTCCCTCGCTCTCTGTCTGGCGCGATTCGGTGAGAGGCTTGGCAGTGAGAGAAGAAGCCGCCGAGTCCGCATTACGAGACTCGTTCAAAGCGAGTTCGGGTGAGCCGTCCATCAGGTGGGGAATCGGAGCGAACTGCTTGCCGGTAAAGCGATAAAACGCCTCTTCAAGACCACCGTCCCCTGCCATTTCACTTGGCGTGCCGTCAAATACACCCCGCCCTTCATTGATCAAAATCACATGATCGGCAACCGCCTCGACCTCCTGCAGAATATGGGTCGACAAGAGAACGGTTTTGGTCTGACCCAGTTTGCGAATCAGCTCCCGCACGTCATGAATCTGGTTGGGATCCAATCCGCTGGTCGGTTCATCCATGATCAGAATGTCGGGTTCGTGCAGCAAGACCTGAGCCATGCCGACTCGTTGGCGATATCCTTTGGACAGCTTGTGAATGCTTTTCTCGAGAACGGCTTGAAGGTTGCATTGTTCCACAACAGCCTCAATGCGGTCTTTGAGCCTTGGTTTTGACATGCCCCGGGCAGCGCCAAAGAAATCTAGTAGTTCGAGAGGAGTCATCTCGGGGTAAAGAGGGCCGTTCTCCGGCAGATAACCGAGCCGGGAGGCCGCCTCGATGCGGTGATTAGAAATGTCCAATCCCGCGATAAGCGCGGTGCCTTCGCTGGGCGTGGCATATCCAGTCAGGATTTTCATCGTGGTCGACTTGCCGGCTCCGTTCGGCCCCAAAAAAGCGGCCACCTGACCACGTGGCACAGTAAACGTGATTTCGCGAATGGCAGCGAAGTCACCATAGAACTTGCTGAGTCCACGCGCCTCAATCATGGATTCCGGAGTTGAACCGATCATGACATTGTTAGATGCTCTAGCATCGGGTGCGTTGCTTGATAAATGTACGTAGTCACCACACTGAAAATACGCTCTCCCCGCCGAACTGGTGTCCTCGCCGACGGCTCCAGGTGGAGCGGCGCTGCGCACGCTTCTTTGAACGCGCAACGGAGCCCGAATTCCACTCAGCCAATGTATCTGGGTGCGGAATTCAGGATCGCGACCATCCCCCTCACCCCCCAGCCCCTCTCCCGCGTTGGGGCGAGGGGAGCCGAATGAAAGCACTCCAAGCTCGTCTACTTCTTCGTGTCAGTCTTTTCCTTGCTCTCGGGAGCTGCTTTGGGGCTCTCCAAATCTGGTCCGATATTAGCGTCGAGTCCGGGGATAGCTTTTCGGAGATCATTGACACCCGCTGGCGTTACTTTGGTTTGCCAGAGATACAAATGTTTCAGCTTGGCTAGACCCTTCAGGTTGACGAGGCCGGCATCGGTAATACCGGTCCCGTAAAGATTGAGGTACGACAACTCGCTAAGACGCGCCAGAGACTTCAGACCGGCATCAGTGATCTTGGTCTTTTCCAGATGAAGCTCAGTGAGCGTTGTTAAACCGGAAATTTGAGCCAGTCCCTTGTCGGTGATGTTGGTATTTCCCAAATGAAGGTGAATCACTTTCTTCAGATCCTTCAATACTGCAAGTTGGTCATCGGTCAAAGAGCCTGGTTGCAGGTGAAAGTCTACTTCGAGCCGATCATCGTTCTGGGCAATTTGACGTACACTTCCGCCCAACTTCTCGATTGCCTGGATCGTCTTCTGGTCGGCCTCGCTGGGACCGCCCTTTTCCTCCGTCTTCTTCGCCTGGAAAGGAGGGACACCGACCAGGTTCATCGCCAAAAGAAATAGTTTCATGCCTGACCTCCATTTCGTCCGGACTTATTTTTCTTCAAGATGTACTCGAACTCCATAACTCTTCAATTCTGCAATCTGGTTTTTCTTGGCGGTTTCACTGAGGCGATTACCACCAACATAGAGGAATAAAAAAGGCGCAAAGTTCTTCTCTCCCTCGAAGTCTTTCTTGCATATGGACACTAAGGTCCCGAGGTCGGTGATGCGGTTATTCTCGAGGAACAAATATCGCAAGCCCGTCAAGTTAGTCAAGGGAGCAATGTTTGAAATCTGGTTCCCCGTTAGGTCGAGCGACGACAGGTTCTTGAGATTGCTGACTGCTTTAATGTCGGAGACTTGGTTGCCTTGCAGATATAGCGAGAATAGTTTTGTGAGGCCGCTGATTGGCGTCAGGTCTTTGACTTTATTTTTGGAGAGATACAAAGAATTCATGGCCGTTAGATTCTGGATAGGCGCAAGATTGGAAACCTCGTTGCCGGTAAGCTCGAGGTACTGAAGCCGGCTTAGCCCGCTGAGCGGGGTGAGATCCTGGATTTTGTTGCGCGAAAGAGTCAGTGTCTGAATCTCGGTAAGACCCTTCAATGGACCCAGGTCGCTGACCTGGTTGTCAGCCAGGTCTAATGCTGCCAGATGAGTGCACTTTTCCATTCCTGTCAGATCATGAATGCCCTTGCCTTTCAGGTCCAGCGTGGAGAGCTTAGCGACTTCCTCCGCTGTGAGTTGTTCGGGGTTGCCAAACACCTGCTTGCGAATGCCGGCTTCCAGATTTTTGTCGGGAAAGATCGGGCCCTCAGCCGGTATCACCGTCAAGGAAGAGACGCCTAAGGCAAGAATTGGGACTAGCAACCGCACTAACGTTTTCATAGATGTTCCTCCGGCAATTGTGAGTATCGATGGGTTCTGGAGCAAGCCTTGGGCCTTGGTAGTCATAAGGCTGAAATCCAATCCGCGACGGACAAAAAAATAGAATCGTGCTCTGAAATTGTCAAGGAAGGAAATTGAAGTATCAAGCATTTCATCATCAAGGTGCTTCCATTTTCCCGCTCGCCCCCCCTCACCCGGCGCCGCGCGCCACCCTCTCCCCAGCGGAGAGGGCCTGCACGGGACTGGGTTGCAACCTACCGGCAAATCTCAGTTCTGGGTCTTGATATAGACCGGTTGGGTGAACGCCCCATTA
>JACXTT010012209.1_pt1 | contig 11409 bp, 7 predicted proteins | sample 9270951 | NCBI WGS metagenome assembly JACXTT01 (sample SAMN15532306, study PRJNA645909) | rock metagenome | isolation source: weathered quartz diorite | place: Puerto Rico | collected 2017-06-21 | reverse complement strand
ATGGAAAACCGGTCACGGTGCGGCGACAGGGTCGATTTCGCTAGGTGGGCTTAAGGCCTTCGCAGAAAGGTCGAAAAACCTCAGACAGGGAACCGACGTTGCCTTTACCATCGATGGCCCGCGAGGGCCGCGACACGTCGCCAAAATCGGTCCACTGCTGTTAGCGAAAAGGACAGGCGACGCCGTTTTCTGTTTCCACATCTCCCCCCAACATAAGATTCAGCTCAACAATTGGGATCGTTCACAAATCCCGTTGCCTTTCTCCCGAGCTTTGATTTTGAAAGCCCCGCCTATCTACGTTCCAAGAAACGCCAACGAAGCCCAGATGAAAGAAAAACTTCAGGAGATGCAAGCGGCGCTGGACCGCATGCGAGACGATGGAGAAGCTTACTGGAGAGCGAAGAACAAGGCGTAATTGCGCTATTTCATAAGAATGTGGGCGCCGCACTCCTGGCGGCAACTGGGAATGCGAGAAGGGCAGTCGCTCGTTGGAGACGGCCAAGGTAGCGCGTCACCCCCGTGCTCACTGAGGCCATCCTGCATTTGTATTCCGACTTGGCGGTGCGACGGGTCTACGGAGCTACCCAATCGAGAGCGTAGATTTCCTGGGTGCCAACGTCACGCGTCGTGAGCGGGGAATCCTCTGGGTCCAGACCTAACCAAGTTCCATAGTCGCCTCAGACTTGAGGGGTACCTTTCAGGCTGTAGAGCTTCTCAATTCTCCGTTCCCTAAGGCTCAACCGATAGAGCGCTGGATCGGAATCCCTGGCCGAATCAAAGTAAATGTACTTCCCGTCTTTCGACCAGCTCAAGTAGCAGATGAAAACAGTCTGGGCTAATTCGGTCCATCGACTGGTGTTGAAATCGAAAACGGCGACTCTCTGTGAGTCCTCTGACATCGCGGCAATGTAGCGTCCATCTGGCGACCAGCGAGGCGTGTACAGCCCTTCAGAACCAGGCAGAGTGGATAGTCTGTGTGTCCTCAAATCCAGAAGGTGCAAGATGAGAGGGCCTTCCTCAGCTAGATGCTGCGGAATCAAATAACCGAAGACCATCCAATTTCCATCTGGCGACCAATCCTGATCAATCTCTGATCGCTCGCCGGGAATCAGTTGCTGTGGGTTCCCCCCTGTGGCTGAGATCAAATAGATTTTCCAGGGCTTGCCAGCCAAGATGCCGATAAAGGCGCGTCGAGGAACTGGCCCAGAAGGGGCAATACTTTCAATTTCAGATTCTGGGCAACGCCATAGCCCACGAAATCGGTCATCTCCTTCTGGGCTCGGCCAACCACTCACCTACCGGCATCATGAAGGCCAGGTGGAACTGAATGGAATTGCAGCCAACCAGCTTGGGTTTTCTCCAATTCACGTCCGAGCAAGCTGCTCTCATGCGGCGTGAGGTGATGAGACGCATCAAACATCCGGACTCTATTCAAGCGAGCGGACCGGTTAACCCATAATTGGCTACGATAGGAAAGGCAGGTTTGCACTTCACGACTCAGGAATTCACGTTCAGTCACGCCCTTTTCGGTTTTTCCTTATGAACCCGAAAGTCTGTTACGCCGATAACTGCTTGAGGAACAGGGCCGCGGTGCCGTTCCAGCATCGCGACAGTCTGCAAACGAGAGAAGAGGGGCAAGAGTATCAAAGGGCTCCGCGAGCGCGCGAGGGCGGCTCTGGTGAGTCAGGAGTCGCCGTCCGGAGGATGCTTCCCACACTGGCAGTCCGACAAATTCATGAAGGAAGTCGCTTCCAAAAGAGAAAAAGTACTCAACCAGTGGCTGGACCAGGTCAGTCGCAAGCAGAAGATCGATTACGTCTTCGAACTGGAGATGTGGATCAAATGTTTTGATCGATTCTTCAGGCCAAAAAACCAGCCTTCATCAGACGGTGAGGTCAATCACTTCCTGCTGAAGGATTTCAGGGAAGAAATGGCCGTTGTGCGCGACGTGACCCTACGCATGAGTTTCCTGGCTAATCAGATCATGACCCAGGAAAGATCAAACCTGCTCCAGTTCGACCGGTATCTTCATAACTATCTGAAGCGGGATTATGTGATGGACGATTTCTGCAATCGCCTGCTGGCTCAGCCCACTCCGGATGATTCTCTGGCACTGCTGGTAGATTCCTTGGCAGATCTTCGGTCCATTATCGACGACCTCCTCAAGTTACCCGAAGTGACCTTCCAGACGTTCACTGCGATGGGCAAACTGATCAATCGCGAAATCAAGCAATGCCGTTATGTTGAGATGTTGGTCGCATTCAAATTTAAAGTGCAATATGATCGCGTCGACAATGCTTCAATTGCCGCATTGATTAAAAGCATTCGGCACGAAGGGTTGCGGCAAGATGTGGCCAAGGTCTTCCTCGAACTATTTCGAATGCTGCGATACCTGGAGTTTGTTGAAAAGGATTTAGCTTTCGATCGACCTTTGAAGAATTCCCTATTGATTTTCTCTCTCATTAATTCCGAACTACGCTTGCTTTTCGATTTTATCGAGAACCGGATTTGTAAGAATCCCGAAATCAACCCGGCGATCTCGGAAAGCCTAGATGCCACGATCTTCGCCTGTAGCCAGGAGATCAAGAAAGTATTCAGCCATGAATTGGTTGGTCTCGTCTATCTTCGGCAGGTACCACCCATCTACGCTAAAGTGGAAAACAGCCATGGTTTGCTGAAGAATTCCTTGCAGCACTCGATCGTTCAGATTTCCGAAGCATTTGACGGCAATTTCGATGGCAAGAAACTCTTTGCCACTCTGATCACACGTTTAGAACAATCCAAAAAGCTGCTCAGCGAGATCTCTGGTCTGGCCGCTTCCATCAGCGACTACGAAAAGATGGCAGATCACCAGCTGCTGTCTCCACTAATGAAGAGTGTCGAGAGCTTTCGCGAGAGCAGTTTGAAGTACTTGATGTACAAGGATTGGGAGGAGTACGAAAATTTTATTGAAGAGATCACTTCATCGAAGACCACCGAATCTTTGCGCTTCGCTTTGCACCGATTTCGGGTTTTTCTGGGCACCCTCTCCGGCGAAGTCGGCAAGCGATCCGTTTTGAGGCCCGCCGTGGGAGCCTGAGACCCAAGCCATTGCCTCTTAGCGAACTGCCACCTGATCCAGAACCTCAAAAAAATCTGGGAATGACACCGCGGCGCATTCACTGCCTTCGATTAGGGTCTCTCCTTTAGCGATAAGCCCGGCAATCGCAAAGGCCATGGCGATGCGGTGGTCGCCATAAGCGTGAATCCTTGCTCCCCGTAGGGACTGCCTTCCTGGCACAAGCATTCCATCTTCGAATTCCTCTACGGATACACCCATCAGTCTCAAATTTTCGACAATAGTCCTAATTCGGTCGCTTTCCTTGACTCGCAGTTCAGCGGCATCACGAATCTCAAGCCCCTTCTCTGTTTGAGTAGCCAGCACAGCGAGAATTGGGATTTCGTCAATGACCTGTGGAACCTTGTCTCCCAAAATGCTACCACCCGTCAGAGGCGCAGATCTTACCCTCAGATCTGAGACAGGTTCTCCCGCCTCGGCCCTGGAATCAAGAATCTCAACGGAAGCGCCCATTTCACGTAGCAGATCGACAATGGCGCGCCTGCCTGGGTTCAGACCAACCGCTGGAAGAATGATCTCGGAGCCTGGAATCAGGGTGGCCGCGACGAGAAAGAAGGCGGCTGAAGAGATGTCTCCCGGCACCTTGGTTCTAACAGCCTGGAGAAGCTGTCCGCCTTGGATAGTGATTTGATTTCCGTGCACCTTGACTTCGGCCCCAAACTGCTTCAGAGCCAGCTCGGTATGGTTACGCGTGGGAACAGGCTCAGTCACTTCGGTCTCTCCCTCTGCCAGTAAACCGGCGAGCAGAATGGCGGATTTAACTTGCGCGCTGGCGACGGGCAGAACATACTGGATGGCCCCCAAAATCCCGCCCTGGATGGAAAGGGGAGGGTAGTTGTTTTCGCGCGCCTGAATTCTTGCTCCCATTTGACTCAGCGGTTTGATAATCCTCCCCATAGGACGGGAGCAAAGAGAAGAGTCGCCGCTGATTTCAGTCTGAAAGTTTTGTCCCGCAAGAATGCCCGAGAGCATACGAATGGTTGACCCAGAATTTCCGGCATCAAGGATCTCCCGAGATGGCGTCAGTCCTCGAAGCCCACGGCCCGAGATGATGACTTGAGTGCCTCCCACGACTTCAATCGGAACGCCGAGGGACTGTAAGCAAGAGAGAGTGCTCCCGCAATCCTGGCTGGTCGCATAATTTTCAATGCTGGTCTGGCCTTCTCCAATCGCACCCAACATGGCCAGCCGGTGAGAAATCGATTTATCGCCGGGCACCTGAACGCTACCGAGTATCTTTCTGGCAGGTGCGATCTTGGTATTCATAGGTCGTTAACCAAACTAGCGAGAGACATCATACCGCCAAGGGTCGGGTCTCCATTGGCTATCCCCTCACACGGCCTTTGGCTGTCCGCACAAACGGGAGAGGGATTAATTTCAAAATGACCGGCCGTTGAACTTCATCGGTACTGGTATAACTCATCAGATTCGCAGAATAGGGTCACACACGCCTGGAATGCTCAGCAACAACACTCGTGACAGAAACTATAAACAGAAATGGCCCGGAAATGAATATCGATTTGGTCGTGAAATCGTTGGATTGTCAGGGCGCTTGTGGTAATCATTTACGGCGACGAGTAGGATTTCGGGGAGACCTAATATGACAAAATATTCCAAAGCGCTGCTCGGCAGTTTGCTCGTGCTGCTGCTTCTGGTGTGGCCAGTCGAAGCTAAGGAAGCGATGAAGGTTGGGATCCGTGACGGCTATCTGAAAAGTATGCTATACAAAGATGTCTGGACGGCAGCGAAAGCAATTGGGATCCATCGGCTGGAAATTGAGGTCACCCCAGAGCTTGCGTGTCCCAACCTATACGAGGCAGACGGTAATGTTCACCGAATCGATGACCCGGCCGCGGTTGCTCGGCTGGGGAATGCGATCAATAAACATCACCTGTCGATCAATGCGTTCACAACAGTTATCCCTTTAGGTGGAGAGAAGACTCCTCAACAGATTCAGCAGTGGGTTGCCGCTGTGGCCAAGGTGGCGCAACAGCTGAAGGTACCGGTCATTATGATGCCCCTCATTGCAAAAGGAATCGAAGACGATGAGTTCATCCGAAGAGCCAAGGAATTTGTACGTCCTCTGGAAACGGTAGCCGCCCGAACCGGAGTGCAGCTCACCATCGAAAACCTGGGCCATTATCTGAACCGACAGGAAATTCTGGATCCGATTCTTATGGCGTTTGATAAGAAACACGTGGCCCTGACTCTGGATATCTGTAACATGTATTGGTTCGGTCATCCACTTCCGAAGATCTACGAACTTGCCGAGCATTTCGCGCCGTACGTGCGTTATGCTCATGTCAAGAATGTCAAGTATCCGGATGATCAAAAACAGACCCTGCGTTCTGAAGGTTGGGAATACTCCAAATACGCCGAGCCAGTCAAGACCGGCGATCTCGATTTTAAGAAAATCATCGGATTCTACTACCAGGCCGGTTATCGAGGCGATCTGACGCTGGAAGACGACAGCCTGGGAAAATTCAAAATGCCGGAGTTGCGGGAGATTCATCGGCAAGACATCCAGTACCTTCATCAGATCATTGCCACGTTGTCGGCCCGGAAACAGTGAGGAAACGGTGTGACCATGAGGACCGACCCAACGACGCAAGACCCTTCCCAGTCGAGGGGCGCTCGTCGAGCGCTTAGCTTGGACGACGGTTCGCTACTCCAATATTGCCGGAGCCTGTACAAAGTCGAAATGCATCGACTCAGAATACGGCACTGGAATGGCGCGAGCGGCGAAGCGCTTGGAGTCTCTCGAAGCGCCTTGATTGATCAGATCGTCAGATGTATCTGGCAAGCCTCCCAAACCGAGAGCGTAGCACACCACTACCGTACTGCGACAGCCGGCGCTTCGTTGGCCTGGATTGCCATGGGCCAATATGGGAGTGTGGATTTAGGGCCCTTCTCCCCGGTTGAGTTATTGATCCTGGAAAAGCCTGCTGCGAAGAGTGACGCGCGAGCTAAGCTGGAACAGATCAGCGAATTCATTCACTTGGTGGGATTCGAAATTAATCTCGCGATACTGGGCTTCAAGAAGTGTTTGCAGCGCGCCCAGAGTAATTTTGCTTTCGGTTTTTCATTGCTTTCAGGACGGCGGGTGGCCGGCAGCGAGTCGGTAGCCCAGGATCTCGGTCAGCGCTTCAAGTTAGGCGTGTTGAGAAACCCGCTGGTCTATTTTCACGAGATGACGGAACTTCTGAAAGCAAACCACGAGAGACACGGGGACAGCACTTACCTCCTGGAATCAGACTTGGATTTTGGCGCCGGAGGTTTATTAGACTGCAGAGCCTTGTTGCGATCGGTCAGTCTTTTTGTCGGGAGCGAGGATTTTGACCGTGTCCTCGCGACCAGCGCTATGACGGCAACTGAGTGGACACGATTGCAGGCGGCCCGCCAGCACCTCATGAAGGCCCGCAACCACCTGCATTGGCTGGCGGGGAAGCCAGAGGGTCTGTTATCGCATGACAGAACAAGTTCAGTTGCCGCCTTCTTTGGCTATCGAGATACTCACTTCAGGAAGGCCGCCGACCTATTCCTGCAACGAACGTTGCGGCACCGGCAGCATGTTGTGGTGCTTCTCAACCGCTACCTGGAGCAAACTAAGGCCAAGCTTACGGGAAAAGCAGAACCCTTCAAGGCGCCCTATCTCAAATTAGCCCCAGCGGCTGGAAGCGGACGCGAGGAGCAGAGTCCTGAGCGATGGATGAAACTGTTTCATTTCAGTCTAAGCCCACCCATGTTATTGACAGATGATCTAAAGGCGTCGATCAGATCGAACCTGCCGAAGTGGGAAATAAAGAGTTTCAGCACGGCTACGATACACGAGCAGTTCCGTGCCATTCTCAGGAACAAAGGTAAGGTGGCTGCAACTCTCCGCACCATGCGGGAACTGGGATTTTTAAATAAGTACCTGCCGGAGTTCGGTCGCCTGGATTGTCTCACAGAATCAGATGGGGTACACCGGTACTCAGTCGATGAGCACACGTTAATGGCTATCGACGCCTTAGATCAAATTGCCAACTCCTCCAATCCTTCGCACCATGACTTCCAGAGAGTTTTGGACCAAGTCACGGACCCGTTGCTGATTTATCTCGCCCTGCTTCTGCACGACACCGGCAAAGGACACGGCTCTGGACACGCCTTGCGCAGCGAGCAGTTGGCTGCCAGAGCACTTCACCGCATGAATTTCAGTGAGGAGAATCGTGAGAAGGTGCTGCTTCTGGTGCGAGAACACTTGTTACTCGGCCACGTCTCTCAGCGTCGTGACATTGATGATCCGCTTATTGTGCAGGAAGTCAGTGACACTGTCGAGACAGCGGATAATCTCAATATGTTGCTGCTTCTGACTTATGCGGATCTTTGTTCCATGGGCGAGCATGTCTGGTCCGAACGCAAACAATTTCTGCTGTGGTCTCTGTACTTCAAGGTCTTTGATCGCCTCATGTTTGGAGACGAGATCAGCCAGCCGGAGCACGCGCAGGTTGCGGCAACTCAACAGAAGGTACTGGAGGTTTTGGGGCGGGAATTTGAAACTGACAAGGTTCTGAAGCATTTCCTATTTTTGCCCGAGAGGTATGCCCTTTATACTCCCCTCACGCAGATTCTGTCACACATACGGCTCTGCGAGCAGCTGCAGGACCGGCCGGTTGCGACTGAGTGGATGCCTCACCCGCACGCGGGTTACACCGAACTGAATCTGGCAACTCGAGATCTCCCTGGGCGCTTTGCCCAGATCGCCGGGTGCCTGGCTGCAAATGGGCTCAGCATTCTAAGCGCTCAACTAAACACCCGAGATGATGGAATTGTGATTGATACCTTTCAAGTGAGCGATGCCAAGGGCCGCGCCATCATCGACGCCGAGGATTGGGGCCGGGTGGACCGGCTTCTAGCCGCAGTCATTGCCGGGGAGCGCGAACTAGAGGCCGTTTTGGACGCTGACTTCCGGCCTCCATCAGCAGGTCAATCCGGCTCCTCAATTCTTCCCCGAGTGAGAATTGATAACGACATCTCTGCCCATAGCACGGTAATTGAGGTTCAAACAGAAGATCGGCTGGGACTGGGTTATCATATTGCTAGGACTCTCGCTGATTTGGGATTGAACATTCTCTCAGCCAAGCTGGCCACGGAAAAGAATCATGCGTTTGACGTCTTTTATGTGCAGACTCATGCGGGGGAGAAGGTAACCAGTGGTTTTCAGATGACCGAAATCCTGGAGCGATTACGTTTCCGGCTGAATGTGGCATGAGATAGGAACAGAGGATGGGTAAATCTCGAGGGTTAAGAACTTGCGAAACGCTTTGTCCTTGCATCCCTCATTGTCCCTTAGGGGTGAAATGTCTCTGTCAGGGTGGAGGCCTCTACGATGATTCGCTAGAATTCGACTTTGCATAAGCATGATCACGAGAGGATTGGTATGGCTAAAGAAATAGAATCGAAACTTAAAGAAGGCGACCTTGCTCCGGATTTCAAAGCTGCCACTAACACTGGCGAAGAGGTCTCACTGTCCCGCTTGAAAGGGAAACATGTGGTGCTCTACTTTTATCCGAAGGACGACACTCCGGGTTGCACCAAGGAGGCCTGCGCTTTCAAGGATCACTTTGCGGCATTCAAGAAGAAAGGTGTCGCAGTACTAGGAGTCAGCATCGACCCCGTCAAATCGCATCAGAAATTCGTGGATAAGTACCAGCTTCCTTTTCCGCTCTTATCTGATGAAGACAAGAAGATAGTCAACGCGTACGGTGTGTGGGGTGAGAAGACGTTCATGGGGAGAAAATATATGGGTACGAATCGCGTCACTTTCTGGATTGCTCCGGACGGAAAGATTAAAAGGATCTGGTGGAAGGTGAAGCCGGAAGAACACGCAGAGGAAGTCTTGGCGTCTATCGAAGGTAAGTAACTGAGCCCGCACGCTGCTCTCCGAGCGGCCAAAACTTGGTGAAATCATGCGCATTGAAGAACTCGATACCCCTGCAGTAATCGTCGATCTGGATGTGCTGGAGTCGAACATTCGCTCTTTGGCAGGCTATTGTCGGGCACACGGCATTGGTTTAAGGCCGCATACGAAGACGCACAAGATTCCAGCTATTGCCAAAACGCAGATGGAGTCCGGAGCCTTAGGCATCACGGTTGCCAAAGTCGGCGAAGCCGAAGTTATGGCGTCGGCCGGTCTGGACAACATTCTAATCGCTTATCCGGTCCTTGGAGAGTCCAAACTGCAGCGCCTAACCCGATTGGCTTTGGAAAAAAAGATCACGCTTGCCCTCGATTCCAGAGAGGCACTCGAGGGGATCTCGGCAGCTGCCAACAAGTCCAAATGCCAGATTCAAGTCTTGATTGAATTTGACATGGGAATGCAGCGTTGTGGTCTGCAGTCCGTCTCTGATCTGGTTCATATGGCTCACTCCATTGAGAACCTTCCGGGCGTGCGCTTTGCCGGGATTATGTTCTATCCTGGACATATCTGGGATTTGCCTCCCGACCAGTCCTCCGCTCTAAACCGGCTGAGCGACCGGATTCTGGAGATTCGAGAGCAACTTGGAAAGGCGGGTCTCGGCTGCGAGATTGTTAGCGGCGGAAGCACGCCCACGGCCTACAACAGTCACCTGGTTCAGGGTCTCACCGAAATCCGTCCTGGGACTTATGTCTTTAACGACATGAACGAGGTCGGTGTTCAGGCATGCCAGCTTTCGCAATGTGCTCTCAAAGTCATGGTCACCGTAATAAGTAATGCCGTCAATGGAAGGGCTATGTTTGATGGGGGTTCGAAGACGTTCTCGGGCGATCGCTTGATATCGGGAGATAAAACGGGCTTCGGATATGTGACGGAGCACCCCGATCTCAAATTTTACTCGATGTCAGAAGAGCATGGTCATCTGGATTTAACGCAGTCTGCGTATAAGCCGCGAGTAGGGGAGAAACTTGCCGTCATCCCAAATCATGTTTGCGCCTGCGTGAATATGCACGACCAGCTCTACTTCCACCGCAAGGGCATCGTAGAAGGCAGTTGGACCGTCGCTGGGAGAGGGAAGATAAGATAAGGCGAAAGGAAAATTAAAAAGGAAAAATTAAGAAGGCAAAAGAAAAATAAACGCCTGTTCTCTCACAGCAGTCGGTCTACTTTTACCTCTTTACTTTTTAATTTTTCCTTTTGTCTTATCTCGCCATTTCTTGAAAGAAATGCGCTGAACCTACGATTCCGTGTTGAAAGTTGTAGAGGTCTAGCTTTTCGTTAGGGGCGTGCGCATTCTCGTCGGGAAGGCCGATGCCCATTAGAACGCTGGGCAATCCGAGAACATCCGCGAAAGTAGCTACGACAGGAATAGATCCCCCTTCGCGAACGAATACAGGGCGTTTGCCAAAAGCTTTTTCAAAGGCACGAGAAGCAGCCTGGATGGCTGGATGATCAATGGGAGCAACCCAGGCCTTGCCGCCATGCATACGGGTGACGCTAAGGGACACAGTGGGAGGCGCGATCCTCTGAACATGGCTTTCGAACAGGTCAGCGATCTTTTCAGGATCCTGATTGGGAACAAGACGCATGCTGATTTTAGCCATTGCTTGGGCAGGGATCACGGTTTTGGCGCCTTCCCCGGTGTAGCCGCCGCATAATCCATTCACCTCCAGTGTCGGCCGCACCCAGATCTGCTCAAGAGCAGAGTAACCTTTCTCTCCAAACAGTGCCGGGGCGCCGAGGCTGGTGCGATACTTCTCCACATCGAAGGGCAGCCGCGAAAGCTCCTCCTTCTCTTCCCCACTCATTGGCAACACATCGTCGTAAAAACCAGGAATGGTGATTCGTCCGTGCTGATCTTTAAGTGAAGAGATAAGTTGGGCCAGGGCGAAATTAGGATTGACGACGGTCCCGCCAAACGATCCGGAATGAAGATCACTATTCGTTCCCTTGAGATCGATCTGGAAATAGACCAGGCCGCGCAAACCGTAGCAAATCGAAGGAAGGCCCCGGTCAAACATGGGAGTGTCTGAAATCAGCACGCAGTCCGCCCTAAGCAGTTCCTGGTGAGAGGCAACAAAAGCGTCGAGGTTAGCACTGCCTACTTCTTCTTCACCTTCAATCAGAAACTTGACGTTAACCGGAAGTCTTCCCTCGCCCTTAAGGTGAGACTCCACTCCCTTCAGATTCATCATGACCTGTCCCTTGTCGTCCGCCGAGCCGCGTGCGTAGATTTCGCCATTGCGAATCGTCGGATCGAAAGGCGCTGAGGTCCACAGATTCAAAGGATCGACGGGCTGAACGTCGTAGTGTCCGTAGAACAACACCGTCGGTT
>JACXTT010012208.1_pt1 | contig 11410 bp, 10 predicted proteins | sample 9270951 | NCBI WGS metagenome assembly JACXTT01 (sample SAMN15532306, study PRJNA645909) | rock metagenome | isolation source: weathered quartz diorite | place: Puerto Rico | collected 2017-06-21 | reverse complement strand
CAGGTCCAACTCTCGCAATTTAGCGGCATCGGTTCCACCGCACCACCGTCCGCCGGGTTCACGATCGGGATCGACTGCCAGGCAAAGATCACCCTGAAGGCCACCATGACGGATGCGACGAGCCCAGCAAATACAGGCAACGCGTTGACGCTCGCTGCCGGGTCGACAGCGTCCGGGGTTGGCGTTCAGGTGTTCTACAACGCGGCGTCGACACCACTGTCATTTGGCCCGGATTCGCCGGTAGCAGGAAACACGAACCAGTGGCTGGTAGGTGGCAGTTCTACTGCGGCGGCGACCAGCTATACGCTTCCGTTCGTGGCCAAGTATGTTCAGACAGCGTCTCCCATCAAGCCGGGGAGTGTCTCCGCGCTCGCAACCATTACGTTCTCGTATCAGTAGTCAGACGTAGCAGGTGAAACGCGCGGGGTCTTGAGAAGTTGAACCGCCCCGAGATTCATGGAAGCCTTTTGGCTTGAGTCAGGTCGACATGGCCCGGCCTGCGGCTTACACGTCTTTCAGTCGGCTAATAGGGAGCGTGAGCGCGATCCTTGGCCGCACGGAATGCCTGTACCGAAAATTCGGCGTTAGGCGGCACAACAGTACAGCCTTGAATGGGCCTGTCACCCGAAACGCCAGACAACTAGCCGACCAACGCCAGCCAGAACGGCGTGGTCACGATCGCCGCCACCGTCATCAGGGAAATCGTCGCCGCCACCATCGGCCCGTTGCCGCCCATGCGCACGGCCAGGATGTAGGCGCTGGACGCGGTGGGCAACGAGGCGAACAGCACCACGATCTGGTACTGCAGTTCCGTCAGCGGCAAGTGCCGCCCCGCCAGCCAGGCGAAGCAAGGCATCGCCAGCAGCTTGACGCCGCTCCACCAGGCCACCGGCCCGACCGTGCTTGTGGCGCCGCGCATCTGCAGCCCCGCGCCGACGGTCATCAGGCCCAGCGCGGTCGAGGCCGAGCCGAGGCGGTTCAGGGTCATGCCGATCACCTCGGGCGGATGCAGCCCGATCAGGTTGGTCAGCAGCCCCCCGGCGGTGGCCAGGATCAGTGGATTGCGCGCCAGTTCGCGCCACAGTTGGGTTTCGCCGTGGCGGGCCAGCGCCCAGACCGCGGCGACATTGCACAGCGGCACCGTGCAGCCCACGATCACGGCCATCATCGCCAGCCCTTCGGTGCCGCCCACGCGCGACGCCAGCGCGAGCCCAATGTAGGAATTGAAGCGAAAAGCCGTCTGCAAGCCGGAGGCAAAGTCGAGCGCGTCGGGCCGCAACACCCACTTGACGGCATAGCCCAGCGCCATGCCAAGCGCGGTGACCGCCAGCGCCAGGCCGAGCATCGCCGAGGTGGACGAAAAATTGAAGACCGCGCTGTTGGTCGACTGCAGCAGCAGCGCGGGGAACAGCACGAAGTACACCAGCCGCTCCACGCCCGACCAGAAGGCGCGGTCGAACGGGCTGTAACGCACCAGCAACCAGCCGATCAGGATCAGGCTGAAATCGGGCACCAGCAGGAGAGCGGAGGACATGCTTTGTCTCTATTGTCTTGTCGTTTTCGTGATGACGGACCGGTAGCCATCCGTCATGCCCAAATAAAGTGCAGATTAGGGCAGATCCGGATTGGTATTGTTCCAGAAATCGGGCAGCATCGCCTATTCCGTAGCAATCTTTCCGCCGATGCCGTCCCGTAGTACCGCGCCCCGGCGCGCGCCTTCCCTCCTCCGCTCCTGGCTGGCCACGCTTTGCGCCGCCACGACGCTTGTTACCCTGGCGCCAGCCGTCGCGGCCGGCGAGATCGACGGCGTGCACTTTCCCGACGCCACGCGGGTTGGCGGCAAGGAACTCCAACTCAACGGCATGGGGCTGCGTTCGGTCTTTGTCATCAAGGGCTATGCGGCGGGCCTGTATCTTCCCGAGAAGGCGCGCAACGCCACGGTGGTGCTCGGCGTCCGAGGTCCCAAGCGCCTGCAGCTGCGGCTGCTGCGCGAGGTCGAGTCCGACGCGTTCATCAAGGCGCTGAACGAAGGCATCCGCGAGAACCACAGCGAGCCCCAACTGCAGCTCCTGTCCGAGCGCCTCTCGCAGCTCGAACAGACCATGTCGCAGGTCGGCACCGCACGGCGCGGCGACGTGATCAATTTCGACTTCTCGCCCGACGCGGGCACGGTGGTGGCCATCAACGGCGCGCCGCGCGGCCGGCCGATTCCGGGCGAGGACTTCTACCAGGCGGTGCTGCGCATCTTCCTGGGCGACCACCCGGTCGACCGCGGCCTCAAACGCGGCCTGCTGGGCGGCTGAACTCACGCCGCCGCCGTGCCGCCGCCATCTGCGGCGGCACGGCGGCGATCCTTACTCCGGGCGGCAACCCCGCCCGGCTCTTTGACGGGAGACACGATCTCATGCAATCACGCCACATCGCACTGACCCTGGCACTCGCGGCCACCGCGTCGTTCGCGCACGCGCAAAGCTACCCGACCAAGCCGATCCGGCTGATCATTCCGTTCGCGCCCGGCGGCACCACCGACATCGTCGGCCGTGGCGCGGCCGACCAGATGAGCCGCATCCTGGGCCAACCGGTGGTGGTGGAAAACCGCGCCGGCGGGGGCGGCTCGATCGGCGCCGACGCCATCGCCAAGGCCGCACCGGACGGCTACACGATCGGCATCTCCACGGTGTCGACGATGGCCGTCAACCCGGCCTGCAACCCGAAGCTGTCCTACGACCCGATCAAGGACTTCAAGCCCATCACCAACCTGGCCAACGTGGCCAACGTGATCGCGGTCAACCCGAACTTCCCGGCCAAGAACTACAAGGAATTCCTGGCCGTGCTGAAGGCCAACCCGGGCAAGTACTCCTACGCGTCGTCGGGCACCTGCGGCTTCGGCCACATGCTGGGCGAGCAGTTCAAGGTCTCGACCAAGACCTTCATGGTCCACATCCCGTACCGTGGCGCGGGCCCGGCGCTGAACGACGTGCTGGCCGGCCAGGTGCCGATCATGGTCGACAACCTGCCGTCGTCGATGCCCTACATCAAGGCCGGCAAGCTGCGCCCGATCGTGGTGGCCTGGAACAAGCGCATCGACTCGCTGCCCGACGTGCCGACCTTCGGCGAAATGGGCCTGAAGGAGCCGAACGACCCGGCCTGGTACGGCCTGGTGGCGCCGGCCGGCACGCCTGACGACGTGATCAAGAAGCTCAACGAGGCCGCCGTCAAGGCGCTGCAGGACAAGGACTTCCAGCAGCGCCTGCGCACCGCCGGCGCCGAACCGTCGGGCAACACGCCGGCCCAGCATGCCGCCGAGATCAAGAAGGAATTCGACAAGATGAAGAATCTTGTGAAGGTGCAGAACATCAAGCTGGAGCAGTAAGGCTGGTACGGATGCCGTTGCGGCATTCGCATGAAGGGCCTCCTGCGGGAGGCCCTTTTTCTTTGGTTTGATCCGCCCTGAATAAGGTTGACACCTTTCCCGAAGTGATGATGCGAGGCTTGTGGGTCTGGGCAGGCAATCCGTCGGTGCTGACGCCGGCCGGCATATGCCGCCTCTTCCACAATCGCCGGCTTCGCGACAGGGCAATCTGATATCGTATGGCGCCCAAGCCTTCCGGCACAGAAAAAAGACCTGACAAGAGAGCCAAGCCATGCCCAGGCCCAACCCAGCGCTCCGACGCAGCCAGAAGACGCCCATGACACCGATGCGCCGGCGCTTTGTCATCGCCGGCGCCATCTTGCTGGTCGCCGCACTGGGCTGGGGCGTGGCGGTTGTCGTCGAACCCGCCACCCAGCGCACCATCGTGATCACGACCGGGGCGGACAAGGGCATCTACCGCGGTTTTGCGGATCGCTATGCCCCCCTCCTGAAACGCGACGGCATCACGCTCGATATCCGCAGTTCCGCCGGATCGGTCGAGAATTATTCGAGGCTGACGGATCCCAGCAGCGAATACGATGTCGGCTTCATCCAGTCGGGCACCACCCCCCCGACAGAAACCGACCACCTCCAAACCATCGCCGCCGTTTCCTACGAACCGATCTGGGTGTTCTATCGCGGCAAGGCCACGATCGACCAGCTGGCACAACTGAGCGGCAAGCGGATCTCGATCGGCGTGCCCGGCAGCGGCCTGCTGAATGTTTCGCGCATATTGCTCAACCATAGTGGTGTCAACGCGAGCAACAGCGCGCTGCTGGAAATGGACGCCAGCCAAGCCTATCAAAGGTTGCACGATGGCCAACTCGACGCCGCCTTCTTCATCGGCAGGCCGGATGCCGACATGCAGCAGAAGCTGCTGAACAGCGACCTGAAGCTGATGAATTTCGCCCAGGCCGATGCCCTGGTGCAGAGGTTCCCCGCTCTCTCCAAGCTCACCTTCCCGCGCGCATCGACCAGCATCGCCAAGGATCTTCCGCAGGCGGATGTCACGCTGCTGGCCGCCACGGCCCTGCTGGTCTCGAAGGACACCCTCCACCCGGCCCTGGTCTACCTGCTGTTGGAGGCCGCCCGGCCTGTGCATGGCGGCGAGGACTACTTCACGCGGCTGGGCACGTTTCCCAACCTGAATACGAGTGAGTTTCCTATCTCGGACGAAAGCATGCGCTACTTCAAGTCCGGACGTCCCTTCCTGCAGCGCTACCTGCCTTTCTGGCTCGCCAGCTTCATCGAACGGCGCCTGCTGATCCTGCTGCCCTTCATGGCTTTGCTGCTCGGCTTGCTGCAGGCATTGCCGCGCATGCTCGCGGCGCGGTACAAGAACCGGCTCCTAGTCTGGTACCAGGAGATCAAGGCGCTGGAAGATGAAATCTGGAGAAACGGCGAGCCGACCACAGAACAGGTGGCGCAATGGCGCGACGAGATCGAGAACATCGATGCACACGCCAGCCAGATACGGCTGCCGCAGCGCTACTTCCAGGATGTCTACGCCCTCAAGCAGGCGATCGGCGTCGTCAGGGACCGGATTTCCCACGCAGCCGCGAGGGCAAGGAATCCCGTCGGCGACCGAGCCCCGAGCCGATCATGAGAAGCGCCGCAGCATGCGCCACAGGCAAAAAGGACTAGAATCCGGTATCGTCAGCATTCCCCCGGTATTACCACCCTCCCCCATGCTCTCCCGTTTCGACGCCATCCTCCCCGCCCCCTTCGGCAAGATCGGCGTGCGCACCGATGGCGCGCTGGTGTGGGAGATCGTCTACCTGCCCGACAGCACGCGTGCCATCGCACCGGCGAGCCCGCTCGCACAGCAGGTCGCCGAACAGCTTGAGGCGTACTACGCCGATGCCGATTTCGCCTTCACGCTGCCGCTGGCGCCGGTCGGCACGGACTTCCAGCAGCGCGTGTGGCAGGCCATCTGCGCCGTCCCGCGCGGTTCGGTCACCACTTACGGCACGATCGCCAAGACGCTGCAGAGCATGCCGCGCGCGGTTGGCCAGGCCTGCGGGCAAAACTGGTTCCCGGTGGTGGTGCCGTGTCATCGCGTGGTCTCCGCCAGCGGCCTGGGCGGCTTCGCACATCATGGCGAGGACGGTTTCTACCTGGACGTGAAACGCTGGCTGCTGCGTCACGAAGGCGCGATGCTGCTATGAGCCGCGGCAACCGGGCGGCTCTCGCACAGGCCGATGACAATGCGCAAGACACGCCGCCGGATGGCGCCGATCTCTCGCTCGTCGACCGCTTCTGCGATGCGCTGTGGCTGGAGGACGGCCTCTCGCGCAACACCATCGACGCCTACCGCCGCGACCTCTCCATGCTCGCGCGCTGGCTGTACCAGGAGGGCCGAGGCGACCTGCTCGGCGTCGACGACACCGCGCTCAACGGCTACTTCTCCGCACGCCACCGGGAAACGCGCGCCTCGTCGGCCAACCGCCGGCTGACGGTATTCCGGCGCTTCTACCAGTGGGCGCTGCGCGAGCACCTGCTCCAGACCGATCCCTGCCTGCTGCTGCGCCCCGCCAAGCAGCCGCCGCGCTTTCCCAAGACACTGTCCGAGGCGCAGGTGGAAGCGCTGCTGGAAGCGCCCGACACCAACACGCCGCTGGGCCTGCGCGACCGCACGATGCTGGAGCTGATGTATGCCAGCGGCCTGCGCGTGTCGGAACTCACGCAGATGCGGACGGTGGAAATCGGGCTGAACGAAGGTGTCGCGCGCATCGTTGGCGGCAAGGGCAATAAGGAGCGGCTGGTGCCGTTTGGCGAGCAGGCCGGCGACTGGCTGCGCCGCTACCTCGCCACCGCGCGCCCGGCGCTGCTGGCGGGCCGTGCGTGCGACGCGCTGTTCGTCACGCAACGCGGCGAGGGCATGACACGCCAGACGTTCTGGCATCTGATCAAGCGCCACGCGCGCGAGGCCGAGATTCACGCGCCGCTGTCGCCGCACACACTGCGGCATGCGTTCGCCACGCATCTGCTGAACCACGGCGCCGACCTGCGCGTGGTGCAACTGCTGCTGGGCCACGCTGATATTTCGACCACGCAGATCTATACGCACGTGGCGCGCGAGCGCCTGCGCGAGCTGCACCAGCAGCACCATCCGCGCGGCTGACACTCCATCCCGATCATGAGCAAGAGCAAACACATCTCCGAAACTCCTGCCACGCAGTTCCTGCGCCAACGTGGCGTCGCCTTCGGCGAACACCCATATGACTATGTCGACCACGGCGGCACCGGCGAATCCGCGCGCCAGCTTGGTGTGGCCGAGCACGATGTCGTCAAGACGCTGGTAATGGAAGACGAGCGTGCGCAGCCACTGATCGTGCTGATGCACGGCGACTGCTCGGTCTCGACCAAGAACCTTGCGCGGCAGATCGGCTGCAAGAGCGTGCAGCCCTGCAAGCCCGAGGTCGCGCAGCGCCACAGCGGCTATATGGTCGGCGGCACGTCGCCGTTCGGCACCAAGAAGCGCATGCCGGTCTACGTGGAGGCGACCGTGCTGGACCTGGAACGCATCTATATCAACGGCGGCCGGCGCGGCTACCTGCTCAGCCTGGCGCCGCAACTGCTGCCGGGGCTGGTGGACGCCAAGCCCGTGCAGTGCGCGCTGCCGGACTGAGCGTCCCGCGCGTTAGTGCCTGCCGTCGGTATTGGGGAAGTCACGGACGTCCCGCACCCGCCGGCGCGCTACAATCGCGCCAGCGCTACAACAATGACTTTCCCTGCATGGCCAATCTGCTCTTCGCACTCGCCGCCTACCTGATCGGGTCGGTGTCCTTCGCCGTTGTCGTCAGCAAGGCCATGGGCCTGCCGGATCCGCACACGTACGGCTCTGGCAACCCCGGCGCCACCAACGTGCTGCGCACCGGCAGCAAGAAGGCGGCGATCCTGACGCTGCTGGGGGACGGCCTCAAGGGCTGGCTGGCCGTCTGGCTGGCGCAGCGCTTCGGGCCGGCATATGGCCTGGACGACACAGGACTCGCGATGGTGGCGGCGGCCGTGTTCCTCGGCCACCTGTACCCGGTGTTCTTCCGCTTTGCCGGCGGCAAGGGCGTGGCCACGGCGGCCGGCATCCTGCTCGCGGTGGACCCCGTGCTGGGCCTCGCCACGCTGGCCACGTGGATCATCATTGCCGTCTTCTTCCGCTATTCGTCGCTGGCCGCACTGGTCTCGGCGATCTTCGCGCCGTTCTTCTACGTGCTGATGTCGGGCGGCGTGAACATCATGGCGGGCGCGATCTTCGCCATCGGTGTGCTGCTGATCGCGCGCCACCGCCAGAACATCGCCAAGCTGCTCGCCGGCAAGGAAAGCCGGATCGGGGAAAAGAAGAAGGCGCACTGAAGGCGCCTGTTTTCTCCCAATGTCTCACCGCCCTTGGGGCGGCAAGAACGCTTGCGGCGGCTATGCCGCCGGCGCCTGAGGCGTAAACGGAAACACCATCTGCACCCGCAAGCCGCCTTCCGGGCGATTGGCGAGCAACAGCTTGCCGCCCGCCTGCCGCACCAGGCGATCGACGATCGCCAGCCCCAGCCCCGAGTGCGCGTTACCGCCGCGCGCCGGATCGAGCCGCACGAATGGCAGCGTCACGCGCTCCATGGCCTCTTCGGGGATCCCCGGACCCTCGTCTTCCACCACCAGGCACCAGCCGCCCGCCGTGCGCGAAGTGGCCACGCACACGGGCGCGGCGCCGTAGGCATAGGCGTTGTCGACCAGGTTGCCGACGATGCGATCGAGCTGCGTGGCGATCATGCGGAAGCCCTCGCCGGCCTCGAGCGACAGCACCACGGGCCGGTCCTGCTCTGCCAGCGACGCCGCCAGTTCGGTCAGGCGCTTCTCCACCGGCACGGGCCGCGCGGTGGGCTCGCTGCTTTGGGCAAAGGCGAGGAACTGCTCCACGATGGCCGCCATCGCATCCACGTCGCGCGTGACACCCGCCGCCGCCTTGGGATCGGCCAGCATCTCGGCGCGCAGCCGCAGCCGCGTCAGCGGCGTCTTCAGGTCGTGCGCGATGCCGGCCAGCATGGTGTTGCGCTCGTGGTCGATGCGCGTCAGGTCAGCCATCATGCGATTGAAGCGCTCGATCAGTTGCCGCAGCTCGTGCGGCCCGCGCTCGCGCAGCGGCGCCACCATGTGCTGGCGCGACAACTGTTCGGCCGCCTCGGCCATGTCACGCACCGGTCGCTGGATCTGCCAGGCGATCAGCAGCGAAAAGACAATCGCCACCCCCACGACCAGCAGCACGCCCGGCAGCAGCCGGTTGTCCGGCGGCGGGTTGTGCACCCACAGGATCGGCATGGCGATCCAGTCGCTGCGCGACGGCAGCTTGATCCACAGCCGTGGCGTGGTTTCGTCCTCGATGCGGAGCTCGGTGCCCGGCGGCAGCCGGCGCACGAACTGCTCCACCAGCCGGCGCGACCGCCCGCCCTTGGGCACGCTGGCGTGCCGCTCGGCGCTGGCCTCGCTCGCCACCTCCACCAGGCTTGGCAGTGGTGCGGGCGGACGCGCGTCGAGCGCGCGCTGGATGCTGCCCAACTGGAACAGCATCTGCTCGACCGAATAGTCGACCTGCTGCTGGCGCCGGTCCATGCGCAGAATGGCCAGCCACGAGAAATGGCTGATGACCAGCACCGCCGCGATCAGGAGCGCGATGCGGCCGAACAGGGTGTCGATGCGCAGCTTCATTGCGGGATATCGTTCGCCTCGTCGGGCACGAAGGTATAGCCGCGCCCGCGCACGGTCTGGATGTAGCGCGGGCGCTGCGCGTCTTCATCGAGCAGCCGTCGCAGGCGCCAGATCTGCACGTCGATGCCACGATCGCTGATGCCACTGGCGGTGCCGTACATCAGCTCGACGATCCGCTCGCGCGACAGCACTTCCAGCGGATGCATCAGCATCAGCTTGAGCAACGCGAACTCGGTATCGCTGATCGACACCGTCTGGCCGCTGCGCATGAGCGAGCGCTGGCGGAAATTCACGCGGAACGGTCCGAACGCGATCGACTCGCGATCCTCGGGCGCGGCCGCCGGGCGCGCCAGCTTGCGGCGCAGCACGGCGTTGATGCGCGCCAGCAGCTCGCGCGGCGAGAACGGCTTGCCCAGGTAGTCGTCGGCGCCAATCTCCAGCCCGACGATGCGATCGATCTCGTCGCTGCGCGCCGTCAGCAGGATGACCGGAATGTCGTCGTTGCGCGCGCGCAGGTTGCGCAGCGCGGTCAGGCCGTCGACCTTGGGCATCATCAGGTCCAGCACGATCAGCGCCGGGCGTTCGCGCTCCAGGCGCGCCTGCAGGCCGTCGCCATCGTGCAGCACGGACACGGCAAAGCCCTGCTGGGTCAGGTACTCGCGCAACAGGTCGCGCAGCTCGGGATCGTCGTCGACGACCAGGATCTGGGTAGGCTGGTGGGTTCGCATAGGCACCATGATAGTGAGGCCGGGCCGCCGAAACGCAGAATCCGCCCCACGGTTTTGTTTCGGGAGGTTACACCCGCGCCGCTGGTAATCCGCTGTAATAAAAACGGGCGTCGCGGAAACAGGTGTTGCCGCCGCCGCACATTATCCTTGCGTCATGACGCCGCGACGGCCCGCGGATTGCCCGCGCCGTGCCGCCGCCAGCCCCGCCGCCCCCTAAGGATTGGCGGCGGGGCATGCCGCGCGTTGCGGCATACTGCTGCATCTTCGCCGCCAACCGCGCGAACACCGCCGGCACGCCCGACAGACACTGTCGCCAGGGCATGTCGACCCCAGGATTCCATTTATGTCCCACCCCGAACCAGGCCTGCCGCCCTCCCCCTCTCCCGTCCCCCCCCAGCCGCCGCGCGCTGGATCGTCGCGCCGCAAGTGGATCGCCGGCGCGCTCGTCGTGCTGCTGGCAGGCGGCGGCTGGTACTGGTATGGCCAGCGCGGCGCGGCGACGGACGGCAAGGCGGCATCCGCGCCCGGCGCTAACGGACAAGCCGGACCAGCCGGGCGCGGCGGCCCGGGAGGGCCAGGGGGCCCCGGCGGACCGGGCGGCCAACGCTCCCCGGTCGTGGTCAGCACGGTGGCCAAGCGCAATATGGACGTAATCCTGAACGGCCTGGGCAACGTGACGCCGGTCGCCAACGTCACCGTGCGGGCGCAGGTGTCCGGCCCGCTCCTGAAGGTGCTGTTCCGGGAAGGCCAGATGGTCAAGGCCGGCGACGTGCTGGCCGAGATCGATCCGCGCCCGTTCCAGGCCGCCCTCGACCAGGCCAGCGGCCAGCTCGCGCGCGACCAGGCGCTCTTGCAGAACGCGCGGCTGGACCAGAAGCGCTACCGCACGCTGCTCGGCCAGGACTCGATCTCCAGCCAGCAGGTCGACACCCAGGACGCGCTGGTGCGCCAGTACGAGGGCACGGTCAAGACCGACCAGGGTAACGTGGACAACGCGCGCCTGCAGCTCTCGTACACGCGCATCGTCGCGCCGACGTCGGGCCGGATCGGCCTGCGCCAGGTCGACCCGGGCAACATCGTCAATACCAGCGACACCAACGGCATCGCGCTGATCACGCAGATCCAGCCGATCGCCGTGCTCTACACGATTCCCGAAGACAACCTGCCGTCCGTGCTGAAGCAACTCAACGCCGGCGAAAAACTGCCGGTGCAGGCGTGGGACCGCCAGATGCGCAGCCAACTGGGCGAAGGCACGCTGCTGACCACCGATAACCAGATCGACACCACCACCGGCACGGTCAAGCTCAAGGCTGTATTCCCCAATGCCGACGGCATGCTGTTCCCCAACCAGTTCGTCAACGTGCGCACGCGCATCGACACCCTGGAAGATGCCACCGTGATCCCCGTGGCGGCCATCCAGCGCGGCCAGCAGGGCACGTTCGTCTATGTGGTCGGCGACGACAACAAGGTGCGCGTGCAGGTCGTCACGCTCGGGCCGTCCGACGGCATGCGCACCGCGGTCACCAAGGGCGTGGAGCCCGGCCAGCGGGTGGTCATCGATGGCGCCGACCGGCTC
>JACXTT010012207.1_pt1 | contig 11410 bp, 11 predicted proteins | sample 9270951 | NCBI WGS metagenome assembly JACXTT01 (sample SAMN15532306, study PRJNA645909) | rock metagenome | isolation source: weathered quartz diorite | place: Puerto Rico | collected 2017-06-21 | reverse complement strand
CGCGGGGATTCGGGCTCGGCTTCGGCGGCGAAGGCGTCGAAGAGGGTCTGGAAGTCGGCGGGGTTTTCGCCGGGGATGACGGTGAGTTGAGAGCGGAGGCCGTGTTTGAGCGCGTTGAGGGAGGAGGCGCGACGGCCGTCCCAGGTGCGCGGGCCGGTGGACCGGCGCGCGTTGGCGCGATTGGCTGCGTTTTGGCGTTTAGATGCCATGGAATTTCCTTCTTATGCGTAGAAATAAAAATGGCGGCAGAGCAGGGTATGCTCTGTCGCCGGTTTTAGTATAGCACGGCGATGCAAGGGGCCTTGGGTTAAGTGTTTGCTGATGAGTTAGTTAGGCTCAGTGACCGGAGTTTTGAGGGCGGCGGGTTTCGGGAAGCTATTTTGGGGTGTGAGCGGTAAATCATTGCTGCGATGGGGAATTGGCGGTGAAACATCCCGCTCATATTAAAGTACTCGTCGAGGCAGCGCGGTTCCTGGCGGCAGCCTCGCCTCCGCTTGTCCTCTTGCCCGCGACGCTCCGGGACGGCACCTCCTCGCGCACCGCGACCGTTGGATGACGTTTCGTACAGACGTGGGTTGGTCTGCTCCTTGATCCGGCCCGCCAGTTACGGCCGGCCGATGCGGTCTAAGCGCTATCATAGGAATTACAGGTATCACATCGGCGCCGCGGCATAACGGAGCGGCGTGAGGCCTCCGAACATTTCTGGATAAGCTTTGTTTGACGCAACTGGCGGATCCTAGACCTAGGACCGAGGCTTGAAAGCGTGGCCATTCAATACGAAAACGCCCCGATAACCGAAGCGCTGATCGACATTCGGGTGCAACGACGTGACAGCCTGACACTCGATAAACTGGAATCCCTTTACCATGCGGTCAAGGACAAGTACCCGGGCAAGACAAGCCGCATCTACGTGGAGGGGCGGTTCTCAGCTGGAAGCGAGGTTGGAGCCAGTGCGAAGCAAACCCAGATGGGCTTCGCCTTTTCGACTACGGAAGGCCGACAGATCTTTCAAGTGAGGCTGGATGGGTTCACGTTCAGCCGGCTGCGGCCGTACGGCAACTGGAACGATTTGCGCGATGAAGCGGGACGGCTATGGAACCTCTACCGGGAGGTGGCGAATCCACTGAAGACGACCCGCGTGGCCGTTCGCTACATCAACCAGATCGACATTCCCCTTCTGATTTTCGACTACAAAGAGTAATTTCCGAACGACGCCGGAGGTCTCGCCGGTACTACCTCAAGGGTTGAGCGGATTCTTCATGCAACTCCACTTCCCTCAAGTTGATTTTGGGGAGACGTTGGTGCTAACTCAAATGTCGGTGCCTCCCCCTAAGCCGGACACGCACTCGGTAATTTTGGATATAGACGTCTTCAAAGAATTGACGGCAATGTCGTCCGACGATGAGGTGTGGGTATTGCTCGAAGTCCTGAGGAATCGCAAGAATGAATTTTTCGAAGGTTGTACAACAGACAAGACACGCGAATTGTTTGGCCGGAGAACGGAGTACTGATATGCCCCTAGCTGCGCAGCCGGAAGTTCTCAGACCGACGGTTGAAATTCTAAGACGCGCCTGCCAGAACGATGAAGCCATCACGTCCGACCGCTATGCAAAAGTGATGGGCTCCTCCCTCGAGAGGATCTATCGCAGCACGTATTGGACGAACAGCGCCCGATTTGAGGAGGCTCGGCAGCAGTTGAGTTCTACGGCTTCTTTGGAACGGGACTGGGATACTTATGGCGCAGAGCCGCCTAGCGATCAAGCGCGCCAAGGTGCGGCGAGCATTCTGGATGCCCTTGAGGCTGCCGCGCTGCCGCCTTCGCGCATTTCGCCATCGGCGGAAGGGGGTGTTGCGGTGTCCTTTGTGGAGGGCGACAAGCGTGCGTTGATCGAAATCTACAACACAGGTGAGGCCGCGGCGGCGACTTATTCCGATGAAGGCTCACCTGTAGTTTGGGAGTTGGACGGAACTCCATCCTCAGTTAAGGGCGCCATCGAACGGATCCGTGTACATCTCGCCGCCTGATCGTCCATAGAGGATGTTTAAGCGTGATCGCCCGGTCCTGCCGGACTTTGACGGCGACGAACTACTCTATCTCAGATACAGCAGCCAACACTTCCTGCAAGGGCAGCTAACCCCTGACGGAATCCGATCCCAGTTGAGGCAGTCGGTCAATCGAGGGAGTCTCAGCGAGCCGGAGGACGCCTTGTTCTCGGAAACAGGACGGTACAACGGCCTGGGTGTGGTTGAGTTCAAAGTTTGGGAGATTCCCCCAAGGATCGTTCAGCCCGAGGGACCCGCCTACGTCTTCTTCATGTTTCATGTCCCTGAGGAGGACAACTATTCGCACAGTGAGATTTTGTCGGACCATGATCCGCGTACCGGCGGCCATAAGAAGCCGAGCAGAACGGTCAGTCTCGAGTTCCGAGTCCGGCTCTGCAGATCAATCCGGCAGGAGCGAGTGCGGATTGAGGCGACCCGGTAGTGCCGTCGAACTCTGCCGGCAGGAGATCATCATTCTGGTGGCGAAAGATTGACAGGGCACCCGGACGCCGGATGGTCAGCAAGGCACCGCTCCACTTCCGATCGGTAATCGGATATTCTCATCCTCATGAAAAGCACCCTTTCTTTTTTGTTGCTGCTGACTCTGGCGGGCTGCGGTTCCGCGCCGACGGAGCCGGCCAAAACCCAGGATGCTTCAGCAGAGCTGAAACCCATTGTGGAGAAGGTTCTCTCCGGGTGGGCGACGCTCGATCCGAAGAATCCGGCCCCGTACTATGCCAAGGACGCCGGGCTGACCTTTTATGACATTGCGCCGCTGAAGTACACGGGCTGGGCGGAATACGAGGCCGGATTCCGGAAGGAGGCGGCGGCCTGGAAGTCCATGAAGCTGAATTTGAACCCGGACCTGCAAGCCACTCGCAGCGGCAACATCGCGTGGGCTACATTTACGGCGGCCTTCGAGATTGAGCCTAAGGAGGGCGCCGTTCTGAAGGGCGAGGCGCGCAGCACGGATATTTTCGAGAAGCGCGGCAACGACTGGATCATTATCCATGAGCACGTCTCGGCGCCGATGCCGGAGCCTCCGCCGCCTGAGCCAGCGAAGAAGTAGGGTGGGCTTTGGTCCTGCCTGGTCCCACAGCGTAAGCCGGTCGCCAGTGCTCCTGAAGCCTGGATGCGACCCGACAACCGGCAACCGTGGATTGGGACTGTGCATAATGAAGCGTGGCGGAGTCGGTTCAAGTCCGAGTCTTGCGGGGCACTTCAGATGCCGGCATCCGATTCGACGACCTCCGCGGGCTGCTCCGCCGGCTCGGCTTCGCGGAACGCATAGAGGAAGCCACCATATCTTCACGCGAGAGGGGGTCGACGAGATTCTCAATCTCCAGCCGAAGGGGTCGATGGCCAAGGCGTACCAGGTCAAACAAGTACGCAAAGTGCTAGTTCAGTATAAACTGGCGGAAGAGGGGCAATGACGAAGTACGAAGTCATTCTTTATTGGAGCAGCGAAGATGATGCGTTTATCGCCGATGTGCCGGAGCTAGCTGGTTGCGCGGCAGATGGCGCTACACGCCAGGAGGCGCTCGCTAACGTGGAGGTAGTGATCGCCGAGTGGCTGGAAACCGCCCGTGAACTTGGGCGCACGATCCCCGAGCCGAAAGGGAGACTTTTGTTTGCTTGAGTGGGAGAAGCCGGCAATTTAGGCCGGCCGGCGGCCGCGGGCGGAGACTTCGAAACCGCTGGTGTCGATGTCGACGAGGCCTTCCTCGCGGAACCAGCCTTCGACTTCGGGGACGCTGTGCTTCCACTGATAGCGTGGGGAGTACCAGTCGAAGGTGTCGAGGAGGCGGACTTCGGGCTTCTCGTGGATCGCGCAGTGGACCAGTAGCAGGGGAGAAAACAAAATCTTCACCGGCATGGGCGACTTCCAGATACGCGCCTGGGCCCAGCCTAGCGGGATCGCGCCGTAGCAGAGATAGTGGAGCAGGCGGTGCGGCATGCGCGTGGTGAAGATGCGCAGCGTGTCGGTCACTATACCCTTCAGCTTGGCGTGGGTGGCCTTGAAACCGGTCAGCGCGGGGAAATACCAGACGTGGTAGACCCAGATGCTGATCCGGCCGCCGGGCTTCACCAGCTTGGCGATGCAGTGGAAGGCCTGCCGGGTGGACGGAGTGTGATGCAGCACTCCTATGGAATACACGTGATCGAACGTCTCGCGCCGGAGCGGCAACTGCATGATGTTGCCTTGCACCACGTGGATGAAGGGATTGGCGCGGTTCTCGGAGTAGGCGCGGTTGACGGCCAGGCTCAGGTCGAGTCCGACGACTTCGGCACCGGGCTCGTCGGTGAACACCTTGAGATAACGGCCCATGCCACAGCCGGCTTCGAAGAAAAGCTGGCCGGAGAGGGAGCCGGGTTTGGTGGCGGTGCGGCGGAAGAAGTGGTCGCGGTTTTCCTGATGATCGGTGACGCGGTAGCGCAACCACTGGAAGCCGAAGCTCTTTTTGGTTTCCTGATGGAGAGACTGGAACGCAGCGACGTCGGCTTCGCGTTTGCGGCGGAAGGCGGCGGCGTGGCGGTGGAAGAACTCGGGGTGCTCGCTGGATGCGTCGGGATTGAAACGGGGGATGCCGCCGATCACCGGATACTCGCCGCCGCAGCCGGTGCAGTGGAGGATGGCTTCGGTAATCTCCACGCCGTAGCACTCGGAACAGGGGCGCGGAGGTGCGGCGGGCGCGGGTGCCGTGGGAGCGGAGACACAGACCAGCGGCTCCGACTGGTATGAGCAGTATTGCGCGCAGCGGGTGCCTGAAACCTCCGGCCGGGGACCGGATTCGGTGGCCAGGACGGTCAATTCAAGGGGGAATGCGGCGCACTCCGGGCAGGCAAGGAGGTCGCGAAGCCGGTGCTTCAAGCGGTTCGAATCCTCCGGCTCATGAACGGTAACTCAAGCAAATTCCAATCTACCATTTCGCACCTGTTGCCGAGGCGGTTGCGGAGTACTAGGACGTTTTTTTGGCGTACACGAAGAATCCGGAGACGGCGAGGTCCTCTTCTTGGAGCGCGCGGTAGGAGGGGAGCAGGCGCGGGCGGATGGAGCTGAGGCGCATTGCATCCGCTGTGTAGCGGTGAGTGGTGGTGAAGGCGGCCTTAAGGCCCAAGGCGGCGAGCCGGGCGCGGTAGTAGTCGCGTAGGCGGCGGTTGGGGCCGCCGGAGGACGCGGTCATGGCGCGATAGACGGGGCCGGAAACCGTCAGGAATTCGAGCGGGGAAAAGCCGTGCTTGGAGAAGATGCCGTAGTCGGAGACATCGATCTGGTGCAGCATCCGGCCGCCGGGGCGCAGCAGGGCGTCCATCACGGTGAGACCGCGGTCGGGGTCGGGGCATTCCTCCAGGACGGCGTTGGAGAGGATCAGATCGAAAGAGCCGGCTTCGAGCAGCGGCGCGGCTTCTTCGATACCGGCTCCGGAGACGGGGCGGATGCGGCGCATTTGGTCCGCGCCGGTGCCGAGGAGACGCTCCATCTCGCGGTGGCGCGGGGTGTCGTAGGAGTAACGGAATTTGTCGAGCGAGACGACGGAGGCGGCGCCGGCCTGTGCGCAGAGGAGGGCGACGCCAAGCGAATCTCCGGGGCCGATCTCGAGCACGGCCGCGCCGCGCAGCGCCTCCGGCGTCAGGCCGGCTCGCACGAGGTAGCGGTCAAAGACTTCGCGGGCATAGGCGGCGGCTTGCTCGGGGGTATAGGACGAGAGGGTCCCGCTGTAACCGTCGCGACGGGCGAGGGCGTGGCGCAGGCCGACGCGGCAGTTGCGGGCGATGTAGCGGAGGATGATCTGGCTGCGGGTCATCTTCGGATTTTCGGGGGGCCGCCGGGCGGGAAGAACGCGGCGCCCTGTTCACATTCCAGCAGGTAAGCGCCGCCGGCCGCCTGAGTGATGGACAGAACCGGGGCATGGCCGAATCCGATGGCGGCGGCGATCGCGGCGGGCAGGGACGCGCGCAAGCTTGCGATGCGGCGCGTGGCGGGTTCGAGGGAAGCGAAGGCGCGGGAGCGCTCGGCGGGCTCGGCGGCGGAGGGGGGGACGGTGGAGAGGAAGCCCGAGGGGACGCCTTGAGGGGATAGCCAGCGCTGTTCCAGCAGATGCTCGCCGGGGGGGCCCTCGACGCGGTCGAGAACCAGCAGCAGACCGGGTTTGAGGAAGACCAGGCTGCGACGGTGAGTGAAGCCGCGGTAGCGGCATCGGGCGTCGAGGATGTCGGCGGCTTCGCTGGAAGACCAGGCGAGAATTTCGGTCTCGGGTGGGTCGGTCCAGCGGAATGGGCCAGAGGGGGTGGCCTGGTCCTGGCCGTCGATGGTGAGTGTGTTATGGGCGGCGGTTCCGCGGAAGCGCTGGCGGGCGGCTGGATCTGAGATGTAGGTGTAGGCGCCGGGATCGATGAGCAGTTCCGCGGCTCCGAAGGAAGCGATGATGGCGAGCGCGCCAGCGTGGGAGTGTCCTGCGGTGCCGGAGCCCATTGGGCCGGCGTTGACGATGATGCGTGTGTTGGCTGCGGCGAGCGCGGCGACTCCGGCGCCGGGGAAGAGGCGGGAGGCGGTGGAGCGGGGGGAGGCGGCGTCTGACGGGCTTTGAGTTCCCAGCCACCAGGCGGACTGCTCCGCTGAAGCCGCGGGATCGCGTATCCAATCCGGCCGTTCGAAGAGCCGGGCGCAGGTGGCGAGGGTGGCCTCGGGGAAGCGCATGCGGTCGCCGTAGGGGTGAAACAGGCGGCCGCCGTCGTCGTCCCCGAAGAGCGCCAGACGGCCGGCAGCATCCGTAATGGCGTCGAGGTATTCGGCCATCAGGATGAGGCGCTCGCGGTAGGCTTCACTGACCGTGGGGTTGAGCAGCAGATGGAAGACGAAGAAGTCCGTCGCGTAGAGGTGATAGTAGGCGGACTGCTCGAAGTGGCTGCCGTCGGGACGGACCTGCGCTTCCATCTGTTCGGCGACGAGGCGTGCGCCGGTTTCCCGCCAGTGAAAGGATCGGGGGAAGCCGGGGAACAAAGTGCCCAGAGCGTGAAGCACGACGGCTTCGCCGAGCAGGTGCGTGTTGGGAGAAAAGTAGACGGAGAGGTTGTACTCCAGGTGCCGGCCGTGCTGGTAGAGCGAGTCCAGCCAGCGCCGGCGGAAGGCGGGGTCGAGACGGCCACCGGCGAGGTGGAAGGTCCACGCCCAGGAGAGGGCGCGGAACGCCACTTCGAGGGCGCTGGACCAGTTGATGCCACGCTGGAACGGATTGGCGGCGAGCCAGCTTTCGATGTGGCGCGGGATTACGTCCAGGAAATCGGCGCGGCCGGTGAGGAGGTAGGCTTGCGCCAGCGTCACCAGGTGCTGATGGCGGTTCAGTTCCCAGACGATTTTGTGATCGCCGGCACGGGTGAAGTCGAGATAGGGGATCAGGCGGAAGTAATCGGGCGGGGTTTCGACCTGGTGGACGTAATCGCGACGCCAATGGATGGGGTCGCCGGCGGCAATGGGAGGCAGGCCGAGCAGATGAAAGCGTCCGGGAAGAGACTCTTCGGCGAGGCGGACGATTTCGTCGGCGTAGGGCGTTCCTCGGAGGGCGTCGGCGATGGGTTGGGGGTTGGGGAGGAGGGGCGCTATTTCGGTTGCGGCGCCGGCGCGGGGGGCGGTGGCCAGGAGCAACAGGTTGGCGGACTCCTGCCGCAGGCGGAAGGCGATTTCTCGAGCCGATCGCATAACTCGGCCTACGGCTGGTAGAACGAAACCACCTTGGCGACCGATTCCCGAAGCTCGAATTTTTCTTCCACGACGGCGCGTCCGGCGCGGCCCATGCGCGCGCGGAGATCCGGATCTTCGAGCAGCCGCAGGATGTTCGCGGCGGCGGCGCCGGGATCGCCGGCGGGGCTCAGGAGGCCGGTGCGATCCTTGTCGACAACTTCGGGGATGCCGCCGACGGCGGTGGCGACGACGGGCTTTTCGAAAGCCATGGCCTCGGCGATGACCCAGCCGAAAGCTTCCTCCCAGCGCGACAGGAGACAGAAGACATCGGCGGCCGCGTAGACGCCGTCCTCCATCGGGTTGTCGAGCAGGCCGGTGAAGGTGACGGAATCGGCGATGCCCATGCGCCGGGCCTGCATCTTATATTCGGGCGCGTAATCGCCGCTGCCGACGATGGCGAAGTGCGTGCCGGGGCGGCGGGACAGGACCATGCGGGCGGCCTCCAGCAGATCGGGCACGCCTTTCTCGGGGATGATCCAACTGACCTGGACTACGAGGTCGTGATCTTCGGGAATGCCAAAGCGGCGGCGGAAGGCCAGGCCCTTTTCGCGCGCGCTCTCGAGCCGGGGAACGGGGATTGCGTTGTAGATGCGGGAGAGGCGCTGGGACGGCAGCAGATCCTGGGCGGAGAGCGAGCCGCGGGTGTAGTCGCTGACGCAGAACACGCGGGAGAGCGGGGCGTCGATGAGGCGGACGGCGGCGCGCTTCCAGAAGGGGGCGCGGGCGGCGCGGTATCCGATGGGGTTGGAGCCGTGGAGGGTGAAGAACACCTTTTTCACTCCGCACACGCGCGCCACCCAGGGATAGCCGCTGATGAAATTGACGAAGTGAAGATGCAGGATGCGGGGGCGGTAGCGCCGGAGCAGGGCGGCCAGCGGACCGAGCGAAGAAGCCGAGGAGGTCTCGACGCCGGGGATGGCTTCCACGAATAGGTTCGGCAGGCGGAGGAATTCGGCGACGGGGCCTTCGGGCAGGCTGGAAAAGATGGCGACGAGGCCGGCGTTGCGCGCGGCTAATTGGGTGGCCAGCTCCCGCGTGAACAGCTCGACGCCGCCGATGCGCATCGGCTGGACGCCGAACAAGCAGACCGCTAGCGTTTCCATGAATCGGCGGCGGTGAGTGAAGCGGCGGGAACGATGGTCTGCAGCTCGCTGGCGGAGCAGCGGCGTTCCAGGCAGCAGCCCTGTTCCCAGAGGCGCGGCCTGTGTTCCCACATCTCGCGGACCGGCGTTTGGCGGATATTGCCGATGGTGGGCGCGCCGGTGCAGACGGTCACGTCGCCGTTGGCCTGCAACTGGAGGGTGGTGAGAGCGTTGCAGGACCGTTTCTGCTCATGCGCGCTGTGCGTCTGGACGGAGACGCGATGGGCGTCGGGATCCTGGAAGTACGGGATCATCGCCTCGAGCTGTTCGATGGAGTTGGCGATGTGGGAATCGCCGGAATTCTTCATGGCGATCAGCTCGCGCACGTTGGCGATGGCGTGGGCGGTGTCCTTGGGCCAGTTCTCGCTGGTCAGGAACCAGAGCGGATCTTCGGCGGTGTTGTAGTTCTGCTCCACGGCCTGATAGAAGATTTCGACGCCGTCCTGCCTGGCGAAGCGCGCCATTTCCACGGTGTCGTGGAGATTGTGCGACATGATGACGTTCTTCAGGCGGATGGTGTAGCCGAGGTTTTCGTCCTTGCGAAGCTGCTTGAGGGTTTCGAAGGAGCGGATGGTGCGCTCCCAGAAGCGGGCGCGTCCGCGGATGCGGGTGTGGGTTTCGCCGAGGCCGTCGAGAGAGATCGTTACTTTCCAGGGGCGGGCGCGGGCGAGGCGCTCGATTTTGCCCTGGTCTTCCCAGTAGCCATGGGTGAGGATTTCGAGGAACAGGCCGAGCGAGCTGGCGTGTTGGACCAGGTCGATGGCGAAGGGGCGCATCAACGCCTCGCCGCCGGTGAGTGTGACGTGGACGCGGCCGAGCCAGCTACGGAGGTCGGTAAGGACACGCTTCCACTCGTCGGGAGTGGTGTCCTCTTTGAACTTATTCTTCCAGATGTCGCAGTGGACGCACTTGGCGTTGCAATTCTCGGTAAGCAGGAAAACGATGGAAGTGGGGCGGCAATGCGCCGCGAGCCGGCCTCCGGCTGCCGTCCTCATCCGATAATTCAGGCCTTCATAAAGACGCCAGTGGATCCAGCCAAGCTGATCGGACATGGTAGTCACGATCTCCTCCCGAACTTCTTCTTGATTATAGTACAGGGGTCTTTGGAGACCGCCTGCGAGAGAGTCCTTGTGGTACCAGGACGCCTCGGGGGGGTGAAAACATTGGCGGATGCGATACTGGGGTGGGGACTTGCCGGAGATTTCGGGGAGTCCCGGAGCGCCGGCACGAGTGCCGGCGCGGCACGCAGGAGTGCGTGCGCCACATCGGTGACTGGGAGCATAAGGGTGACAGGGAGCACGAGGGTTAAGGTGAGAGGGACGAGTTTAATAGGTTAGGTCATGTGCGGGATTGCGGGGTTTGTTCTGCGGGAGCGGCGGGAGGGCCATCAGCATCTCCTGAAGGAGATGTGCGACCTGATCCGCCACCGGGGTCCGGACGACGAGGGGTTCTTCTTCGACGCGGGTTGCGGCATCGGCATGCGCCGGCTGAGCATCATCGACTTGAGCACGGGGCATCAGCCGATCTCCAACGAAGACGGCACCATTTGGGTGGTTTTCAACGGCGAGATCTACGACTACCAGGGCGTGAGAGCGCGCCTGGAGGCGCAGGGGCACCGCTTCAACACCCGCAGCGACACGGAGGTTCTGGTCCACCTGTACGAGCAGGAAGGCGTGGCGGGACTGGAGCGGCTGCGGGGCATGTTCGGCATTGCGCTGTGGGACGGGCGTAAGAAGAAGCTGGTGCTGGCGCGCGATCGTTTTGGCAAGAAGCCTTTGTACTATGCCGTGCTTCCGCAGGGGTTATATTTCGGCAGCGAGCTGAAGTGCCTGCGTGCAGCGGGGGTGCCGACGGATCTGGACAAGGAGGCGCTGCGGCTTTATTTTCTGCTGTCATATATTCCGGATCCGTGGTCTCCTTTTCAAGCGGTGAAGAAGCTGGCGCCGGGATCCTGGCTCACTTACGACGCAGGCGGCAAGGTGGAGCAGGGTGCGTATTGGCGCATGCCGGAGCCTGGCGCCGAGGCCGCTCCGGGGGATACGCCGGAGGCCGCGGCGGCGCGGATACGGGAGTGCTTCGACGAGTCGGTGCGGATCCGGATGATAGCCGATGTGCCGCTGGGTGCATTTTTGAGCGGCGGGCTGGATTCGAGCTCAGTGGTGGCGTCGATGGCGCGGCAATCCTCGGATCCGGTGAAGACGTTTTCGATCGGCTTTGAGGAAAGCGGCTTCAATGAGCTGCCTTACGCGCGGATGGTGGCGGAGCACTACCGCACCGAACATCACGAGATTCTGGTGAAGCCGGATTCGGTGGCGCTGGTCAACCGGCTGGTGAAGCACTTCGACGAGCCATTCGGAGACGCGTCGGCGATTCCTACTTTACTCGTGTCGGAGTTGTCGGCGCAGCACGTGAATGTGGTCCTGACAGGCGTTGGGGGCATTGAGCTCTCCGGGGGCAAGGCGAGATAGCGGACCGCTGGGCAGGG
>JACXTT010012206.1_pt1 | contig 11410 bp, 9 predicted proteins | sample 9270951 | NCBI WGS metagenome assembly JACXTT01 (sample SAMN15532306, study PRJNA645909) | rock metagenome | isolation source: weathered quartz diorite | place: Puerto Rico | collected 2017-06-21 | reverse complement strand
GCTGAAAGGTTGGCAATAGTATGCGCGTTTTCCTGTTAAAACTCGTCTACCGTGTTCTCACCCATCGATGAGAGTTCGTCAAGAAAAACCATTGCTTTCGAATCCGCCTCGAGGGGGGAGCCTGGAATCCCGAACGCTGGAGGCCGTCGAACTTGTCCGCTGACCACCATGCCCCGACGAACGCCCAGCGACTGGAGCACCCTCGCAATCGGTGCGCACAGGTCGGCGCGCGGCACGCCGATCAGTTGCGCGCTCGGGCGCGCCGGATTCAGAAGCGGACCAAGGAAGTTGAAAATGGTTCGTTGGCCGCGTTGGGCGCACAACTTGCGGGCCGGCGCGATGTTTTTGAAAGCCGGATGATAGTTCGGGGCGAAAAAAAATGCGAACTGATGCTCGCGCAACCATCGCGCCGCTTCCTCCGGCGCGCAATCGATTCTCACGCCGAGCGCTTCGAGCACGTCCGCGCTGCCGGCCTTTGAAGTAATGGCCCGGTTCCCATGCTTCGCCACGGGGACTCCGGCCGCGGCGACGATAATGGCCACAGTGGTCGAAATGTTGAATGTGCCAAGCCGGTCGCCGCCGGTCCCGCACACATCGAGGATTTCGCGCGAGCGCGTTTCGGCGTCAATCGGCGCGGGAATGGCTCGGGCGCGCAACGCGCGGGCAAAGGCGGCAATTTCTTCGACGGTTTCCCCTTTGACCGCCAGGGCGGCGAGGAAATCCGCTTTGCTTTCCGCGGAAACCTGATCGCCAACGAGCTGGCCGACCGCGAGCGTGACCTGATCGTCGGACAAAGCGCGGCCCCGGGTGAGTTGTTCAACCAGTTGTTGCAGCACCGCACGAGAGTAGCGGATGCGGGAATGCCTAAGGAAGAACGGAGTTTTGTTATGGGCTCGAACTCCGCTTCCAGGCACAGTTTCAGCCATGATCGTCAAACCCATGTTCAAGGCTCGAATTTTGCCGACGGACACGCCTGCGCTGTTCGACACCGCTGTGGCGCGCGCGGCGGAGCTGTTGAGAGCCGGTGAATTGGTGGCGCTGCCGACCGAGACCGTTTACGGTCTGGCGGCCAACGCGCTGGATGCGCGGGCCGTCGCCAGGATTTTTGAGGTCAAAGGACGACCGGCGCATAATCCGGTGATCGTCCATGTCGCTGGGGTCGCCATGGCACGACGTTGCGTGGCGGATTGGCCGTTGTTAGCCGAGCAACTCGCCAAGGCCTGGTGGCCGGGGCCATTGACCTTGGTGCTGCCGCGTTCGCGCGCGATTCCCGACATCGTGGCGGCGGGCGGCACGACGGTGGCCGTGCGCTGGCCGAGTCATCCGCTCACTCAAGCCGTGATTCGCGCCTGTGATTTTCCCCTGGCCGCGCCGAGCGCCAATTTGTCGGGACGGCTTTCGCCCACAACTGCCCAGCATGTGCTGAACAGGCTGGGGGACAAAATCCATGCGATCGTGGATGGCGGGCCATCGCAGGTGGGCCTGGAATCCACCGTGCTCGACCTGACCGTCGCGCCAGCCCGCGTGTTGCGTCCGGGGATGCTATCGGCGGAATCCCTGAACGCGGTTGTAGGGGAACGGCAGAGTGCGGAGCGCGCCACCCGGCATGGCGCGCGGTTGCGCAGTCCCGGTTTGTTACCGAGGCATTATGCGCCGAGCGGCAAGTTGGTCGTGCTGGCCTGGCGCGATGAGTCCGAATTCCATGCCCTACTCGCAGCCTTCAAGCTGCAACCGTCGGCGACCCACGTGATTGCTCATCGGCGCGTGCCTTCCGGCCAGGGTCTTGCAGGAGTCAGTGTGATCCCGGACGACCCGAAGGCATTCGCACGTGCCATCTACGCGGAGTTGCACCGATGCGACGAAGCCGGCGCGCAATGCATCGTGGTCGAGGCCGTCCCTGACACGTCCGAATGGCAGGCCATCAACGATCGGCTGCGTCGCGCCTCTACTCCGTGAGCGCAGCGATTCTGCTCTCACGGATTTTCCAAGGGCCAGATCGGACTCGTCCGCTGCTACGAGGTCGTTTTGGGACAAGCATTAAATCGCTCGGGCTAACGTCGCATCGACATTTTACTGCGTTCCGCTTATGTTCGCGCGGAAATGAAAAACACCGATGCCGCGCCTCGCATCCTGATTGCGGACGACCAGGCTGACGTTTTGGAGGCGTTGCGGCTGCTCCTCAAAGGCGAAGGCTATCGGACGGAAACCGTGAATTCCCCCGCCAAAGTCCAGGCGGCGCTGGACGCGGGCGAATTCGACGTCGTGCTGATGGACCTCAATTACGCGCGCGACACGACCTCCGGCCAGGAAGGGTTGGACCTTCTGGCGCGCATTCAGACACTGGACAGCGCGCTGCCGGTGGTGGTCATGACCGCCTGGGGCAACGTCGAGCTCGTCGTGGAAGCGATGCGGCGCGGCGCGCGCGATTTCATCCAGAAACCCTGGGACAACTCCCGGCTCGTCGCCATCGTCCGTAACCAGATCGAACTCGGCCGCGCCTTGCGCAAGGGCCAGCGGCTCGAAGCCGAGAATGAACTGCTGCGCGGCCCGAGCTCCCCGGCGCTCATCGCCGAATCGCCCGCGATGCGGCCCGTGCTCGAAGTCATCCAACGCGTCGGCCCGTCCGACGCCAACGTCCTCATTACCGGCGAAAACGGTACGGGCAAAGGCGTCGTCGCCCGCGCGTTGCATGCGCTCTCCACTCGGGCCAGCAAACCGCTGGTGGTCGTCAATATGGGAGGTCTGTCCGAGGGTGTCTTTGAAAGCGAATTGTTCGGTCACGTCAAAGGGGCGTTCACCGACGCGAAGACCGACCGCGTAGGCCGCTTCGAGTTGGCCGAGGGCGGCACGTTGTTTCTGGACGAAATCGCCAATATCCCGCTCCATCAACAGGCCAAACTCCTGCGGGTGCTGGAGACGGGCGAGTTCGAGCGCGTGGGTTCGTCGAAAACGCGGCGGGCCAATGTTCGCTTCCTTTCGGCCACCAATGCCGACCTGCACGCCGAAGTCACTGCCGGCCGGTTTCGCCAGGACCTGTTGTTTCGGTTGAACACAGTGGAGGTTCACGTGCCGCCTCTGCGCGAACGCCGTGAAGATATCCCGCCGTTGGCCGCTCATTTCCTTCGTCAACGCGCGCAACGCTACCGCAAATCGGTTTCCGGCTTCGAACCGGCGGCGCTGCAATTGCTCCAAGAGCATGCCTGGCCGGGCAACGTCCGCGAACTAGACCACGCGGTCGAGCGGGCCGTGTTGATGGCGCAAGGCAACACGGCAAAGGCGGCCGACCTCGGTTTGCGAGCCGACCGCGATTCCATGACGCGCCTCGAGGACATGAGCCTCGACGAGGTCGAGCGTTACCTGATCAAGAAGACACTCGCACGTTGCGACGGCAACGCGATGAAGGCCGCTGAAGCGCTGGGCCTGAGCCGAAGCGCGTTTTATCGAAGGCTGGAAAAGTACGGTTTGTGATTGGTGCGTGGTCAGTGGTCAGTGGTTCGTTGTCATGGTCCGACCGCAACAGGATGATCGAGACCGAGCTGGAGTTCGCTACTAGACAGGCGACCGGCCACAGACGACTGAGCACTGACCACCAACTTATCTTGTGCCAAAAAAACTGACTCACCATCGCCGGGTGCTGCTGCTGGCGCTGCTTTCCGGTTTGCCGGCCATGATCGTGGCGCTGGCGCTGCTCTGGCGCGGCGATTTTTCGTCGCAGACGCGCTGGTCCCTCACAGTGTTATTGCTCGGAGTCTGGTGGAGCTTTGCCTGGGCGGCGCGCGAACGGGTGGTGCACCCTCTGCAAACCGTTTCCAACCTGCTCTCGGCGTTGCGGGAGGAGGACTTTTCTGTGCGCGCTCGCGGCGCCCAGCGCGATGACCCGTTGGGCGGCGTGATGTTCGAGGTGAACGCGCTGAGCGAAACGCTGCGCGAACAGCGCCTCGGCGCCCTGGAGGCCGGCGCACTGTTGCGGACGGTGATCGAGGAAATCAATCTGGCGGTGTTCGCTTTTGACGACGCGCAACAATTGCGTCTGGTGAACCGGGCCGGAGAACGGTTGCTGGCCCAACCGGTTGAACGATTGCAGGGGCGCACGGCGGCCGAACTGGGCCTGGGGGAATGTTTGCAAGGCGAGCCGACGCGGACCGTGCAGATGAGTTTTCCCGGCGGCATTGGCCGCTGGGGCATGCGACGCAGCTCGTTTCGCCAGGGCGGTTTGCCGCATCAATTGCTGGTGCTGGCCGATTTGAGCCAGGCCTTGCGCGAGGAAGAGCGCCAGGCCTGGCAACGCTTGCTGCGCGTCCTGGGCCACGAGTTGAACAATTCACTCGCGCCCATCAAGTCCATCTCCGGAAGCCTTGTTGGCCTGCTGGCAAAACAACCGCCGCCGGCAGACTGGAAGGAAGACATGCAACGCGGCCTCGGCGTCATCACGGCCCGGGCTGAAGCGCTCGGCCGCTTCATGGAAGCATACTCGCGCCTGGCGCGCTTGCCGCAGCCGAAGTTACAGGCTCAGGAAATTGATCCGCTGATTCGACGCGTGGTGGGTTTGGAAACGCGAGTGCCGGTGGTGTTAGTCCCCGGCCCCAACGTGCTGGTCCAGGCCGACGGCGATCAATTGGAGCAAATGCTCATTAACCTGCTTCGCAATGCGGCCGACGCGTCACTCGAAACACGTGGCGGCGTCAAGGCGGGCTGGGGCCGCACCGCGGCTCAACTTCAAATCTGGGTCGAGGACGAAGGCGCAGGCCTTTCCAACACCGCAAACCTGTTCGTGCCCTTTTTCACCACCAAACCGGGCGGCTCGGGCATTGGGCTGGTGTTAAGCCGTCAGATCGCCGAAGCCCACGGCGGAAGCCTGACGCTGGAGAATCGAAAGGACGGCCGCGGCTGCGTGGCCCGCCTGCGACTGCCCCTGCGCCAGACCGTCGTGTCGCAGTCGAGCGAGTCCGCCTCGGAAGCCTTGGACCGTTCCCGATCTGAAGCCGGTTTCACACGCCCTGATAAATCCCGCAGCGCGGCGCGTCCGTGAGCGGTGCGAGGACGAACTCGTTCGTGGTGTGTGGACCTTCCGGACAGCGGCTGTGGTCGAAGACCCGGCCGCAGCGGGTGAGCGACCCGCTGCGGCTGGCGCCTTGCACACAGCCGCGGTCGGTTTTTGGGCGCGGCCTTGCCGCGCTTTTGAAAAAAGCGGATTGACGGTCTTCTAAAGTGTATTATTGTCCTAATACACTTAAACAATTTCCGTGAGCCATCAACCGCCCACTTGTCCAACTGCGTAACGGTGCAAATTCACATTTCACCCAACGACGGCGTGCCGATTTACCTGCAAATCGTCAATCAGGTGAAGTACCTCGTCGGTTCGGGGCGCGTGTCGGCCGGCGAGGAAATCCCGCCGATCCGTGTTCTGGCGCAGCAACTCCTGGTGAACCCCAACACGGTTGCGCGAGCCTATCTCGAATTGGAACGGGCCGGCGTGGTCATCAAACGTCATGGGGCCGGCACATACATCTCCGAGGCCGGTTCACCTCTGGCCCGACGCGAGCGGTTGAAAATCCTCACTCAACGCGCCGACGCCCTCCTGGCGGAGGCGCGGCACATGGACGTCGAACTGGACGAGGTCATCAAGCTCCTCCGCGACCGGCACGACATTCTAACCAAATCCCAGAAATGAAAACCGAACCTTTGCCTTCGACCGACGCGGTGTTCGAGATCAAAAATCTCAGCCGGCGCTTCGGCGCCAGACTCGCCCTCGACAATCTGTCGCTCCGTGTTCCGCGCGGCGGGGTCTTCGGATTGGTCGGCGAAAACGGCGCGGGCAAAACCACTCTCATCAAACACATCCTCGGTTTGCTGAAAGCTCAGAGCGGCTCGGTGCGCGTGTTCGGCCGCGATCCGGTCGCCGACCCGGTGGGCGTGCTGGGCCGCATTGGCTACGTTTCCGAGCAACGCGATCTGCCGCTCTGGATGCGCGTGGATGAGCTGCTCCGCTACACGCAGGCCTTTTATCCACGGTGGGACGCGGCTTATGCCGAACAACTGCGCCGGCAGTTCGGCCTCGATCTGACAGCCAAAGTCAAAGACCTCTCGCGCGGCGAATGCGCGAAGGCGGGCCTCGTGCTCGCGCTGGCGCACCGGCCGGAATTACTGCTCCTCGATGAACCCAGTTCCGGCCTCGACCCGCTGGTGCGGCGGAACATCCTGGAAGCGATCATCCGCACCGTCGCTGACGAAGGCCGCACGGTGTTCTTCTCTTCGCATCTGCTGGATGAGATTGAGCGCGTGTCCGATTCCATCGCAATGATGGCGGGCGGGAAATTGGTGCTGGACGGTCCCCTCGACGCGATCAAGGAATCGCACCATCGTCTGACGTTGCGATTTGAAACTCCCCCCGCTCGCCCGCCTGCGCTTGCCGGGGCCTTGAGCGTCAATGGCAGCGGCCGGGAATGGACGGCCGTTTGCAACGGCGCGCTTGGCGAACTGACGGCGGCGGCGGCGAACCTCGGGGCGCGCGTCGTAGACCAGGGAACGCCGTCGCTGGATGAAATTTTCGTCGCGCGAGTCAGCGCAAAATCTCTCGAAGCTCAACCCTCAACCGCATTCCACTGACATGCATTCACCTGCTTCTGCGATTGCGTGGGAAATCTGGCGGAAGAACCGCCGGGGTTTTCTGGTGGTGCTTGGGGCGTTGACGTGCGGTTTGACGTTCCGGCTTGTCGGCCTGCCGGAGGCCGAAGACGAAATGCCACGGTTTATTGCCGGGTCCGCCATGGTGGTTTCCTTCGTGATGACGTTCGCGATTTTCAGTTACGTGGACAGCGGCGCACGCATTTCATTTCCCGGCCGCACGTTTACGCTGCCGGTGCGGACCGGACTGTTGGTCAACTGCCCGATCCTATTAGGTATGGCCAGCATCACCGTCCTCCATTTCGCCTGGGCTTATTTGTTTCTCGTCCCGCTGAGCGCCCCTTATCCCCTCGAAGCGTTCACGCTCTACTGGGCCGCCGCACAACTGAGCTTTCAAGCCATCGTCTGGTGTCTGGCCGATCACCCAAAATCATTCGTGATGGCGCTGGTGTTGGCCATGGCACTTTTCGTTCGCCTGGCCTACCAACTTGTCGAGGATATCGACGCCTCGCAGGCAGTCGTTTGCCTATTGCTGATTCTGCCACAGGCCTATTTGTGCGCCCGGCTCGGCATCCGTCAGCAGCGCTGCGGTCAATGGCAAATCCCAATGAAGGCGCTCCGGTTGATTGCGGTCACCTCGGGCAAGCTTTTCCTTCGGAATCGACCTTTCTCATCGCCGGCACAGGCACAGGTCTGGATGGAATGGCAGCGAAACGCCGCAGCCCCTTTAATCTCGCTGGGGATTGGACTGGTTGTTGTCTGTGTTGGCTTTGTCCGGCTCGCTGCGCTGGATGACCTCGGCGGCGTGCTCGACATCGTCGGCGCGCTGCTAACGCTTTGGGGGTTTGTCAGCGGGGTGCTCATGGCGCGGGATGTGGCCTCGAAATCGCTGGCCTTGTCTTCGTTTCTGGCAACGCGCCCCGTCACGACCGGTGGACTCGTCTTTGCAAAGATCGCACTCGCAGGATGGATGACGCTCGTCGGCTGGCTCGCATACGCAGGCGCCCTTTTCTTCTGGTTCACCTTTCTTGGCGCGAGCCGTGACCCGGAGCTGCTGGGTCCGGACGACGCCTTGGGCCCGATCCTGGGTTTTGCTGCGCTCGCGCTGGCCTGGCACCTGGTCGGTGCTTTGCCCTTGTGGTTCACCGGGCGAATTGAAAGCGCTGCCTGGGCGGGTCTGCTGTTGCTGGGCGGCTACATCGCCTTGGGCAACCTCCTTCAGTTTCTGGACAAGCACTTCGGGCTTCTCGTCGCTCTGCCGTGGTTGTTTACCTTCGGACTGATCGCAAAATTCCTGATCGCGGCCTGGGCGTTCTACGAAGCGAATCGGCGCCGACTGCTTTCTCCTCAGACGACGGTGAAATATCTCGTCTTCTGGCTGCTGGGCACGATCGGCTTCGTGACGATCGCCTTCGCGATTTGTCGAGGAACGGCTTTTCCGCAACCGCTCGTCGTGACCGGTGCCGCGCTGCTTGTGCCGCTGGCGCGCGTCGGGCTCGCGCCGCTGGCGTTGGCTTGGGGACGGCATCGTTGAACCTCGACGCTTCCGGCAAAACCAGAGGCTTGGAGTCATAAATGGAACAAAGTTTCCAAACGGATTATGAATCCAATCAACCAACCGGTCATTGAAGTCGAAGATTTCAGCAAGAACTACGGCGAATTCACCGCGGTCCGCAATCTGAGTTTCGTTGTGCAACCGGGGGAGATCGTCGGCCTCGTCGGGGCGAACGGCGCGGGGAAAACCACGACCTTGCGCGCCATCACCGGCATCCTGCGCCCGTCCGCAGGGATCATTCGCATCGTCGGCTTCGACATTGAACGCGAGCCCGTCGCCGCCAAACACCAGTTCGCCTACGTTCCCGACACCCTGCATGCGTACGACCTGCTCACCGTGACGGAACATCTGCATTTCGTCGCGCTCGCTTACCGCGTGGCCAACGCGGAAGCCAAATACGCTGCGCTGCTCGAGGAGTTGGAATTGGCGGATAAGAAGGATGCGATCGCGTCGAGTCTATCGCGCGGCATGTTGCAGAAATTGTCGCTCGCCTGCGCGTTTCTGCGCGAGCCGCGGGTCATCATCCTCGACGAACCGCTGACTGGCCTGGATCCGCGCGGCATTCGCAACATCAAACAATCGATCCGACGCCGCGCCGCGGCCGGGACGGCATTCCTCTTGTCGTCGCACCTGCTGGGACTCGTCGAGGCGTTGTGCGACCAGGTTTTCATCCTTCAGGGTGGCCGGCGGGTCGCCTTCGGTTCGTTGGCCGAAATCCGCGCGTTGGCCAACGTGCATCCAGATGCCTCGCTGGAAGAAGTCTTCTTCGCGGTGACCGAAGGTCCGAATGCACTGGCGCCCGTTACCGATGCAACGTGAGATCGGCGCGGCGGAACCGATCAGAAGAACATCCATCGAAGATCCAAGATCGACCATCCAACATTGGAACGTCCGACGCCCAGCGTCCAACAACCAACGGCTATCAACCATCAACCTGACTGCATGAACCGCGCGCTGCTCTACCTGTGGTGGACGCTACTCAAGCGCCGCGCGTTTCGCGTTGGCCGCGATTTGCGGCGCCCCACCAAGCTCATCGGGCTTGCCGCTTTGGCGGGTTTGTTCGGGTTCTTGTTTCATTATCGCGCGCATGAATCGGTCGGCCAGTTCGTTCGGCGCGAAACCGCGATTGGCCTTGCCCTGGTGATGCTGGGCGGATCAGTGTTCAAGGGTTTCTTGAGGCGTGGCCTGGCATTCGATCCAGCGGACATCGAATTCCTATTCACGGGTCCATTTACTCAACATCAGATCGTCGTCTATCGACTTCTGCCGAACTACCTTTTCGCGCTCATCGAAGGCGGAGTGTTTCTCGCGTTGCTCCTGCCGCATTTAACGCACCCGCTGCTCACGACCGCCTGCTTCATCCTGTTTCAGATTGCCTGTTTCCATGTCGGGACGGCGACGTCGCTGTTTGCGGGCTCGATCCCCGAGCGAGCGCACGATCGCATTCGCTGGATGCTGGTGGCTGTCTATTTTGCCGGCACCGGCCTGTATCTCCGCGTCGCTTGGGACATCCGGCTCCTTCCGTCCATCGCCGCTGCGCCCGTGACTCAGTTGCTGTTCTATCCGGCGATCACCTTGCGGGATGTCGGACTGGCGCCGATCAACCGAGAATGGCTGCTCGGTTTGTACGGAAGCGGGTCCACCGCGGCGCTGCTAGCCGCGCGGCCGTTGATTTGGCTCGGCGGGTTTGCCGCCAGCGCAGCAGCGAGCCTGTGGATTTTGCTGAAACTCAAGGCCCACATATTCGAAACTTCGCTCGCGACAACAACACGCGTGGCCGAAAGGCGCGTACGGATTGAACAAGGGCGCCGCGTCCCCGTCCTCGAACAAAACAATCTGCGCTCGGCGCGTCTGCCCCAATGGACGCTCTTCGGCGGCGTGGGCGCGATCGTGTGGAAAAACCTGGTCGTTGCGCGACGCTCGAAACGCGAATTGGTCTTGGCGTTCGTCTTCACGCTCGTGTTCACCACGCCCTTGGTCGCGATGCTATGGATGCACCACGACTTCCTGTCAAAAGGCCTCGCGACTTCGCGGCAGGAAGCCGAGGAATTTCACACCGGCATTGCGCTGATGCTCGGCTTTCTGGCGTTCCTCCTGCAGCGGACCTTTCCTTTCGATTTTCGCTGCGACGGCCTGCACCTGGTCGGTTTTCGCACGTTGCCCACGTCGGCGTTTGCGCTTGCGCTCGCGGAAATCGCCGTGCCCACGGGCCTTTGCCTTGCCTTTCAGGCGCTCGGGATCGCCGCCTTGATGTTTTATGCCGGACTCGGCTGGGCGATGACGCTCGTGGTCTTGCTGGCGTATCCAGCGGTGGCGCTGGCGGTGAACGCCGTCTGGAACCTCCAATACCTGCTCTCTGCCGCCCGGCGCGCGAGCGGCCGCGGACAATCGGCCAGCGCAGCCGGCACGTTGATAGTCGTGGCGCTGTCGTTCCTGATCTTTTTTCCGGCGGGCTGGACGTCGGCCTGGATCTTTGACCGGAACCTCGGCTTCACCGCAGCTGCAACCGCGTCTCTGGCCGTCCAGTACTGCGTCGATTTCCTGCTTGTCTGGATGTTGGCAAGGCTCTTTCAACGGTTCGAAGTCTCACGCGACGTTCCCTAAGCGATGCACCTGACGACCCCCTCTGCACGCGACCATCGCTCTGCGATGTCGTCTCTGGCTCAAAAGCTGTCGGACATGCTGGTCTCGCCGGGTGAAGTGTTCGAGGAGGTGGCTGTGTCCCCGCCGACCCTCGTTTACTGGCTGGTGCCTTTTCTCTTCGTCTGCCTGACCGGGATCCTTTCGCTCGTGGTGCAGCCGGCGGCTGAACGGGGCCCAGCCCAGGTTCCGCAACTTGCAGCGCCGGACGCGAGCGGCCCATCGGACATCGGCCCGCCTTTGCATCATGATTCCGAATTGGCCATTCTGATGGTGATCGCGTCCGCGAGCGCCGGCACACTTTGGTCAACGACCGTTCTCTGGATGATTGGGCGTGTGGTTCTCAAAACCCGTTTCTCCTTTCTCAAAACGCTGGAAGTAGTGGCTTTGACGGGCGTGATTCTGGGGCTGGGCACGATTGTGACGACTTTGCTCCAGCTCGCGACGGGAGACGCTTCCGCCTGTCCAGCCCTTTCGTTTTTCGCCGGGCAATCCGACCTTGGCGCCCACATGCGCGCGGCATTGGACGCCGTCAACGTTTTTCATCTTTGGACAGCGACGGTTCTGGCGGTTGGCCTCTCGAAACTCGCG
>JACXTT010012205.1_pt1 | contig 11411 bp, 10 predicted proteins | sample 9270951 | NCBI WGS metagenome assembly JACXTT01 (sample SAMN15532306, study PRJNA645909) | rock metagenome | isolation source: weathered quartz diorite | place: Puerto Rico | collected 2017-06-21 | reverse complement strand
GGCCTCGAAGCGGCCGCACTACATCCTCCCGGCGATGGTCCCGCTCGCGCTCCTCGCCGCGATCGGCATCGTGGCCGAGCCGGAGCGCTCGGTGGCGGTCGCGCGCACGATCGGACGCTGGGTCGCCCTCGCGGGCGCGGCCCTGCTGGTGGTCGTCCTCGCCGGCTTCGAGGGACGGGCGGGCAACTTCGACGTGCTCTCGGCGCCCGCGCTCACCGCGGTGGCGCTCTTCCTGGTGGGCTGGGGCGCCGCCACGGCGCTCGGCCAGCGGCCGCTGGGCGCGCTCGTCGCCTGCGCGCTCTTCGCGCCCGGCCTGGGCTTCGTCATGTTCCGGCCGCTCGGAGCGTGGGCCGAGACGCGCTCGTCACGCGTGCTCGCCGCGCACATCGAGGCGGGCGTGCCGGTCATCTGCTTCGATCACTTCCGAGAGGCCCTGCCCTTCTACCTCGGGCGGCCGGTCGTGCTCGTGAGCGACACCGCTCGCGAGCTGGCGAGCAACTACGTGATCGCCAACCGACACCGCCTCGGCACGCAGCAGCAGCTGGTGCCCGAGCACGTGCTCGACAGCCTGCTCGACCACGGCAACCGGCCCTACGTCGTCACGAGCCGCTGGAACGGCCGGCGCCTCACGCATCTCAGCTCGACCCCGCTCGTCGAACTGGACAGCGACCGGCGGAGCATCCTCTTCCGCCCGCGGGGTTAGCGCCGTCCTCGTGGGCATCAAGTTCCATCGTCGCCCGTCGCAGCCCCGCGTGTTCGTGGGCTTCCTTGGCAGCGAGGAAACGGTCTGTTATGCAGGAAGCCGCTTTGCGGAGGGGGCCGCGGGGCGCGTGTAGCCATGCGTCCAAACTTCCTGCCGCTCTCGATCCCCTCGATCGGCGCGGCCGAGATCGAGGAGCTGACGGCTTGCGCGCGCTCGGCCTGGCTCACGAGCGGCCCACGCGTCGCGCGCTTCGAGGAGACGTTCTCGCGGCTGCTCGGCGCGCCACATGCGGTCGCGGTGAGTTCCGGCACTGCGGGCCTCCACCTGGCCCTCCTCGCTGCGGGCGTGGGCGCCGGGGACGAGGTCGTGACGACACCGATGACGTGGGCCGCGACCGGCAACATGATCCTCGCGGTGGGCGCCCGTCCGATCTTCGCGGACGTCGACCCGGGAACGCTGAACGTCGGAGCCGAGGGCGTGGCGCGGGCCATCACGCCGCGCACGCGGGCGATCCTGCCAGTGCACTTCGCCGGGCAGCCCGTCGACCTCGATGCGTTCCGCGCGATCGCGGACCGCCACGGGGTCACGCTGATCGAGGATGCCGCCCACGCGCTCGGCGCGTCCTACCGCGACCGCCCCGTCGGCGGAGGGAGCACCGCCGCCGTCTTCAGCTTCCACCCGATCAAGGCGATCACGACCGGCGAGGGCGGGATGGTGACGACGGACGATGCCGGCCTCGCCGACCGCCTGCGCCTCCTGCGCTTCCACGGCATCGCGCGCGACGCGTGGAGTCGCTACGGGCGGCGCGGTGCGCCCGACTACGAGGTCGTGATGCTCGGGTTCAAATACAACTTGACGGACCTGCAGGCGGCGCTCGGGCTCGCCCAGCTCGCGCGGCTCGAGGAGTTCATCCGGGCGCGGACGCAGGTCGCGGCCTGGTACCGTGAGCTGCTGGCCCCGATCTCGGCGGTCGAGATGCTGGCCGACGTGCCCTATCCGGCGCGACACGCCTGGCACCTACTGGTGGTGCGACTGCGCCTCGAGCAGCTCCGGGTCGATCGCGACGCGGTCATGGAAGCGCTCCTCGCGGCCAACATCGGGGTGGGACTGCACTTCAAGGCGCTCCACCTCCACCGCCTCTACCGCGAGCGCCTCTCGATTTCCCCCGAGGCGCTGCCGCACGCGACACGAGCCTCCGCGTCGATCGTCTCGCTGCCCCTCTTTCCCGGCATGACGCGCAACGACGTGCAGGACGTCGCGAGCGCCCTCCAGGACGTCCTGCTTCGCCATGCAGCCTGAGCTCGCGGAGGCCGCGCGCATCCGTGCGCGGGACGGAGCGAGCTCACCCGCGGTGTCGATCGTGATCCCCGTCTTCAACGAGGCCGTGACCATCCCCCGCCTCCACGCACGGCTCCGGCAAGTGCTCGACGAGCTCGATCGGCCGTCCGAGGTGATCTACGTCGACGACGGGAGCCGGGACCGTTCACTCGACGAACTCCTCACGGTCCACGCGAGTGACGCGACGGTGCGGGTCGTCACACTCGCGCGGAACGCCGGGCAACACGCCGCGATCCTCGCCGGGTTCGCGCACGCTCGCGGCGACGTGATCGTCACACTCGATGCGGACCTCCAGAACCCGCCCGAGGAGATTCCCCGGCTCCTGGCCGAGGTCGACGCGGGATACGACGTGGTCGGGACGCGACGCGACGGCCGTGCCGATCCGCTGCTCCGGCGGGCCATCTCGGCCGCGGTGAGCCGCCTCGCCTCGATGGCGGTGGGCGTCCCGATGTCGGACTGCGGCTCGATGCTCCGGGCGTACCGGCGCGCGGTGGTCGAAGACATCATGCGTCTCGCGGAGCGCGCCCTCTTCATCCCTGCGCTCGGCGCCTGGGTGGCACGGCGGCCGACCGAGATCGCCATCGCCCATGCCCCGCGGATGGCTGGACGGTCGCGCTACTCGCCCCTGCGCTTCATGCGGCTCGGCTTCGACCTCATGACCGGATTCTCGCTCGTCCCGATCCAGCTCGTGTCCGTCGCCGGGCTCGGCGTCGCGCTGGTGGGGATCGCCTTCGGCGTCTACCTCCTCGCACGCCGCCTCGTTCTGGGGCCCGAGAGTGAGGGCCTCTTCACGCTCTTCGCGATCCTCTTCGTGTTCCTCGGCGTGCTGATCTTCGCGGTCGGGCTGGTGGGCGAGTACGTGGGGCGGATCTACATCGAGGTCCGCCGCCGCCCACCGTACGTGGTCCGCGCGGTCTACCCGGCGGTTCCGGAGGATCCGTGCGCGTCGTCGTGATGGCCTACCAGGATATCGGTTGGGTCTGTCTCGATGAACTCCTGGCCCTCGGGGCCGAAATCGTGACCGTCGTCACGCACCGCGATGACCCCGCGAGGGAGACGATCTGGTTCCGCTCCGTCGGGGAGCGCGCGCGGCTGGCGGGGCTCCCCGTCATCGAGCCGGCCTCGGTGAACGAGCCGGCCGTGGTCCGTGAGCTCGCCGCGCTAGCGCCCGAGATGATCCTCTCCTTCTACTTCCGGCACGTGCTGAAGCCCGCGGTTCTCGACCTCGCGGCGCGCGGCGCGCTGAACCTTCACGGCTCGCTCCTTCCGCGCTACCGGGGACGCTGCCCGGTCAACTGGGTGCTGATCAACGGCGAGCGTGAGACCGGCGTCACGCTCCATCACATGGCGCCGAAGCCGGACACGGGCGACGTCGTCGCCCAGCGTACAGTCCCGATCTCGGACGACGATACCGCGCTCACGTTGAACCGGAAGCTCGGAGATGCGGCGCGCGTGCTCCTCCGCGAGACCTTCCCGCGACTCGTTGCAGGCACAGCCGATCGCCACCCGCAGGACCACTCGCAGGCGACGTACTTCGGCGGACGCCGTCCCGAGGACGGCCGGCTCGCCTGGGATCGATCGGCACGCGCCCTCCACGACCTCATCCGCGCGGTGACCCATCCGTACCCCGGCGCGTTCACTTCGTGGCGCGGCCGGCGACTCTTCGTGTGGGGTGCGCGCCCGGTGGACGCACGGACGCGCATGACTCCGGGTGAGGTCGTGAACGTCGGATCGGACGACGGCCTCCTGGTCGCGGCGGCCGACGGAACGCTTCGCCTGGAGGAGGTCCAGCTCGGGGGCGAGGCCCCCGAGAGCGGCACCCAGTTCGCGCGCCGTGCCGGCGTGGCCGTCGGGGAGCGCCTGGGTGTGGAGGGCCGATGGTGAAGGTCCTGATCACGGGAGGCGCCGGGTTCCTTGGCTCCCATCTCGCCGAGGCATTCCTGGCGCGTGGCGACGACGTGACCACGCTCGACACGGGCTCCCAAGCACGGCTGCGTCACTTGGTCGGGGAGCCCGGCTTCCACCCCGTCGTCGACTCGGTCATGAACGCCGAGATCCTCGACGGCCTCGCGGCGCACGCCGACGTGATCTACCACCTGGCCGGCGTCGTCGGCGTGGAGCACTACGTCGCCGATCCGTACCAGGTGCTGAACGTCAACATCAACGGGACGCAGAACGTCCTGCGCGCCGCCTTCAAGCATGGCCGGCGCCTCGTGTTCGCCTCGACGTCCGAGGTCTACGGCCGGAACCCCGCCGTTCCGTGGCGTGAGGACGCCGATCGTGTGCTCGGCCCGAGCACGATCGACCGCTGGTGCTACTCGACCTCGAAGGCCGCCGGTGAGCACTTCTGCCTCGCCTACCAGCGCCTCGGGCTCCCGGTGACGATCCTCCGCTACTTCAACGTCTACGGGCCGCGCCTCGACCGACTGGACGTGGGCCGCGTGATCACGATCTTCATGGGACAGCTCCTCCGTGGCGAGCCGCTCACCGTCATCGGCGATGGGAGCCAGACGCGCTGCTTCACCTTCGTGAGCGACGCCGTCCGCGCCACGGTCGCGGCCGGGGTGCTCACGGCGGCCGAAGGACAGGTGATCAACGTCGGCGCCGCCGAGGAGACCTCGATCCGCGAGCTCGCAGAGCGGATGGTGAGGGTCGGAAACGGGTCCTCGACCTTGCGCTTCGTGTCGCAGGAATTGGTCTACGGAGCGAGCTACGAGGACGTCCCGCGGCGCATCCCCGATGTGACCCGCATGCACGAGCTGCTCGGCGTGCGCGCTACCACGCCGCTCGACGAGGGGCTTGCACACACGATCGCCTGGTTCCGCGCACGGGCCGAAGAAGGGCGCGGGGCGACCTCCGCGTGACGACGCGTGCCGACACTCGCCTCGCGCTGAAGATCGACGTTGACACCCATGACGGGCTCGCCCGCGGCGTCCCGGCGATCGCGAGCGCGCTCGCAGCGCGCGGGCTTCGCGCGTCGTTCTTCGTCGTGTGCGGGCCGGATCGCATGGGGCGCCGGCTGCTGCGCCTCTTGAGCCCGCGCTTCGTTGGCAAGCTGGTCAGAACGCGCGCCGTGCGAGTCTACGGGTGGCGGACGCTACTCTCCGGCACGGTCCTCCCCGCGCGGCCGGTCGCGGCTGCCTTTCCTGGTCTCCTGCGCGCGCTCGTCGCCGGCGGACACGAGGTCGGCGTGCACGGTCACGATCACGCCCGCTGGCAGGATCGGCTCCCTCGCCTGACGGACACGCAGGTCTCCGCGGAAATCGCGACCGCTCTCTCGATCTATCGTGCGGCGGTCGGTACTCACCCGGCGGGCTTCGCCGCGCCCGGCTGGCGCTGCACGCGCGCGAGCCTGGCGGCGGTCGATGCGGCGGGCTTCACCTACCGGAGCGACACGCGTGGGGCGCACCCGTACCGTCCCGCTGCTGGCGACTCCATCTTCCGTGTTCCCGAGATCCCGACGACGCTCCCCACGCTCGACGAGCTCTACGGCATCGTCGGTCGCCGTCCCACGGCCCTTGCCGAGACGATCGTCGACGCGCTTCGCCCGGGAACGCTCAACGTCCACACGATCCACGCGGAGCTCGAGGGCGGACCGCATCGCGACGTGCTCGAAGCATTGCTCGCGCGCGTCGCCCGTGTGGCCCGTGTCGTCCGTCTCTGTGACGAGGCGGCGACGCTCGACCCCGGTGCGCTTCCCATCTGCGACGTTCGTGACGGATCGGTGTCCGGTCGGGCCATGCCGGTCGCGATTCAGGGCCCTGAGATCGGCTCGTCTCGGGCTTGAGCCGCATGGACCGGTGGCTGGTGATCGGCGTGGCGCTCGTGGGCACGGTGGCGCTGGCGGGCGGGCTCGAACGGACGGACCTGTGGCCGCCCGACGAACCTCGCGTGGCGGAGATCGCCCGGGAGATGGCGGCGAACCACAGCTGGCTGATCCCGACCCTGAACGGCCACCCCTTCCTCGAGGAGCCGGTCCTGTTCTACTGGTTGCAAGCGAGCGCGTATCGTCTCGCCCGAGGTCCGTCGGCCGCGGCGGCCCGCGCGCCTGCCGCGGCTGCCGCCGCCGCGGGAGTCCTCGTTACGGCCGCAGCAGCACTGCGGTTCGGCGCGAATCCTGGAGTTGCCGCCATCGTTCTCACGACGGCCCCCGAGTACTGGTGGATGGCGAGGAGCGCCACACCGGACACGACGGCGGCCGCCGCCACCGCTCTCGCCCTCCTCTGTTTCTTCGTTGCCTGGCAGTCGGGAAGCGGGTGGATGCTCACCGCCACGGTCGCGGCACTCGGCGTCGCCTTCGGGTGCAAGAGTCTCCTCCCCGTCGGCCTCGCCGTGCTCACCATTGCGGCCTTCGTTACCAGTGCCGGACGGGGGCGCCTGTCCATTCGGTATGCCCTGGCTGCGAGTGCGGGCATCACCGCGGTGGCCGGCGCCTGGGTCTGGGTGCTCGCCGCCCGGGTCGACGCTGGCGCAGCGACCGCGTTTCTGGTGACGAATCATCTCGGACGGTTGGTCGGCAACGCGGACGAGGGGCACATCCGCCCGATCCTCTACTACGCTGCCAATCTGGCGCTCGACCTCTTCCCATGGTCGCTCGTCCTTCCGGCGGCCGTCGTCGCCGCTTGGCGAACCCGCGCGTCCGCGGAGCGTCGGTTCCCGTTCGTCTGGGCCGCGACCATGCTCCTCGCGCTGACCTGCTCGGCAAGCAAACGGGCGCACTACCTTCTCGCCGCGTACCCTGCGTTCGCCATTCTGATCGCCCAGTGGTGGCCCGAGGCCTGGCGCAGCCGTCCGGCCGGGGCCTCCCGACGAGCGATGCTATGGGCCGCCGTCATCGCGGGACCCGTCCTCACGCTGGTCGCCATGAGTGTCACGGCGCCCGACGGGGACGGAGCCGTGCGGGCGCTGCATGAAGCATCCCCGACGTGGGCCAGCATGCTCGCTGACGTCACGCCGACGGGAGCCGCCTGGCTGGGCGCAGGGGCCGCGGGACTGGCGGGCGTTGGACTGCTCCGCCTCGACCGCATCCGGAACGTTGCGTGTCTCGGGGCCGGACTCGGTGCGTATCTGACGGCGCTCCATTTGGTGATCGCTCTCATCCTGCTCCCTCGGCTGAACGCTCTCACCAGCGCGCGGCCGCAGGCGGAGCAGCTGGGTCGCCTCGCGGAGCACGGCGTCGCGCTGCTCACGTACGGGCAGTTCGATGGCGAGAAGCTCAGTCCGATCCTGTTCTACGCGCACCACGACGTCGTCGAAGTCGGGAGCGTCGCCGCGCTCGCGAGGCGCTTCCGGAGCGGGCCAGCGTGCGCCCTCATGCGCGCGGAAGACTACGCCGCTCTCGCCGGCGTCCTTCCCGGATCGTCAGTAGACCGTGCCAAGCCGGCCGGGTCGCGTTTCATCCTCGTCGAAAGCGCGCCGGGGCTCTGCAGTAGTGACGATGCATCGGCGCGCGCGCCGCACTCGTGACGAATCCCGGGGGCTACATGGCATCGACATCCGCGACGGACTCGGCGCACGCTCCGGCGAAGGCGACCGCATCGCCGTGCGTGGTGAACTCGTGGAACGAATGGGATTCGCTCGAGGAGGTCATCGTCGGCCGACTCGAGGGCGCCGCGGCGCCGCCACGCCACGTGACCATGGTCGGGAACCTCCCGGCACGAGCCGCTCGCCTGTATCCGCTCCTCGCTGGCCGTCGGTATCCGCGGCTCCTCGTCAGGCCGGCCCAACGGGAGCTGGAGGGATTCATCCACCTGCTCGAGTCGGAGGGGATCACGGTCCGCCGGCCGGAGATCGTCGACTTCTCCGTCCGCTACGCTTCTCCCCAGTGGCGTTCCAACGGGTTCTGCACGGCCAGTCCACGCGACGGCCTTCTCGTCATCGGGGACGAGATCATCGAGACGCCGATGGCGTGGCGATCGCGCTACTTCGAGACCCATGCCTACCGCACGCTGCTGAAGGAGTACTGGTCACGGGGAGCCCGCTGGGTGTCCGCGCCGAAGCCGCAGCTCCCGGACGACCTGTACGCCACCGACTTCGTCCCCGCGCGGATGGGGGAGCCGGTGCGCTACATCGTGAACGAATTCGAGCCCGTGTTCGACGCCGCGGACTTCGTTCGCTGTGGCACGGACCTCTTCGTGACCCGCAGCAACGCGACGAATGCGTCCGGCATCGAGTGGCTGCGGCGGCACCTCGGGCCTCGGTTCGCGATTCACGAGATCCGGAGTCGCTGTCCGCAGCCGCTGCACATCGACACGACGTTCGTGCCGCTTGCTCCCGGCAAGGCCCTGATCAACCCGGAGTACATCGATCCGAACGAGCTCCCCCCGATCCTCACATCGTGGGACATCCTCGTCGCGCCGGAGCCCGACCCGATCCGCGGTCTGCGGAACTTTCACCTCTCCATGGTGAGCAAATGGATCAGCATGAACGTGCTCATGCTCGACCCGGAGCGCGTGGTGGTCGAGGAATCGCAGGTGTCCATGACCAGGCTCCTCGAGGCTCACGGGTTCAAGACGATCCGCTGTCCGTTCATGAACTACAAGCCGTTCGGCGGCTCTTTCCACTGCGCGACGCTCGACATCCGGCGCTGCGGGACGCTGCAGTCGTACTTCTGATGGCGGCGACTTCAGGTCGCGAAGACGAGCCCGATGCCCCCGGCGATGGCGAGGATGCCAACGGACTGTGCCAGGCTCAGACGTTCCCCGAGGAGCACGACCGAGAACACGGTGACGAGAACGATCGTGAGCCCGGTTGCGATGGGATAGAGTACGTTCAGGCGGAGCTTCGACAGGACGAAGATGTAGACGTAGAAGCTGAGGCCGTGCAGGACGAGCCCCGCGAAGATGTAGGGATTTCGGAACGGCTCGAGAAGGAGCGAAGCCGCCAGCGGTGAGGCCGCGAACGCGGTGGCGCCACGGCGCAGCGAAAGTTGTGCCGCGACGGCCAGCACGTTCTCGACGATGATCAGCAACGCAATCATTCCACACCTCCGATTCTTTGCCCGACCCGTTCCTTGACCCGGCTGCCTCGGCGCTGAACGCCATCGGCTATTTGCACGCAGGGCCCGATTCGCGGAAAGGCGGGTTCTACGTTCCCGCACGAAAGATTTAACATGATCGGGACCAGGGCGGGTTGACCGGACCTCACGGATAGTCCATTTGCCTCGCCTGGCCGGCTGACGAGGGGGCGTCGGGTGGCACGGTGAAGGAGGTTCGATGACCCGACGCCTGCGGGTGGCTACCCTCAACTGCTGGAACGTCGCCGAGCCCTTCGAGGAGCGGATGGGGATCATCCGCAGCGGGCTCGAGAGCGAGGGCCCGGATGTCGTCGCCTTGCAGGAGATCATCATCCGGCGGGACGGCTTCGATCAGGGGCGCCTGCTCCTGCCCGGCGGAACCTTCACCCGCGTCTTCGGCGCCTCTTTCTCGTGGAGCGACGACGGCACCATGCTCTCGCACGATGGCGATGGGAGCGGCTTCGGCAACCTGATCGCGTCGCGCTGGCCGATCGTGAAGAGCGAGGTTCGCCGTTTGCCCGGCCCGGAGGGCAGGGAGCCGCGCACGGTCACCGCGGCGCTCGTCAAGTCTCCCGCGGGCATCATGCCGGTGCTCAGCACCCACCTCGACTGCGAGTTGCACCACGGCTACGTCCGCGAACGGCAGGTCCTCGCGCTGGATGCGTTCGCCCGTTCATGGGCCGCCGCCGGAGACCTGCCCGCCGTGCTTCTCGGCGACTTCAACGCCCATCCCGACTCGAACGAGATCCGTTTCCTGCGCGGGCTTGCATCGCTCGACGGCCGGAGCACCTACTTCCAGGACGCCTGGGAAGTCGCCCGCGGCAACGGGTACACCTGGGACAACCGGAATCGCTTCGCGGCGTTCGCGTCGGAGCCCGACCGGCGGATCGACTACGTGTTCGTCGGGCCCCCGGGTTCGCAGGGGCGGGGGCGGGTCGAGTCGGCGCGCCTCGCATTCACGACACCCGTAGGAAACGTCTTTGCGAGCGACCACTTCGGGCTCGTCGTGGATATTCGCATCTGACGGGCGCGACCACATCGTGACGGGCGAGGCCTTGTCGACAGCAGCGCCGCGGGACGCCCCTCGTCGACGCCGGCGGACACGCGGGCTCGTCACCGGGCTGGGCGGCGCCGTCCTGCTCGTCTGGCTGATCCGTGACGCGGGGGTCGCGGATCTCACCCGACGGCTCGCGGTGCTCGGGCCCTCTCTGCCCCTCGCACTCGTGCCGTACACGGTCGCCTCGCTGCTGGATGCGCTCGGCTGGCGCGCGGTGCTGAGGGCGTTCGACATGAGCGTTCCCTTCACCCGCCTCTGGCTCGTCCGCCTCGCCGGTGAGGCGGTGAACAGCATCGTGCCGACCGGGATCGGCGGAGAGCCGCTGAAAGCGGTCATGCTACGCGGCCCCGGGGCTTCCGGCTCCGCCGTGGCTGCGTCCGTGGTCGTGAGCCGGACCGCGCTGACCGTCGCACAGGCACTGCTCGTGGTGCTCGGAGTCGGCGCCGTCTGTACGCGCCTCGGCTGGACATTCGCCGCGCCGGCTGTGGTCGCGGCCTTGCTGCTCTGCACCGCCGCCTTTGGCCTTCTCCTCGTACGCGCGCAGGAGCGCGGTCTCGTGCTCGGCTTGGCGCGCGGGGTCGCCTGGTTCCTTCCCGCGGAGAGGGCCAGGTTCCGACTCCAGGGAAGAGCCGCCGGGGTCGACCGGTGTCTCGCGACGGTCTACCGGCGAGAGCGCCGGGCGCTCTTGGCGGCGGGGACCTGGCACATGCTCGCGTGGCTCGCGACCGCGGCTGAGGTCTGGGTCCTGCTCCGCCTGCTCAAGAGTCCGGTCCCGTGGCGGGACGTACTCATCATCGAGGGGCTGGCGCAGCCGATCCGGGCGACGGGCGTCGTCGTACCTGGCGCCCTTGGGACGCAGGAGGGAGGCGGCATGGCCGTCTGCCGGTGGCTCGGCATCGCTCCAGGTGTCGCGCTCACCCTTTGGCTCGCGCGCCGGGGACGCGAGATCGTGTTCGACGTGATCGGATTGGTCTACGTGGCCGCTCGCAACCTGTCCCGGCATCCCGACGTCGGGTCGCTGACCTCCTAGAGCGCCGCTCGGAGGCATGGATTCGCCTCCGGGCAGCGTTGAGCTATGAGCGTACCAGCGGCGCCTGCCGTACCGACGAGGGTCCGGCCGCGCCGAGACGGGGACTTCGCCGGTTCACCACGAGGCGGTGCGAACGACGATGCCGCCGCGCTGATATTTGAACGCTGCGGCAACTTCTTGGATAAGGCGGGTCGAGCGAACGATGTGCGGCATCTACGGCATGGTCGGGGCCGGCCCCGAGGCGGTCCTGCCGCGCATGGGCGCGGCG
>JACXTT010012204.1_pt1 | contig 11411 bp, 8 predicted proteins | sample 9270951 | NCBI WGS metagenome assembly JACXTT01 (sample SAMN15532306, study PRJNA645909) | rock metagenome | isolation source: weathered quartz diorite | place: Puerto Rico | collected 2017-06-21 | reverse complement strand
GCTTCGAGCTCGTACATCGCTGGGCTTGTCCCAGCCGGCTCGACCGGAGCCACCTTACCCCCTCAGCGCCACACAGTCACCCATACCACTCGTCGGTCTGAGGCGGAGCCTCGTTAGATAATCTGAAAAACCTGGCCGTTGGGCGGAATCGCACCGTCAGCGTCTCCAGCGCGGCGATACCCGACCTGCTGGGACAGCCCCAGTTGGAGTTCGTGAGGCTCTCAGGTCATGAGGGATTGAGCGAACTCTTCACCTACAAGGTAGACCTGCGTGCGGTCTCGCCTGCCGCGGAACAGTATCTTGCCGAGGCAGATCCCGATGCGATGATCGGCCGCGAGATGACCGTCACCATTGAGCTCGATGGCATGGGCACCGGCCTGCTGGGTGGGGTGGGGGTTGGGCATCGCGAGATCACCGGTGTCATCTCCGATATCGAACATGTCGGTGGCGTTGCGGAGAATCGCCTGTACCGGTTCACGCTGCGCCCGTGGCTGTGGCTGGCGACGCAGACGTCCGACTTCAAGCCTTTCCAGAAGAAGACGGTCATCGAAATTCTGGATGAAGTCCTTGCAGACTATCCTTTCGCGGTGGAGAAGCGCCTCGATACATCGGTCTATCCCAAGCTGGTCTGGGAGGTGCAGCATGGCGAGACCGATGCCCATTTCATTCAACGCCTGACCGAAGAGTATGGCATTACATATTTCTTCGAGCATGACGGCGGGCACCACCGGCTGATCCTGGCCGCCGAATCGGGAGCATATCGCCAGTTCCCCAGCGAGGCCTATTACACGCTGCCGATCTATCCGCGTGGCTTCAAGATCGACCAGGAACATCTGGTCCGCTTCGATCCTGTCAACCGGCTGCGCACGGGCAAGGTGACGCTGAACGACTACGATCCGCGCAAGCCGCGCGCGAATCTGACCACCGGCAACAGCCAGCCGCGCGATACCAGCTTCGCCGACTTCGAGCGCTATGAGCACCCGGGCGACTATGTCGACCCGGCGGTGGGCGAGATGCGGGCGAGGATCCGCATGGAGGAGCGCCGCTCGCGTGGTCGGCGTGCGCGTGGCGTGGGTGCGCTGCGCGGGGTTGCGGCGGGCTGCACCTACCTGGTGAGCAATCACAGCAACCCGGCGATGAACCGCGAGTACCTCGTGACCGGCGCCACGCTGGATCTGGAGGATGTCGGCGGCGAATCCGGCAGCGGGCAACAGTTTTCGTGCCGCGTTGCGTTTGAAGCGCATCCCACTGATGAAGTCTTCCGCCCGCCGCGCACGGTCGGCAAACCACGCGTGGCCGGCGTGCAGCGGGCGGTGGTGACCGGCCCGAAGAACCAGGAGATCTGGTGCAACGATCACGGCAACGTGATCATTCAATTCGAATGGGACCGCTACGGGAAGTACGACGAGAACTCGTCGCCGTGGATTCGGGTGGTCAATGGCTGGTCGGGCGACCAGTTCGGCGCGATGCACATTCCGCGGATCAGGCAGGAGGTCATTGTGGCGTTCATCAACGGCGATCCAAACCGTCCGGTGATCGTCGGGCGGGCGCCGAACCAGCTCAATCTGCCGCCGTGGGCGCTGCCGGGGCAGCATGCCTTGTCGGGGATCCGCAGCAAGGAGCTGTTTGGCGGGCGCCACAACCACCTGTTGATGGACGACACGCAGGACCAGATCCAGGCGCAGCTGTCCTCGGATCACCAGGCATCGCAGCTGAACCTGGGCTATCTGACCGGGGTGCCGGACCACGCCGGTCGCAAGGACCGGCGTGGCGAAGGCTTTGATCTGCGCACCGATGGGCAGGGTGCGATACGCGGCGCGAAGGGGTTGTTCATCACGGCCGAAGGGCAGGTAGGCGCCATGGGCGGGCACCTGTCGCGCGACGAGTTTATCCGCTGCATGGAGGCGGCGCTGGAGGCGGCGAAGTCGTTGGGGGACTATGGCCATGCCCATGAAGGGCTGGCAGCCGATACGGATCCGCAGGCCGAACTCACGCGGGCCGTGAGGGAGTGGGACGCTGGCGCCAACAACCACAAGGACGCGCCTGGTAAGGGAGGTCAGCCGTTGATCGGTGCCTATGCGCCGGCGGGCATGGCGCTGGCCACGCCCAAGGTATTGACTACCTATGCCGGCGCGCATATCGACACCGTCTCACGGTTGAACCAGCAAATGACCGCAGGGCAGCAGTTCGTTGTCAATGCGGGGCAGGGAATCGGGTTCTTCGCACACAGCGGTGAGCTGCGAGGCATCGCGCACCAGGGCAATCTGGTTCTGCAGGCGCAGAAATCCAACATCGAAGCGAATGCCAGGCAGGACGTATTGGTGACCGCAACCGACGGCAACATCGTTCTGAATGCGGGCAAGAGCCTGAGCTTGATGACAGCGGACGGCGCCGGCATCCGCATTGGCGGAGGCAAGGTGGATATCTATGGTCCTGGCGGGATCCTGCTGCATACCTCGGATTTCGACATCGTCGGGCCGTCCAGCCTGAGCGGACCGTTGCCGCAGTTTAGCCAGGGTGACGCGGGCCGGAAGTTCCTGCTGAAGGCAGGCGAGCTTGAGCGACCGGTCGCCAATGCACCCTACCAGATTGTCAAGGCGGACGGCAGTGTGGTGGAAGGTGTAACCAATGCCGCTGGCGAAACCGCGCAGTCGGCTTCGGATCTGATCGAGGCGGTAAGCGTAAAGATATTTGCGCCCAAGCTGTACTGAGCCTGCTTCGCATCGATTGTCACGGAACGAGAGATGAGTGAATCCACAGTATCCAAGCAAGGGGTCAACCCGATTGCCAGCGCCGACGATATTCACGTCCCAAGTAAGGGAGCCCGCAAGCTCGACCTGAAGAGTCTGCCCGGCATCATCATCTTCGTGCACGGCGTGAACTCGAACGGCGAATGGTTCGCGAGCGCCGAAGAGGGCTTGTGCAAGGGCTTGAACCAGCGCCAGCAGCGCGGGGAGGCAGGCGACACGTACGATGGCGGGGCGCTACGGCAAGCGCAGTATCTGCCAGAGCTGACACCAAAAGGTTACTTGTCCCGAGAAGTTGATGCGGAGAATTTCGTAGCCGAAGGCGACCAGAGCCCTGTCATCCGATTCCGTTGGGGCTACGCGGCGAACAAAGCCGATCTGAAAAGGGTTGGCAAGAATATCCTACTCGACGAGGACAATGCCTGGGGCGGCGGTCCCTTCGCCAACGGATGCTCTGCCCTGCCGGATCTGTGGACCACTGGCACGGTCACCGACCTGTTTGCCGGGCTGCAGGCGCAGGACCTGAACACGGAGACAAGCCGGCTGATCTACGGCTGCCCCCCGCGCCACTACGGCGCGCATGCCGCCCGGCGCCTGGCCGCACTGGTGGCGCAGGTCCGGATCAAGCACAAGGAAGCCTATGGCAAGGTGTGTCCGGTCACGGTGGTCTGTCACAGCCAGGGCAACATGGTCGGCCTGGCCTCAGGATTCATCGGCAAGCATGACTTCAGCGGGGATGGCGTGGCGGACACCTACGTACTCGCCAATCCGCCATACAGCGTCCTGCCAAACTTCTTCGATAACTTCGCGCAGTACAACGCTGACACTGACCTGGGCCGCGTCACCGTTTTTGCCCGGCGCAAGACGCTGGATCGCTTCTTTGAGATTGTTGGTAGCTCCAGCTTTGATCATGCCAGCGACGACTGTGTCAACGCCCTGACGCCAACGCGGCGTCCCAAGGAGGGCGAAGTCCCATGGACGGCCGGCCAAGACAGCAAGGAGCGTCAGACGCGCAAGCACGTCTTCCTCTACAGCAATCCCCACGATCAAGTGATTTCAGTGAGCACCGTCCAGGGCATGGGCTGGCTGGGCTTGTCGAAGGAGGTGCTGGCCGGTACCGATCACGACATGCTGGAGTCGGCCAAGGCGCGCAGCGATCGCCCCTATGCTTTCGCGCATCATGCCGATGTCTTGTTCCAGCGTGTGTGGGCCCAGGGCAATCCGGGCAAGTATGGCCAGATGCCGTTCGAAGTGGGTGCCAAGCCAGGCAACTTCGTCTATTACGACAAGGGTAACCCGTCGAAGGTCGATCCGATCCAGGGCGATGGGAAGGCATTCTGGTACCGCAAGCCATTGCCGCTGCGCTTTCACCTGACGCGGGTATGGGAGGACGACCAGCGCGGCTTCGGAGAGAAGCTCGGCGCAACCGTGCTCGGTGGCATCTACGAAATGACTTTCGCCCTGCTGCGGGCAACGACCTTCGGACATGTCAGTTATGTACCCGTAAACGCCGATCCGCCGAACGGCTGGTCCGTGCCGATCAATGCCCCGGCCGTGAAGGAGCCCATCGCACCGCGGGCGATCCACCTGTATCACACCGACAAGCGGGCACCTGACGATGGCGGGCAAAGCGCGAAAGCCGGGACGGTGGAAGGGGTCTTCAACCAGGGACCGGAGTCGCACACGGATGCGCTCAATCCGGCAGGCCGGAGCGACGACATCTACGACCAGTACCGGAGCGCGGGGCAGGGCGCGGCGGACTACAGCGATGAAGCGGCGCTGCGCTATGAACACAATGCCAGCGTGCGTCAGCTTGCCCGGCGCAAGGCTGGCGCTCCCTATGAGGCGGCCATCGAGCAGATGAAGGATGGCGGGGATCTTATGGGGGATGAGTTTGCGGAATTCCGCGAGTTCGATACCGAAAAGCGCGAGTACTTCCTGAAGTATGCGGTGGACCTGAATGCCACGAACCACTCGACCATCCTGACCAATCCGGTGCACTGCGAGAAGGTGCTCGCCTATGACGTGGATGTGGGCATCTGCATGATGCCGGAGGCGGAGATGAAGTGGCTGAGGCAACTGGCGGACTGGCTGCGCTGTGATCCGAACGACAAGCAAATGAAGGAATGGAGTTGGTACTACGGGACTGGTCGTATTAACGAACGGAAACTTGAAGATGCAAAGGAGTATGCGCCAGAAGTCCCGCGCACTCTCGGCATGGATGATGAGCGTTCGAACAGCCGCCTTTTGCAGACGCCTTCCGCCTCTAAGCATCAGCGGCCCACCGAGCATGACGTCGTCTTTGGTGGGCAGATACTGCAAGGAGGGGCCCGGTGAATATCGCTGATAGACACCCACTACCCATCAATCGTCTTGCCATCGTCATGGCTGGAATCGCTGTCGCAGCGCTCCTGTCGGCCTGTTCATCGGGAAAGTCCATGTCTACCACCTACCATCGAGTTCCCTCGCCGTATCCGCTGGCCGCGCGCACCGCGCCTACCAGCGGTCCCAATGCTCCGGCTGCATATGTGTTGGGCGTGCAGTGGATGAATCCGCTGATGTGGAAGGACTACCCGACCCATTGGAACCTCCTGTGGGTGCAAGGACTGGCCGACCGCAACCCGTCCGACACGGACAGCCCGCATCTGAAGCTCGGTGACGCGCCGGGACTGCTCGCCCGCGGCGTCAACCCAGTATGGAGGAATGACAATCCTAATCCGGTTTATTGGAAAGCCCTTGATGCCCTGATTCGAGAGCCGCTTTATCCACTGGGTTACCACACGGCGGTCAACGCGAATTACTTCTATTCCATCCGGAATGGCACGCGACGTCCGGATTTCGCCGACATCCGGGTGTTCGCCGGCATGCCGCAGGCGTGGGTCAATACACCGACCTATATCAAGGAGTCGGATCGGTATTTGAACGGCCGAGACGAACTCGCCCAACATATTGAGCTTGGCATGCCTGCCCCCTCAATATTGGCGGAGAACGAGGAACATGCCGAGGCGCGGATGATTGACCTCTTCGTGAAGATCTACAACTATCGAAGCGGGCCGGAGCGAGGGCTGCCAAGCGATTCCGACCTGGTAATCGGCCTGCCCACCTTCACGCTCAATGCCGCGCGCCGGTTGTTCTTCATGGAGATTTATAGCGCAGCTGAGGCAATGGATCTGGAGGCTTTCCCCGAACCAAAACTAGCCAATGTCACGGTGATGGCGGGCGCGGAAACCGTGGGCTTCTATGACCTGCAGGCGGCGATGGCCTACCTGAACGCCAATCCGAAGAAGACGGTGTGGGTGTACACCATGGACGCGCCCAACTACCCAAAGGGCAGGCAGACCAACGAAAACTCGGTGCTGCTGATCCTGGGCCATCCCAGCGCGGACTGGGGCTATGCGCCGCTGGCGGCCTTGTACACCCCGCAGCAGCATGAGGGCGGCATCGGTGCAAGGGCAGCCACGCCCGGCGGCGCTTGGCAGGGTCTGCTGCAAGCAGTGCAAGCGCAGGCGCCACAGGCCTTTCCGGTCGACCGCGTCTACCACGACATTGACCGGCGCGCGCCCAATGTGAATACGGCGCTCGCCCCGCTGCGCGCTGCGGTGCATCAGCAGTGGCCGGACCTGGACCAGTTGAAAGACTTCCGCAGCGTCTCGGAACATATGGTGGGCCCGGCCCGCGCGGCCAGCGCGGGACTGAACATTGCCTATGCGGTCGCGTATGCGGACCAGACGGGGCATAGCGCAGTCGTGACCAGCGTGGCGGATCCCAACGATGCGTGGACGGTGCTGGTGGCGCCCCCGCCAGGCTGGACCAAGCGCGAACCGCCCAGGGAATGGCCGCGGGCGCGGGGCAGGACAACTGCCTACTACCCGTGGTTCGGCAAGCAGACGGACCGGCGTTGAGGGGATGAGAACAATGGTCACTCGCATGAACAAGGTGGTCGTACGGCGCGCGATTGCCGTCTTGGTGGGCGCCGCCGTCGCGGCGCTCCTGTCGGCCTGTTCATCGGGAAAGCTCATGTCCAACTATCACCGAGATCCGTCGCCGTATCCAATTACTGCGCGCGCACCCGCGAGCGGCCCTGACGCTCCAGCCGCATATGTGCTTGGCGTGCAATGGATGAATCCGCTGATGTGGAAGGACTACCCGACCCACTGGAATCTGCTGTGGGCGCAGGGACTGGCGGACCGCAACCCGTCCGACACGGACAGCCCGCATCTGAAGCTCGGCGACGCGCCGGGACTGTTCGTGCAAGGGGTCAGCCCGGTCTGGAAGGATGACAACCCTAATCCGGTGTACTGGCAAGCGCTGGAAGACCTGATTCACGAGCCGCTCTATCCACTGGGCTACCACACCGCGGTCAACGCTAATTACTTCTATTCGATCCGGAACGGCACGCGACGGCCGGATTTTGCCGACATCCGGGTGTTCGCCGGCATGCCGCAGACATGGATCAATACACCCACCTATATCAAGGAGTCCAATCGATACATGTATGGCCGGGACCGATTGGCAGAGCAGGTCGATTGGGGAATGCCGGCACCGTCGATTCTGGCCGAGAACGAAGAGCATGCCGATGAGCGTATGGCGGACTACTTTGTGAAAAACTATGCCGGTTATGACGGTCAGCCCAGAAGGGGACTCCCTTATGACTCGGACATGGTGATTGGCCTGCCCACCTTCACGCTAAATGCCGCGCGCCGGTTGTTCTTCATGGAGATCTATAGCGCGGCCAATGCCGTGAGCCTTAAGACGAACCCGGAGGGGAAGCTCCCAACTGTCACGGTTATGGCTGGCACAGAAACGGTGGGTTTCTACGATCTGCAGGCGGCGATTGACTACCTGAACGCCAATCCGAAGAAGACGGTGTGGGTGTACACCATGGACGCGCCCAACTATCCGAAAGGCGAGCAGACCAACGAAAACTCGGTGCTGCTGATCCTGGGCCATCCCAGCGCGGACTGGGGCTATGCGCCGCTGGCGGCGTTGTACACCCCGCAGCAGCATGAGGGCGGCATCGGTGCAAGGGCAGCCACGCCCGGCGGCGCTTGGCAGGGCCTGCTGCAAGCAGTGCAAGCGCAGGCGCCACAGGCCTTTCCGGTCGACCGCGTCTACCACGACATTGACCGGCGCGCGCCCAATGTGAATACGGCGCTCGCCCCGCTGCGCGCGGCGGTGCATCAGCAGTGGCCGGACCTGGACCAGCTGAAAGACTTCCGCAGCGTCTCGGAACATATGGTGGGCCCGGCCCGCGCGGCCAGCGCGGGACTGAACATTGCCTATGCGGTCGCGTATGCGGACCAGACCGGGCATAGCGCAGTGGTGACCAGTGTGGCGAATCCCAACGATGCGTGGACGGTGCTGGTGGCGCCACTGGCAGGCTGGACCAAGCGCGAACCGCCCAGGGAATGGCCGCGGGCGCGGGGCAGGACAACTGCCTACTACCCGTGGTTCGGCAAGCAGACGGACGCGCGCTAGGCAGACGGGACGCCCGACGGGGTTGGCAGTGCTTTGCGCACACAAGGGCCGCACAGGCCATTAACACGGAGTAGCTCCTCATGATGAATCCCAATCGATGTACTACGGTTGTTCTTGCTGCAACGACCTGCCTGCTTTCTGGTCTTGCCAGGGCAGATATCACACCCGGGCAATTGACTGAACTGCAAGGCCAGGCAGCGATGCAACAAGTGGCGGCGACGGGCGCCATGATTGCCATGGTCGAAGGGTGCGCCCAGACCTATCCAGCGCTGCGTGCAGCCGCCCACAACGTATATGTTGCGTTCGGAGTGGATAGTGAGGGAGAGGTTAGCTTTTCCAAGGCGGTCGGCGCTTGCATGGATAAGCGCAGCGCACCGAAGGAGAGTGAATGCCGAGGCCTGATTCGGCTGGCCAAGCCGCCGCAGAACAGTCGCGACCTGGAAGCCTTCTTTGAGTCGGCAAGTCCTACCGCGGCTGCGAAGATGATTGCGTCATGCAAATAGGTCCGCTGCTGGCGAAGGTTGTACCGGCCCATTGCAGTCAGTACGTCTTTTACCCGGGAGCAAAGATATCAATGGCAGATTCCATTGTTGTCGTTGGCGATGGTCACACGCATGGTGGCTTCGTGCTGGCAGGCTCGCCCAACCGCAGGATCAACGGTCGCCCTATCGCACGTCAGGGGGATGCCGTCAGTTGTCCCTTGCATGGGATAAGCCGCATTTCGCAGGTAAGAGGCCTGTACAAGGTCGATGGCGTGCCGGGTGCGGCCAGCGGTGATATGACGGAATGCGGTGCGGTACTGATTGGCTCGGTGTCGGCGCGGGTGGGCTCATGACTCGCAAGGTTTTCCTGATACGGCACAGGATGGGGAGGACCGTGTCGCTGCTTGGCCTGATCGCAGTATCGGTCCTTGGCTCGGCATGCTCCACTGCGCCGGCCCAGCGCGAGCAGATGAAGCTGGATCTGGCTGTAACCGCCAAAGACACCGTCAACCCTGACGACAAGGGCAGGCCCTCTCCGGTCCTGGTTCGCGTCTACGAACTCAAGACCGACAGCGCGTTTGAGAATGCGGACTACCACTCGCTGGAGAAGTCAGACAAGACGCTGCTGACGCAGGATCTGCTGGCACGGGACGAGTTCATCCTCCGGCCGGGCGAGTCGCGGGACATCGAGCGCAAGCTCAATCCGGACACGCAAGCCATCGGCATTCTGGTCGGGTACAGGGAGCTTGGCAAAGCTACCTGGAGATCTGTCTGCAAACTGCCACCGGCGCCGGACGCCGCCTGGTACCGCATGGCAATTCCGGCACGCAAGGTCAAGCTGCAAGTCTCATTGGACCAGCAGACCATCACAATTTCCAAACCTGATTGAATCCCATGAGCTGGTACAACAAGGTCGTCTGGAGCGAGGGATTGTTCCTGCGCCCGCAACTCTTTCAGCAGCAGGAGCGCTATCTGGAGCACTACGCGCACAAGCGTAGCGCCGCGCTCAGCCCGTTCTTCTGGGGCTTTCACCACTTCTCGATCGACGCTGAAGCGCTCTCGCTGGGTAAGCTGGTGGTCTCCAGTGCCGCTGGAATCTTCCAGGACGGCACGCCCTTTGATGCTCCGGCGCACACGGCAGTGCCGGCGCCGCTTGCGCTTCAGGCCGAGCACCTGAATCAGATCATCTGTCTGGCGGTGCCGATCCGCACGCCAAATGCGGAAGAGACGAACTTCGAGGACGCCACGGATTCGCTGGCGCGATACCGTGCCTTTGAGCAGGAATTGCTGGATGCGAATTCGGTCGCACAGGGACCAAAACTGGTGCAGTTGGCAGACTTGCGTCTTCGGCTTTTGCCGGAGAAGGAACTCTCCGAGTCCTGGCTTGGCCTGCCGTTGACAAGAGTGACAGAAATCCGCGCCGATGGCAGTGCCAGACTGGATGCAGCGCTGATTCCGCCGGTCAATGTCTACACGGCCAGTGCATTGCTTCAAACATGGCTTACCGAAATCCACGGTCTCCTGCATCTCAGGGCCGATGCGATGGCGGAGCGGCTGTCTGCCGCCACTATGCGGGGCGGGGATGCTGCCGAAGTATCGGAATACCTGATCCTCCAATTGCTGAACCGGTACGAGCCGATTCTGACCCACCTGCTGAAGGCCAAGGCCGCGTCGCCAGAGGTGTTGTACCTGCACCTGGCGGCATTGTCCGGGGAACTGTCGACGTTCGTGCGCACCCAGACCCGTCGTCCGGCTGAGCATGCGGCCTATCGGCACGATGCCCCGCATCTTTGCCTGAAGCCATTGGTCGACGATCTGCGCTTCCTGCTCAATGTGGTGCTGGAACGCGCTGCGCAGCGGATTGAAATCACGGAGCAGTCGCATGGGATCCGGATGGCGGTGCTCGATCCGGGCGAGATCGGCCGTTTTGCGACCTTTGTGCTGGCGGTGACCGCGCAGGTTCCGGCGGATCTGTTGCAGCAGCAGTTTCCGGCCCAGACCAAGGTGGGGCCGTCCGCGCGGCTGGCGGAACTGGTTCGGTCCCATCTTCCTGGCATTCCGCTGCAGTCATTGCCGGTGCCCCCACGGCAGATCCCGTTCAATGCTGGCCATGTCTACTTTGAACTGTCCCAGCAGCACCCGCTCTGGGACCAGGTAGCGCAGTACGGTGGGCTGGCGCTGCACGTAGCGGGGACCTTTCCTGAGTTGCGTATGGAACTGTGGGGAGTGCGGCAATGAGCAAGCCACTTGTGTCGAGTGATCCCCAATTGGACTCGCAAGCAGCGCAGCCTGCCAGGGCAGGAGACCACGCGAGCTCACGCGCCGCAGCAGAGGCGAGCAGCCAGAACGATGTGCGCAAGTCCGTTGAGCAGCGGGTGGAAGAGATCAGCCGCAAGGCCAATCCGTTGCTTGCGGCAGCGCGGCCGCTGTTGCGCGCACTGGCCGACATGCCGACATCGCTGCGACAGGATCAGGCGGTTGCACTGAAGAGAATTCTGGTGGGGGAAGCGAAAGATTTTCAGGCAGTCTGCGAGCGCGCCAATATTCGGCGCGAGCACGTTCTGGCTGCACAGTATTGTCTGTGCACGGCGCTGGATGAGGCTGCCAATGGCATGCCATGGGGGCGCCATACCTGGGCGAACAACAGCTTGCTGATCCAGTTGCATGGCGAGAACGATGGCGGCGAGAAAGTGTTCCAGTTGCT
>JACXTT010012203.1_pt1 | contig 11412 bp, 7 predicted proteins | sample 9270951 | NCBI WGS metagenome assembly JACXTT01 (sample SAMN15532306, study PRJNA645909) | rock metagenome | isolation source: weathered quartz diorite | place: Puerto Rico | collected 2017-06-21 | reverse complement strand
GCAACCCGAAATCGCACCTGCCCGTCGTCGTATGCATTGCTGGCCGCGGTCAGTGTGTTCTGCGCATCGACCACTTCCAAGACGGTTGCCTCGCCTGATTGATAACGCAGAGTCGTTAGTCGCAGGCTCTCGGCGGCCAACTGCGCGGATTTGTTCAGGAGCTCCAATTCCGTGCGTGCGGCCTGCGCCTCGTTGTAAAACGAGCGCAAATCAGCCAGCAAAGTACGTTGCGCTGCACTTAATTCGATCTGCGCCTGCTTTTTCTGCAAGCTGGCCTGCTTCACTTTGCTGAAGTTCGAACCCCATGCCCAAATCGGCAATGTCAGGCTGGCAGCGGCAGAGTTGCCAAGATTGTTGAGGTGGCCTGGACTGCGAGTCGCGAAATTAGTGGCATCAATTCCGTACCAGTAATCAAGTGAGACGGAGGGCAGAACTCCTCCCCACGCCGCGGTGACTTCATGGCTAGCCTGCTGGAGAGCAGCTTGCGCGGCGCGGAGGTCGGGATTGTTCCGTGAGCCAGTGGCAGTCACCTCTTCTAGTGTGGGAAGAGGATCGGCAGCGCCGAAGTTGTCGACGACTGCGAAGTTCTCGTTAAAGTCCTTGAACAACAAGACGGCAAGGTCGAGGCGGCCGCGATTCATCCCCAGTTCGGCTTCTTGCAGGTCGCGCTGTTGCTGGTGAAGCTGGAGTTCCGCTTTGATCACGTCCGAGTGTGCGACCTCGCCGCCCTTTTCCAGCTTGTCGCTGATTCCGAAAAAGCGTTGCGCTTCCTCATTGGCTCGTTGTGCGCTAGTGTACTTGCGCTGCGCTGCCAGATACCCGTAATACGCCTGGGCCACGGTTACTGCCAGGCCGCGCAAGGCTATTTCAGCTCTTGCCCGGGCTACTGCCTGGGCGGCCGATGCTCGGCCATAGTCTGCGAAGGCCTGCAGGGATAATTGCTGGTGCACGTTCCCTTGCGCGATGTATTCATGGACACCGTTATTTGCAATAAAAATTGGAGTGTTTGCGCCGCGGGCAAGTGACTGGGTATAGATATACCCCATGTTGTAGCTCACATTCGGAAGCATTGCAGCGCGGCTTTGCACCAGATCCTGGTGCGCCAGACCGGCGGCGGCCAACGCCGCCTGCACTGGCGGATGGTTCGTCGTGGCTCGTTGCAGGGCGTCGGCAAAGGTGATGACTGGCGACGAAGAGTTAGAGGAGGTGGAAGAAGGATTCGCCTGCATCGTGCTGTCGTGCACATTGGGCGTGGATGGGATCTCTTGCGCGGCGACGCGACCGGCCATGGTCAGGCCGAACTGGATCAAAAGTATCCCGGCAATTGCAGCCCGTCCCACCGGGCAGTAGCTTATCTCCGAATTTTGCATACTGGTCAGCATTCAGCATTTCCTTCTTCGCAAACTTGTCGTACCTGGGAGACACCGAGCTGCAAACAGAGGTAAAGTTACGCATCACAGATTAAGCTGGTCTTAAAGAGGGATGAAATTGCGTTCAGAGTCCAGTCGTTCGCAGCGCGGGCTTTGCCTGCTCATTTTCCACGACATCCAAAAGAGGCAATGCAACCGTGAAGCGACTTCCGCGGCCTTCCTGACTCGAAACTTTGATGTCCGCACCGTGGGCGGTGCAAATGGCTTTCACGATGGCCAGGCCCAACCCGGCACCGCCCGAGTCGCGCGAGCGAGCCTTGTCCGCCCGGTAAAATCGTTCAAAAACGTGGGGCAGAGCCTCAGCCGATATCCCCACGCCATTATCTGTTACTTCCAGGATAGCTCTCGGTCCGTCGGCGTGAACACTTACCTCGACCTTCCCGGCCTCTGTGGTGTAATTGATGGCATTGGCAACGAGATTCACAATCACCTGCTGAAGGCGCGACCGGTCACCCTCGACATACACCTCGGCCTCCACCTTGCTTTGGAACGATATCCCTTTCTCTTCCGCCAACAGTCTCATCTGCTCGGCAATCGAACCGGCCAAGTGTGCGAGGTCCAGGCGCGTTTTATCCATTTTCGATTCGCCCGCATCGAGGCGCGAGATCGCCAACAGGTTCTCGACGATATGCGAAATGCGATCCGTCTCTTCCAAGGCACTGCCGATCTGATCCGTGAGAGAGGGCGTGAGGCGGTGGTTCTGGGCAATTCCCTCCAGTTCAAGTTGGAGAATCGTCAATGGCGTCCGAAGTTCATGGGAAGCGTCCGCGGAAAAGCGGTTGATGTGTTGGAAGGCCTCGTCCAGCCTTTCAATCATGCGATTTAATGAGACAGAAAGACGTTCCAGTTCGTCCCCGGTTCGGATCACGGGAAGACGGTCGCTTAGGTTGGACGAGGTGATTCCCTCGGCCCTCCTCGTGATTTCGTCGACGGGCCGTAAAGATCGCCGCATGAGCCAGTACCCGCTGGCTACCGCGAGCGAGATGATGAACGGCATGTAGACAGAAAAGGTCATCAGCAATCCATGAAGCACGATCTCGATCTGGTGATCAGGCACTCCGCTTTCGACGACAAATTTGGTTCCGAGCGGCGAGGTGTACTGCACGGTGTCCACTAGTAAGTGATGTCTTTTGGCCAATGCCACTTTTCGGGAGCTGTTCTTTTCCTTTTCGCTAGGCAAGGGGACCTGCGCTGGATCGAAGGCACCGTCTTTGGGGGCTCGTGAGATGTAAACCAATCCAACGCCTTCTTGCGTGACGCGAATAAAGTGGGCATTCACCTCGGGCGAATAACCTTCGTCGATTTCACTCGTCAGCCAGTCTGCACGTTTAAAAGGATACTGTGAGAGCAATTGGGTCGCGATCGTTCTGCAATCGGCGTCCAGCATCCTTTGAAGATTCCAGTAGAGGTATCGTTCCAAGCCGAGATAGACTGACACGCCAAAAATCAACAAGGCTCCCGCGAGCAGGGCTGCGTACCAAGCCGTGATGCGGAAGCGTAGCGACCTGGTATTCACGAGTGTCCTCCCTGGCTGATACTGTAGCCAACACCCCGAACGGTGCGAATCAATTTCCGCTCGAATGGGTCATCCACTTTGCTGCGCAAATGTCGGACGTAAACATCGACAATGTTGGTGATGCCGTCGAAGCTCTGGTCCCACACGTGTTCGATGATCATGGTTCGAGACAAAACTCTACCAGCGTTCGACATCAGGTATTCGAGGAGGGAATATTCTTTCGAAGTGAGATCGATCCTTTTGTCACCGCGCTTTACTTGCTGCGAAAGGCGATCCAGTTCCAGATCTGCTACGCGAACCACGCTGCTACGCGTAACTGGGCCCCGCCGGAGCAGTGCCTTAATACGCACCAGAAGTTCCGCGAAAGCGAACGGTTTGGTAAGGTAGTCGTCGGCCCCCGCTTCAAAATTCCCCACCTTGTCGGTGACCGCATCGCGAGCCGTGAGAATCAATACCGGAACATTCACATTCTGAGTTCGAAGACGGCGCAGTACCTCACTACCATCCATTTTTGGCAACATCAAGTCGAGAATGACGAGATCGTAACTATAGGTTGTCGCGAGTTCCAGTCCCGCCGCACCGTCGGCCACCACGTCCACCGCGAAGCGCTCAGCCGTCAACCCCCGAGCCACAAAAGCTGATACCTTCCGTTCGTCCTCGACCAACAGGATTCGCATGAATTCTCTCGCGACGCATTATATTGCGCGGTGAAGATGAAACGTAAACGAAGCCAAGATGAAAACTTATTCAGAATACTGGAAAGTCGGCGGAGTGACGATCATTCCCTCGCAATGAGTCTGCACCGGCACTTCCCTGCTTCCAATCCCAAAAATCCACCTGAATAGACTTTCATTTAGGCTTCATCCGATCTTAATGTTGCCAGACGAGCATCGGTATCCGCCATGCTGAGAACAAACTATGCCGCTCTCGTGCTCTTGCTGTTGACGAATGCCCTTAGCATCGCCCAAGGGCCCTCCATTGAGCCACCCATGACTTCAAGGGACCATTGGGTAGCAATTCGCGCGGGCTGGCTCTTCGACACCAAGTCCGAAAGACTGTTGTCCGACCAGATTGTGTTGATCCACCGCGATCGCATCACCGAGGTGGGCAGCGCGGACAAGGTAAAAGTACCAGCAGGCGCAGATTTTATCGACCTAAAGCATGCCACCGTATTGCCCGGCTTAATTGACGCCCACACCCATGTCTTTGGCAATGGTCCAGACCTGGAAGAACAATTCCTGCGCGAATCCTACCAATACCGCACGTTGACTGCGCTGGCAAATGCGCAAAAGGATTTGATGGTGGGGTTCACCGCTCTTCGCGACCTCAAAACATTGGGCGCGATGTACAGTGACGTGGATCTGCGCAATGCCATCGACCGAGGCATCGTGGCGGGACCGCGCATGCAGGTCTCCACTCGCGGCCTTCAAGCCACGGGCGGTTTTCTGATGAACGGCTATTCGGACGAGTTACATCTTCCGATGACATTGCAGGTCGTCGATTCGCCCTGGGCCGCCCGCGAAGCGGTGCGCGAGCAGATTGCTCACGGCGCTGACTGGATCAAGTTGTATGCCGCGTACCAGTTTCAGTTCACGGCGGATGGAAAATTGGATGTGCCACCAACCTTTACTGCAGAAGAAGTGAATGCAATCGTGGACGAGGCTCACCGGCGCGGACATAAAGTTTCGTGTCACGCATTTGGTGGGGAAGGTCTGCACAATTGCATCAATGCCGGCGTGGAATCGATCGAACATGGCGTGGATCTCGATGACGGCGAGATCAAGCAGATGGTCCAGAAGGGTATTTACCTGATCCCGACCCTCTACCACTACCAGCTTGACCGCGAAGAGAACGAAAACAAACACCATGGGCACAGCGTCGCGGAACTCTCGGAACGCAGCTTCCCGAAAGCCGTGGCCCAGGGGGTAAAGATTGCATTCGGTTCGGGAGCCGGACCTTTTCCGCATGGCAGTCAGACCAAAGAATTCGAGTACATGGTCAAATTCGGAATGACGCCGGTTCAAGCCATCATGGCTGCTACGGTTGGGGCTTCCCAGCTCATGAGCTGGCAGGACCGCATCGGTTCGCTGGAGGCCGGTAAATTCGCCGACGCGATTGCGGTCTCAGGAGATCCGACAAGCGACATCACGGAACTGGAGCACGTGAAGTTCGTAATGAAGGGTGGCGTGGTGTATAAGAACGAGCTGAAGTAAAACGACTCGAGGGCTTTTGAAAAACTACAAAATAGCAGTCATCGAAGGCGACGGCATTGGACGCGAAGTGGTCCCGGAAGGCATTCGCGTGCTGGAAGCCGCCGCACGGCGTTTTGAAATCGGATTGTCTTGGCAGCATTTTCCCTGGAGCTGCGAGACCTATCTTAAAACCGGGCGCATGATGCCGGAGGACGGCCTGGAACAGTTGCGCCCTCACGATGCGATTTTTCTCGGAGCAGTGGGATACCCAGGCGTACCCGATCATATTTCGCTTTGGGGGCTGTTGATTCCGATTCGCCGGACCTTTAAACAGTATGTGAATCTGCGTCCGATCTGTCTGTTGAACGGAGTTGTGAGCCCGCTCGCCGGCCGCAGGGGCGGAGAGATCGATTTCTTGATTGTCCGTGAAAACAACGAAGGCGAATATTCCGAAGTGGGCGGGCGTCTCCACAAAAACACGGACCTGGAAATGGCAATCCAGGAGACAATATTTACACGCACGGGATGCGACCGGGTCATCTCTTACGCGTTCGAGTTAGCACAGTCCAGGAAGAACCATGTGACCTCTGCGACGAAATCTAACGGCATTGTTTTTACGATGCCTTTCTGGGACGAACGTTTTGCCGCAATCGCGAAGAAGTATCCGCACGTGAAAGCTGACCAATACCACGTTGATATTTTGAGCGCACACTTTGTGACCCATCCGGACCGGTTTGACGTAGTGGTGGGGTCGAACCTTTTTGGAGACATTCTGTCCGATCTGGGTGCGGCCGTGGTGGGATCGATGGGCCTGGCTCCCTCGGCCAACCTCAACCCGGAACGCACCTACCCTTCCATGTTCGAGCCTGTTCATGGATCCGCTCCTGATATTGCCGGGAAAGGGATTGCCAATCCAATCGCACAAATCTGGTCGGGTGCGATGATGTTAGACCATCTTGGCGAGAAGAAAGCCGCTCGTGCGGTGGAGAACGCAGTCTGCAAAGTGCTCGCGCGTCGTGATCCGTTGACGCCAGACATTGGCGGAAATGCCAGCACGGAGACAATGGGGAAGGCAATCGCCGCCGAGATCGCATAGGGCGGCTCGTCTGATAAGTCTACGTCCTCGCTCACTGCTGCGGCCCGTACGCCAGTACCCACGTAGAAACCACCTGTCGCGCGTGAGTATCAATGACCTGAAGCTGGTTGACGATGGAAATGAAAGACAAAAAGCGTCGTCCCCGACTTGCTCAAGCTCGAACCTTGGTCCTATGCGAAAGGACGACCTGCCGATCCTTGGGGAACCAGGATCGGCAGAAGTGATCCTCGAGTTGATTGACACTTAAGGAAGAACGTTGTAGACGCGTAGCTCGGCCGATTGCTTCTCGTGCTGTGGAACTGCCAAGTAGAAGCGGTTCAACTCGGGAAGCAGAATCGCCGTCTTCGCTCGAAAAGCGGTTGGAATGTGCGCGATCTGCTCATAGTTATCGGCATCGATTTGTTTAAACACGTCGATAAACAGGGAGCCCGCAAAGTAGATGCGCTTGTTCTGGGGGTCATAAGCCATGTCATCGACCATGGCCGCGGCAGGTTTGCTTGCGACTACCTTGCCCGACTCCGAATTCAGAACAACCATCTTTCCGGGATCGCGCGGCCCAACAAAGAGCCGGTGCCCTTGTTCATCAAGGGCGATCGCCGTCGGCTTCTTGCCTTCTTGCGCAATCGACCAAGTGGCAATCAGGGAGCGTTTTGTGCGGTCAAACACTTCAATGGAGTTGTTACCTCGGATGACGACGAACATGCGAGCTCCCGATTTGTCGATAGCCATGCCTTCCACGTCGTTCGAATCGATCTTCATCTCACCCACAGCCTTGGCGGCATCGGTGTCGATGACGGTGATATAGGAATTCGGCAGTTTGGCATCCTTTCCGCCGTTCACCACATAGAGGTATTTAGTCGATGGATCATAGGCGCTCGCGTCAGCGCCCTCCTTTAGCTTGATGCTGCCGCTGGGCTTATAGGAGTTGGTTTCGTAGATTTTGATTTCACCCAGGTCTCCATCGACCACAAACAGCTTTTTCAAGTCGGCGCGATAAAGCATGGAGTGCGGCGCCTTGAGGTCGCTTATGGTGTGGATCAACTCGTTTGTCTTGAGATCGAAGACCAGGACTTTTGAGTTCTCCTCCGCAGTCGCAAAAAGACGGTTCCCCGCGACGTCGGGTGTGAAGTGATCAAAATCGCCTTCGTGCAGATCTGGCAAGGGCGTTGTGTGCAAGAGTTGCAAGACCGGCTTTTCCTGAGCCCAAACTCCGTTCGCCAACACCAAGAGAAGAAACGACAAACTCATTACTCGTGACTTATTCACATTGCCTCCAGGATTTAGAAACAGGGGCGTTACCACAGTTGTTATCTGACAACCGATGTCACTCCCATTAATGACGACCAAGATTAAGCACACATGAAGACAACATTAAAAACAATTCGCCCAAATGTGCGGACCGTTGCAATCATCAGGACACCTCAGCAACCGGACTCCGTCCTGCACCCACCGCGAGCATCAGCAGTCCCCCAGCAATCAAACTTCCAACCAGGTACCAAAGCCCGGCCGCGAAACTATGCGTGCGAGTCGTCAGATAGCCCATCATCAGGGGGCCTACAAAGCCACCTAGATTCCCAACAGAGTTGATGAGCCCGATCGAAGCCGCGGCGGCGGACTCGCTTAGAAATAGCGTCGGGACAGCCCAAAAGCACGGCTGGAAACCATAGAACGAACCTCCCACCAGAACAAACAGGCCTATGGCGACCATCGGCCTTCCGCTACTCAGTACGGCCAGCGACACGGCGAGCGCACACAGAGAAAGCGGCACTGCCGCATGCCAGCGGCGCTCTCTGGTTCGATCAGAATGCCAGCCATTGAGCTGCTGTGTGACGAAAGCGGCAACGTAAGGCAAAGCGGCAAGCAACGTTACCTTCAGATCGCTTTGTTTGGAGATGCGTTTCAGAATGGTGGGCAGCCAAAATGCAATGCCGTAACTCCCCGTCATGGCGCAGAAGTAGCAAAGTGTCAGCAGAATCACATCGCGGTTGCGCAGAGCTCCCCAGACGCTGAAAGAATGACGGCGGTTCTTGGTTTGCTTCTCGCGCTTCAGTTGTTCCGTAATCCAGGAACGCTCATCCGGCGGAAGCCAACGCGCCTCAGCCGGCCAGTCTGTCAAATAGAAGATGGTGATCACGCCCAGAACAATCGCCGGAATGCCCTCCAGAATGAACAGCCACCGCCAACCTCGGAGCCCGAACCAGGAGAACCCGAGCAGCAAACCGGCAATGGGCGATCCGATCACATACGAAAGCGGATTGGCCGCATAGAAAAATGCCACCGCTTTTCCTCGATCTTGATATCGGAACCAGTGGGTCAAATAGACGATGACCCCAGGCAGAAATCCGGCTTCCGCGGCTCCCACGAAAAATCGCACCAGATAAAATTGTTGGGCCGTGTGCATGAAAGCCATCAACACGGTCACTAATCCCCACGAGATCATGATGCGGGCGATCCAGCGGCGTGCACTCCACCGCTCAACAATCAACGCACCAGGAATTTCCAGCAGGAAATAGCCCAAGAAGAAAATACCAGCGCCCATCCCCACCACGCGATCACTAAAACCCAAGTCATGGGGCATCTGGAGGGCGGCCGCTCCAATGTTCATGCGGTCCAGAAAGGCGATTACGTAGAGCACGAACAAAAAGGGCAAAAGACGCTTCGCGATCCTGTGTCGAGCGCGCTGACCGACCTCGGATTCTGAGGACGAAGTAGCGATACTTTTCTCTAGCTCTACGGAATTCGTGGAATGCTCGGCCATATTTCACAGTCGCTCTTATTCGTGTTCCGTGGCCCGACGCGCCTAGTAGACAACGAGGGTGCTCATCCGCTTCGGTACTTCTCCCACAGAAATTCGCTTAACTTCTCTTAGTGAGCCGGCGTCAACGACCGATACCATTCGCAGCGCAGAATCCGCTATATAGACAAACTTGCTGTCGGGTGTGAAGGCTATCCAATCAGGGATGGCGCCAGTGGGCGCATGGTCCGCAGGATGAACCTCGGGCAAAGCGACGTGTCCGATCAACTTAAGATCGGGGAGAGAGTATGCGAAGACGGAGTTGGCCAAGGTACTGTTGACCCACAACGTCTTACCGTCTGGGGTGACGCCAATTCCGTGGGATGGAATTCCCACTCGCCCCTCCGCAACGCCGAAGCCAGAGGGGTGATCGGGTAGTTTGACGCGGGAGACTTCCGCCCGCTTTTTGAAGTCGACTACAGCGAATCCGTGCACGCCGGAAAGCTGAACGAAAATGCGGCGGGTCGAGCCATCGGAATTTCTCTCGAACGCCATCGGTCGCACGGGATGGTCGAACTTCAATTGCCAGGCGATCTTCTGCGTGTGGAGATCGACCACCGTCACTGTCTTACTCTCAATAGAGCCGCTAACCACATATTTTCCATCTGGTGTGATGTAAACGTTGTGGACCGGGCCGTCCACGGGAATACTTTTTACGTTCTGGAGTGAGTTCGTATCGATCACGTCGAGGGTGCCCGTCTTCGCTCGGATGCCAACCAGCACCTGTGATCCATCTTTGGTGATGGTCAGATTGTTCGGCCGGCCACTTAGCGCAACCTTACTTACGACTTCTCCACTCTTGCGATCCACCACATCGAGCACACTCTGCGCTTCATTGCTCACGTAAAGTCTTGCACCGTCGGGGGAGAAAACGATGCCGTGCGGCAACTCGATACCTTGAATTACCTGCACAACCTCGTTAGCGGCTGGATCAATCGCCTCAATCGTGTCGCCAGCGCTGTTGGCGACATAGATACGAATGAAGGGTCTTGCGGGAGCGGCCGAAGTACCTTCCTTGCGAAGACCTCGCACCCATTCGGCGATCACGAGCCAGTCAGGGTCGCTCTGCGAAGCAAATTGGCGGCCGCCGGAGTGAAACGGATCTCCATCGGCTTCGGGCGCGAGTGGATGAACAAGTAATTTGCTGGAGGACGGATCGTCGCGATCAACCACTCCCATCGCGCTCTGAAAGTTGGTCCGGGACTGCTCTTCGCTCCATCCCGTCGCTCCGGGCGATAGAGGCTCGAGACGAAACAGCCGGCTCGACAGAACGTGGCAGCCGTAACAGCGCGCGTGCTCACCGCGGTTCTTCAGAAAGATGGGCTGGACCCTGGTCTTGAAGAAGTCAAAACTTGTTGCCTCGCTCGGCGTGGAATCCGAAATTGCCGTTTCGGCTGGAGGAGTCGTGCTGCCTGGTTCTCTCGCTCGCAAGTCCAAGCTACTCTCGGCACCGGCCAAGAACATCACCAGTAACGCCGCGCACTTTATCCCCGTCATGTCCACGGATCCTGAGGTTGCAAAACAAACGGCCTGGTTCTCATTTCACTCCCTGTCCTGCGGTTTTCCCTGCAACAATGGTCGAAGGTCTCGAATATCCTTCACGGCATCCAGCGCCAGCACCTGCGCGATCAACGTAGAGCACGTGGACGCGCCGAGAACTGGCGCCATCAATTCGCGAGCCTTAGCCACCACCTCTTCCCGATTCATCGGGTTTTCTGGAGTTCCACGGACATGCTCGACACGGTCCGTCAGCACCTTCCCATCGTTCAGTGAAACCTCGACGATGGCCACGCGCACAGGGATCAATTTCTCCAGTTCGGCGTCTGGTACGAGTTGTACCTTGGCGCGCTCGCGCAGCACGGCAGGATCCTGCATGCGAGGCTTGTCATGCGCAGCCTTGAAAGACACTGTCTTGTCGAGGAGCATGACAGCCAGGAGGTGCTGCAGGCAAATATCTGGCATGTCGCGATTGTTGACGGTGTAGGCCGCGCTAGTGGCGGCGCGAACCACAACCTGCTTGACCTGATCGGCCTCAAACATCTGCCGTTTGCGTAAATTCTCCAGCGCGTCAAGGGGAGCCTGGATAGGGCCCCCTGTTGTCCATTTTTTGATGGTGGTCTGCACGACCCCATAGAGTTCGCCGAGCCGTTCGATCATCCCTGCAGGATCGGCTTTCGGATTGTAGGACTCCACAAAATTGTTGGGCCCGGATAAGACGTCGTTGGCACCCGTCCAACCCAGATGGACCACGAGTGCAGAGTTGATCCCATTGCGCGCGCCCATGCCTCCGAAGACGAAAGCCTTCTCGATGTGTTCGGTGTCGCGCCGCCACGAACCGATGCCGGCGCCCGCCTGCTGGGCGGCATAATCCAAAAGCCAGCGCA
>JACXTT010012202.1_pt1 | contig 11412 bp, 9 predicted proteins | sample 9270951 | NCBI WGS metagenome assembly JACXTT01 (sample SAMN15532306, study PRJNA645909) | rock metagenome | isolation source: weathered quartz diorite | place: Puerto Rico | collected 2017-06-21 | reverse complement strand
TATGGTCACGCGGTCCAGCGCCTGCGGCCGACCCCGCGCATCGGCCAGCTCCGCCGCCACGATCGCCAGGCTGTAGGCCTCTTCGCCCGACGCGCAGCCCGCGCTCCAGATCCGGAGCGTCGCCGTCGGGGCCCACAGCGCGGGCAGGAAGCCGGCCGCGAGGCGCTCCCAGGTCTCCACGTTCCGGAAGAAGCGGGTGACGTTGATCGTGAGAGCGTCCCGGAGGCGCTGGTATTCGGCCGGCGTCCGCTCGAGCACCGACTCGTATTCGGCGTAGGTGTGGACGCCGCAGGCCCGCATGCGGACCGCGATGCGCCGCCGGATGCACTTGTCCTTGTAGGCGTCGAGCGCCAGGCCGGACCCCTTCGAGATCCGGCGGGCCAGCGACTTGAAGGCGGCCTCGTCCGCGCCGCTCACGACGCCCGCTCGAGCATGTCGAGGTTCGCGCGCGCGAGCTGGTGCCCGGGGTTGAGCTCGGTGGCGCGCTCCCAGCTGGCGCGGGCGCGGGCCGTGTCCCGTCGCTTGTACGCCAGGTTCCCCAGCTTGAAGTAGAGGTCGTCGCCGAGGTCCGGCTGGAGCTTGGCCGCTCGCTCGTAGGCCTCGAACGCGTCGTCGTAACGCCCGCTCCGGTAGCAGAGATCGGCGAGGTTCTTGGAGACCTGTGGCAACGACGGGTCTTCCGCGAGCGCCGCCTTGAGCTCCGCTTCGGCACCGGGGAGATCGCCCGCGGCCTCCAGCAGCACCGACAGATTGTTTCGAAGCACGGCATCCTGGGGAAAGGCGGCCACGCCGGCCCGCGCGACCGCGAGGGCGCCCTCGTGGTCTTCCGCGCCCGCGTGCGCCAGCCCGGCGGCCCAGTACCAGGCGGCCGGCACCGTCTTCTCGCCGATCAGCTCGCGCGCGCGCGCCAGCCGGCCCAGCGCGACCTGATACTCGGCGCGCTTCAGCGCAGCGACCGCCCAACCCAGCATGATCCGCGGATCATCCCGCGCCCGGCCGGCGGCGTCGCCGAAGGCCGTCTCGGCCTCCTCCAGCTTGCCGAGCTGCTCGAGCGCGAGCCCCAGCGCATGGAGCGCGGCCGGGCGTGGGCCGCCCTTGTCCGACGCGGTCCTGAGTGCCTCCACCGCCTCCGCCCAGCGACCCTGCCGCAGCAAGATCAGGCCGAGAAAGAACGGCGCGCTCCCTTCCGACGGCCGCAGATCGGCGACGCGGCGAAATTCGCGCAGCGCCTCGTCGAACATGCCGGCCTTGTAGAAGGCGATACCGAGATTCCGATGCTCCTCGATGCGAGTGTCGTTCACCCGCGTGACGGGAGCGGCGGCGGAGGTCCCGACCCGGTGAGCAAAGCCAGCCTGCACCAGGCCGTACAGGGCCTGTCCGACCTCGAACTCCACCAGGCCCGACTCCTCGACGACCTGCTGCACGTCGCGCGTCCCGTCGAGCAGCGGAAGGATGCTGGTCTGCGCCGTGGACAGCTTCACGTCGGACTGCCCCACGTGAGCGCTGTCCACCGAGAAGATGAGGTCGAACGACGGGATCTTCTTCTGGATCAGGCTCCACTCGTCCACGCGGCGCGCGCCCTCGAGCAGGAGATACTCGGGGTTGATGTGGACCAGGAAGTCCTCGCGCTCGGGGCGGACGCCGGCCTCGAAGTTGAACGTGCCCTGGGACCAGGTGAACAGGTAGTAGACGGCCTCTTCGACCTGGAGCCGGATGTAGTCCTGCAGCTCCTCGCGGGAGAGCGAGCCCTGCTCGACCAGGATCTCGCCGAGCCGTTGCTCCCGCGCGGCGTCCTGCGCATCCACCGCGGCCTGGAGCTGCTCGGGCGTGATCCGCTTGCCCCGCACGAGGATGTCGCCCAGGCGATCACGCCGGTTCACGATCGCCGCGTAGACGATCTGGCCTTCGTCGAAGTGGATCGTGCCGAAGTTCTGCCGGTCGGCGAGCGCGAGACATCCGGTGCGCCGTCCGAGGAACAGCAGCTGGATGACGTCGGGGAGGCTGGCCTCCTTGAGACTGCCCTTGATCGCCATCAGCGCCACTCCTCGATCAGCCGCTCGCCGATGTCCGGCCAGTCCCAGACCATCTTCTCTCGGCTCCGGATGCCGCCCTGCCCGGGCGCCACGAGACCGGACGCGCGGGGAGCACTGGGCCGGCGCGCGGGCCGCGGGGGCGCGCTTTCGAGCACCGTGCGCGCGAACGAGGCGGTGGGCTTCGCCTGCTGCGCTTCGGCTGCGCTCAGCACCCGCTGCACCAGGCCCAGCACGGCCCGGACGGACTCCGCCGGCCGGCTCGCGATGTAGGCGGCCACCTCGGGATCGATCTCCGGGATCTTCTCGCTGAGCAGGCGATCGGCGGCGCGCTGGCGAATCTCGCGGTCAGGCGCCGGCAGCTCGGCCACGAGCCCGCCCTCGAGGCGGGTGAGCAGGCGCGACTCGACCCCGGCCAGCTGCGAGAGCGGCACGGCCGAGGTGAAGACCATCTGGCGCGCGTGCTCGAGGAAGTGATTGAAGAGCAGGAACAGCTCGTCCTGCGAGCGGCTCTTCTCCGCGACCAGGTGCACGTCATCGAGCAGCAGAGCGTCGGCGCGGCGGTAGCGTTTGCGCCACTGAGTGACCGCGTCCCGGTCGATCGCCTCGATCAGCTCACCGGTGAACTCCTCCGTGCCGAGGCAGGCGACACGGAGGCCGCGGGCCGTCAGCGCGTTGCCGATGCCGTGCAGCAGGTGAGTCTTCCCCACCCCGCTGCCTCCCACGAGCACGAGCGGGTTGTACTTCTCGCCCGGCGCCGGCACGACCGCCTGTGCGGCCTGCACGGCGACCCGGTTGCCCGGCGCCTCGACCACCGCGTCGAGCCGCCAGAGGGGCGAGGGGGCGGGGGGCGGATGCGCGCCTTCCCTCGCCTGCTCCAGCAGCTCCTCCGCCGCCGCCACGTTCCCCGGGTCGCGGAAGACCGGGGAGCCCGCGAGGTCGGGCGCGGCCTGCTCGGCCTGGGTGCGGAGAGCGTCGAGCCGCCGCACGTCCGCCTCGAACTCGCGCAGCGCCTCCTCCGGATCGCGGGCCAGCTCGCCGTCGAGCAACGCTTCCAGGCGGGCCGTGCGATACCCTTCGCCCTCCCACCGAAGGACCGCCGCGGCGACCTTGCCGCGCCACGCCTCGATCTGCTGATGCAGCGTGGCCGAGATGTCGGAGAGGAAGTCGCCGAACTCGTCGCCCCGACCGGACGCCGCGGCGGCCGGTGCGCCGGGAGCGCCGATGGAACCGACGACCCCACCGGCGGCGCGCTGGGTCTCGGCCGGATCGACGGCCAGCTTGGCGCCGAGCAGGACCTCCACCCGCTCGGGCGGGACGGGATCACCGGCCGCCTGATGGGCGATCAACCGGTTCAGTGCGCCGACCAACTCGCGCACGTTGTCGAGCGCGAGCCGGGCTACCGCCTCCAGCACGCCGGGCTCGAGCGTGACGCGCCGCTCCTCCGCCTTCCGGCGCAGGATGGCGACCTTGGTCTCGTACTCGGGCGGCGAGATGTCGATCACGAGCCCACCGGCGAACCGCCGGATCAGCCGCTCGTCCAGGGACTCGATCTCGGACGGTGGCCGGTCGCTGGTCAGGACGATCTGGCGGCTGGCGGTCTGCATCGCATCGACGATGCGGAGCAGCTCGGCCTGGGTCTCCCGCTGGCCGCTCAGGAACTGTACGTCATCCACCAGCAGCAGGCTGATGTCGGAGAACCGCTTCCGGTACGCCTCGCCCTGTCCGGACCCGATCGCCGCGTGGAACGCCTCGATGAAGTGATCGAGCGTCAGGTATTCGACCGAAAGCGCGGGGTCGATCGCTTGGGCGCCGTGGCCGATGGCCATCAGGAGGTGGGTCTTTCCCAGGCCCGGCTTGGCGTACACGAAGAGCGGGTTGTACACCGTCCCCGGGGTCTCCGCCACCGCGCGCGCCGCGGTGACCGCGAGCCGGTTCGCGGCGCCGACCACCATGGTATCGAAGCGGAAGTACGGGTTGAGCGGCGGGCTCACGTCGGCGGCCCTCCGGCGGCGAGCCGGCGCAGCACCAGCTCGGAAATAGCCTTCAGCGTCTCGAACACCCCGCCGCCGTGCAGCGCATCGGCCGAGAAGCTCTGGACCGTGCGGAAGTTGAGCGCCTCATCCAGCTCCCCGGGTGTGAGGATCAGGTCGGGCGGCAGATCCTGCTTGTTGTACTGGAGCACGATGGGGAGCTGGCGAACGTCGACGCCCTGCTCCAGCAGGTTCGTCTGCATGTCCTGGAGGCTCTCGACGTTGTCGTCGAGGCGGCGTGCCTGACTGTCGGCGACGAAGACGACCCCGTCCGCGCCTTGCAGGACCAGCCGCCGGGTCGAGCCATAGTAGCTCTGGCCCGGCACCGTATAGAGCTGGAACTTCGTGGCGAAGCCGGAGATGCTGCCCAGGTCGAGCGGGAGAAAATCGAAGAACAGGGTGCGGTCGGTGTGCGTGGCCAACGACACCATGCGGCCCCGTCGGCCCTCCGGCACTCGGCCGAAAATGTACTGGAGGTTGGTCGTCTTTCCGGAACGCCCCGGGCCGTAGTAGACGATCTTACAAGTGATCTCGCGGGCGGCGAAGTTCACGAGCGACATCGCCTCACCGTCCGAACAGCGCGCGGAGGCTCGCGTTGAGCTCCCGCTCGAAGTTCTCCGGCAAGACCCGCTCCGAGGCTGTCTGGCGCGGCGCCGCTTCCACCAACTCCCCCACCAGACGGTCGAAGAACAGCTGCACCAGACCCACCGTGCTCTCACCATCGAACACGACCAGCCCGATCCAGCGTCCCCGCGGGGTCTCGAACCCCGACAGGAACACGTGCTGGCTCAGACCCTGATGGACCATCGAGAGAAAGCGCGGCTCACCCACCAGCCGGGCGATCTCCTGGGTGGAGGCGACGATGGCAGCGCCGAGCGCGGCGGCGGTCATGACGTCCACCGAGCGGGTGAAGCCGTGCTGGGCGATGACCTGCCCCGACCCCGTCATGAGGAGCGTGAGGCGGGCCGACGATTCCGCGAGGAAGCGCTCCAGCGGCGCCTTGACCCACGGCTCCACGGCCCGCATCAGGCGAGTCTCCCGACGACGTCCAGCATCTCGAGGCGCGCGAGGCCGACGTTGGTGTCCGGTCCCGCGATGGCCACCAGCACGAGGTCCGCGCCGCAGGGTGCGGCCAGCACCGTCCCGCCCGCCGCGTGGAGCTGCAGGAAGACCGGCTCACGACGTCCCGCGCATTCGGTAGCGCGGCGCAGCCGGGTGACCAGACTCGCGGCGAGCGCCGCGACCGCTCGGCCGTCCACGCCGGCCATGAGCGACTCGGCCACCGTGAGGCCGTCGCCCGCCGACACGAGCGCGGAGCCGCGGATGCCCCGCACGGTCGAGAGCCGCTCGAGCAGCTCGGCGGCGGCGCTCATTGACTCCCCTCCAGCCACGCGCGCGCAGCCACCGACGCCCGCTCAGCGAACCGGGCGACGCGGCCCATCGGGATATCGAGGCCCCGCACCGTGAGCAGGAGCGTCGAGTCGGTGGGCGCGGAGAGGAACAGATTGCCGTCGCCGCACTCGACCGCGAGCCCGCGCCAGTCGCCGAGATCGAGGAGCCGCGCCGTGCGGGCGGCCTCCTTGGAGACACCCGCCAGCATCGCGGCGACCGAGTCGGCGACGTCCGCGCCCTCGGGGTTGCGGAGGCCGCCGCCGAGGCGGAGCCCGGCCGAATCGACCAGGAGCAGCCCGTCGGTTCCGCCGTCCAGGCCGGCAAAGACCGCGTCGCGCAGCGGCGACGGCCGCGACTCTTCGAAGGAGAACGGAAGCTCGGAGGCGGCGAGCACCGGCTCCGCCTCCATCGGCTCGGGGGCGGGCGCAGGGAGAGGCGGGCTCGCGGGCGCCGGCGGCGGCACGCTCGCGGGGGCGGGTGCCTGCCGCAGCACGTGGACCCGCTCCAGCGCTGCCGCGATGCCCACGTCGTCCGGGTCGGCCTGGCCGGCGTAGGCGAGGTGCTTTTCGGCGGAGGCGAGGTCGCCGGCCTGGAAGTAGAGGAAGCCGAGCCCCTTGTGGGCGGAGACGAGCCCGGGGTCGAGGTCGAGCGCGCTGACCCAGGACTCGAATGCGCGGTCGCGGTCACCGCGGTCGCACAGGATGCGGGCGCACAGGTCGTGCGCGCGGGCCAGCTCGGGATAGCGGTTGGCGCCGGTGCGCGCGACCTTGTACGCGGCGTCGAGCTGGTTCCGGCGACGCAGCGCCTCGCCCAGGTCGAGGAAGACCAGGCTGTCCGGATCCGCGGCCAGCTCCGCGGTCATGCCGCGGATATCGTCAGACATCGCGTCCTCTCAACGCGTCGCCGAGCGCCGCGGCCGCGTCGCGGAGCTGGGCGACGGCCGCCGCGTGTGCTTCCTCTTCCGGGTCGCGACCATCGGTGCGCAGCCAGCGGTCCCAGCTCTCGATCGCATCGGCGTACCGGCCCTGCGCCGCCTGAGCCATCCCGAGCATCCGGCGGGGCGTAGCCGCCGTCGGATCCCGGTGCAGTGCCTGCACCAGCGCGTCCTCCGCCTCCTCGTAGCGTCCGAGCTTGAGCAGCGTTCGTCCGAGCGCCACGTGCCCTTCCGGGCGCTCCGGGTCGGCCGCCACCAGATCTACGGCGGCGAGCCGGGCGCCCTCGAGATCACCCTGTGCGAGGTGCTCTTCGACCCGGGCGGCCGCGGGCGCGGCGTGGGTCGATCCGGTCCGCTCGGCGGGCTGCGTGACGGGCTGGTCCAGCGCCACGACCCCGGCGGTGGTGAGGCCGTAGAGGGTCCGCGCCACGTCGAAGTCGGACCGCCCGAGCGATTCGGAGATGGTCCGGATGTCCCGGACGCCATCCACGGCGGACAGCACCTCCCACTCGAACGGAACGAGGTCGAGCGGCGCGGCATCGTCGGCGCCGGCCTGGAGGCGCGGAATCATTCCGAGATGGGGAACCCTGGTCTCGATCCGGGCCCACTCGTCGATGCGCCGCGCGGCCTCCATCATGAGCGCCTCGGTCGGGATGCTGACCGGAGCCTCGATGCCGGAGCGGTCGAGGACGCCTTCGACGAACGAAAAGTAGCCTTCCGACCAGCTCATCAACTCGAAGACGACTTCCTCGACCTGGGCGCGGACGCAGCGGTCGAGCTCGCGCCGGCCGACGGCGTCGATCGCGATCAGGATCTCGCCCAGGCGCCGGCGGTCCCCGGCTGCCTGGAGGGCGCGGGCGCGGGCGAGGTCCTCCTCCCGCAGCTTGCCGGAGCGAAGCAGCAACTCGCCCAGCACATGCGGATTGCTCGTGATCTGCGCCGCGATCACCGCGCCGCGGTCGAAGTGAACCACGCCCGCGTTCTGCCGCAGCTCCGAGGTGACCCGCAGCACGCCCGTCTTCCGCCCCAGATCGAGCAGCTGGAAGACGTCATGGATATTCAGCTCCTTGAGCGGCCCCTCGATCGCCATGCCCCTATCCCGCCGCGGTCGCGAAGATGTGCTGGAGGTCGCGGGCCGAGCGGGCCCGGTTCCGGGCCTCGGTCGCGAGGGTGCTGGCCGGATCGAGCTGGATCACCCGCTCCCAGTCGGCCACGGCGTCGCCGAACCGTCGTTGGCGCGCCCGGGCGACGCCGCGATGGAAGAGCGCAGGGCGGTGCTCGGGATCGAACCGGAGGACCCGCTCGAGCGCCTCGAGCGCCTCGGGCGTGCGCCCGTCGTCAAGCAAGACTCGGCCGAGGACGGCGAGCGCCTCCAGCTCGTAGGGGTCGGTTTCCAGAACCGTGATGAGCAGGTTCACCGCGGCGCCGGCCGACTCGGTGCGCTGCACCAGGCTCGCGAGCGCGAGCGCGGCCGTCGTGAACGTCGGCAGCACCTCGAGTGAGCGCTCGTAGGCGTTGCGCGCGACATCGAGCCGGGCCTGCTCTTCCTCCAGCTGGCCCAGCTCGTACCAGACCTGGGCCATGGATCCGTCGAGACGAAGGGCTTCCCGATACGCTTCCTGCGCCGCGTTGCGGTCGCCCAGACGGGCCGCGATGCGAGCCTGCAGATGCAGGAGATCCGCGCGGCCGGGCGCCAGTGCCTGCGCCGCCCGGGCCGAATCCAGCGCGCCCACCGCATCGCCCACGTCGAGGCGCACCCGGGCGCGCAGTACGTGGGCCTCCACCACATCGGCCGCGCGCCGGGCGAACGCCTCGGCCAGAGGCGCGGCCTCGGTGGTGCGACCGAGCGCGATCAGCGCCCGGATCTCGCCGGCGGCTGCGTCGCCATTCTCCCCATCGAGCGCGCGGGCTTCATGGTACCGCTCCAAGGCCTCGCCGTGCAGCCCGCGGCGCGCGAAGAGGTCGCCGAGGAGCGCGGTGGCCGCCGCCGGCGCCGCACCGCGCGCCCGCGCCCGGCTCAGCTCCGCCGCCGCGCGCTCGAGCATCCCCTTGCTGATGTAGTCGCGCGCGAGGGCGAGCGGATCCGCCGTCGACCCGGGTTTGGCGGGCTGCTCCGGCGCGGGCGCCAGCTCCCGGAACAGCCGGTCCAGCGTCGAGGGATCGAACGCAAACTCGGTCCCGAGGTCGCCGCCCGTCACATCCGCGGCAAGATCGGGAGGCACGGCGATGGTGGGATCCTCGAACTGGAGATCGATCGTGAGGGCGTACTTCTGCGGCACGTAGAACGGATCGAGCTCGAGGGCGCGCTTGGTCGCCCGCAGAGCGCCGTCGAAGTCGCCGAGCTGGCTCAGCGAGAAGCTGAGGTTGTAGTGCGCGGCCGCGAAGCCCGCGTCTGCCTCCACCGCGCGACTCAGCGCGGTGCGGGCCTCCCCCCACCGCTTCAGCTCCATGAGCACGAGCCCGACGCCGTTCCATGCGGCGGCGCTCTGCGGCGTCTGGAGCAGCGCCTCGCGGTACGCCTCGAGGGCGGGCTCGAGCCGGCGGCGCTGGAGATGCAGCAGCCCCAAATTGAGCCGGGCCGCCGGCGGCGCGCCGGGCGACGCGAGCGCGCGCTGGAACGCATCCGCCGCCTCATCCACCTGGCCCTGGTGCGCGTGCAGGACGCCGAGATTGCTCCAGGCGAGCCCGTAGCCGGGGTCGAGCGTCACGGCCCGCTGGTACGACTCCGCCGCCGAATCGCGCCAGCCGGACTGGTGCAGCGCCACTCCCCGCTCGTTCCACAACTTCGGCGAGTCGGCGTAGTCGCGCACCAGCGAATCGTACAGCTCGAGCGCAGCCGGGAGATCGCGACGGAGAAGATGGACCTCCGCCATCGCCTGGAGGTTGAGCCGGCGGTCTTCGCCCGCGTCGAGGCCCATCCGGTACTCGCGCAGGGCTTCGGCATAGTAACCGCGCTGACGGAACGCGAGGCCCAGGTTGAAGTGGGCCAGCGCACCACCCTCGACCACGCGCGGTCGCATCGCGTCTCGAGCGGCCGCCCGCTCCTGCTCGCCGCGCGCGGCCACGCGCTCGAGGGCGAGGTTCGCCTGCGCCCGGGCGAACGTCGGATTCAGGGCGATCGCGCGCTTGGTGGCGGCCCGCGCCTCCTCCTGCTTTCCCAGGTCGCCATAGAGGAACGCGAGGAGGTAGTTGGCTTCCGCGTTATCGGGATTGCGTTCGGTGGCTGCCTGGAGTGCCAGAAGAGCCTGATCGTTGAGGCCGCGGTTGTAGAGGGTCTCGCCCAGGTGAAACAGCGCGACCGAGCTTTGGGGGTCCCGCTCGCAGGCGAGAGCGAACCACTCGGTCGCCACCTCCAGCCGGCCGCGGGCCCGCTCGGCGAGCCCGACCTGGATCAGCGCGCCGGGATCGTTCGGATGCCAGGCGAGGAGCGTCTCGAACTCCGACGCCGCCTCGCCGTGATGACCCAGCGCGGCATAGGCGCGGCCCAACTCCCAGCGGGCGTCACGGTCGCCCGGCGTGCGGCGGAGCTTCTCCTGCAGCTCGGCCACCACCTGGTCGTAGTGCCCGCTCGCCCGGTAGGCGATCTCGAGATTGGCGCGGGCCACGTCCATCCGCGGATCCAGCTCGAGCGCCTGGGTGAACTGCTCGATCGCCTCGGTGACGAGCCCCTTCTGCCAGTAGAGCACACCGAGGTTGTTGTGGGCGCCCGCATCGGCGGCATCGATGCGACGGGCGAACGACCGGAGCACTTCCCGCTCGCGCTCCGACAGCACGGCGGAAGACATGGTTCAGGACAGACGGATGGCGTCGAAGATGGCCCGGAGGGAGGGCATATCGGGGAGGAGGAGGAAGTGCCCCCGCAGCGGCTCCGTCGCTCCCGCGACCCGAAACGCGGTCTCGACGCAGAAGACGTAGTCGCGGTCGTGCCCGAAGTTGAGATAGGCCGTCGTGAGGATGGCCGCGCTCAGGTCGATGACCAGGCTCGGCACGGACGGCACCAGCATCATGCCCATGAAATCGCTCAGGGCGTTCATGTAGGCGCTCGCGAGGATGTTACCTGCCTCCTTGAGGCCGGATTGCTCCATGGCCGTAAAGTCGCTCGTGGTGCCGGCGCTCCGCCGGAAGAGGATGTCGCAGAGCGCCTTGGCGGACGGCTCGGGGAAGAGCACCAGCGTGCGGCCGGTGAGGTCGCCCATCATGTGCATCAGCACGGCGGCAATGACCTCGTCCGGACGGCCGAGCAGCTCGGGGACCTCCTCCAGCGGCCGGATGTTCACCTCCGGCACGGCGATCATGATCGTCCGGCTGGTGAGCTGGGACAGAGCCGTGGCCGCGTGGCCGGCGCCGATGTTCGCGACCTCCTTCAGCGCGTCGAGCTGCAGCTCCTTGAGATCCCGCACGTCTTCCATCCTCCCCCCTACACCAGTGCGGCCGCGTCGAGAATCAGAGCCGGCGCACCGTCGGCGAGGATCGTCGCCCCACCCAGGTACGGCGGCATTCCGCGCGGTGCGTCGAACGGCTCGATCACGATGTCCTGTTGCCCCAGCAAGGCGTCTACCACGAGCGCGGCACGGCGCTCCCCCACCTCCAGAATGATCGTCGGCCGGCGGGTCGGCTGCCGCTCGGCGCGCGCGGCCACGAGATCGCGCAGGTGGACCGTGGGAATGACCCGGTTGCGCACGAGCAATGCCTCCCGGCTCCGGAGCGCGGTCACCGCCCGGGCGTCGAACTCGACGGTCTCGGCGACGTAGACCAGCGGCACGGCATAGCGCTCCTCCCCCGCCTGGGCCAGCAGCGCGCGCACGATCGCGAGCGTGAGCGGCACGCGCAGCGTAAAGGTGGTGCCCACCCCCCGCTCGGTCTGCACTTCGAGACTGCCGCCGAGCGCGCGGGCCCGCGCCAGCGCCACCTCGACCCCGACGCCCCGGCCCGACACTCCGCTCACCTGGACCGCTGTGCTGAAGCCCGGTCGGGCGAGCACGCGGAGCAGGAGGTCGTCGGTCAGGAGGTCGACACCGGCCTC
>JACXTT010012201.1_pt1 | contig 11412 bp, 6 predicted proteins | sample 9270951 | NCBI WGS metagenome assembly JACXTT01 (sample SAMN15532306, study PRJNA645909) | rock metagenome | isolation source: weathered quartz diorite | place: Puerto Rico | collected 2017-06-21 | reverse complement strand
TTCTTGATGATGGCCGCGTCGCCGGCTACGAAGCCGCTGCGCAGGCCGGGCACGTTGCTGCGCTTCGAAAGCGAGGTCAGGGCGATCAGGTTCCGGAAGTCGGGCCGGCCCAGCTTCACCGAGGCTTCGAGGCCGCTGAGCGGCGGTTCGTCGCGGAAGTAGATCTCGCTGTAGCACTCGTCGGCCGCGATCACGAAGCCGTGTCGGTCCGACAGGGCGAACAGCTTCTTCCACTCGTCGAGCGACATCACCGCGCCGGTCGGGTTGCCCGGCGAGCACACGAACACCAGCTGCGTGCGAGCCCAGACGGCTTCGGGCACGCTGTCCCAGTCGACCGCGAAATTGCGCGCGGGGATGCTCGGCGCGTAGTACGGCTCGGCGCCCGAGAGCAGGGCCGCGCCCTCGTAGATCTGATAGAACGGATTGGGCGAGATCACCACCGGCTGCGGCGACACGGTGGCGTCGATCACGGTCTGGGCCAGCGAGAACAGCGCCTCGCGCGAGCCGTTGACCGGCAGCACCTGCGTGGCCGGATCGAGCGCGAGGCTGTAGCGGGTCTGGAGCCAGTCGGTGAAGGCGGTGCGCAGCTTCAGGTCGCCGGCGGTGGCCGGGTAGGCGGCCAGCGCCCCCAGGCTGTTGCTCAGCGCTTCCTTGATGAAGGCCGGCGTGGCGTGCTTGGGTTCGCCGATGCCCAGGCTGATGGCAGGGAACTCGGGGTTGGGCGTGACGCCCGCGAACAGTTGCTTCAGCCGCTCGAAGGGATAGGGCTGCAACCTGGAGAGCAAGGGATTCATGGCCGGGATTATCGGCGACGGGGTGGCCGCCTCATGACGCCAGTGCCTCTATGGTCGCGTCGACCAGGGCGCGCAGTCGTGCGAGGCGCCGCAGGTCGCGGTGATAGCCGAGCCACACGTCGCGCCCCGGCGGCGGTTCGCCCAGCTCGACGCGCTCCAGGCCGGGCGTTTGCGCGCCCAGTGCAATGGGCAGCACGGCAAGGCCGACACCCGCGGCGCACAGCCGCGCCTGCGCCTCGCGGTTGTTGCTGCCGAAGGCGGTGCGGGCTTTCGGCAGCATGCGGCGCAGCCAGGCCGCATCGGGGAAGTCGCGGTATGCGCTGTCGAGCGTGACCAGCGCGCTGCCTTCGCCGTCGCCCGCCACCGGATGCGGCTGGCCGGCGGCGGCATAGAGCGCGTAGTCCATGTGCATCAGCTTGCGCTGCAGGATGTAGGGCTCGTCGAAAGGCTGGATGCGAAAGACGAGGTCGGCCTCCCGGCGTGCCAGGTTCAGCAGGCGGGCATCGGTCAGCAGTTCGATGCCGACGCCGGGGTGCCGTTTGAGAAACCCCGCCAGCACCGGCGAGAGCACATGAACGCCGAACCAGTCGGAGGAAGACAAGCGCAGCGAGCCTTCGAGCTGCTGCTGCGCGCTGCCCGCCAGTTCACGCTGGAACGCCAGCGCCTGTTCTTCCATGCGCTCGGCATGGCCCAGCACCGATTCGCCCTCGGCCGTGAGCACGAAGCCGTCGCTGGTGCGCTGGAACAGCGTGAGCGACAGGCTGGCCTCCAGCGCTTTCAGCCGGCGGCCCATCGTGGGTTGCGACAGGCCGGTCTGCCGGGCGGCCGCCATCAGCGTGCCGGTGCGCGCGATGGCCAGGAAGACGCGGATGTCGCTCCATTCCATCGGGGCTTTGGTGCTCTCATTCATTTTTGAATGATAAGGCTGCATTCCTGTCGATTTACTTGCATTTGTGTTGATCGAACAATCGATCCATCGCTCATTCACCGATCAGCCAATCCAAGGATTCCAGCCATGACAACGTCTTCTTCCACCATGCGTGCCGCCGTCCTCGATGCCGCCGGCCAGCCTTTTCGCATCGCCGAACTCGGGCGGCCCGTGCCGGCACAGGGCCAGGTGCTGGTGCGCATCCATGCCAGCGGCGTGAACCCGCTGGACACCAAGATCCGCGCCGGCCAGGCGGCCCATGCGCAACAGCCGCTGCCTTCGGTGCTCGGCATGGACCTGGCGGGCGTGGTCGAGGCTGTCGGCCCGGGCGTGACGAAGTTCAGGCGCGGCGACGAGGTCTACGGCATGGCCGGCGGCATCGGCGGGCTGCAGGGCACGCTGGCAGAGTACGCGGCGGTCGATGCCGACCTGATCGCGCTCAAGCCGCACAACCTGAGCATGCGCGAGGCCGCGGGCATTCCGCTGGTGTTCATCACCGCATGGGAAGGCCTGGTGGACCGGGCGAACACGCAGGCCGGCCAGACGGTGCTGGTGCATGGCGGCGCGGGCGGCGTCGGCCACATGGCGGTGCAACTGGCGCGCTCGCTGGGCGCGAAGGTGTTCGCGACCGGCGGCCCGTCGCAGGCCGAAACCATCCGGCGCTTCGGCGCGACGCCGATCGACTACAAGACGGCTTCGGTCGACGACTACGTCGCGCAGCACACGGCCGGCGAAGGTTTCGACGTGGTGTACGACACGGTCGGCGGCGCGGTGCTCGACGCCTCGTTCGTCGCCGCGCGCCGCTACGGCGGGCATGTGGTCAGCTGTCTTGGCTGGGGCACGCACGGGCTGGCGCCGCTGTCCTTTCGCGCCGCGACCTATTCGGGCGTGTTCACGCTGCTGCCGATGATCACGGGCCGCGGCCGCGCGCACCACGGCGAGATCCTCGATGCCGCGACGCGGCTGGCGGAGGCCGGGCAGCTCGTGCCGCTGATGGACGCGCGCCGGTTCAGCCTGTCGCAGGCCACGTCGGCCCATGAGGCCGTGGAGGCCGGCAATGCGCGGGGCCGCGTCGTGGTCGACATCGCGGCCTGAACAAGGAGCGGCAGGCGCCGCCTCAGCAGAGCGGGTGGTTGAACTGGCCGATCATGTTGGCGAAGTTCTGGTTGTAGCGGTTGGCCGAGTTGACGATGCTGGAGCTGCGCATGTGCGCCGGCAGCCGGGCCATCGCGCCGCTCTCCTTGCGCTTGAAGACGCCGTCCTTGGCGTCCTTGAGCATCGAGCGCGACTGGCCGATGAACTCGTTGATCTGCAGCATGCCGCCGTCGCAGCTCTTGCCGCTCTTGGCGGTCTGCTCGCCGATCTTCCTGCTCCAGCCCTCGGCCGACTGGGCCACCAGTGCCAGCGAGGCCTCGAAGGCGGCCACTGCCTTGGGGTCGTTGGGCGATTCGAACAGCGCATTGGCGTCGCTGTGGTTCAGCTTGCCGTGGTAGATCAGGCCGGCGCGGTAGTAGGCGGCGGTGTCCTTCGGTGCCTTCTCGAAGGCTTCCTTGGTCAGGGCCCGGTCGCGGGCGCTCAGGCCGTTGTCGAACGCGGCCTCGGCCTGCGCGACGGTGGTGAGCGCGGCCAGGTAGTCGGTGTTCATCTGGCGGGCCTTGTCGCCGTTGTCGGCAAGGTAGCCCTTGGAATTGGCGTAGTTGTTCAGCTCGCGGCTCAGCGGCGACAGCACCTTGAGCGCGGCGGAAAAGGCCTTGGCCGATTCATCGATCTCGGGCAGCGGCGCGCCGATGGCGGCGGCGGTGTCGAGCTTCTTCGCCGAGCGGTCGATCAGGATGTCGTTCTGGATACGCAGGCTGCTCAGCGGCGCCTTGGCCTGCAGCAGCGGCACCTGCTGCGCGATGTATTCCTCGCGCGCCTGCTGGAACGACGTGCGCAGGTTGTTCGACACGTCGACGTAGATGTTGTATTTCTCGATCTGCTGCTGTTCCGCGTCGGCGGGCGCGGCCTTGGCTTGCGGGGCATTGGCGGCCGGGGCTGCCTTGTCGCCGCAGCCGGCCAGCAATGCCGAGGCCGCGAAAAGCGTGGCGCCAAGGGTCGTCGTCCAGTTCCAGTACTTCATCTTTCTTCTCCTCCGTTAAAAAAGAAACGCGCAGGCATGCCGGGCCGGCAGGGCCGGCCCTGCGGGAACATGGGGTGTTTGGGCGCGGTCAGGCCGCGCTGCGCCGGTAGAAGGCCAGCGAGCCGGCCAGCGCCAGCAGCATGCCGCCGCAGGCGCGGTCGATCCAGCGGGTGGCCGACACGGTCAGAAGCCGGATCGCGCGGGCGCCGACGAAGGCGTAGGCCAGCATCACCGCCATGTCGAGCGCCGCGAAGATCAGCGCGATGACGACGTACTGCGGCGCCTGCGCGGCCGTGGGGTCGATGAACTGCGGCAGCAGCGCCGAGCAGAAGATGTAGCCCTTCGGGTTGGTCACCGCCACCAGGAAGGACTTGAAGAAGATCCGGCGGCTTTCGCCCGCCGTCACCGACGCGGCGGCATCGGCGGTCGGCAGCTGGAAACCGCCCTTGGAGCGCAGCATGCGCAGGCCCAGCCAGGCCAGGTACACCGCGCCGACCCACTTCAGCATCGAGAACCAGAACTCCGATGCGGCCAGCAGTGCGCCCAACCCGAGCGCAACGGCGCCGACCAGCACGAAGTCGGAGAGCACCGCGCCGAGCATGCCCGGCAGCGCGCGGCGCACGCCGTGCCGCGATCCGTTGCTCAGCGCCAGCAGCACCGTGGGGCCCGGCGTGGCGATGGCGGCGAAGGCCACGATGGCGAAGAGCAGGGCGGTGGCGAGCGTCATCGTGGGGGTCTCCTTGGTGTCAGATTTTCTTGACGAGCACCTGGCTCTTGCGGTCCCAGTTGTACTTGCGCTTGCGGGCCTCGGGCAGCCAGTCGGGGTTGACCTGCTGGAAGCCGCGCTTGAGGAACCAGTGCATGGTGCGCGTGGTGAGCACGAAGATGCTGTCCAGGCCCATGGCCTTGGCGCGGTGCTCGATGCGCTTGAGGATGCGTTCGCCGTCGCCCTGCGACTGCGTGTGCGGCGACACGGTGAGCGCGGCCATCTCGGCGGTGCGCTCCTCGGGGTAGGGGTAGAGCGCCGCGCAGCCGAAGATCACGCCGTCGTGCTCGATCACCGTGTAGTGGCCCACGTCGCGCTCGATCTCGTTGCGGTCGCGCTTGACCAGCGTGCCGTCGCGCTCGAAGGGTTCGATCAGCTGCAGGATGCCGCCGATGTCGTCCACCGTGGCTTCGCGCAGGCTCTCGAGCTTCTCGTCGATCACCATGGTGCCGACGCCGTCGTGCACGTAGACCTCGAGCAGCAGCGAGCCGTCGAGCGCGAACGGCAGGATGTGGTTGCGCTCCACGCCGGCCTTGCAGGCCTTCACGCAGTGCTGCAGGTAGAAGGCCGTGTCCGTCGGCTTCTGCGGCGGCGGCAGCGAGGCGAGCAGCTTTTCGGCGGCGTCCAGCGGCAGTTCGGTGTCGATGGGGTTGTCTTCGCTTTCGGGCAACTCGCTGTCCATGCGGATGCCCGGGATTTCCGTGAGGAAGATCAGCTTGTCGGCCTGCAGCGAAATGGCGACGCTGGTCGCCACTTCTTCCATCGTCAGGTTGAAGGCCTCGCCGGTCGGCGAGAAGCCGAAGGGCGACATGAGCACCATCGCACCGAAGTCCAGCGTGCGGCGGATGCCCGCGGCGTCCACCTTGCGCACCAGGCCCGAATGCTTGAAGTCGACGCCGTCGACCACGCCCACGGGGCGCGCGGTGATGAAGTTGCCGGAGATCACGCGTACCGTCGAGCCGGCCATCGGCGTGTTGGGCAGGCCCTGGCTGAAGGCGGCTTCGATCTCGTAGCGCAACTGGCCGGCGGCTTCCTGCGCGGAGTCGAGCGCCACTTCGTCGGTGATGCGGATGCCGTGGGAGTAGCGCGCCTCGTGGCCCTTGGCCGCGAGCTGTTCGTTGACCTGCGGGCGGAAGCCGTGCACCAGCACGATCTTGACGCCCATGCTCTGGATCAGCGCCAGGTCTTGCGCGATGTTCTGCAGCTTGCCCGCCGCGATCGCCTCGCCCGCGAGCCCGACCACGAAAGTCTTACCGCGATGCGTGTGGATGTAAGGCGCGACCGAGCGGAACCAGGGCACGAAGGTGAAATTGAAGACGGTGGACATGGGGCGTGATTGTGCATTCATGAAAGGGCGTTTGCCTGACTCGGGCAATGTGCCGGGCACTGTCAGGCGATCGCGCGCAGCACGCGGGCCGCGCTGGCCGGAATCGAGCCGCCACCGGCATGCGCGGACGATGGCGGCAGCAGCTCGGCGTGGCGCGCTCGGAAGTTCGCGAGCAGGGCCGAATAGGCGTCCGTCGGTGCGCCGGCGCTGCCCGCTGCCGGGTCGGGCAGGTCGAGCATGGCGGCGAGTTCGGCCGGTGCGATGGAGCCATCGCGCATCAGCGCGTCGACCACCGCCATCAGCGCCGGCGCGTGCGCTTCGAGCAGCGCAAGGGCGCGCGCATGCTCCTGCACCAGCAGGGCTTCGATCTCGGGGTCGGTGGACGCCACGTCGGTGTTGCGGTTGTCTTCCGGGTCGTTCGAGATGTCGGTGCGGCTCAGGCGCGTGCCGAAGGCGAAATGGCGCACGTATTGCGCCGCGCAGGCGGTGGCCTGGATGAAGTCCTGCACCGCGCCCGAGGTGGTGGCCGCCTCGCCGAACACCAGCAGCTCGGCGGCGCGGCCGGCCAGGCTCACGCAGATGCGGTCGCGCAGGTTCTCCTTCGACCAGGCCTTGCGCTGCTCGTAGCTGTTGTAGCCGCCCTCGAACGAGGCCACGTTGATCTTGATCTCCTGCGGCGCGCGGCCGAACAGCAGTCCGTAGGCCACGCCGTGGCCGGCCTCGTGCACCGCGAGCAGCGCGCGGAAGTCCTCGCTCGAGCGCTGCTTGAGGCGGTTCAGCTCCAGCGCCACCGGAAACTGACGGTGCGCCTTGCGGTACCTGGCGGTGATGCAGGAGACGCCCGCGTCCAGCGCGAGCCATACCGGTTCGCTGCCGTTGGCGCCGCGCTCCAGTGCCCACAGCGCGGCGTTGACCAGCGTGGCGCTCAGGATCGCGTGGATCGACGAGAACAGCGGGCGCGTGCCCTGCGCCGGGAACACGGCGTTGGCGTAGATCTGCTCGTACACGTTGGCGTCGAGCACGAAGCGCACGCCGGAGCTTTCCTGGATCTCGGCCACGTAGCGGTCGCAGATCGACAGGATCAGGCGCACGTAGGTCGCGCGGTTGAACGAGGGGTAGATCACGTGGTTGTTGCCCAGGCGCGCGATCTGCTCGGGGCGGAAGCGCTCGGCCAGCGCCTTCTTCACGTCGATGACGGAGAGCTTCTTCGTCAGCGCGTGGAAGATGTCGGCGTCGGTGTCGCAGTCTTCGACGCGGCGGGCGGTCTCGGCGTACATCTCGTCGAGGTTGCCCGAGACGAACACCAGCAGCTTGCTGTAGTCGGTTTCCCAGCTTTGCTGCGTGTCGCGAAAGGCACGCAGGCGCGCGTGCACCTCGGCGGGCTTCCAGACCATGATCTGCAGCAGGGTCTCGGAGAGCTTGAGGCAGCGCTTCACTTCGCGCGCTTCCCAGGGCGACAGGTGCAGCTTGCGCTTCTTGTCTTCCTTCTTCTTGCCGGCGGCAGTGCCGTCGCGGTCCTGCACGTATTCGGCCTGGGCGAGCGACGATTCGATCTCGCCCAGCATCGACAGCGCGGGCGGCAGGCGGCCGTCGGACAGCAGGGCCCACACGTCCTGGTAGCGCTCGACCTTGGCGTCGTGGCCGTTGCCGTCGACGGTGCGAAAGCGCTGGAACTCGTCGAGCACCAGGATGCCGGGCGTGCCCTCGGCAATGCCCGACTCGGCCAGCATGGCCGAGATGGAGCCGCGGCTGTGATAGCCCGAGCCGTGGCTGAAGCCGTCCATCTGCACTTCGATGAAGCGGTCGTAGAAGCCCAGGTGCTGGGCGAGCCGGCGAACCAGCTGGGTCTTGCCGGTGCCGGTAAGGCCCCAGAGGCAGACCACCACGGGGCGGCTGATGAGCTGCGGCAGCACGTACCAGGCGCGCAGCGAATCGATCACGCGATCGATGATGTCGTCGATGCCGAAGAGCTCGGTCTTGAGCGCTTCGGAAACGGTCTGCAGATGGCGCGAGCGCTCGGAAAGCTCGGCGTGCAGGGTGGAGCGGATGTCTTTTGGCATGGTGTTTTTCTTCTTGTCGAACAGGTACAGATACGCAAAGCCGGCGGCCGGACGCTCTGGGTGTCGGTTGCGGCGCTCCGGCGTACGGAGCGCACACGCGGCGCGGGCCTCAGGCCGGGCGAGGCAACTTGCCCCTTCCATGCGCAGCGAGCGCATGGCTTGCGCGGCGACGGCGCAAGGTGGTGGGGGCAAGGCGATAGGACATGGACGCGATCGTAGTGGCGGTTTGCAATTGAGTAAAGACTATTTACAGATCGTGTCGCAGCGAAGTCGCGTGCTGTGGATGCCGTGCAACAGCCGCGGTGCGCACCGATAATCTGCGGTTTGCCCACCGCGCCGGCCCGACGACTGTTTTCCCTTGACGACCACGACACCCCTCCGCATCGAATTCCCCGAATCGCTTCCTGTCTCGGGCAGGCGCGACGAGATCATGGCCGCCATCTCGGCGCACCAGGTCGTGATCGTGTGCGGCGAAACGGGCTCGGGCAAGACCACGCAGCTGCCCAAGATCGCGCTCGCGCTGGGCCGCGGCAAGCTCAACGCCGAACCTGGCAAGGGCCGGCTCATCGGCCACACGCAGCCGCGACGCATTGCCGCCAGCTCGGTGGCCAAGCGCATCGCCGAGGAACTGAAGACGCCGCTGGGCGACGTGGTCGGCTTCAAGGTGCGCTTCCAGGACCGCCTGTCGCGCGATGCCTCGGTCAAGCTGATGACCGACGGCATTCTGCTGGCCGAGACGCAGACCGATCCGCTGCTGAAGGCCTACGACACGCTCATCATCGACGAGGCGCACGAGCGCTCGCTGAACATCGACTTCCTGCTGGGCTACCTGCGCGAGATTCTTCCGCGCCGGCCCGACCTGAAGGTGATCGTCACCTCGGCCACCATCGATGCCGACCGCTTCGCGCAGCATTTCGCCTCCGCCAAGGGGCCGGCGCCGACCATCATGGTGTCGGGCCGCACCTTCCCGGTGGAGCAGCGCTACCGTCCGTTCGAGGAGTCGCGCGAGCACGACCTGAACGACGCCATCGCCGATGCGGTCGACGAGCTCTGGCGCGACCCGCACAACGCGGGCGACATCCTGATCTTCCTGCCCGGCGAGCGCGAGATTCGCGAGGCCGCTGACCACCTGCGCCGCCACGTCAGCCACCAACCGCTGTTCCGCAGCGCCGAGGTGCTGCCGCTGTTCGCGCGCCTGTCGGGCCCAGAGCAGGACCGCATCTTCGAAAGCCACAACGGACGGCGCATCGTGCTCGCCACCAACGTGGCCGAGACTTCGCTCACGGTGCCGGGCATCCGCTACGTGATCGATACCGGCACGGCGCGCGTCAAGCGCTACAGCTTCCGCAGCAAGGTCGAGCAGCTGCTGGTCGAGCCGATCAGCCAAGCCGCGGCCAACCAGCGCGCGGGCCGCTGCGGGCGGGTGGCGAACGGCATCTGCATCCGCCTGTACGACGAGAAAGACTTCGAAGGTCGGCCGCGCTTCACCGATCCGGAAATCCTGCGTTCTTCGCTGGCGGGCGTCATCCTGCGGATGAAGTCGCTGCGCCTGGGCGACGTGGCGCGCTTTCCGTTCCTGGAGGCGCCGTCTCCGCGCGCGATTGCCGACGGCTACCAGCTGCTGAACGAGCTCGGCGCGGTCGACGACGCCAACGAACTCACGCACACCGGCGCCGAGCTGTCCCGGCTGCCGCTCGACCCGCGCGTGGGCCGCATGATTTTGGAAGCCCGCGCGCGCGGTGCGCTCGAAGAGGTGCTGATCATCGCCTCGGCCCTCAGCGTGCAGGACGTGCGCGACCGCCCGATGGACGCGCAGCAGCAGGCCGACCAGGCGCATTCGAAATTCGACGACGAGAAGAGCGAATTCAGCGGCTACCTGCGTCTGTGGAAATGGATCGCCGACGCTCGAGGCGGCCATGGCGACACCCACAAGCTGAGCAACCGCCAGTACGAGCAGCTGCTGCGCCAGAACTTCATCAACATCCGCCGCGTGCGCGAATGGCGCGACATCCACTCGCAGCTGCTCACGGTGGTCACCGAGCACAAGTGGCGCATCAACGCCGAGCCCGCGGGCTACGAGCCGCTGCACCTGTCGATGCTCGCCGGCCTGCTGGGCAACGTCGGCTGGAAGCTGGAGGACGACGAGGCGTATCTAGGCGCACGCGGCATCAAGTTCTACAAGCACCCGGGCGCGCACCTGAAGAAGAAGCCGGGCCGCTGGATCGTGGCGGCCGAGCTGGTCGAGACCACGCGGCTCTTCGGGCGCGGCGTTGCCAACATCGAGCCGCAGTGGCTTGAACAAGTGGCGGGACATCTGCTGAAGAAGCAGCTGCTAGACCCGCACTGGGAGAAGAAGGGCGCGCAGGTCTCCGCGCTGGAGCGCGCGACGCTGTACGGCCTGGTGGTCTACAGCGGCCGACGCGTCGACTTCACCAAGGTCGATCCGGTCGCGGCGCGCGAGATCTTCATTCGCGAGGCGCTGGTCGGCGGGCAGTGGGAAAGCAAGTTCCCGTTCCTCACGGCCAACCGCAAGCTGGTGCGCGAGGTCGAGGGGCTGGAGCACAAGTCGCGCCGGCAGGACGTGCTGGTCGACGACGAGCTGATCTTCGCTTTCTACGACGCGCAATTGCCCGCCGACGTGGCGAGCGGCATCACCTTCGAGAACTGGTACCGCCACGCCTCGAAGGAGCAGCCGCGCCTGCTGTACCTCACGCGCGACGAGCTGATGCGCCATCAGGCGGCGGGCATCACGACCCAGTCGTTCCCGCCGACGCTGCGGCTCGGCGGTGTCGATTGCGCCGCCAGCTACCTGCATGAGCCGGGCGATGCGAAAGACGGCCTCACGGTCAGCGTTCCGCTGTTCGTGCTCAACCAGGTGAGCGAGGAGCGCTGCGAGTGGCTGGTGACGGGCATGCTGAAGGACAAGATCCAGGCGCTGCTCAAGAGCCTGCCGCAGCGCCCGCGTTCGCGGCTGGTGCCGCTGCCCGAGTCGGCTGGCAAGCTGGCGGAAGAGCTGTCGGTGCCCGAGCTGTTCGGCACCGGCTCGCTGACCGACGTGCTGCTCAAGCGCGTGCGCGACATGACCAGCATCGACGTCAAGCGCGCCGACTTCAAGCTCGACATGCTGCCGCCGCACCTGTTCATGAACCTGCGCGTGATCGACGAGCACGGGCGGCAGCTGGGCATGGGGCGCAACCTTGGTGCGCTGAAGGCCGAACTCGGTGCGCAGGCGCGCGGCGCGTTCCAGGCGCTGGCGGGGCTGAACGTGAAAGCGTCGCCGGAGAAGAAGGACGCGGCCCCGTCGGACCAGGGCTCGAAGACGCCCGCGAAGGCTTCCAGCGCACCTGCGCCCGCGGCGTTGCCGGCCGGCCAGCGCTACACGAGCTGGACTTTCGGCGAGCTGCCCGAGCTGATGGAA
>JACXTT010012200.1_pt1 | contig 11413 bp, 8 predicted proteins | sample 9270951 | NCBI WGS metagenome assembly JACXTT01 (sample SAMN15532306, study PRJNA645909) | rock metagenome | isolation source: weathered quartz diorite | place: Puerto Rico | collected 2017-06-21 | reverse complement strand
GTGGTGGACATCCACCCCTCCCCGCGATGGAGACACCCCCATGCCCCCGTCAGCCAGCGGCCCCGCCCTGCATCTCGATTTCGTGCAGCCCGGCATTGCCCGCATCACCTACGATCAACCGGGGAGCCGGGCGAACACGCTCAACCAGGGCGTGCAGAGCGAGTTCGAGGCCATTCTCACCCAGCTTGAACATACTGCCGATCTCAAAGGGCTGATCTTTTGCAGCGGCAAGCCGGGCATGTTCATTGCGGGGGCCGATCTGAAGGAACTCGCCGCCTTGGACCCCAGCGCGGCCAACGCGCGCGACCTGACCTTGCGCGGTCTGAAGTTCATCGGCCGATTCGAAACGCTGCCATGCCCGACGGTCGCGTTGATCGACGGCGGCTGCATGGGCGGCGGCACGGAGCTATCGCTGGCGATGGACTATCGGCTCGCGGGATCGCATCCCAAGTGCGAAATTGGCTTGCCGGAGACGAAGATCGGCATCCTTCCTGGCTGGGGCGGCACGCAGCGGCTGCCGCGACTCATCGGGCCGAGCCTGGCGATCGAGATGATCTGCACCGGCGAGCCGGTCAAACCGGCACGGGCCCGCGCGATCGGCTTCGTCTGGGATGCCGTCCCTTCCGAGAAGATTCTGGAGGAAGGCTTGCGTCTGCTGGCCTGGTCGCGCGAATCGGGCGACTGGAAGAAGATTCGCGTGAAGAAACAGCAACCGGTCGGCCTTTCCGAGGATCAACATCAATACACCTTCGGCGTCGCCAGGGCGCAAGTGCTCGCCAAGACGAAGGGGCAGTTCCCGGCGCCGCTGGCCGCCCTCGACGCGATCGCCAAAGGGTGCAATCTCACTCTTGACGAAGGACTGAAGATCGAGACTGATCACTTCTTGCCGTTGGTCGGCAGCACGATCTCGCGCAACCTGATCGCGATCTTCTTCATGAACCAGCGTCTCGCCAAGGACCCCGGCGTCGCAGATGCGTCGATCCAGCCAAAGAACGTTGGCCGCGTCGGCGTGATCGGCGCCGGCATCATGGGAGCGGGCATCGTCGGGGCGCATCTTCGCAAGGGAGTCTCGACCGTGATGATCGACGTCACGCCGGAAGCGCTGCAGAAAGGCGTCGCCAGCATCACCAAGGTCATGCAGTCGCGCATCGAGGTCGGCCGGGCGACGCCGAACGATCTGGTGTCCGTGCTCGGCTTGTTGAACACGACGCAAAGCTATGGCCAGCTCGCCGATCGCGAAGTTGTCATCGAGGCGGTGGTCGAGAACGAAGAAGTGAAGACAAAGGTGTATATCGAGCTGCAAGACATCCTCAAGGACGATGCGATCCTGGCATCGAACACCTCGACGATCTCGATCACGCGGATGGCCGGGGCCGTCAAGAACCCGGCGAATTTCGCGGGACTGCACTTCTTCAACCCCGTTGACCGCATGCAGCTCGTCGAGGTGATTCGCGGCGAGAAAACCAGCGATCAGACCGTCGTCACGCTGGTCGCGCTGGCGAAGAAGGTCGGCAAGACGCCGATCGTCGTCAAGGATTGTCCCGGTTTTCTCGTGAACCGAATCCTGTTCCCGTATCTCAATGAAGCAATGGTCTTGCTCGAGGAAGGCGCCGCCCCGCGCGCCATCGACAAGGCGGCGAGCGAGTTCGGCATGCCGATGGGTCCTATGACCCTGAGCGACGTGGTCGGCCTCGACACGGCGCTATATGCGGGCATGGTCGTGAATCGCGCGTTTGCCGAGCGCGCCAAGGACACGAAGATTCTGGCAGCGCTGGTTGCCGCCGGCCGGCTGGGGCAGAAGAGCGGCGCCGGCTTCTACAGCTACGCCAAGGGCTCGCGCGGCATCGACGACCCGACCTTCGCGCCGATCCTGGACAAATGCCGGACCGCCAGGCGCGAGATCGAGACCGAGGAGATTCGCGACCGGCTGTTCCTGCCGATGCTGGTCGAGGCGAGCCTGGTGCTGACGGAAGGCATCGTGCGCGAGCCGGCTGACGTGGATATGGGCCTGATTTTGGGGCTAGGCTTCCCGGTGCAGCACGGCGGCCTGTTGCGCTGGGCCGACACCGTCGGCATGAGCAAGATCCTGGCACGGTTGGCGAAGTACGATGGACTCGGCAAACGCTTTGTGCCAACGGAGCAGATGCGCACGCTGGCGTCGAGCGGCAAGGGATTCTTCTCGGCGTAAACGAAGAGGCAATCATCATGTTCGACCCCGATATCAAGGAATACCTGCGTGTCATTCTCGATAAGGGATTCCCCGGCCACGCTCTGTTCCTGCAACAACACGCGGTGAATCGGCTGAACGATTGGCAAGCGGGCGTCGCTCAAAATCATGCGGCTGCCCAGTTTTTCGTCGGCCTTTGCCATTCCCACGACATCGCGGCGCCGCTGAATACGCCCGAAGCGCTGCGGCTCTTTCAACTCTCCGCCGAACAGAATTTCGCGCCGGCCCAGGCGCAGCTCGCCTTGCACTACGAGGAAGGCCGCGCGATCAAGCAGAGCATGGCGGAAGCAGTCCGCTGGTATGCGCGCTCGGCTGAGGCGGGATACGTGCTGGCCCAGTATCGCCTGGGCTGGATGTACGAAGGCGGGCGCGGCGTCACCCAAGATGACGCGCAGGCGTTGCGCTGGTATCGCCCGGCAGCCGAACAGGGATTCGTCACGGCGCAATTCAACCTGGCGCGCATGTACGAGGAAGGCCGCGGCGGCCTGGTGGACATCGTCGAGGCCGCGCACTGGTATCGCCAGGCCGCCGAGAAAGGGAATGCGCCGGCGCAATATGCGTGGGGCCATTTGCACGAGCTGGGGCGCGGCGCACTGCAAAATGATGCCGAGGCCGTCCGCTGGTACGCCAAGGCCGCCGAGCAGCACAACGAAGCCGCCATGCATCGGCTCGCCTGGATGTATGAAGAAGGCCGCGGCGTCGGGCGCGATTATCTGATCGCCGCCAAATGGTACCTACAAGCGGCCGAGCGCGGCTACGCGATGGCGCAGAATAATCTCGGCCGGCTTTATCAGCAAGGCATCGGCGTGGCGCAGGATGAGGTCGAGGCGGTGCGCTGGTATCGCGAGGGAGCGCAGCGTGGCTATGGCTCGGCGCAGTACAACCTCGGCTGGATGTATGAACAGGGGCGCGGCGTCGAGCAGAACGATCTCGAAGCCGTCCGCTGGTATCGCGAGGCAGCAGAGCAGGGGGATCCGGCGGCGCAGAACAACCTCGGCTGGCTCTACAAGGAAGGCCGCGGCGTGCCGCAGGACGATGCCGAGGCGGTGCGCTGGTATCGCCGCGCCGCCGAAGCGGGCAATGCGTCGGCGCAGAACAATCTCGGCTGGATGTATCAGCGCGGCCGCGGCGTGCCGCGCGACGACCGGGCGGCGGCGACCTGGTATCGCCTGGCGGTTCGCCAGCAGCACGCCCCGGCGATGAACAATTTTGCCTGGATGTTCCAGCAGGGCCGCGGCGTGCCGCGCGACGATCACCGCGCGGTCAAGTGGTATCTGCGTGCCGCTAAGCTCGGCCATGCGGCGGCGCAGAACAACCTCGGCTGGATGTATCAAGAGGGGCGCGGCCTCGAGGCAAATCCGGCCCAGGCCGTCAAATGGTACCGCCGCGCCGCCCGGCAGGGAAATCTCGACGCCCTCAACAACCTCGGCTGGATGTATCAGGAAGGGCACGGCGTCGAGCGGAACGATCGCCAGGCGGTCCGCTGCTATCGGCGGGCGGCCCGGCAGGGCTATCCCGCGGCCCAGAACAATCTCGGCTGGATGTTCCAAACCGGACGGGGCGTCGAACAGGACGACCTGCGTGCCGTCTTCTGGTATCGCCGCGGCGCCGAGCAAGGGGATGCATCCGCTCAGTACAACCTCGGCTGGATGTATCAGTCAGGCAGGGGAGGCCCGCAGGACGACATCGAGGCGGTACACTGGTATCGCAAGGCCGCCAAGCAAGGCTACGCCGCCGCCGACAACAATCTCGGCTGGATGTATCAGAACGGCCTGGGCGTGCGTCGCAACGACGCCAAGGCGGTGCGCTACTACCGCCGCGGAGCAGAGCGCGGCGATGCCGCTGCGCAATACAACCTCGGCTGGATGTACCAGGAAGGCCGCGGCGTCGAGGCGGACGATTTCAAGGCGGTCGCCTGGTATCAACGCTCCGCACAGCAAGGCTACCCGTCCGCCCTCAACAATCTCGGCTGGATGTATCAACTGGGCCGCGGCGTCGATCAGGACGATCGCGAGGCGGTCCGCTGGTATCGCAATGCCGCCAAGAAGGGGGACGAGGTCGCTCAAAACAATCTCGGCTGGATGTACCAAGTAGGCCGCGGCGTCGATCCCGATTATCGCAAGGCCGTCAAGTGGTATCGCAAGGCCGCCAAGCGCGGCTATGCGCCGGCGCAGAATAATCTCGGCTGGCTCTATCAGATCGGCCGCGGCGTCAAGCACAGCGATCGCAAGGCTTTCGCCTGGTATCGCCGCGCCGCTCGTCAGGGTTATGCTGCGGCGATGGATCGGCTCGGTTTCCTTTACGAGGCTGGCCGCGGCGTCACGCTCGACGAGCGTCGCGCCGTCCACTGGTACCGCAAGGCCGCCGCCCTCGGCGATGCCGCCGCCATGAACAATCTCGGCCGCGTGTATCAAGAAGGCCACGGCGTGCCGCGCGATCTTGAGGAAGCCGTCTACTGGTATCGCCGCTCGGCCCTGCTCGGCGACGCGGCTGCCCAGAACAATATCGGCTGGATGTATCACGAAGGTCTCGGCGTGCGCCGCAATCATCGCAAGGCGTATCGCTGGTACTTGCGTGCCGCGAGGCAAGACAATGCGGCCGCCCAGAACAACCTCGGCTGGCTTTATCAAGAGGGACTCGGTGCTCCACACGACGAACGCCGCGCCATTCGCTGGTATCGCCGCGCCGCCCGGCAAGGCGACCCGGCCGCCATGAACAACCTCGGCTGGATGTATCAGGAAGGCCGCGGCGTCGACCAGAACGATCTGCTGGCGTTTCGCTGGTACCGCCGCGCCGCCCGCCGCGGCGATCCGTCGGCGCAGAACAACATCGGCTGGCTCTACCAGGAAGGCCGCGGCGTCCCGCAAGACGACGCCGAGGCGATGCGCTGGTATCAGCTCTCCGCCAAGGACGATCACGCGCCGGCCCAGAACAATATCGGCTGGATGTATCAGGAAGGACGTGGCGTTGACAAGGACGACGCGGAAGCGTTACGCTATTACCGCCGCGCTGCCGAGCAGGGCGACTCGACCGCGCAGAACAATCTCGGCTACATGTATCAAGAGGGCCTCGGCGTCGATCGCGACGAAGTCGAGGCGGCCCATTGGTTCCGCCGCGCCGCCGAGCAGGGGGATGCCGCCGCCCAGAACAGTCTCGGCATCCTGCACCAGGAGGGTCGAGGCGTCGAGCAGAATGATGCCGAGGCGGTGCGCTGGTATCGCCTGGCGGTCGAGCAGGGCTACGTGCCGGCGATGAACAGCCTGGGCTGGATGTACCAGGAAGGCCGTGGCGTCGAGACGAACGACGAGGAGGCCTTGCAATGGTATCGCCGCGCCGCCGACCAAGGCCACGCCGCCGCCCAGAACAATCTGGGCGGCATGTACGAGCAGGGCCGCGGCGTCGAGCGCGATGACGTGCGTGCCGCCGAGTTTTACGCGCTGGCCGCAAGCCAGGGCGATGCGGTTGCGCAGCACAACCTCGGCCTGATGTTCCTGGAGGCCGAAGGCGACGAGCAGCAAAACGCGGAGCAAGCGCTGCAATGGATTCGCCGCGCCGCCGACCAGGACTACCCGCCGGCCCAGTTCAGTCTCGGCCTGGCTTACGAAGAGGGCCTGAGCGTGCCGCAGGACATGAAGCGCGCCGTCTTCTGGTACAACAAGGCCGCCGAGTTCGGCGACCCCGACGCGGAGGAGAAGTTGCGCGAGTTGAGCGATGAGAGCAGCGACAATCAAACGCAGGGGTGAGCGCTGGTTTTTTTCGTTTGCGTTCGTATAGACGTCGCGTTAAGGTGCGGCGCGACCAACTTGGGCGATAATGCGTATCTGTCCGTGTGCATCGCGACGAAGTTCGCCGAACGATTCTTCCGTCAAGGTTGCGCGGACCCGCCGCAGCCGACCGCCGCCCGTAATCTCTCTAGCAGCCCTGCCGGGGTTGTGCAATAATAGGCATGGCTTCCCACGCGAATTGCCAGTTTTCGACCGCCGGAGGTACGATCATGTCGCAGTTGCTCGATCACGCTATCGCGGAAGTTCGCAAACTTCCCGACGCGGAACAAGACGCTATCGCGGCACTCATCATGGGAGAGATCGAGGATGACCGGCAGTGGGAAGAGGCGCTGGCCCGTTCGCCGGCCAAGTTGTCAGCCTTGGCCGCCCGCGCCGAGGAACAGGTTCGGGCCGGCCGCTGCCGTGCAGTGGGGTTCGACGAACTGTGAATTCACTTGTCACCGAGGACTTCATGGATTGCTTCGCGCGCCTGCCTGATGAGGTGCGGGAACAGGCGCGGCGCGCCTATCGGCTGTGGCGTGCGAACCCGTCACATCCTGGCCTGCGTTTCAAGCCGATCAGCGGGCACACCGGCCTGTACTCGGTGCGAGTCGGCCGATAGTACCGTGCGCTGGGGCGCCTGGAGGGAGAGACGGTCAGCTGGTTCTGGATCGGTTCACACGCGGAATACGATGGGTTGATCGGCTAAGTTGAATGTGCAACCGCCGGCTGCCGAGGAGACCAAGGGGACCACCAAATTGCATGGCCCTCTTGGTCCTCTCGGTCACAGTGATTTCAATCGGCTCAAGCGTCAAGGAGGACGAACGATGGCCAACTTTCAAGGACACATCACCACCAGCGGCATCCTGGGTGCCGCCGTCGGCGCTGTCGGCGCGTGGTACTTTCACTACGATTGGGGCACCGTTTGCCTGGCCGCCGGCTTGACGACCATCGGCGGCATGTTGCCCGATCTCGATTCCGACAGCGGCATCCCCGTCCGCGAGCTCTTCGGCGTCGCCGGGTTCCTCATCCCCTTGCTCCTCCTGGGCCGGTTGCGGCAGTTCGAGCTGACGCCCGAGCAAATGCTGGTGATCCTGGCCGGCGCGTATCTGATCGTGCGCTTCGGCGTGTCGGAGATCTTCAAACGCATCACGGTCCATCGCGGCATGTACCACAGCGTCCCCGCCATGCTGATTGCCGGCCTCGCCGTCTTCCTGATGCACCGGCCCAATCAAGCGATCGCCGGCGAGGAACTGAACAAACGCCTCTATCTCGCGGCCGGCACCATGATCGGCTTCCTGTCGCATCTGGTGCTCGACGAGTTGTTCGCAGTCGATCTGATGGGCCTGGTGCCGAAGCTGAACCAGTTTGCCGGCAGCGCGCTCAAGTTCAGGTCCGACTCGTGGGTCGCAACGCTGTTGACCTACGCGATTCTCTGCACGCTGGGCTACATGGCGTGGATCTCGACCGGCTCGCCGACCATGGAGCAGACGTGGGTGCAGACGATTGCGCCGCTGAAGAAATGAGGTCGCGTTCTGCCGTTCGCGGCTTAGCGCTCGCCGTTGAAGGGAGTGACATGGGACATCACGCACGTCAATACAACTCGCGCACCACCTCGCCGCGGGCCAGCGGGTGTGGCCGTCCGGTCGGGTCGAGATGCTGGTGCGTGTGGTCGATGCCGAGATGGTGTTAGGCCTCGTATAATGAAATGTATTGTAAAGAAGAACGCCGTTCATCGCAAGAAGCAAGGCGAGGAAGCAGTATGTTTGCCGGCTGGAACGCAACTCGGTATCACGTCCTGCTGCTCTTGCTCGTCCTTGCCGGCTGGGCTTCTTACGTCTATCGGCACCAGGGGACAAATACCATGACCACGCAGGCCAAAGAACTTTCGGCCGATTGCCAGTTCGCCACGGTGGCGGGCGGCTGCTTCTGGTGCCTCGAATCGGCCTACGAGCAAGTACAGGGGGTCGAACGCGTCGAGTCGGGCTACATGGGGGGCTCGGTGACGAACCCAACCTATCGGCAAGTCTGCACCGGCACTACCGATCACGCCGAGGTCGTGCAGGTCGCCTTCGATCCGAAGCTCATCAGCTATCGCGAAATCCTGGAGATCTTCTTCGTCATCCACGATCCGACAACGCTCAACCGGCAAGGCGCCGACCATGGCACGCAATATCGCTCGGCGATCTTCTTTCATTCGCCGGAGCAGAAGGAGATCGCGGAGAAGCTGATCGCGGAGCTGGAAGCCGCGAAGGCGTGGAGTAGGCCGATCGTCACGCAGGTGGCGCCGCTCGATGTATTTTATCGTGCAGAAGACTATCATCAGGGCTACTTCCGGAACAATCCGGGCAACGGCTATTGCCAGGCCGTCATTCCACCGAAGATCGCGAAGCTGCGGAAGAGCTACGCGAGCAAGCTGAAGACGCAATAATCCCGCTGGCGGCTAAGCGCTCGCCCGGCGCCATGCGAGCGCTTAGCCGCCAGCGGCAAACGGATACATCATGGACAACGATCGCCGCCGATTTCTCGACACGCTCGGCGCCTTGACGGCCGGCGGGTTGCTGGCCTCAACTGGCGACGCCGGCGACCCGATGCCGCTGTCCGATCCGGCCCGCGAATTGCGGCCTTCGTCTGCCGACTTGGGCAGCCTGTATACCGACGTGGAGAGGCTTGCGGCCAACCGTTCCTACGAATATGCATTTCTCGGCCAGCGATTTCGCGACATCGACGAGTTCAAGAAAACGGCACGTGAAAAAGTCTTCGAGCTGCTGCTCTATCGCCCCGAGCAAACACCACTCCGCGCCGAGGTCGTGAATCGGGAGGAACGCGCGACGCACATTCGCGAAAAAGTGCTGTTCTCGACGTCGCCGCACTTCCGCGTGCCAGCCTATGTGCTGATCCCACGCAAACGCACCGGCCGACTGCCGGCGATCGTCGATCTGCACTCGCACGGCGGCATGTTCCTGTTCGGCAAGGAAAAGGTGATCGACCTGGGCCGCAACCACGCCGCCATGACCGATTACCAGCGCCGCAACTACGACGGCCGGCCGACCGCGACCGAACTGGTCCGGCGCGGCTACGTGGTCATCTCGATCGACGCCTTCATGTTCGGCGAACGCCGGCTCATCATGGACACCGATCTCAAGCTCGGCTGGGACCGCGCTCGCTATTCGCTCGACGACGTGCGCAATCTCAATCAGGCGTGCCGCGCGAAGGAAACGACGCTCGTCAAAGCGTTGACCTGGGCCGGCCTGACCTGGCCTGGCATCGCCTGCTGGGACGATATCCGCACCGTCGATTACCTCGTATCACGCCCCGAGGTCGATGCCAACCGCATCGGCTGCCTCGGCATCTCGATGGGGGGCTATCGCTCGATCTTCCTCGCCGCCCTCGACGAGCGCATCAAGGCCGCCTGCGTCACCGGCTTCATGTCCACGCTGCGGCCGATGATCCAGGCTCATGTCGATACGCATAGCTGGGTACACTATGTCCCCGGCTTGCAAAAGTATCTCGATCTGCCCGACGTGGCCATGCTCGCCGCCCCGCGGCCGCTGCTGGTGCAGCAATGTCAGCAGGACCGCCTGTTCCCGCTGGCCGGCATGCGTGCGTCGATCGAGCGCATTGCCGACGGTTACGCGAAAGCCGGCGTCAAGGACCGCTTCACGGGTCGCGTCTACGACGTTCCGCACACTTTCACGCGGCCAATGCAGGACGATGCGATTGATTGGTTCGATCGGCAGTTGCGGAAGTAATGGCGCCTTGACGATGGCGTTTAGGCATACATTCCGCGCAGCGGTTCCCCCTCGACTAGCGGCAGCGGCCGGCGCGTCAGGTCGTAGATGGTGGTGTGCGGGTCGATGCCGAGCAAGTCATAGATCGTCGCCGTCAAATCTTGCGGATGAACGGGATTGGTGGTCGGCAGGGCGCCGATGCGGTCGGAGGCGCCGACAACCTGGCCGCCGCGGATGCCGCCGCCGGCGAGCACCAGGCTGAAGCAGCTCGGCCAATGGTCGCGGCCGCCGTTGACGTTGAATCTTGGCGTGCGGCCGAACTCGCCCATGATGACGACTAGCGTGCTGTCGAGCAAGTTGCGCTCAGCCAGGTCGCCGACGAGAGCAGCGAAGGCGCGGTCGGTTGAAGGCAACAGATCGGTGCGGGCCCAATTGAGATGATCGCGGTGGCTATCGTAGCCCTGGCCGCCGGGGCCATTGTCGTGCCGGACCCAGTTGACGTGGACGAGCCGGACGCCGGCTTCGACGAGCCGCCGCGCGAGCAAGGCAGACTGTCCGAAGATATGGCGGCCGTAGCGGTCGCGCATCCGCGCCGGCTCGGCGCTGACGTCGAAGGCGCGCTGGGCCGCGGGCGAGGAGACCAGATCGAAGGCTCGCGTGTAATACGGATCGAGCGTCTGCGCCGACGCCGTCTGATCGAGAAAGCGCGCGTGCTGGTTCACCTCGCGCAACAGGGCACGCCGCGTGTCGAGGCGGGTGCGGTCGGCGTCTGGATTCGGGGCAAGTGCGCCGGCGGAGTACGTGTGGGCATTCGGATCGCTGTTGACGCGATATGGATCGAAGGCGGCGCCGAGGAAGCCCGCGTGCTGGCCGGGGCGCTCGGGGCCGACCGGCGACATCGCTTCAGGGACCATGACCCAGCCGGGCATGCTCCCGTTTCCCCCTCTCCCTCGAGGAGAGGGGTTCGGCGTGAGGGGCGGCAGCAGCTGCGTCGCGACCGCGCCGGGGTGCGGGCGATCCTCGCGGCTCATGGTCACGACCTGCGGCGCGACCCGCGTCATCGGACTGCCGATCATCATCCAGTACGCCGCCGCCGGGTGATTGCCGGAAGCGTGCTGCATCGAGCGGATGATGGCGCATTTGTCCATGACCGCCGCCGTCATCGGCAGGTGCTCGCAAATCTGCATGCCGGGCACGCGCGTGGCGGCGGGACGGAAGGTGCCGCGAATTTCCTCGGGAGCGTTGGGCTTGAGGTCCCACATGTCAAGATGCGATGGTCCGCCGGACAGGAACAGCACGATGACGGCTTGAGCGCGGGCACGACGTCCCAAGCCGCCGCCCTGGGCCGCGGCTTGGAGTTGGAGCAAACTTGGCAATGTCAGGGCGCCGACGCCAAGCGCGCCGACGCGCAGCCAATCGCGGCGCGTGATGCCGTCGCAGTGTAGGGAAGATTGGTTAGCGTCAAGGCACAACATAGTCGCTCCCCGCTAGCACGAAGGATGGAGCATTCTAAACTTTTCGCGGGCAGGAATGCAAATGAATAGCCGAAAATCGGTATGGCTTTCGGCGACCGGGTGCAGGACCGCCTTTGCAGCTGCGAGGGGTTTGTCCTACAAAGGAAAGGGACGGCAACGGGTGCCGTGTCACAAGTTCATGGAGGGACACACCATGGCGGCGTGGAGCATTTCCGA
>JACXTT010012199.1_pt1 | contig 11413 bp, 11 predicted proteins | sample 9270951 | NCBI WGS metagenome assembly JACXTT01 (sample SAMN15532306, study PRJNA645909) | rock metagenome | isolation source: weathered quartz diorite | place: Puerto Rico | collected 2017-06-21 | reverse complement strand
CGCTGGATCGCCTCGATGGTCGCCGAGGTGCACCGCATTTTGATTCGCGGCGGCGTGTTCATGTATCCGAAGGACACCAAGGACCCCGGCAAGGCGGGCAAACTGCGCCTCATGTACGAAGCCAACCCGATGTCATTCATCGTCGAGCAGGCGGGTGGCGTGAGCACCACCGGGCGCGAGCGCATCCTCGAGATCCAGCCCACTGACCTGCACCAGCGCGTGCCGGTGATTCTGGGTTCCAAGAATGAGGTCAACCGGATTGTTTCGTATCACGAAGGAAGCTGAGAGGCATAAGGGGGGGAGGGAGACGTTACGCCTCACCCCTAACAGGTTGTTGAAAAAGCCCTTCCATGGGCTTTTTCAGCTCGGCCGCTCCTGCGCATCCTTGCTCCCGCGGCATTAGGGCTTCCTGCCCAGCACAAGGCGAAAAATGTGCCCTAAATATAATGTCAGGGCGCTTTGCTTCGAAATTTTTCAAACCCATACGGCGTGTTTGAAAAATGGCGGCCCATCCGTGGGCCGCACGCAGGCTGTTTTTCAACAGCCTGCTAACTCTTCACTCCTCACTCAGTATCAGTACCCCTTCTTTCCGTGGACATCGGGCAAGGCCTTGCCGCCCATCGCCGTCCACATCATGCGGGCAATGGCCTCTGGCGCAATGGTGGTGTGCCGGTTATTGGAAGCGGCGAGTTTTTCCCGGAGTTCCCTGCGCGCTTCGGCACTGCCGGTGAGGTCGAAGATGATGTCCAGCTCACTGCCCAGGGCGATGAGTTGATCGAGGGTCAAAAGCCGGATGCCGGCCCCCTTGGCCATAGTTTTTCCTGGGGTCTCGTTACGCTCAACGGCGTAAGCAATTTGAATGCCTTTATCCTTGAGCGCCAGCATTTGCTCCAGGAAAGCGGATCCCACCCTGCCCAGTCCGATTACCGCAATCTTTTGTGTCTCCATAAATAGCCCCCTTGGGTATTCCGAGAACATCCAAGATAGACCGCGCTGCTTCCAGGGTCAAGCTTTCGATGCTTCCAACTCGGCCCAGCGCGCATAGTCCGCTTGGAGAATCTTGACGATTTCTTCGCTGCGCCGGGTGGCGGCGAGGAAGCCTTGCTTGTCACGCTGATAAAAACCCGCTTCCGCCAGGGCGGCGTGCAAGCGTTCCTGTTCCGCCTCCAGGGCGTCAATCTGGACGGGGAGAGCCTCCAGTTCACGTTGTTCTTTGTAACCCAATTTAGGCGCGGGCTTGAGTTGGTATTTCCCCGCCGGTTTGGGTCGCTTCCGGCGTCCTGCCTCCCGCGATACTAGTACATCCCTGTAGGTCGCTGCAAAGGGTCGCCCGCGGGCAGTCTGGCATAGCCAGTCTTCGTAACCGCCGACGTATTCGCCGATCTTCCCTTCGCCTTCAAACACGATGACACTACTGACCACGTTATCAAGGAAGGCACGGTCGTGACTGACCAGCAGCAGCGTCCCCGCATAGGAGGCGAGCAGCTCTTCGAGTAATTCCAGGGTCTCGATGTCGAGATCGTTGGTCGGCTCGTCCATCACCAGCAGGTTGGCGGGCTGAATGAACAGCTTCGCCAGCAGCAGGCGGTTGCGCTCACCGCCGGAAAGCGATTTAACCGGAGAACGGGCGCGGGCCGGAGCGAACAGAAAATCCTGGAGGTAGCTGATGACGTGTTTCGATGCACCATTGATGGTGACGGTATCCATTCCCGGCGCCAGGTTGTCTATGACGGAGCGCTCCGGGTCGAGCTGGGCGCGTAACTGGTCGAAGTAGGCGATTTGCAGATTCGTACCCAGCCGCACGCTCCCGCTGTCCGGCGCCAACTCGCCGAGCAGCAGCTTGAGCAAGGTGGTCTTGCCGGCGCCGTTCGGGCCGATCAGCCCCACCCGGTCGCCGCGCATGATACGTGTGGAAAAATTTTTGACCACTGCTTTGCCGTCATAGGATTTGCAGATCTCCTCTGCCTCAATCACCAACTTGCCGGAGAGCGCGCCGCTGTCCAGGGCGAGTTGCGCCTTGCCCGGCACACTGCGGCGTTTGGCGCGTTCCTCGCGCAGCGTGTAGAGGGCGCGCACGCGGCCTTCATTGCGGGTGCGGCGGGCCTGGATGCCCTTGCGTATCCAGACCTCTTCTTGCGCGAGTTTTTTATCGAATTTGGCGGCGTGGTCGGCCTCTACGGCCAGCATCTCCTGTTTCTTTTGCAGATAATGCGGGTAGTCGCCTGGCCACGAGGTGAGCTGTCCGCGGTCCAGTTCGATGATACGGGTGGCGAGGTGCTGGAGCAGGCCGCGATCGTGGGTGATGAACAGCAGACCGCCGTGGAAATTCAGCAACAACTCCTCCAGCCAGGTGATCGCCGCGATATCCAGATGATTAGTCGGCTCATCCAGCAACAGCAAATCGGGCTCGGAGACCAGCGCCTGGGCCAGCGATACGCGCCGTTTCCAGCCGCCGGAGAGTTTGCCCAGAAGTTGGTCGGCGGGCAGCTCCAGGCGGCTGAGGGTGGTTTCGATGCGCTGGTGAAAGCGCCAGCCGTCGCGGGTTTCGAGCTGATGCTGCAAATCGTGCAGGCGTTGCAACAGCGGCTCGCTGTGGTCATGCTCCAGCAGGGCCAAGCTGTGGTGATAAGCGGAGAGCACCGTGGCGAGATCGCCTAAGCCCTCGGCCACGGTGTCGAAGACCGTGCGGTCTTCCGCGAGCGTCACGTCCTGGGCAAGTCTGCCGATGTGCAGTCCGGGTTGCCGCCAGACGCTGCCGTCATCGGGCAGGATTGATCCGGCGATGATCTGCATGAGGGTGGACTTGCCGGCGCCGTTGCGCCCGATCAGGCAGACGCGCTCTCTGGGTTCGATGCTGAGGTCGGACCGATCGAGCAAGCGGTGATGGCCAAAGGCGATGGAAGCCTTGTTGAGACTGATAAGCGGCATAGTGGTAACTTGTCTGTAAAGTTGGTCAGGGTACCTGGGCGGCCGGCATGCGTGCGAGGATGATGCCGCTCTTGCGTTGCAGGCCGCGCGCGCTGCGGTGGCCGTCATAATAGCGCGGATTCGTCACCATCGCCGCTAATTGCGCTGCTTGCGGCGCCGAAATAGTTGCTGCGCTTACCCCATAATAATGACGCGCGGTCGCTTCCGCCCCGAATACGCCGTCGCCCCACTCGATGACATTAAGATAGATTTCAAAAATGCGCCGCTTGCTCAGGATGTGTTCCAGCATCAAGGTAATAACGGCTTCTTGGGCCTTACGCCAGGGTGTGCGTTGCCTGGATAGAAATAAATTTTTCGCTAATTGCTGGCTGATGGTGGAGCCGCCGGCGACGATGCGGCCCTTTTTAATATTTTTCTCGTAAGCGACTTGTATACCATCCCAGTCGAAACCCTCGTGCTCGAGAAATTTGGCGTCCTCTGCCGCGATTAAGGCGCGCTTCAGATGTGTCGAGATGCCGGAGTAGGGGACCCATTGTTGCGATAAGCGAGCTTGAGGATTTTGAGTTTGCATCTCGTTTAATCGAGATTCCATAAAGGCGGTGGTTGTGGGGTTGTGTGCTACCCAATACCAGATGTGCAGCGCCAGCCATGCCTGATAGAGCAGGATCAACAGGGCTGCCAGTGCGAATCCGCGGAGTACCAGCTTGTGCAGGGTTTTTACCATTTTAGGTTAGTCTCTGGAGGAGGCCACCGTTACCAGAATGACGCCGATCAAAATGATGGTCATGCCAAGTATCTGAGTGCCGCTCAAGGTTTCACTCAACAGCCACCAGCCCAACGCCACCGCCACCGCGGGATTGACGTAGGCGTAAGTTCCGAGTTGGGACGGGGTGACGCGGTGCAACAGCCAGGTAAAGGCGACAAAACCCAGCGTGCCGAATACAATCAAATAACTCAGCGCGCCGGCGCCTTCGAGCGACCACCGCCAGTCAACAACTTCTCCCATTGCGATGCCGATGGCGACCAATACCACACCGCCGGCCAGCATTTGCAGCGCGGCGGACATCATCGGCGGAATCCCGCTGGGCCGGCGCTTGCCGTAGATCGAGCCGCTCGACCACAGAAATGCGGCGAGCAGGATGCCAAGCTGTCCACCCAGATGGTCAAACGAAAATTTTTCGCTGTTGGGAAACATTAACAAGGTCACACCCATGAAGCCTGCCACCAATCCGAGTAGGGTAGCGCGTGTCAGCGGCTGGCCTTGCGGCCCCAGCGTGCCCAGACCAGCGAGCCACAGGGCGGTCGTCGCCACAATCAACGCCGCCTGATTGGAGGGCACCCACTGTTCACCCCACACCACCAATCCGTTGCCGCCGGCCAGCAGAAATATCCCCATGATGACGGTGACCTTCCAGGCGGCGAGCGATCGCGGCATGGTCTCGCCACGCAGGAGGGCGTAAAGCCCCAAGGCGAGTCCTGAGATGACAAAACGCGCACCGGCGAACAGTGCGGGCGGTAGGTCATGAACGCCGACGCGGATGGCGAGATACGTCGAACCCCACACCAGATAAAGGGTAAGGAAGGCGATGACGATTTTGAATCGCAGATTTACAGGAGTCACGGAGATGAGCGAACGCGCTAATGCGCGCGTTGTTTCTTTTTCGGCGTTCCCGATGGAGCCTTCAGATAATGAATCTCCCACGGCCCGGTTCCCGTCAATTGCATCACCGTCTCTTCACCGAAGTAGGTGTAATGATGCAGCCCGGCGGGGTTGACGTAGTAACTGCCCGCCGCGAATTGCTTGGCCTTGGCCAGATCAACTTTGTTTCCGAAGCCAATGTAGGCCGCACCCGAGAGCACCGTGACCCGTTCATCTTGTGGATGCGAGTGCGGCATGAGCGTAGTTTGCGCGGGCAGCTTCACGCGCATTGTGAACAACCCTGGGTGGCTGGGATTGCCCTCCAGCACCTGTACCTTCGCGCCCGCCGGCATCGAGCGTGGAGCATCCACCCATTTAAAATCGGCCGGCGTGAATTGGATGGCGTGTTTGGCAATATCTGTTTGAGCAGGACCGGTCTGCTGCTCTTCGGCGCACACAGGCGCGCTCAGCAACACGAGCGTGAGTATTGTAATAGATAATCTGTTTCTGGAAAAATGTTTCATAGGGCCACTATCATGCGCGCCGGTCAAAAAGAATTATACAGACTGCCGATGACCACTGGGCTTCCAGGATGGGGCGATGACGTTGGGCATGGCGGAGCGTCCTAACAGGCGCGCGGGGGCGAGGGTGAATTCGCCGTAGCGGCGATTGATCTGATCCATGACTTGATTGAGCACATCATGATGCTCGTCATGAACTTCAAACAGGCCCAGTTGATTATTCATAGGTTGTGGATCGAGCGCGGTGACCTGCACCTGTGAGACCGGTTCACCGTGCCAAATCTGCTGTATGACGTTGCCACATAGTTGATAAATCGCTTTACTGTCGTTGCCGGGCTGTGCCAGAGCGAGCGTGCCGCCAATCCAGCCATTATAAGCGCGCAGACCGATGAAGAAACGTTGCGCATCGAGGTTGTGACGGCGCAGGCGCGCGCCGACTTTTTCGCTCATGTGCAGGAAATAGGTAAGCAGCGTCTCTGTATCGCGCGTGCCGGGCGGGACGACCTTGCCGTGGCCGAGTGACTTGGGCGCGGCGACAGCGCCCTGCACGTCATCGGGATCTTCGCCCCGGCACATCAGCCAGATGTGGCGGCCGATATTGCCGAAGCGTCGCGCCAGCACACTGACCGGCAGACGCGCGACATCACCGCAGGTTATCGCGCCGTGCGCGGCGAGATAGCCGCCGATGCCTTCCGCGACACCAGAGAGCTTAGTGACAGGTTCGTTCTCTAATCGTTCACGCATTTCCCACGGTGCGATCACGGTAAAGCCATTGGGCTTTATGAGATTAGCGGCGAATTTGGCCGTGCTCTTGTCGCCGCTTACGCCCACCGAGCAGGGGAGGCCGCTGATCTCGCGTACCTTATCCATCGCCATGCGTGCCATGTGTTGCGGCGTGCCATGCAATGTCTGGCAGCGCGTCACGTCGAGAAAGGCCTCGTCCACCGAGTAAACCTCAATATCGGGGCTGATGTCGTAGAGCGCCTCCATGATGGCGGTGGAGATTGCCGCATAGATTTTAGGCCGGGCAGGGCGCTGGATAAGCGGCGGGCAAAGCCGGCGCGCCTCTTTGAGCCGCATGCCCGTATGCACGCCATAGCCACGCGCCTCGTAGGAACAGGTGATGATCGTGGTGCCGGCTTCGCCATTGGTCACCGCCACCGGCCTGCCGCGCAATTCGGCAAAGTCGCGCTGCTCCACCGACGCGAAGAAGGCGTTCATGTCGAGATGAATGATGGCGCGCGGCCAAGAAGGGGCAGCGGACATAGGCTACATCGCTGATGTGTATGAGAGAAAGTGGCGGAGAGGGTGGGATTCGAACCCACGTGGCGGGATTAACCGCCCAACCGATTTCGAGTCGGTGCCGTTATGACCACTTCGAGTACCTCTCCGTATGGCATAGAATAGCGCCTCTTTATGGAGACAACAACACCATCAGGAAGGTTCCAAAGGACTATAATCCGGCGATGGATATCGTGCTACTGGACCGCCGGACGTTTGCTGAGACCAGCCGGTTCCCGGCGCCGGGGATAGCGCACGGCCATTGGCGCGAGTATCCCACCACGACTCCCCAGCAGCTCGTCGAGCGCGCGGCGGATGCCGAGGTGGTTATCACCAACAAGGTCCCTATACGGGCGCAGGCGCTTGAGCAATTACCGCGCCTGCGGCTGATTGCGGTGGCGGCTACCGGGGTGGATCATATTGATTTGGAGGCGGCGCGGGCACGCGGCGTTGCCGTGTGTAATGTCAGCGATTACGCTACCGGCAGCGTCGCTGAGCATGTCTTTGCCATGCTGCTCGCGCTGCGCCGGCAGATTGTGCACTATCACCGGTTGGTGCTTAATGGTAACTGGTCGCGTTCGTCTATCTTCACCCTGAACGATAGGGAGATAAGCGATCTCGCCGGTTTTACCCTGGGTATTATCGGGTCCGGCACGCTCGGTCAGGCGGTCACGCGGCTGGGTGTAGCCTTCGGCATGCGGGTATGGCTGGCGGAACGCCGCGACGTAGAGGTTATTCGCGCTGGATACACACCCTTTGCTGAGGTGTTGCGCCACAGCGATGTCATCAGCCTGCATGTGCCGCTCAATGCCGGTACTCGTCATCTCATCGGTCACGCTGAATTGGCGCTCATGAAACCCGGCGCCGTCCTCATCAACACGGCGCGCGGCGGAGTGGTGGACGAGGCGGCGTTGGCCGACGCCTTGCGAGCGGGCCGGATCGGCGGCGCCTGCATAGATGTCTTGAGTCAGGAACCGCCGGCGCCGGATCAACCCTTGTTGTCGGCGGATCTTCCCAATCTCCTCATCACTCCACACATTGCCTGGGCAAGCAGGCAGGCGCAACAAAGATTGGCGCGGGAGGTGGTGATGAATATCGAAGCCTATTTCCGGGGCGAACAGCGTAATCGTATTATTTGATATGTTTGATTCAACAGCTTACATACCTTATGTCCAGCAAGTATCGAAAAATGACTGATTATTGATCTAAATCAAAGCCTAAAGCATTAAGCTATTTTTACAATAATCAAAAGCTGGAAAAACCATCTTTCCAGACTTGTAAGGCACTCAATAGGTGGCAATCAATCAGGAGAAACTACCATGGCAAACGAAACCAAACAGCAGACAACGGTCCCGACAAAGGCGCAGGAGATACAAAAGGCGACCCCCGCCAAACTGTTGGGCCCATTTGAAGAGATGGAGCGTATGTTTGAAAACTTTTTCTCGCCGGGGTGGATGCGGCCGCTGCACTGGCCACGCTCTTTGTTGGGAGAAATGGCGGCCCCATTTAGTGGGGCGATGCCGCGAGTGGATGTCCTGGACCGCGACGACGAGGTACTTATCCGGGCCGAAGTCCCCGGCGTGGAAAAGAAAGATCTCGATATCTCCATGACCGACAACACCATCACCATTAAAGGCAGCACCCGACGCGAAGAAAAAGAGGAGAAGGGCGACTACTGTCGCTGTGAAATTTCCCGTGGCGCCTTTTCCCGCACCATAGCGTTACCCGCCGAGGTAGACGAGGCCAAGGCCAAGGCGTCGTTTAAGGATGGATTACTGGAACTGACTGTCCCCAAAAAGGAAAAGGCCAAGCGGCATAGTATTTCGATACAGTAAATCCGGAAAGCCGTGCAGAGTTGTGGGGATTGGAAACGGTAAAGGATGACCGCGAAGCCTGCGTTGGGGAGTCGTGCAAACGGCAATTACTCAGGAGTCACAAAGTAGGACTGCAATGGTTATGATGTGACTCCTGAGTAAATATCCTGTTCTACCTACCCCCACCCTGTCTCCTTTTGCGCTGTGCTATCCCCGCGCTCCCCACGTCACAACGAGGTCGCTGTTGCCGCTATGCGATTATGATGAGCGAGGGTCTGCTTCCTGTATACAATAATCGTTTTCTGATGTCGCCGGATAAATATTATGAATAAAAATCAATCGAGTGTGCTGGATAACATGGATACTGAGCTTATGGCATTGGCCCATGCTTTAGAGTTTCAGAGGCGGGTGGCCGAAGTCGGTTTTGATTGGCCGCGGATAATCCAGGTGCTGGACAAGATTGATGAAGAATTACATGAAATTCGTCACGAAATCACAGTGGGCGCCGGGCATGACCGATTGGAAGATGAGATCGGGGATTTGCTGTTTGTGTGCGTCAATCTGGCGCGCCACCTGCGCGTAGATCCCGAGCAGGCATTGTGCAGGGCCAACGCCAAATTCGAGCGGCGCTTCCGGCGCATAGAGACGCTGCTCGCGGCTCGCGGGCGTAGCCCGGAACATTCCACATTAGAGGAGATGGACGCATTGTGGGATCAGGCGAAGTCGGAGGAGAAGGAGTAACTATTCGGCTGCCTTAGCGGTTACCTGTATAGGCTTCGTGCAGTTCTTCCAGCAGGCGCGGTTCTTGGCCTGCCTATTTTGGCGAAAAATGTAAGGGGATTAATTTTTTCGCGCGGACGGCTCACGCCAGCATTCCGGCCTGACGCGCGGTCAAGTAATACTTTTCCATCGCCCGTTCGACATCCTCTTCTTTCAAATAGGAACTCTACGTAGAGCCCGGGATCGCCGAAGCGGTCGTTGATCAGTTGTGGATGGAAGATAGCTCGCCTAGTTGTGGGTGCATCGGCCGATAATGCCTGCTACTATCAAAAAAACAGGAGCAGCCATGCAGCGTAGTTTAGCGGAAGGGGTGAGGCCACGGGAACTATGGGCCTGGGCGATGTACGACTTCGCCAACTCGGGTTATACCACAGTGGTGATTACCGCGATCTTCAATGCCTATTTCGTGGCGGAGGTGGCGGGCAATGCGCAGTGGGCCACCCTGGCATGGACCGTGGCTTTGGCGATTTCCTACGCCCTCATTATGCTGAGTGCGCCCGTGCTCGGGGCCTACGCCGACGTCTATGCCGCCAAGAAGCGTCTGCTGGGCGTGACCACCGTAGGCTGTGTTCTGACTACCGCGGCCTTGAGTTGGGTGGGCCCGGGCGATCTTGGGCTCGGTATCGTACTCATTGTGTTTTCCAACTTTTTTTTCGGCAGTGGTGAAAATATTATTGCCGCCTTTCTCCCCGAATTGGCGCGCGGCCGTGGGTTGGGCAGAGTATCCGGCTGGGGCTGGGGGCTCGGCTATGCGGGTGGCTTGGTGAGCCTCGGCCTTTCCCTCGCTTATGTGACGTGGGCACAAGGGCAGGGACACCCAGCTTCTCGGTTTGTGCCAGTGACCATGCTCATCACTGCGGGCCTGTTTGCTCTGGCGAGCCTGCCTACCTTTATGTTTCTGCGTGAACGCGCAACACCTGACTTCTCCCTGCAAGCCCATAACGTGGCGGCCGGCGCTTTCGCGCGCGTTGCGCAAACTCTCAAACGGATCCACCACTACCGCGATCTACGTTTGTTCCTGATCTGCACGGTGTTTTATCAGGCGGGCATCATGGCGGTCGTAAGCCTCGCCGCGATCTATGCCACGCAGGTGATGGGCTTCTCCACCCAAGACACCTTGCAGTTGATTCTGGTGGTCAACATTACCGCCGCCATCGGAGCCTTTTTCTTTGGGCATCTCCAGGACCGCATCGGTCACATCCCCTCGATCGCTCTGGTGTTATTGGCCTGGCTGCTGATGATTCTGTTGGTGTGGCTTGCACGCGGGCCGGGCCTGTTTTGGCTGGCGGCTAATCTAGCCGGTTTATGTCTAGGCGGCAGTCAATCCGCTGGGCGCGCCCTGGTAGGTCTGCTGAGTCCCGCAACACGCCGCGCCGAATTTTTCGGCCTGTGGGGGCTTGCCGTTAAACTCTCCGCCATCCTCGGCCCGGTGACCTATGGCCTGGTGAACTGGCTGTCGCAGGGCGATCACCGCCTGGCCATGCTGATGACCGGCGGTTATTTCATAGTAGGACTCGCGTTATTGAGCCGTGTTGATGTGAAGCGGGGACGACGTGCCGCGTTGAGAAGAGACAATCGGGTACAATAAGCGGAGCGCATTGCACCGGATGGTTGCCCAAGACACATGCGGGACAATGCCATATGGGCGCGTCCTACATGCCCTAAAACGCAATAGTAGGCGCGAGGTTAGAATCAGTGGGAACCATTTCGGCAACCAAAGTCTCCGGCGCAATATCCTGCTCGTGAGGCCAAGTGACTGCGCCAAAGAGTATGCCTACCTGATTGAAGTAATGGATATCCCACAGCTCACGAAATACGCCATGATCAAGATAGGGTTTTAGGTCAAAAATTCCCTTTCGTCCATCTTCGGTCTCGGCATAGATCCGATAGTCCGGTAACGGCTTAACGGTTTTGACATCCCAGTACATGGTATCACCTCACAGGGGATCAATTTTGTAGGGGCTCTCGCCATAAACTCGGCGTACTTTGCGTGGATGTGCGGCAGGTGGTGATGTTTGTCGTCGAGAAGATACAGGCGAATAATGATCCCGTAAAACATGGAAATTATTGGCATGGATAAATCCCTTATGATCGCGTAGTTTGTTGTCTCTTATCAGCAATCAGACATCATCTACACTACTCTTTCCCGTGGGCGCAGTCATCATGCGCGGCTGTTTTTCAAGTGGCTCCGGGGCTTCAATCAGCTTGCCGGTTTCCACGCCCATTTCCGCGAATTTGCGGGCGCCGGGGATGAGTTGGCGTTCGAAGGAGCCGACGGCGGCGTTGTAACTGTCGATGCTGCTGTTGAGGCTTTTGCCGACCTTCGTTAAATGTTCGGCGAACACGCCGAGGCGTTTGTACAATTCCTCACCCACATCGCGGATGCGTTCGGCGTTGAGCGCCAGCGTCTGCTGGCGCCAGCCGTAGGCGACGGCGCGCAGCAAGGCGAC
>JACXTT010012198.1_pt1 | contig 11414 bp, 11 predicted proteins | sample 9270951 | NCBI WGS metagenome assembly JACXTT01 (sample SAMN15532306, study PRJNA645909) | rock metagenome | isolation source: weathered quartz diorite | place: Puerto Rico | collected 2017-06-21 | reverse complement strand
CCGTGAGCGCACTAATTCTGCTCCTCTATCTCGCAGGTAGAAGCAGTAGATCCGCGGTCGGCGGATGAATCAATCGAAAGGAGGAAACATGAAACTCAAGACGAAAGTCAGGGCCGGCAGGCTGGCAGCCAACCACAACACGCCAGTCTCTTAGCACAAAGAGGGTTCGCGGGTGGCGGGGGCAGCCGCACCGCGGACTCCTCCTTGCTGACTGACCGCCGGGCGATGCGGGCGGCAATCAGACGAAAAAGATCCGTGAGCGCACTAATTTTGCCCTCCTATCTCGCAGGTAGATAGCAGTAGATCTGCGTTTGCGTATGAATCAATCGAAAGGAGGAAGAATGAAACTCAAGACGAAGGTCAGGGCTGGGAGACTGGCAGGGAACCACAATACACCCGTGCGCTAGCCCTAAGGGTCCGCGGGGTGGCCGGTTTAGCCGGTCCCGCGGGCTCCTCCTCGAATCCTATGCCGGCAACCGCCTTCTCCCGGACCTACACCCGCCTGCTGGCGGATCGCGGCCGCTCCACGGCCTGGACCGTCCTCGTTGCACTGGCTGTCCTCGGAGCGTGGTGCTGGTGGGCTGCCCGGGCACAGGTCACGCTGTACGAGGTGTCGTCCGCGGCCCGCGTGGAGCTGGACGCGGCGACTTACCCGGTACAGTCGCCGCTGCTCGGCCGCGTGGTTCAAACAGGGCTGCGCGTCGGCCAGATCGTGCGCCAGGGCGACGTGCTTCTGGAGATCGACGCCATGCCGGACCGCCTTCAGCTCCGTCAGGAACAGGTCCGCGCCGATGGCCTGGCGCCGGAGCAAGCCCGCTTGCGCGCCGAGATGGCCGCCGAGGAGCGCGCCCGCGCGGAAGAACATCGCTCCGCGCAGCTCACCGCCGAAGAAGCGTCCAACCGCGTCGGCGAGGCCGAGACCATGGCCAAATCGGCCGAAATCGAGCTCGCCCGCATGCAGGCGCTCGCCCAGGAGCGGTTGATGCCCGCGCGCGACCTGGAGAAAGCCGAGGCCGACGTGCGCCGCCTGCGCGCCGCCGTCGCGACCGTGGAAAGCTCAGCGCGCCGCGTCCCGCAGGAGCAGGCCACGCGCGACCGTGAGCGCGACGTCCGCCTGGAGCGCCTGCGAAAGGAAATCTCCACTCTCGATGCGCAGCAGGGCACGCTCCGCGCGGGCATCGAGCGGCTGGGCTACGAAATCGAGCGCCGCAAGGTCCGCGCCCCCATCGACGGGCGCGTCGGCGAATCGATGATTCTGCGCACCGGCGCGGTGGTGGAGGAAGGCGAGAAGCTCGCCTCCATCGTGCCCGACGGCCGCCTGCTGGTGGTCGCCCAGTTTCCCGCCAATGCCGCTTTCGGACGCATCCGCACCGGCCAGGAGGCGACCTTGCGTCTGGACGGCTTTCCGTGGGCCGAGTTCGGCTCGGTCGCGGCCACCGTCTCCCGCGTCGCGCAGGAGGTCCGCGACGGCAATGTCCGAGTGGAACTGGCCATCGCGGACAAATCGACTTTCCGGGGCAAGCTGGAGCACGGCATGCCCGGCACGGTGGAGGTCGCGGCGGAGCGCCTGGCGCCGCTCGCCCTGATCCTGCGGACAGCCGGCCAGTGGCTGACGGCTCCGCGATGACGCGCCGCTACTTCGCGCCAGAGGTGATTCAGACCTCGGCCATGGATTGCGGACCGGCCGCCCTCAAAGCGCTGTTCGGCGGCTTCGGCATTCATCTCTCCTACGGCCGTCTGCGGGAAGCCTGCCAGACCGACGTGGACGGCACTTCCATCGACACGCTGGAAGAGATCGCGCAGGCCTTGGGTCTGGAGGCCGCGCAGATGATGATGCCCGCGGACCTGCTGCTGCTGCCTCAGTCGGCCTGCCTGCCCGCCATTGTGGTGACGCGCCTGCCCGGCGGCGCGCCGCACTTCGTCGTTCTGTGGAGCGTCCTCGGCCCGCTGGTGCAGCTGATGGATCCCGCGGCCGGCCGGATCTGGATGGATCGCCGGCGGTTTCTGGCGTCGCTCTACGTTCATGAGCAGCCCGTGCCACGCGCGGCCTGGGAAGAATGGTCGCGCAGCGCCGCGTTCACCGCGGGGCTGCAGGCCCGGATGCGAGCGCTGGGGGTGGCGCCGGTGATCTGGCCGGATCGGGCGCATCTGGACGCTTCACTGCGAGTGGCGCAGGAACTGGTGCAGGCCGGCAGCCTCAGGCGCGGCGCGCCGGCGCGGGAATTTCTCGATCTGTGCGCCCGCAACCCAGATCAGATCCCGCCTGATTTTTGGACCTTTCGCGAAACCGGGCCCGGCCAGACGCGGATGCGAGGCGCGGTGCTGGTGGCGGCCGCGGGCCGGCGCAGGGAGCCGGATGCCGACACGCTGCCCGAATCTTTGGCCGCCGTGCGCAGCGAACCGACTCCGCGCGTCTGGGCCCCGGTGTGGGAAGCGATCCGCGCCGGCGGATGGCTGCTGCCCGGCATCCTCGCGCTGGCGTTGATCGCCGCGGCGGCAGGCACGGTGTTCGAAGCCCTGCTGTTCCGCGGCTGGTTCGACCTGGCGCGGCACTTGAAGTGGAGCGGCCAACGGTTGGCCGCGCTGGCCGCTACGCTCGCTTTCCTGGCCGGCCTGCTGGCGCTTGAATGGCCGGCCACGCTCGGGCTGCTCCGGCTGGGACGTCACCTCGAGCTACGCCTCCGCGCGCGCTCCTGTTGAAAATCCCGCGCCTCAGCGACCGCTATTTTCAATCGCGCCTGATCTCCGATATGGCCTTCCGCGCGCATGCTCTCCAGATGCTGCGCCAGTTGCCGGAGCTGGCCGGACAGTTCGTGCGCCTGGGCGCGAGCCTGGTCTTCACCGCCGCCGCCATTGCCTGGCTCTACCCCGGCGCGGCACTGCCCGCGGCGGCGGCGGTGCTCGCCGCGGTGTGCCTGCCGCTGCTGTTTCAGCCCGCGCTGGTGGAGCGGGACCTGCGCTTCCGCGAAATCGGCGGGTCGCTGAGCCGTTTCTTTCTCGACGCGCTGCTGGGCGTCCGGCCGATCCGGGCGCACGGCGCTCAGCGGGCGCTGCGAGCCGCGCAGGCGGACCAACTGGGACAATGGGCGGAGGCGGGTCTGCGGCAGCAGGCGCTCCTGGTCCGCACCGAAACCGTGCAGATGGCGCTGACGCTCGGGCTGGTTGCCTGGATCGTCCTCAAACACGCAGCGCGGGCGCAGGATCCCGCCGGGCTGCTGCTGCTGATCTACTGGGCGCTTTCCATTCCCGCCCTCGGACGTCAGGCCGCCTCCGTGGCCTGGAGCCTGCCCGCGCTGCGCAACACGCTGTTGCGCTTTCTGGAGCCGCTCGGTTCGCCGGAAGAAGAAATCGCCGACACTGCGCCGCCGGTGACATCGAGCGGCGTGAGTATCGAGATCGACGGCGTTACTGTGATCGCCGGCGGCCACCCGATCCTTGAAGACGTCACCCTCCGCGTTGCGCCAGGCGAGCATGTCGGAATCGTCGGCGTGTCCGGCGCGGGGAAATCTTCGCTGGTCGGCCTGCTGCTCGGCTGGCACAAACCGGTGCAAGGCTCGATCCGCGTGGACAACGCGCCCCTGGATTCCGAGCGCCTCGCCCAGCTCCGCCGCGAAACCGCGTGGATCGACCCGCAAGTTCACCTGTTCCACGCCACCCTCCTCGATAATTTGCATTACGGAAATGCCGCCCAGACTTCGCCTGCGGCTCCCGCCGGTCTCCTCGACCTCCTCGACCGGCTCCCCGACGGCCTTCAAACCAAACTCGGCGAAGGCGGAGCGCTCCTCTCGGGCGGCGAAGGCCAGCTTGTCCGCATGGCCCGGGCGCTCGGACGGCCCGCCGTCCGCCTGGCGATCCTCGACGAGCCCGCTCGCGGCCTGGACCGCGACCGCCGCCTCAGCTTTCTCGCCGACGCGCGTGGGCATTTCTCCGGCGTCACGCTGCTCTGCGTTACTCACGACGTCACCGCCACGCTCGACTTCGACCGTGTCCTGGTGATCGAGAACGGCCGCATCCTGGAGCAGGGGACGCCGCGCGAACTTTACGAAGATGCGAGTTCGCGCTACCGGGCTCTCTTCGACCGCGAAAAATCGGTCGGGCGGCGTTTGTGGTCCCACCCAATCTGGCGCCGTTTGCGGATGACTCGCGGCGTGCTCGGGGAAAGAACGGAGGCTCGTGAATGGACGCGCGCCTAGCCTCCTACATCGCCGCACTTCCAGCCGCGCGTGGGACTGACCTCGCCGATCCGCTGGCCGGCACTGCGTCGCCGGCGACGTCCTTCCTCCGCCAGCTTCGGGAAACCGGCTTGATCTGGCGCTTCGCCGCCTTGCTCGGAACGCACGCCGTGGAGCGGGCGCTGCTGCTGGCAAGCTGGGCTTGCATCGGATCCGGCGCTCTCAGCGGCCGCCTGGATTCGGGCTGGATCGCCGCCTGGACCCTGTGCCTGGCCAGTACGCTGCCGCTGCGCGCAGCCGCCCGCTGGCTCGAAGGCGTCGTCGCCGTCGGCTTCGGCGGCCTGCTGAAGCAGCGCCTGCTCGCCGGCGCGATGACCATCGACGCCGATCTCATGCGGCGCAAAGGCGCGGGCGAACTGCTCGGCGAGATTCTGGAAACCGAAGCGATTGAGAACCTGGGCTCGAGCGGCGGCCTGGAAATGGCGCTAGCCGCGCTGGAGCTGCTGATTGTTCCGTTCGTCCTCGCCTTGGGGGCGGCGGCCGGAGTGCAAATCGTTTTGCTCGCTGCCTGCATCGCGCTCAGCCTGATCCTGATGGTGCGCAACCTGCGTCGGCGCTCTGCCTGGACGAGGCTGCGGCTCGACCTGACGCACGGGCTGGTCGAAAAGATGACGGCCCACCGCACGCGCCTCGCCCAGCAGCCGCCGGCGGAGTGGCACGTCGACGAGGACCGCGAGATCGGGCAATACGCCGGAGTCTCGGAAACGCTCGATCGCTCGACCGCGGCCATCGAAGCGGCCCCGCCCCGAGGTTACGTGATCGCCGCGCTGGCCGCCCTCGGGCCGTCGTTCATTTCGGGCGGCGCGACCCTAGCCCAACTCGCCATCACATTTGGCGCGATCCTGTTCGCCGCGGCCGCGCTGGAACGGCTCACTTTCGGATTCTCGCGTGGCGCCGCCGCGTTCGTCGCCTGGCGTATCCTGAAACCCATCTTCGACCAGGCCGCCCAGGAAGAACCTGGCGCGGATGTCCCCGCTTCCGCTTCCAACACCTCGCCGGCGCTGCAAGTCCGCGAAGTTTTCTTCACGCACCAGGGCCGCGCCGAGCCAGTGGTCAAAGGATGCTCGCTGGACGTCGAACGCGGCGACCGGCTGCTTCTCGAGGGCAGCTCCGGCAGCGGAAAGTCAACGCTTGCCGCTCTGCTGGCGGGGCTGCGCCGGCCCTCGTCGGGCGTTATCCTCGCAGGAGGGCTGGACCGCCAGACGCTCGGCGAGTCCGGATTGCGCCGCCGCGTCGCCGCCGCCCCGCAGTATCACGAGAACCATATCCTGTCCGCCTCGCTGGCTTTCAATCTGCTGCTTGGCCGGCCCTACCCGCATTTACCTAGCGACGTGCAGGAAGCCGGAGAATTGTGCCGCGAGCTGGGCCTCGGTCCGCTGCTGGAACGAATGCCGGCCGGGTTGGAACAGATCGTGGGCGAAACCGGCTGGCAACTGTCGCCCGGCGAACGCAGCCGCGTCTTCCTGGCTCGCGCGCTGCTGCAAGGCGCCGAAGTCGTCGTGCTCGACGAAACGTTGGCCGCGCTGGATCCGGAAAATCTGGAGCAGAGCCTGGAGTGCGCCATGCGGCGCGCAGGTACGCTGCTGGTCATTGCACACCCATGAATACGGATCGGGCAATCGCATTGCAGGAACAGGCCTGGGCGTTCCAGACCGAAGGCAAACTCGACGACGCGCTGGCCGCGTGCCGCGAGGCGCTGCGGCTGATGGAACAGTCGGAAGGCCCGGAGTCCCCCGATGTGGCGAATCTCCTCAACGACCTCGCCGAGATCCAGTGCGAGCGGCAAAATTTCACTGCCGCTCTGGAGTTGGGGGCGCGCTCCCGCGCAATCGCCGGCGCGCTTGGCGATCGCTTCACCGGCGAAGACGCCGCGCGTATCCGCATCCGGACGCTCGGGCTGCTCGGAACGATTCACCGCACCCTGGGCAATTACTCGCGCGCGGAAGTTGACCTGCAAGACGCCGCCGCGCTCGCCCGCGCAGAATTCGGCGACGGTTCCCCGGAGGCGGCCGATACGCTCAACAACCTCGGCGTCCTGTTTAAGCAACTGGGACGTTACGACGAGGCTCTCTCGCTCTACCGGCAGGTGCTGGGCTCCACTCCGGCGGATTCACTTGAGAGCGCAACCCTCCACCACAACATCGGCGGAATCTTGCATGCCCAAGGCGATTACACCGCCGCCGAGGTGCCGGCGCGCAGAGCCTGGGAAATCTCCCGCGCCCTGCTGGGAGAAGACGACCCGCGAACCATGCTGGACGCAGCCGCCTACGCAGCCGTCCTGGATGGTCTGGAAAGATACGGCGAGAGCGAGGCGATTTACCGCCGCGCGCTGGCGATCTTCGAGGCGGCCTACGGGCCGGAGCACTACGAAGTCGCCGCGACCTTGCATAACCTGGGGGCGTTGCTGGCTGTCCGAGGCGATTACCCGGAGGCGGAGGAGCATTACCGCCGCGCGCTGGCGCTCAAGGAAACGCTGCTCGGCGCAGGTTCTCCCGATGCGGCTCTGACGCGCCACAACCTCGGCAATATGCTGAGCCGCGCCGGGAGGTCCGCCGAGGCGATCGCAATGTTGCAGGAGGCCGTCGCGGTCCTGGAGAAACGGCTGCCGCCCGGGCATCCACATCTGGTTCTGGCCCGCAAGAATTTGCAGGACGCGATTGGCGCTGTGGCGGCAAGTTAGCGCCCGTGGATGGGCATGCCACAATGGAAGCTTCCACTTCCGAATGGCGACGCCGGGATTTTTTCTTACTTTTGAAGGCATGGACGGCTCGGGCAAGAGCACGCAGATGCGGCTGCTGGCCCAGCGGCTGCGTGCGGCGGGACGCGCGGTTTGGGAAACGGCGGAGCCGGGCGGGACGGCGATCGGGCAGCAGATCCGGGCGGTGCTTCTGGACGCGAAGAACCACGAGTTGGCGCCGGTGGCGGAGCTGCTGCTGTACTTCGCGTCGCGAGCGCAGGCAGTGGAGCAATGGATCCGGCCCGCGCTAGAGCGCGGGGAGATCGTCCTCTCCGACCGCTACACGGACTCGACGGTGGCGTACCAGGGATACGGGCGCGGGCTGGGCGTGGACACGGTGAAGACGCTGCACCGCATCGCCTGCGCGGGAATCGATCCGGACCTGACGATCCTCATCGACATCGACCTGGAGACGAGCCTGGAGCGGGCGCGGACGCACAAGGAAGCCGACCGCATGGAGCGGCAGAAGGCGGAATTCTACGGCCGCGTGCGGGAAGCATATCTGACCCTGGCGAAGGAGGAATCCGGACGGGTGGTGGTGATCGACGGGCGCGATACGATCGAGAATGTGGCGGCGAAAGTGTGGGACGTGGTGGCGGCGCATGTTTGAAAATTTCTGGGGGCAGACGCACGTCACCTCCGCGCTGGAGCACATGATCGAGACGGAGCGCATCCCGCAAACGATGCTGTTCGCCGGTCCCGAGGGAGTGGGGAAAGCAACACTGGCGCGGCGGTTCGGCGGGCGCCTGCTGGGGGACGGTGCGAAGATCGAGCGGGACGATCTGAGCCTGGAAGAGAACCGGGCGACGCTGGTGGCGCGGGAAAAGATGCCCCCCGACAAACGCAACGCGGATCCGATGCTGCTGTCGACGCATCCGGATTTCGTGACTTTTCCGCCGGACGGACCCCTGCGCCAGCTCTCGATCGAACAGATGCGGCTGCTCAAGGAGCGGGCGCAATTCATGCCGACGCGGGGCAAGCGGCGGGTCTTTCTGATCGACCAGGTGGACCGGGCCAACGACCAGGCGGCCAATTCGCTGCTGAAGACGCTGGAAGAGCCGCCGGACCACATGGTCCTGATCATGACGGCGGAAAACGCCTACGATCTGCTGCCCACCATCCGGTCGCGGGCGGTGGTCCTGTATCTCACTCCGCTGGGGGACGACCAACTGCGGGCCTTTGTCAAAGCGCGCGGGCTCGACGAGCCTGATCGGCGGGTGGCGCTGGCCGCCGGGTCGCCGGGAGTGGCCATGTCGCTGGACCTGGAGGTATACGACCGGCGGCGGGCGTCGATGCTGGCGCTGCTGGCCGTCGCGGCGGGAGTGCAGCCGTTCCAGGCCTGGATGCCGCATGCGGAGGCGATCGGACGGTCGAAGAGCGAGCGGCTGGATCTCCACCTGAAGGTGCTGTATAGTTTACTGCGGGACGTGCTGCTGCTGCGAGAGGGGGGCGGTCCAATCCGGAACCAGGACGTAAGGCGGCAACTGGAGGCAATAGCGGCAAAAGTCGAGTTCATGTGGCTGCGCCAGGCGGTAGCCAAAACGGACGAACTGTCGGAACTGGTGAGGAGGAACATCCAGAAATCGATCGCGCTGGACGCCCTGATTCTGGAGCTGAGGCCGGCTCGGTAGGGCGGTGGGTGCTGTACTCCTTGGCACACCGGGCCGCCGGCCGCTCGAAAAAGCTACGTGTCAGATTGTGAGTTAAGCGTGGTTTACCTCAAGAGCGTGCTGGCCGGAATTGCAGCCGTCGTTATCGCGATGGCTCTGTCGCCGTTTGTTGCGATGCTATACATCTACCTCGCCTATAAGCCCACGGGCGACGAACAGCTAGGATGGGATCCCGTCTCCTTCGCAAAAACGCCCGCGGTCTGGCTGATTATTGCCCTGATCTTTGCGGCTGGCTTCTTTTGGGAATTTCGACAGATGACAAAGTAGCCTACTACCCATCTGGTGGCCCGGAATGCCCCTTTCCTGTGCTACTTTGGGATTTGGCCGCTCCCACCGAAACTTTCGACGAAACCGCTCTAGTGGCGCTGGCGCGCCAGGGAGACATGGCCGCCTTCACCCAACTGGTGGAGCGCTACGAGCGGAAAATCTTCAGGCTGGCCCAGAACATCACGCAAAACCGCGAAGATGCGGAGGATGTGATGCAGGAGGCCTTTCTCAAAGCCTACGAGCACCTGGGCGAGTTCGAGGGCAATTCCAAGTTCTACACCTGGCTGGTCCGTATCGCGGTGAACGAATCCCTCATGAAGCTGCGGAAGCGGAAGTGGGATAAGACGGTTTGGCTGGACGAGCCGATGGAGACGGGCGACGACGTGGTGGCCCGGGAGATCGCGGTCTGGGAGGACAATCCGGAGGATCGTTACGGCAAGGACGAGCTCCAGGACATCCTCGACAAGGCCGTTCAAAGCCTACCCCCAATTTATCGAAGCGTTTTTGTTCTTCGAGACATCGAAGAACTGTCAATCGAGGAGACGGCAAAGGCTCTGGACCTGACGGTTCCGGCGGTCAAGAGCCGGCTGCTACGGGCCCGGTTGCAGCTTCGCGAGAAGCTGACCGGATTTTTCAAGAGGAAGGTGGAGGACCCGTTTGCTTACCTGTAAACAGTTTCTGCAGGAGCTGACCGATTTCCTCGACGAGACGGTAAGCGCGGAAGACCGGCAGAAGCTTCAGGACCATATCAGTTCCTGCCCGAATTGCTGGGTTATTGCCGATACGACGAAGAAGACGATTCAGGTGTACAAGTGCTCGGAGCCGGTGTCGCTGCCGGAAGGCGTGAAGCAGCGGCTGATGGCGGCTCTGGAGAAGAAGTGCGCCTCGAAGAAGAGCCCCCCGGAGATTGTTTAGGCCCGTTTCGGGCCGAATATCCGACACGGCGGGCGGCCGACAGGAGTCTCACCGATACAGACAGAAATGTCTGTGTTACGTCCCTCAATCGTGGGGTGGCTTGACGGGCCGCACCGTGATATAGTTCGCGGCATGCAGGTATCGGCTGAGTTCCCGCCTGTAAAAACGCCGGATTCTTTCACACTTCCCCGCCCCACGCAACAGAGGTACGTCGCGCTGGACGCCTTCCGCGGATTTGTGATGCTGGGCTTATGCTCGCGCGGATTTGGGTGGGGCGCGGTGGCCAAAAACGACCCGTCGTTCGCCTGGATCGCCTCCTGGTTCGATCACGTGCAGTGGGAAGGGATGGTGTTCTGGGACTTCATCCAGCCTGCCTTCCTGTTCATGGTGGGGCTGGCCATGCCCTTCGCGATGGCCAAGCGCGCCGAGACCGGCGCCACGCAGGCCGAACTTTTCCGCCACGCGCTGGCGCGTTCAGTTCGGCTGATCCTGCTGAGCCAGATCCTCATCTCCATCTCCGGGAATCAATTGCAGTTTCAGCTCATCAATGTACTCAGCCAGATGGGCTTCGCTTATTTTTTCTGCTACCTGATTTTGCAGATGAAGTTCCGCAACCAGGTGGTTGCGGCCGCGCTGATCCTGGCCTTTCACGCGTCGCTCTACGCGCTGTTTCCGGGTCCGGACGGGCCCTATTCGAAGGACGGAAATATCGGCGCGGTGATCGACCGCTGGTGGCTGGGGCGTAACTACTCCGGCTACTACGTGACCATCAACTTCATCAGCAGCATCGTCAGCACTCTGGCCGGCGCGTGGGTGGCGCTGCTGATCCGAAGCCAGCGCAGCGATTCGGAAAAACTCAAACTACTGGCCGCCGGAATGGTGGGCGCCTTCGTCTCCGGGCTGGCGCTGGCGACGTTCATCCCGAACGTGAAACGGCTGTGGACAGCTTCGTTCACGTTGTACAGCACGGGATGGGTTTTGCTGGCGTTGCTGGTGTTCTTCTGGCTCTTCGATTTGAAGGGCCACTCGAAGTGGGCGTTCCCGCTGGTGGTGGTGGGAATGAACTCGATCTTCGTATACAGCCTGAACCAGGTACTGCTGGGCGGGATCAACCGCGCGCTGGGGGTTTTTACGGGGAACTTCGAGTGGATCGGAAAATTTGCGCCGGTGGCCCAGGCGACGGCATTGCTGATGGTGTTGTGGTATCTGTGCTACTGGCTGTACCGCCGGAAGATCTTTTTCAAGCTGTGAGCGGCAGGCAGCCGGGGGTTGGGGTTGAAAGGGCTAACGTGGACCTGAAGCAGTTGGATGTGCTGAAACAGAAGCTGGCGACGTCCAGTGATTTCATGGAGCCGTGGCGTTACTTTCTGGACTACTTTGCCGAGGACGCTTCGTTCATGCGCCTGGGCGACAGGCATGAAGGGACCGACCTCGAGGGAGTGATCGCGGCGATCAGCCGGAAGCTGCTGAGCCAGGAGGTGTCGGTGGATCAGGCGCTGCTTACCGAAATCGAAGGCCACGAATTCGTCCATGGGGTTTGCGTGGTAGGAGGGAAGATGGCCGGGGTCATTTTCTTTAAGGATATCGACCTGG
>JACXTT010012197.1_pt1 | contig 11414 bp, 9 predicted proteins | sample 9270951 | NCBI WGS metagenome assembly JACXTT01 (sample SAMN15532306, study PRJNA645909) | rock metagenome | isolation source: weathered quartz diorite | place: Puerto Rico | collected 2017-06-21 | reverse complement strand
CCCGATTTCCCCCAGCTCGCGATGCCCGGCCGTGTGGGCCACACGGTGGTTGATCTCTCGCGGGTGATCGATTTCAATCAGCACGAGCGAAACGTGACGCGCGTGGCGGCGGGCGCGCTCGAACTCATCGGGCAGGCGGCGGTCGACCGCGTCGAGTGACGCGCAGCCCGTCGTCTCGTCGGTCGTGCCCGCGCTGATCTGGCGCCGATAGATCGCCGACCGCCGCTCTTCGTTTTCGAGCACGCGCGCGGCCGCCTGGGCGATCGTGTTGGCGAATGCGACGTCCGCTGCTCGCAGCTGCGGGTCGCCTCTTTCTGTGCGGAGGAAGAAGACGCCTGCGGCCCGCCCCTGCACGAACACCGGCAATGCCACCGCCGCCTGCACGTTCACTTCGATCTGGTGCTGATTCCAATGCTGGCGGATCGTCGCGAAGAGCGGATCCTCATGCACGTTGTGGATGACCACGGGGCGCTCGGTACGGATCGCCTCCTGGATCTCGGGATAGCGCCCCAGATCGACGCGGAGGTCCCGGATCGCCGGATTCTCGTAGACCGCGACCACGCGACCCTTGTCGTCTCCCGGCGCGGTGAGCACGAACGAGCAGTGCGACAGGCCGAACGCCTGGCCGACACGACGCACCAGCGTCTGGAAAATCTCATCCGCACGCACGGCTGCGGAGACTTCCTGGAAGATGTCGAACAGCAGGTCGCGCGAGCGCAGCGCTTCTTGCGCCTCGCGCGATTCGGTGCGGACCCGGATGTGGACGTCCAGGCGCGCGCGCAGCTCCGGGAGATGGATCGGGCCAACGAGCACGTCGCGCGCACCGGCGAGCAGCGCATCGGTGGCAGCCTCGGCCGGACCGCCCGTGAGCAGGACGAAAACCGGCGCGCCGCCGTACGTCGATTCGGTCGCCAGTTCGCGGACCTCATGCGCGAGATTCGCGGCGCCGGGATCGGAAGGGGGCGTATACAGAATGAAATCGGGCGGCGTGACGGACGGCGTTTCGGTTACCTGAAAGCCGCCGCGGACCAGCACGCGCTCCAGACCTTCGGGACGGCTGGCGGGATTTCCGAGCAGCAGAATGCGGTGACGAAACAGGTCCGGCAAAACGTCTGATTCCGCGCTAGGGGCGGGGGCAAGCTATAGTTCAGCGCATGCCCAGGCAAGCACGTCCCGCCCCCACCACCCGCGGAGCTCGCACCCGCATGGTCATGCGGCAGCTCGCGGGGCGTGGAATAGGGGAGCCGCGTGTGCTCGCCGCGATGCGCTGGGCGCCGCGCGACTGGTTTCTGCCTCCGCATTTAGCCACCGACGCGTACAACGACGCGCCCCTGCCCATCGGCAGCGGGCAGACGATTTCACAACCGTTCGTCGTCGCCCTGATGACCGAGCGCCTCGAGCCACAACGCAGGCACCGGATTCTCGAGATCGGGACCGGCTCCGGCTATCAGACCGCGATTCTCGCGTATCTCGCACGGAGCGGTACGGTCTTCACGGTCGAGCGCCTCCCCGATCTCCTCGTCGAAGCCGAAGAACGCTTCCGGCGCCTCGGGCTCGCGAACATCGAAACCCGCTTGGGAGACGGCGCGGCGGGTTGGGCCGAGGAAGCGCCCTTTGACCGGATCATCGTGGCCGCGGCGGCGCCGCGAATTCCGGAGCCGTTGACCGCCCAGCTCGCCCCCGGCGGCCGGCTGGTCATTCCCGTCGGTGACCTGGCATCGCAAGAGCTGGTCATTCTGGAACGACCGGTGAGCGGCGAGCGATTGGTGCAGCGCCAGGCCGGGGGGGTGCGCTTCGTACCGCTGATCTCGCGGTTCGCGTTTACCGAGGAACGGTGATGCTCGGCGCACACGTCTCGACTCAGGGCGGCGTGGCGACGGCGCCGGCACGTGGCGGCTCGCTCCGGGCCACGGCGATTCAGCTCTTTACGAAGACGCCGAACCAGTGGCGCGAGCGAGTTCTCCTCGCGGAACAGATCGAACAGTTCCGGCACGAGGTCGCCCGCCATCGGCTCGAGGCGGTGGTGTCACACGACAGCTACCTCATCAACCTCGCCTCGCCCGATCCGGTGCTGCGGGAACGCAGCATCGAGAGTTTTCGAAGAGAGCTGGAGCGCTCGCGCGCGCTGGGGGTGCGGGCCGTCGTCTCGCACCCGGGCAACTACATGGACGACCGCGACGCGGGCCTCGAGCGCAACGCGTCCGGCTACGCGGAATGTCTGCGGTCGGTTCCGGGCGACGTGGAGGTCTGGATCGAGGGCACGGCAGGATCGGGCACAGCGTTGGGCGCGAGGTTCGAAGAGCTGCGCGAGCTGCGCGACGCGCTGCCTGACGAGATCCGGACCCGGGTCGGGTTCTGCCTCGACACGGCGCATCTGCATGCGGTCGGGTACGATCTGGGGCGTGTCGAGTCGGTGTGGGAGGAGTTCGACCGCGTCGTGGGGTTCGCCCTGCTTAAGTGCTTACATCTCAACGACTCTCGCGCTGCGCGCGGATCGCGCGTCGACCGGCACGAGTGGATCGCCGAGGGGCAGATCGGGCCGGAGCCGTTCCGCCGCATCATGCGCGACCCGCGGTTAACGGGCGTCGTTAAGATTATCGAAACGCCAAAGCGGGATGATCCGCTGCGGCACGATCGCCGGATGCTGCGGCGGTTGCGCGCGTACGCGCGCGGCAACACGCGAGCCGCTGTCGGCGTATGAAGGAGACCATGCTGAGACGCATCCCGCTCATGCTTCTGCTCGCCATTCAGGCCCTTGGCGGTGGCGCGATCACGTTGGCGCACGCCCGCGATGCGGTCGTCGAGCGGCCGCATGTCGAGTCGAGCCACAGCGCGGGCTGCGCGATTCTGCACGACGAGCTGCGCTGCGCGCTCTGCCATTACGCGAGCGCGCGGGTTGTCGCCCCGCCGGTTTTCACCCTTGCGGAACCCGCGACTGCCGTGCGCTTCGCGCCCGTGCAGCCGTTCACCTTCGTCGGGACGGCCGTTCGTCTCGCCTCTCGCGCACGAGCCCCTCCGGTCCTCTCCTGAAGTAAGAGCGCTCCGATCCTCGGGGCGTCTGAGGCTTCCTCAGAACTCACAGGAGAGATTGTGACCATGACACGCGTACTCTGCGCGGTTGCGCTGGCGACCGCGTCCTACACCGCACAAGCGGCCGCGCAACAACCGACGCAGCGCCAGCTCGACTCGCTGGCTCGTGAAGTACGGGCGCTGCGGGTTCGGCTCGATTCCTTGCGTGCCGCGCTGGCTACCCGGGGGGCGGCGCCCGGCGCGCCGGCTGACACGGATCTCGCCTCGCTGCGCGCGGCGGCGGCCTCGATGGTCGGCCGCGACACGACGCAAACGGCGGATACGGTGTCGGCTCGCCGATTCAGCGGACGCGAGCGGAATCAGGCGCAGCTCAATCCCGAGATCGGCGCAACCGGGGACGTTCGCGCCTACGCGACAACTCGCGGTGTGCAACAAGAAAACTTCAACGCGCGAGAATTCGAGGTCGGCTTTCAGTCGGCGCTCGATCCCTATTCACACACCAAGATTTTCCTCTCGTTCGAAAGTGGCGGGATAAGCGTCGAGGAGGGATACGCCTACTGGATCGGACTCCCTGGTCACTTACGCCTGGATCTCGGTAAGTACCGGCAGCAGTTCGGCGAACTCAATCGTTGGCACCTCCACGCCGTGCCTGAGTTGGAGTACCCACTCGCGATTAAGACCTATCTCGGAGAGGACGGCCTCGCGGGGACCGGCCTATCCCTCTATCACGCATTCGGTGGCTTGGGCACGCACGAGGTCACGCTGCAAGTCACGCGGAGCTCGAGCGACCAATTGTTCGGCAACAGCGGCCGGCCGACGTACCTCGCCCACCTGCTCAACTTCTGGCAGCTGACCCGATCGACCTACATGCAGCTCGGCGGCAGCATCCTCTACGGCACGAGACCCGACTCCGCGCTGCGAACTCGCGTAGCAGGGCTCGATTTCCGCTTGACCTGGCGACCGCCGTCGGAAGCACTGTACCGCGAGTGGACGCTGCGGGGTGAGCTGCTGGCGTTCCGGAAGCAGATCGGCGGGATTGGACCAACGCGAATCGGTGGTTACGTCAGCAGCACATACAAGCTGGGTCAGCGTTGGATTGCCGGCCTCGCGTACAACTACGTCGAAGTACCGGAACTCGGTGGTGCTGTCACACGTCAGATCATTCCTTCGCTAACCCTGTGGGAAAGCGAATGGGTATTCCTCCGCGGTCAATATCGCTGGGAGAAGGCACCGGGTTTGACTGCCACCAACCAGTTGGCCTTCCAGGCTGTCTGGGCCATCGGACCCCATAAACACGAGACTTACTGACATGTCAACTATCATCGCTTTGCTCCTGGGGCTGCAGACTGGCGTGACGCCGCAACGGCCGCCGGCGCCGGTGAAAGTCGTCACGTCGCTGACGACCTACGCCGCCATTGCCCGTGAAATCGTGGGCGATCGGGGACAAGTCAATTCGATCGCCGTGGGCGACGAGAATCCCCACTACGTGCAGCCGAAGCCCAGCTTCGTCCCCTTGCTCGCCGAGGCCGATGTATTCGTCACCACAGGCCTCGATCTCGAGCTGTGGGTCCCTGCCCTGCTCGACAAAGCGGGAAACTCAAAGGTCACCGAGGGTGCACCTGGATACGTCGCCGCCTACAGCGGCATCCAGCTCCTCGACGTCCCGTCGAGCTACTCCCGCTCGCAGGGAGACATTCACGTCTTCGGCAACCCGCACATCTGGACGGAGCCGCTCAACGGCGTCCAGATCGCGCGAAATATTCTGACCGGACTGAAGCGGGTCTCTCCCGAGAACGCTGACTACTTCACCACCCGGGAGAGGGACTTCGAGGACCGGGTCTACCGCGCGCTCTACGGTGATTCCCTCGTGACGATCCTGGGCGGCCAGACGCTCTCCGATCTCGATCGGCAGGGCAAGCTGTTCGACTTTCTGAGCCAGCGCCGCTACAAGGGGGCGCCACTCTCCGAACGGCTGGGCGGATGGCTCAAGCAGGGTCTGGTGTTTCGCGGCAAAGGGATGGCGGGCTTTCACAAGGAGTGGGAATACTTCTCGAGAGAGTGCGGGATTCCGTGCGTCGATTACATCGAGCCGAAACCCGGAATTCCGCCTACGCCAAAGCACGTCCGCGAGCTGATCGACCTCATGCAGCAGCGGCACGTGCGTGTGCTGCTGTCCCCCGGGTACTTCGACCACAACCAGATTCGTCAGGTCGCCGAGCGGACGGGGGCGAAGGCCGTGATCGTGCCGTCCAACGACGGCGGCGCCCCCGGCGTCACCACGTTCACTGATTTGATCGGAACGATCGTCGCGTCGCTGGCGCAGGCTCTTTCTGACACCGCGACCACCGGCCGCTAACCGCATTCGTCCGAGGAGATCACGCTGTGCTGCAATTCATGCTTGCCCCGTTCGTGGCGTGCATGGTGCTGGTCGCCATCCACTCCTACCTCGGCCTGCACGTCATCGCCCGTGAGGTCATTTTCGTGGACCTGTCGCTGGCGCAGATGGCGGGACTCGGGAGCGTCGTCGCGCTCCTGTACGGCGTCGCCCCCGACTCGCGCACGGCGTTCATCTTCTCGCTCGTATTCACCTGCATCGGAGCCGCGCTCTTCGCGCTGACGCGCACCCGCGGCAAGGGTCGCGTCCCGCACGAAGCGATCATTGGCATCGTCTATGTCGCGGCCTCGGCCGCCGCCATTCTGGTGGCCGACAAGGCACCGCGCGGCGCCGAGGCGCTGCACGACGTCCTGGAAGGGTCGATCATCTGGATCACTTGGCCGACGATTCTGAAGAAGGGCGCTGCCTACGTGGGCCTCGGTGTGCTCCATTTCGCGTTGCGGAAACAGTTCCTGAAGATTTCGTTCCACCCCGACGCAGCCGAGGGCGAGGGGTGGCACATTCGCGCGTGGGACTTCCTGTTTTACGTCTCGTTCGGTGTAGCCGTCACGATGTCCGTACCGGTGGCCGGTGTGCTCCTGGTGTTCACCATGCTGGTCGTGCCGGCGGTGGTCGCATTTCTCTTCAGTCGCGACATCCGCAAGATGGTCCTCATCTCGTGGGGTACGGGCGCGCTGGCATCCCTGCTCGGCCTGTACATCTCCTATGTCGGCAACTTTCCGACGGGACCGCTGATCGTCTGCATGTACGCCCTGGTCCTCCTCGGGGCCGGGGTGCTCCGGAAATTGGGCTTCGGCGATAACGGAGCGACCCCGAGCGCGTAGGTACCTAACGAACACGCAGAACAACCAGGCGAGGAATGACCGCCGCTGAGACGGCGTTCGTGCCGTCGGCGCTGAAGTGCAGCGTAAACGCCGCTCCCCCCGCCGGCTGCACCGCCCGCACGTAGAAGCCGGAGCCTGAGTTGAGCGTGCCGCTAACGTTGACGGCATTCCCTGCAGAGAATGCCGGGACCAGGGGATAGGCCAAGGGCCACAGGGTGGCATTCTGGCTGTGCAGCGAGCTGAACGTCGTACGGAAGTGCCACGAGGTGTACTTCAGCTCGCTCGGCGCGGTGAATCCTGGCAAGTCGGAGACCCAGTTCGCGAGCGCCCAGCGACTCACCGTCTGCCCGAAGGGCTGGCCGGTCTGCGCCGCCACGTTGGCGGCTCCGGTCAATGACGTTTGGACGAGCTTGCCCGGCAACGCAGCTCCGAACTGGTCAACGATATAGCGGGTGAAGAGCCAGCTGGCGCCGACTTCCGGCAACGTTCCCTGGTCGAGGGGAATCAACAACGGGTTATTCCCTGGTGCGAGCATGTAGTGATAGCCGTCATCCACAGCGCCGATTGCGTACTGACTGAAATGCGCGTTGTCGCCGAAACTGCGTCCGGCAATTTCCTCGGCGTACTTTGAAAGCCCTTCGTCCAGCCAACCTTCCTCCGTACTGCTTGCACCCCGCACCAATACGTGCTCGACAAAGTTGATCATGTGCTGGAATTCATGGGTGAACGTGACGGGCGTGTAGAACGCGACATCCGAGGCCTTGTGGGGGCAGCTCAACGTACCCGTCGAGTCCGCCACGATCGAGTAGAAGATCTCTCCGTGGTTGTACGTCGTGGAGAATTGGGGATCGAGATCCCCCGGGAAGAAAAACCCCGCGATGTAGCCGGTAGCGTTGCAATCCGCCGCGGTCACCAGCTTGTTCACCTGGTTCGTCATCAGGACGATGACAACGGTATTCGAATCGATATCCGACACGTGACCGAAGGTTGTGGTGTCGAGCGGATAGAGCCGAGTATCGAACACCGTCTTGAGAGAATCAAGGTCGGCGGCGCTAAGGCCGGGAGAAGGCGCCAGCGTATCGATGTAGATGGCGATGTGCGCCCCCACAGCCCGCGCAACGGCACCAACGTTGTTCAGCGTCGAGCAGCTCGTGTTCGCGCAGACCCCGAATGTTCGGGCGGTGCCGACCGTCGGTGGACCGGCGGCGGGTGACGGCTGCGGCACGGCGGCGGTGATTGGCGCCGATCGATTCGCCAGCGGATACCGACGATTGCTCCCGAGCTCCCGCAGGAAATGATCGAACGCGATCGCCGTCGCGCCCCGGTTACTCGCCGCTGGCGGCGTGAACGCCCGGGACATCGCGATCGACGCCAGGGGGGTCGAGGACTGCAGCATGAAAGGCGCCGACGACCGCGGCGTCCCGCCGGTTGACCACGGCAGCACGAGATACTCGGCCGTGTCGGGTGCGGTATTCGCGGCAAACGTCACGCAACCGGAGTCGCTCGCGGGGTCGATGGAGCTGTATGCGCCGACGGCCAGTGCAAGCTGCGACCCGTGCGCCCCGCAGGACGGCAGGGTGGGTCCGGCCGCGTCGCTGCTGCTGCAGGCGCTCGTCAGGATTCCCCCGATGAATGCCAAAACTGAAATCCGCGTGTTCCAGGTCACGTGTAGTCTCCGTCGTCGTCCGCGCGCTGAGTGAACGGCACAATCTAACGATCCGCCCCGCTGCTCTTCGTAACGCGACATTGATACACCACCCCCGGCAGCGGGGGGCTCACGTTTCCCTGTGTAACAGGGCGGTGCGCCGCTCCCGCCTACGTACCGACGCTGACCCGGAGCTGCAGGCTGCGAGGCCGGCCGACCGATGCTCCGCTGAAGAACGCGCCTTTCAGCAAGTATTTACGGTCAAAGACATTGTCGACGTAGAGCTGCGGACGAACGATCGCACTGCCGACGGCGAACGAATACCCGACGCTCGCGTTGACGATGAAGTTGGGATCGACGTGGGTGGACTTGTTGAAGTCGAACAGCCCCGTCCCATACGGCCCCGGCGTCTCGGGCTTGATCAGCCCCGATCCGTAAATTCCGGTTGCCGACAAGTAGAGTCCACGACTCGAGTAGACGACGCTCGCTACACCGGACAGCCGCTGATCGTGATCGAGATCGAAAAACCCAGGTGTCGAGTCAGGCGGGAAAAAACCTCCGGAAATCGGACGCTTCCCGTAGGCGTGGTTCAAGGCGAGGTTCACGTACCCAGATATCGGACCCGGTGGACGGATCTCGATAACGCCCTCGATTCCCGTGACACGGATCTGCGCGATATTGACCGATGTCACGATGGCCGTGCCTGGCACCGTGGCATCGTCGATGCCCGGAGTACTCTTTTTCTGATACGCCGCAAGCTTGGTAACAACACCACATGGAAAGCGATGCACGTAACCGAGCTCGAAGAAGTTGTCCCGCTCGGGCAGTGTGGGCGCGGCGACAACCCCCCCCTGAGCCGAGCTGGTGATCGCGCGGAGATCTTCGACGTTCGTGGGCATGAATAGTCGCGCGTAGTACACCCAGAAGGTGTTCGCCGGGTCGGGGAAGAAGCTCAGCTTGACGCGGGGGCTGATCTGGTGCCGGTTCCCCGCGAAAGGAGCCTTGTGGTTATCGAAGCGCAGGCCGGCTCTCAGCTCCAAAGATCCGACGGCGCGATCGCGGTCTGCGCGTACACGCCCACGTCGCTGCCGTTGAGATTGGAGTTCGACGTCGGCCCGGGCGACCCCGTATTGGTTCGGGACGAGAAGTCTTCGCGGCCGCTCGTAGACGATGCGAGCATACCAGTCTTGAACTCGAGACCGTGGTGCGCGCGCACGGTGTAGTCGACCTTGGCGCCCGCCGTCCGGAAGTTCCTCTCCTCGGCGATAACGTACCTGTTCGTATCGCCTGGGAACGTGAACGACGCTGAATCCGTCAGGCCCGGCGTGTAATTGAGACTGCCATCGCGAAAGAAGGTGCCGATAAAGAGCTCCGACGACTTGCCGAGCTCCAGGTTCTCAGGACCCAGCTGGTGACGCCACCCAACGTTGACGAATCCGTTGACGTCCTGCTGGTGATCATCGATGATCCCTTGCACTGAATCGAAGGGAACCGCGAAGCGCGTACGGGAACGGTTGACCTCGATGTTGAGCACATCCTGGTCGGTGGCGGTATACTGCAGCTTGGCGAATCCGAAGAGATCGGTGCCGTCGTTGTGAAAGTTTTCCACCGCTTTGTGCAAGGTATCGAATACCACCGGCTCGCGCCGCATATCGCTCCCCTGTCGGGATCCGGAAGCGAAGAATCCCCACTTCCCGGAATTGGCGCTGAACGTCAATGACTGGCCGTTCGTCGATTGCGTCTTGGCTGGGAAGCCCGTCCTCACCGAGCCGCCATAGGCGGCGACATCCATGTGAAAGCCACCGGTAGGAATGCGCGTGTTGATGTTCACGACGGCGGTGTTCTTGTTACCGTATTCGGCGTCCCACCCGCCTGTTTGGAAGTCAATCTGATTCACGACCTGGGGGTCGAAGAGCTCGTTCAAGCTCCCCGAGATTCCGGAGGGCACGGGTACCCCGTCCACATAGTAGGTGTACTCGGCATGCTGCCCGCGGATGTGGACCTCGCCGGTCGGGGCGCGGGCCGCGCCCACGATGGACTGCTGCAACAGTTGGGACGTCGTACTGTTGGGGGCACCGTGGTAGTCGTTCTGCTTGAAGATCTGGTTTCCCGTGCGTGTGTCGACGGCGAGCGGCACGGCCGTAGCCACCTCGACCGCAGAAAGATTGATCGGCAGCGGCGCGAGTTTGAAGTCCGAGCGACTGAACCCTTCAGTCGTCCCAACGGACAGATCGTGCGTCTGGGCGCGATAGCCGAGATACCGGACCTCGACGCGATACGCTCCCGGCGGAAGGTTGTGGATGACGTAGCGACCGAACGCGTCCGTCACGGTCGCCACGATCAGATTGGCCCCTTGAAGAATTCGGACCTCGCCTCCTACCAACGGCGTTCCGGCCGCGCTGTCGGCAACCGTGCCACCGATGTCGCCGTTCGCGACGCGAATCACTCCGGGCGATCTGACCCCGACGGTTGCGGGCAAGAGCAACGCCAGCACTGTGAGGAAATGCATGACACTCTCCTATTGAGGCGCGCGCACACAACTCCCGGGAGTCGTGACACGCGTGCTGAGTTGTGGATTGCGGTCGCCGCAGGAAACGCGGCGCCGTTACTCAGGAGAGCGTTGGAGGAGCGCGGGAATCGGGAAGAGTGAGGTCGGCTGCGGTCGACGATCGTTCAAGGACTAATGGCGTCCACTTGATTCCGCGCCCCTCGGGAATCCGAATGACCGTCGCGGCATTGCGTGCGAGCGGCGCAGAGAGAAAGCGATGGAACGCGCAGTCGGCCGGGTGGATGCGGGCGCACGCGGGTGTGGAGTGCGACTCGATGTGCGCGGGACCCGACTGTTCGCCAATCCGAGCGTCGGCCCACGCGGCGGCCGCCGGCACGCTGAATTGGAGCAGCGTGAGGAGGAGAAGCGGCGTGCGCACCCACAACGAGCGCTTTCGCATCGACAGCATATTACAACCCACGACTCGGCCTTGACAGCCTCGGCCACGCTCCCTTAGCATAACCCCTTCTCAAGAAAGGACTTCTGTCCTTGGTCCCCCCCAGTCGTCGCCAGGAGGCCCTCGACTATCACTCGCAGGGTCGGCCCGGGAAGATCCAAGTCACCCCCACCAAGCCGTTCAAGGATCAGCGCGATCTCTCCCTCGCGTACACCCCGGGGGTGGCCGAGCCGTGCCTGGAGATCGCCAAGAATCCTGAGGACGCCAATCGCTATACCACCAAAGGCAACCTCGTGGCGGTCGTTTCCAACGGGACCGCGGTCCTCGGCTTGGGGAACATCGGCGCGCTCGCCGGGAAGCCGGTCATGGAAGGCAAGGGTATCCTTTTCAAAGCCTTTGCCGACATCGACGTGTTCGACCTCGAGGTGGGCTCCGAAAATCCCGAAGATGTGATCCGGTTCTGCCAGCTGCTCGAGCCCACGGTCGGCGGGATCAATCTCGAGGACATCCGCTCGCCGGACTGCTTCTACATCGAGCAGCGCCTGCGCGACACGCTCGCCATCCCGGTCTTCCAC
>JACXTT010012196.1_pt1 | contig 11414 bp, 7 predicted proteins | sample 9270951 | NCBI WGS metagenome assembly JACXTT01 (sample SAMN15532306, study PRJNA645909) | rock metagenome | isolation source: weathered quartz diorite | place: Puerto Rico | collected 2017-06-21 | reverse complement strand
CCGAGGCTGTCGAGGAGCGCGAGGTGGGCCTCTCGGCGATCGCCGCTCCGGTCTGGAGCGCAACCGGCGAGCTTGCCGCGATCGTCGCCCTGCAGGGCCCGTCGAGCCGTTTCGACGAGACCGCGATGCGATCCGCGCTGCCGCTTCTGCTCGACTGCGCGAGGAACGTCTCGATGGCGCTCGGCTGGCACCAAGCCTAGAGCGTCACCCGACGAGGCGGATCGCCGCCGACTCGATCTCGCTCTCCGACAGCAGCACGAGGTCGGCGGCCGGACCAAGCGGGACGAACGAGTCCTTGCTCGCGACGCGGGTGACCTTGCCCTCGAAGCCGGCGTCGACGAGCGCAGCGATGATCCCCTCGGACACACCGCCTGACTGCCGCGTCTCGTCCGCCACCAGCACGCGACCGGTGGCGCGCGCCGCACGGAGGAGATCTTCGACAGGAAGCGGCGCCAGCCAGCGCAGATCGACGACGCGCGCGTCGATGCCCCGGTCGGCCAGCCGATGCGCGACCCGCAGCGACAGGCGCAGACCGTTCGCCCAGCTGACGATCGTCAGATCACCGCCGTCGAGGTAGGTCCGTGCGGCGCCGATGGGAATGTGCGGACCTCCGGGAGGCGCCGTCCAGCCGCCGTCGCCGTCGTCGTGGAGATCCCGCGCGTGGTAGAGGGCGATCGGCTCGAGCACGACGCACACGCTGCCGTCGACCTTCGCCGCGGCGACGCACGTCTGCAGCATCGGCCCGACGTCCTCGGGCCGGGATGGCGATGCGACGACGAGCCCGGGGATGTCGCGCAGCACGGCCACCGAGTCGTCGTTGTGGAAGTGGCCGCCGAAGCCCCGCTGGTAGCCGTAGCCGGCGACGCGAACCACCATCCCGTTGCGAAAGCGGCCCTGGGAGAAGAACTGCAGCGTCGCCGCCTCGCCGCGGAGCTGATCCTCGGCGTTGTGCAGGTACGCCAGGTACTGGATCTCGGGGATCGGCACGAACCCGGTCACTGCCGCCCCGAGTGCCAGCCCCAGAATCGACGTCTCGTCGAGCAGCGTGTCGAACACCCGGGCCGCCCCGAACCGTGTCCGCAGCCCGCGAGTAACCCCGTACACGCCGCCTTTGACGGCGACGTCCTCGCCGAAGAGAAGCGTCTCCGGATGCTGCTCGAGCACGTCGGCCAGCCCAGTGTTGATGGCCTGTGCGAGGGTCACCGGCTCGCCACCGGCGTCCGGTTGCTGCTTGCCGGCGACCTGCGCCACGAGGTCCGGCGAGCGTGGTGCAAGCGGCCACATGACCTCCACCGCGGTTGCGAGCCGCGGCCGCTCGGTTGCCGCGAGCGCGAGCGCACGAATCCGCTCGCGTGACTCGAGGTAGTCGGCGGCGAGCCCGTCGCCTATCGCTTCGCCGGCTGTCACAAGCCAGCGCCCGGTGGCGAGAAGCGGGTCGCGCGCGTAGTCGGCACGAATCGACTGCGGCGAGCGGTAGACGGTCTCGACGTCCGCGCCCGCATGCGCGAGATAGCGGACGGTGCAAAGGTGCAGCACCGCCGGACGTCGCTCCGCTCGGACCCACCCCGCCAGCTCCTCGCAGCGAGCGAGCAGCGTTCGCGGGTCGTCGCCCGAGGCGGCTTCGACGCGGAGCTGCGGGCGTGCACGGAGGGCGCTCTCGACCCAGCCCGCGGGGGACGGCACGCTGATGCCGAGCCCGTTGTCCTCGCAGACGAAGAGCAGGGGCAGCGGCAGGCCCTGGTGCGCGCAGTCGGCCGCCGTGTTCAGCGCGGCCTGGGCGACCGCATGGTTGATCGACGCGTCACCGAAGCTGCACACGACGACCGAGTCAGGCGACCAGCGGCTGTCGACGCCGAGCTTCGCCGCCCGGTCGACCGCCAGTGCGAGCCCGACTGCGCGCGGCAGGTGCGACGCGATCGTCGAGGTCTGTGGGATGACCGCCAGGTCAGGGTGGCCGAACACCTTGTGCCGGCCGCCGGCGATGGGCTCCTCGGCGGCGGCTGTCATTCCCAGCAGGATGTCAGCGACCCCGTCGTGCTCCACCTGGCCCGAGCGCGCGAGATAGAAGCCGCCCGAGCGGTAGTGGAGCAGGGCCGGGTCGGTCGGGCGCAGAGCCAGCGCGACGGTGCCGTTCGACTCGTGCCCGGCGGAGCCGATCGTGTAGTAGCCGAGCTGCTGCGCCTGCAGCCAGCGCGCTGCGTGGTCGCACAGCCTGCTGTCGACCTGCGCACGCCAGAGCGCGTGCGCCTCCGGTCGCGCGGGAGGCTCGCCGTCCGCGCGTCGGAGCACGCGCAGAGCCTCGAGTAGGTGTGTCTCGAGTGGGTCGAGATCGTCGGTCAAGCAGTGATCTTCACATGCCCGGGCTGCGTGGCCACGCGGTCGATCCAACCGGGGATCGCCGAGTAGCGGCCGAGATCGAAACCTCCCTCACCGGCGACATGGGTGTACGCGTAGAGCGCGATGTCCGCGATCGAATAGGCGTCGCCGACGAGGAAGTCGCGCCCGGTCAGCCCCTGCTCGAGCGCATCGAGCGCGAGATAGCCGAGCCGTTGCTTTTCGGCGAGCGCATCCTCACTCGGCGGGCCGCCGAGCTCGTGGAGCCAGAAACGGGCGACAGCGACGTTCGGCTCGTGGCTGTACTGCTCGAAGAACATCCACTGCAGCACCTTCGCCCTGTTCCACGGGTCGGTCGGCACGTACTGCGTGCCGTCGCCGAGGAACCAGAGGATCGCCCCCGACTCCGCGAGCGACCGGCCGTCGTCGAACACGAGGGTCGGCACGCGCAGCGCCGGGTTGAGATCGCCGAGAAGCTCCTTCCGGTTCGAGCGGTCGACGACACTCAGCTCATGGCGCTCGTATGGCATCCCGAGGTGTGCCAGGAGGAGTCGTACCTTGTAACAGTTGCCCGAAACGGTCGAGTCGTAGAGCAGCATCGATGGTGGCGTTGCGACGCGAAAGCGTTCTGCGCGAGTACGAATCCTTACGGCCGCGCATCCTCGCGCGCAAGCCCTGATTGCAGCGGCTACCCGCACATCTTCCGACGGGAGGACAGCCGCCGTAGACTCGCACCGTGGACACGTGCCCCTCCTGCGGGAGGGAGCTTCCGGGCGAGTTCCCCTACTGTCCTTACTGCGGCGGTGCGCTCCCGGCGCGGCCGTCCACGCATACCCAGGAGGAGCGAAAGATCGTCTCCGTCCTCTTCTGCGATCTCGTCGGCTTCACGGCTGCCTCCGAGCGGCAGGACCCCGAGGACGTACGCGCCCGCATTCGCCCCTACCACGCCCGCCTACGTGAGGAGATCGAGCGTTACGGTGGCACGGTCGAGAAGTTCGTGGGCGACGCGGTGATGGCTGCGTTCGGCGCTCCCGTGGCACACGAGGACGACGTCGAGCGCGCGGTGCGCGCCGGACTCAGCATCTTGGAGGCGATCGCCGAGCTCAACGAAGCCGATCCCGAGCTCGACTTGAAGGTACGTGTCGGAATCAACACCGGCGAGGCGGTCGTGGCCCTGGACGTCCATCCCGAGCGAGGCGAGGGGCTGGTGACAGGCGACGTCGTCAATACCGCCGCTCGGATCCAGAGCGTTGCACCGGTAAACGGTGTCGCAGTGGGTGAGCAGACACACCGGACGACGAGCCATGTCTTCGTGTACGAGCCACTCGAGGCCGCCGTCGTCAGGGGCAAGGCGGAGACGCTTTCGCTGTGGCGGGCAACGGCTGTTCGGGAACGCTACGGCTCTGACAGCGTCGTCCGCGAATACACGACGCCCTTCGTCGGACGCGAGCTCGAGAAGACGCTTCTGATCGGCTCGTTCGAGCGCGGCACGCAACAGCGCGCTGTGCAGTTCGTGACAGTCGTCGGCGAGCCGGGAGTTGGTAAGACACGGCTGGCCGCCGAGCTTTTCTCCTATATCGATGCGAAGCCCGAGATCATCCGCTGGCGGCAAGGGCGCTGTCTCCCCTACGGCGAGGGCATCACCTTTTGGGCGCTCGGGGAGATCGTCAAACATGAGGCCGCGATCTTGGATTCGGACTCGGTCGAGGTAGCCGCAGCGAAGTTGGAAGTCACGCTCTCCTCCGAGGAGCCCGATCGACAGTGGCTCCTGCGGCGGCTCGCGCCATTGGTCGGGGTCGAGGCGGAGTCTTCCGCCGAGCGCCAGGAGTCCTTCACCGCCTGGCGTCGCTACCTCGAGAATCTTGCCGCCGCGCGTCCGACCATCCTCGTTTTCGAGGACTTGCATTGGGCAGACGACGCCCTACTCGCGTTTCTCGAGTATCTGACCGAATGGTCGGAGGGCGTCCCGCTATTCGTCCTCTGCACCGCTCGGCCCGAGCTCTACGAACGCCGTCCCGCATGGGCGGCCGGACGGCGGAACGCGCAAACGATCAACCTGGCGCCGCTCTCGGACGACGAGACGTCCGAGCTCGTGTCGCACCTGATATCGACTGCCGTGCTCACACCGGAGCTCAAGCCGGCTCTCCTTGAACGGGCCGGCGGCAATCCGCTCTATGCGGAGGAGTTCGTACGCCTGCTGGCGGATCGCGGCCTCGCAGCTGACGAATCCGCGCTCCCGGACTCACTTCAGGCGCTCATTGCGGCGCGCCTGGACACCCTTCCGCCCGAGCGCAAGAGCCTGCTCCAAGACGCAGCCGTCGTCGGCAAGGTCTTCTGGGCGGGTGCCGTAACCGAGATGGGCGATCGGGAGCCGGGTGAGGTGGAGCTTGCCCTGCACGAGCTTGCTCGCAAGGAGCTCGTGCGACCCACGCGAACGAGCTCGATGGGAGGCGAGAGCGAGTACGCGTTCTGGCACCTGGTCGTGCGCGACGTCGCCTACTCGCAGATCCCGAGAGCCGAACGGGCACGAAGGCATCGTTCCGCGGCGACCTGGATCGAGCAGAAGGGCGGGGATCGGGTGGAAGGCCTGGCCGAGGTGCTCGCACATCACTACCTCCACGCGCTCGAGCTTGCCGAGGCTGCCGGCGACACGACGCAGGCAGAAGAGCTCGTCGGCCCGGCGCGCCGATTCCTTGTGCTCGCCGGCGAGCGAGCACTTGGGCTCGATGCGGCTCAGGCCGAAGCCCGGCTCGCACGAGCACTCGAGCTCACACCTGCGCACTCCCCTGAGCGACCGGAGCTGCTCGTCCGCTGGGCGAACGCCGCCTTCCAGACCGGCCGTCTCAACGAGGCCGCCGAAGCGCTCGTCGATGCCCTTGCATACTTCCGCGCCCACGGAGAGACCGAGGCGGCTGCCCGGGCGCTCCAGCTGCGCTCCCGGGTCGGGATGCGCCGGGGGGAGGATCATGTCACGCTCGCGAGTGAGGCAGTCGAGCTACTCGAGCGCGAGCCACACGGGCCTGGCCTGGTTGCAGCCCACGCGCAACTCGCGAACGCACAGTTCATCGCAGGCCACTACGCCGAGGCGATTTCCGCCGGTGAACGTGCTCTTGCACTCGCCGACACACTCGATTTACCGGAGGCCGCGCGAGCGCTCAGTTATCGCGGCAACTCTCGCGCGTACCTTGGAGACGCAGGAGGCATTACCGATATGGAGCGCGCGCTCGAGCTCCTCCTCGAGCAGGGAGCCGCTCAGGATGCCGCCGCGCTGCAGAACAACCTTCCCATGGTCCTCAACCTGGTCCACGGGCCGGCTCACTCGCTAGCCGCCTTCGAGCGCAACATCGCCTTTTGCCAGCAGCGAGGGCTCGACCATTCGGCAACCGTCTGCGAGACCAACTGCCCTGGCATGCTCGCCGAGCTCGGTCGTGCGCGAGAGGCGCTCGAGCGTGCTCGTCGTCACGTGTCCGCCCTGCAAGCGATGGGAGAGTCCTACGACCTGGTCGAACTGCGCTCCGTCGACCTCACGATCCGTATGGCACTCGGAGACGACGTCTCGCGAAGCGAGATCGAGTCGCTCGCCGAGTCCGCGCGGGCGAGCCGCGGAGTCGACCTCGTCGTGCTCGGGCTTGCAGCCGCTGCGGCGGCGCTCACGAGCGACTCGCCCGACGAGGCTCGACTGCTGCTCAACGAGCTCGAAGAGACAGAGGGCGCGCGCGAGACGACCTACTACCGCAGACAGCTGGCCGCGATGGTCCGATCGGCGCTCGCCGCAGACGACGACGAGCTCGCCGGGCGCCTCACGGAGCGGCTGGAGCCGCACTACCCGATCGACGAGCATGCGCTCTGTGCAGCCCGTGCCCAGCTCGGAGAAGCTGCAGGCAACTACGTCGACGCTGCGACCCTCTACGCCGAGGCGGCCGAGCGCTGGCGCGAGTTCGGAAACGTCCCCGAGCGTGCGTACGCGCTTCTCGGCCAGGGCCGCTGCCTCACAGCCCTCGGCCAACCAGAGGCGGCGTTGCCGTTGCGCGAAGCGCGTGAACTCCTCGGATCGATGGGCTACAAGCCCGCGCTGGCGGAGACGGAAGCGCTGCTGCGCTAGAGCGAAGCCACTGCCGTTTGACGCGACAGGCCCGAGCCGGGGTCGTAGAGCAGCATCAATACGACCCGTTGCGGCCCGGAATCCAGTCCGTTCCGGCAAGCGGAACGCGCGCCATGGCTGCTGCCTCGACCGTGAGCGCGACCAGATCCTCCGGCTCGAGGTTGTGGACGTGCGACTTCCCGCACGCACGTGCCAGCGTCTGCGCCTCGAGCGTCAGCACGCGCAGGTAGTTCGCGATCTTCCGGCCTCCCAGAATCGGGTCGAAGCGCGCCGCGAGCTCGTCGTCCTGCGTCGAGATGCCAACCGGGTCGCGACCGGCCTGCCAGTCGTCGTAGAAGCCCGCGGAGCTCCCGATCTGGCGGTACTGCTCCTCGTACTCCGGGCTGTTGTCGCCCATGGCGATGAGTGCTGCCGTGCCGATCGAGACGGCGTCCGCACCCAGCGCCAGCGCCTTGGCCACGTCCGCGCCGGTCCGGATCCCGCCCGACACGATCAGCTGCACCTGCCGGTGCAAACCGAGCTCGGTCAGCGCCTGGACGGCGAGCGGAATGGCCGGCAGCGTCGGTATACCGACGTGCTCGATGAAGACGTCCTGGGTCGCGGCCGTACCGCCCTGCATGCCGTCGACGACGATCACGTCGGCGCCCGCCTTCACCGCCAGCTGGACGTCGTAGTACGTGCGGGTGGCACCGACCTTGACGAAGATCGGCTTCTCCCAGTCCGTGATCTCGCGCAGCTCGTGGATCTTGATCTCGAGGTCGTCCGGTCCGGTCCAGTCCGGGTGCCGGCACGCGCTCCGCTGGTCGATCCCCTTCGGCAGGTCGCGCATCGTCGCAACGCGGTCGGAGATCTTGTGCCCGAGCAGCATCCCTCCCCCACCCGGCTTCGCGCCCTGACCGACGACGACTTCGATCGCGTCGGCACGGCGGAGGTCGTCCGGATTCATGCCGTAACGGGACGGAAGCAGCTGGTAGACGAGCGTCTTCGAGTGCTCGCGCTCCTCGGGGGTCATGCCCCCGTCGCCCGTCGTGGTCGACGTCCCCACCTCGGTTGCGCCGCGGCCGAGAGCCGCCTTGGCCGGCGCCGACAGTGCCCCGAACGACATGCCGGCGATCGTCACCGGAATCTTCAGCTCGAGCGGCGTCCTGGCGAAGCGCGTGCCGAGCGTGACATCGGTGCTGCACCGCTCCCGGTAGCCCTCGAGCGGGTAGCGCGAAACACTGGCGCCCAGAAAGAGCAGATCGTCGAAGTGCGGCACCTTCCGCTTGGCGCCGAAGCCGCGGATGTCGTAGATGCCTTCGCGCGCGGCACGCTGGATCTCGGCGATGACGACGCGGTCGTACAGGTACGACTCGCGCAGGTGCCAGGGTTGCTCGTCGACGGTGCTCATCAGTAGGCCGCCGCGTTGTCGACCTTGAAGTTGTAGAGCTGGCGCGCCGAGCCGTAGCGGCGGAACGCGGTCGGGTCGACATCGTCGAGACCGGCACGGGCGAGGAGATCGGTCAGCTCGGCGACGTGGTTGTCATCGATCGCTTTCTCGACGCAGTCGGAGCCGAGCGCCGCAACCGAGCCACGGACGTAGAGATGCGCCTCGTAGATCGAGTCTCCGAGCGCTTCACCGGCGTCGCCACAGACGACCAACCTGCCTGTCTGGGCCATGAACGCACTCATGTGCCCAACGGAGCCACGGACGACGATGTCGATGCCCTTCATCGAGATGCCACAGCGCGCGGACGCGTCGCCGTGCACGACGAGCAGGCCGCCGCGCCCCGTGGCACCGGCTGACTGGCTGGCGCTGCCGTCGACGACCACCTGGCCGGACATCATGTTCTCGGCCGCGCCGGTGCCGACGTTGCCGTGCACGCGCACGGTCGCCTGTTTGTTCATGCCGGCGCAGTAGTAGCCCGCGTGTCCGTCGATCTCGACCTCGATCGGCGCGTCCAGCCCCGCGGCGATCGCGTGCGCGCCGTTCGGGTTCAGCACCCGCCAATGCCGCGGCGCATCCGCCGCGCCGGCGAGATCGTGGAGTCGCTGGTTGACCTCGCGCAAGGGCGTGACGGAGAGATCAACGATCTCCAGAGACCCGGACTCGGCGACGGTCACGCGACCGCAGCCCGTTCCCAGGCGTAGACGACGCCTGGAACGGGCTCCCACATCCGCGCATCGGCGGCGCCGGGGAGCACCGAGATCGCGCGCCACTCGGATCCCATCGCGACCCAGTCGTCGGTCTCGGCGAGTACGGCGGGCTTGCACGCGATCGGGTCGCGGAGGACGGCGAAACCGTCGGCCGTGCCGACGGCGAAGGTGTAGAAGCCGTCGAGGTCGTCGAGACAGCCCACGAGGGCCTCTTCGAGCGTCGCCCCTTCCCGCAGCCGCCAGGCCAGGTAGCCGGCCGCGACCTCGGTGTCGTTCTCGGTCTGGAACGTGATGCCTTCGCGCCGGAGCGCCTCGCGCAGCCGGTTGTGGTTCGACAGCGAGCCGTTGTGGACCAGGCAGAGGTCGAGCCCGGTCGAGAACGGGTGCGAGCCGGCCGTCGTGACGCGACTCTCGGTAGCCATACGGGTGTGCCCGAGCCCGTGCGTGCCGCGAAAGTCGGAGAGCGTAAACGCGCCGACAAAGCCCTCCGGCCGTCCGACCTCCTTGTAGATCTCGATCACGCGCCCGGCGCTCATGACGCGGACGCCCGGAACGTGCATGCGCACCCACTCCTCGGCGTCGCCCGCGTCGCTCTGGACGGCGAGCAGCGCGTGTTTCGCACGCACCGGCTCCTCCTCGACGGCGCCAAATGACGCTCGCAGGCCTTCCGCGACTCCCCGCCAGTCGAAACCGGGATCGTCGGCGTAGAGCGTGAGCTTGCACCAGCCGGGTGGCGCAGGTTCGCGGTAGACGGCGACTCCGGCGCTGTCGGGGCCGCGGTCGGACATCTGGACGAGCATCGCGGCGAGGTGCTCGCCGAGGTGCGCCTCGATCTCCGGCGACTTCGCAAACAGACCGACGATGCCGCACATATAGAGATAATCTACATGCGCGAATCGGCCTTTCGGCCGATTCGCACGACATAATTCCAGTGTTCTATATGGAGTAAAGCTCCATATAGGCTAGAACCGCGTCAGGTACTCGCGCAGCTCCCAGGCGGTGACCTGCTCGTGGTAGCGGTGCCACTCGTCCCGCTTGACGTCGATGTAGTAGTCGACGTAGTCCTCGTCGCGAGCCTTGCCGAACGCGGCTCGCAGGACGTCGTCTGACTCGAGCTCCCGCGTCGCGTCGAGCAGGTTTGCGGGCAGGGTCTGGAGGCCGCGCCCGACGAGTTCCTTGTAGGGGACGGTGTAGAGGTTTTCGGAGTTCGGCTCGCCGGCGTCCGCGCCCTTCTCGATCCCGTCGATGCCCGCCGAGAGGACTGCGGCTGCGGCCAGGTACGGGTTGCACGAGCCGTCGATGGTGCGGTCCTCGATCCGGCCCGGGCCGGGGATGCGCAGCATCTGCGTGCGGTTGTTGTAGCCGTACGAGATCCAGACGGGCGACCACGTCGCGCCGCTCGTCGTCGATCCGAGCTTAAGGCGCTTGTAGGAGTTGACCGTCGGAGCGGTGATCGCGCTGTAGGCGCGGGCGTGCGTCTTGAGCCCGCCGATGTAGTTGTAGGCCAGTGCCGAGAGCCCGAGCCCGCGCGGGTCGGACTCGTCGAGGAACAGGTTCTCGCCGTCACGCCAGAGCGACATGTGGAAGTGGCAGCCGTTCCCGGTGAGCGTCGTGAACGGCTTGGGCATGAAGGTCGCCACCATCCCTTGCTGCTCGGCGAGCGTGTGCACCATGTAGCGGAAGAAGATTGCGCGATCACAGCTGACGAGCGCGTCGTCGTACGTGAAGTTCTGCTCGAACTGGCCGTTGGCGTCCTCGTGGTCGTTCGCATAGTTGCCCCAGCCGAGGTCGTTGCAGTACTTCGAGACGGTCGTCAGGAAGTCGTAGCGGCGCGTCAGGCCGGCGATGTCGTAGCAGGGCTTCTCGAGCGTGTCGTACGGGTCGGCGATCCGGATCGACCCGTCTGCCTGCGGCTCGACGAGGAAGTACTCGAGCTCGAGCCCCATCTTGAACTCGTAACCCTTGCTCTTCGCGCTCGCGAGCACGTTGCGGAGAATCGTGCGCGGGCAATACGGCCAGGCTTCACCCTCGACCGTGACGTCGCAGGCGAACCGGGCCAGGTTCGACTGCCACGGAACCCTCGTATAGCTCGACAGATCGGGAATCGCGGCGATGTCCGGGTCGCTCGGCAGCTGACCGATCTCACCCGCCGCGAACCCGGCGAACCCCGCACCTTCGTCGATCAGGCCGTCGAGATTGGACGCCGGCACGAGCTTCGCACTCGGCCGTGCGTACATGTCGACGAACTGCGCGAAGAAGAACTCGACGCCGCCCTTCTCGACGTCCTTACGGACCTCCTCAAGCGTGGCCATGCTGGCTCCCTCCTCGTGGACCGGAGGTTTGTATCAGGTGTGCCGAGCCGGCGCGATGGAGGCTTGCTCCACCGTCTACGGGGGCGGTATGTCCATCCCGGCAGTCCCCAGAGCGGCGCGCAGGCGCACCATGCGTACCGCGATCTCGACGAGCAGCCAGTCCTCGTTCCGCAGGTCGATCCCCGACAGCTCGGCGATGCGCCGGAGGCGCTGGCGGAGGGTGTTCTGGTGGACGAAGAGCGCTTCCGAGGTGGCGCTGATGGAGCCGCGGCGCCGCAGGAACTCCTCCAGCGTGGCGAGCAACGACGAGCCGCGCGCGCGGTCGTAGTCGGCGAGCTTCGAAACGGCGTCGACGGTTGTGTCGCGCACGCCGCCCTCGACCGCGAGACGAAGCAGGTACTTGTAGGCGCCGAGCTCGTCGAAACTCATCACGCCCGGCTCCCTGCCGAGCACGACCATCCCGAGCACGGCTTGCTCGGCCTCGTCGAAGCCGGCCACGAGGCTGGCGGCGTCGGCGCAGACGCTCGAGA
>JACXTT010012195.1_pt1 | contig 11415 bp, 9 predicted proteins | sample 9270951 | NCBI WGS metagenome assembly JACXTT01 (sample SAMN15532306, study PRJNA645909) | rock metagenome | isolation source: weathered quartz diorite | place: Puerto Rico | collected 2017-06-21 | reverse complement strand
GTCGCCCAAGGGTCCAGCCAAGCCCGTCCCCCGCGTCCCCCTGCCGCGTAGCGAGCGCGGGCCACTGGCGGGTGCGCGCCGGGTCGGTGCAGCCGACCCGCAGCAACGCGTCGAGGTCACGGTCGTGGTACGGCGCCGCGCGGACCTCGTGCGGCCATTCACCCGCGAGCGTCCTCCGCTCGCGCGTGACGTCTTCGCTGCGGCGCACGGTGCCGATCCCGGCGATCTGCAGCGTATCCGCCGCTTCGCTTCGGAGTTCGGCCTTCAGGTCGTGAGCGAGCACGTCGGCCGCCGGGCTGTCGTGTTGTCGGGTACCGTCGCCGCGTTCAGTCGGGCCTTCGAAGTGGAGCTGGGCCGCTACGCGCACCCGTCGGGGACGTTTCGCTGCCGCACGGGCTCGCTGACGATTCCCTCCCAGCTCGAGCCGGTGATCGAAGGGGTTTTCGGACTGGACGATCGCCCGCAGGCGAAGCCGCACTTCCGGATTCGCCGAGCGGCGGGAGCCGCGGCCGCCGCGGCAGCCTTCGCCCCGCCACTGGTCGCGCAAGCGTATGACTTTCCCGCGAACCTGGACGGCAGCGGACAGACGATCGCCATTCTCGAGTTGGGCGGTGGTTACCGGCAGGCAGACCTCGATTCGTTTTTCAAAGGCCTGCAGGTCGCGACACCGCCGGTGAGCGCCGTCTCGGTTGACGGCGCGACCAACGCGCCGAGTGGTGATCCGAACAGCGCTGATGGAGAGGTAGAGCTGGATATCGAGGTGGCGGGGGCGGTGGCGCCCAAGGCTCGCATCGGGGTCTACTTCGCCCCCAACACCGATCGCGGATTTCTCGACGCGTTGACGACGGCGATCCACGACACCACGCTCAAGCCCGGCGTCATCTCGATCAGCTGGGGCGGCCCGGAAAACACGTGGACGCAGGCCGCGATGCAGTCGTTCGACGCGGCCTGTCAGGACGCCGCGACGATGGGGATCAGCGTGCTCGCCGCCTCGGGCGACAACGGTGCGACCGACGGCGATCCGCAGGGACAGCTCACCGTCGACTTTCCGGCATCGAGCCCGCACGTCACCGGTTGTGGCGGCACGAACCTTCAGGCTTCCGGCGCCACGATCAAAACGGAAACGGTGTGGAACGAGCTGGCGACGAACGAGGGCGCCACGGGGGGCGGTGTGAGCCAGACCTTCCCGTTGCCCGATTGGCAGCAATTGGCGCGCGTTCCCGCGGCGCCCAGCGGCACATCGGGCCGCGGTGTCCCCGACGTCGCCGGGGATGCGGACCCCGCGACTGGGTACACCGTTGTGGTGGATGGATCAGCGGCCGTCATCGGCGGGACGAGCGCCGTGGCGCCGCTGTGGGCCGGACTCATCGCTCTGATCAATCAACGGTTGCCGCAGCCGGCGGGCTTTCTCAACCCGCTGCTCTATTCAGCGAGCTTCGCCGCGGCGTTCCACGACATCACGACGGGAAGCAACGGCGGGTACAACGCCGGCAGCGGCTGGGATCCTTGCACCGGCCTGGGGAGTCCGGACGGAGCGAAGCTGCTTGCCGCCTTCAGCGGAGGAACGCTCCTCACGGCCCGTTGATTCCCAGCCCGAATCGAAACCGATTCGTCGGATAGGACGACAGCTGCCAGGTGCATGATACCGCGAGGTCGAACGGAGACAGGAACGGCGTCAGGTTGCCGAGCGTGAATCCAGCCTCCGTGTAGGGTCTCGCCGCCGCCCTGAGCATCGAATCGGCAGGAGCGGCGGTGTTTCCTTTGAGCTCCGCCCAGAAAACACCCGCATGCAGGCTCAGCGTCGCGGGGATGCCGCGCAACAGCGGCAGTCCGCTGTCGTGGAACAGCTGGCGGCGGAAGTCTTGGCGCAGCGACACGATCATCGCCCGATTGCCGACGAACGCCGTGCGGCTCAGTGTATTGAACCCCTCCCCTTCGGCCGCGAGCAACCGAATCCCGTACCCGACGGTGAAGTAGCGCTGCGGCGGTGCGCCGTGCGAGGCAACGCCGCCCGCGACCGTGATCGAGGTGCTGCCGAGTCCCAAGAGCGGCAGGCGGTGCTCGATCTGGAACGCATACCGTTGAAAGTCGAAATCGCTCGCGATCAGTCGGGGCGCCGAGACTTCAACTCCCAGGCTCACGCGCGTCCAGCTCGTGCCGCTCAACCGGTATTCCAGGCCCCGCGACTGGACCATTTGCCGCGAGTCGAACGTCAGGGTCCCCGAGAGTGAGCGCATGCGGCCGTCACGGATTGGTGGGTTGGGGAGCGGCGGAAAGCGGGTCGCACGGATTCCGAGTCCGGGGATCGTGTCCTCGGTCGACTGCCACACGTCGTCGTAGCGCAGCGCGAGGCGGGTGAAGTCGATCAGCTTCGTCCCGGCGAGCACGGTGAGCCCGCGCTCGCGATAGTAGTCATTCGGATCGACGTGCTGGACCAGGGCGCTGGCGCTCGGATCGTAGCTCCCCGGGGCGAGCGCGGGCCATCCCACCGTTTCGTCGTGGTAGTATGCCCCGAGCGACACACGTTGGACCGGAGACACGAGCAGGCTGCCGCCGACTCGGTACTGCCACACATGACTGCCCCAGCCATACCCGAGCTTCGTGGTGAAGACCAGGCCCGTTGTGGCGTGCCAGTCGTGATAGGTCCCCAGGTAGAACCCATCGACACGGTTGAAGTGGAAGGAGCCAGGGCCGAACCAGAGGCGCCCCGCGGCGTCGAAGCTCCTGCTCATACGGGGGATGAATGCCGGATGGCGATCCTCCGAGTCGCCTCGTGCCCAGACGGTTCGCTCGACCGCATTGAGCGGTACGGCGGTGGGGGCGAACCAGGTCGCGCTGTCGGGTGTGTCCGCCCGATCGCTCAGCACGACGCGATACTCGGGGACGCCTGGGGGACGGTCGCCCTCGTCGAAGTCGAAGCTCGTGAGCACGGCGACCTGCTCGAACGAGACCAGGCGCGGGAATTCGGGGAGGTGGACGCCGGCCACGGTCCGCGGGATCCAGCGGGCGGAGACCTTGGGATGCAGCGTGCCGCTGAGCCGGACCTCCGTGGGCATGGCGCGAGCGTCATCGACATCCGTCCACCGCTGCTCGTAGCGCAAGCCGGTCACCGTGGGGAACTGGACGGCATCGTTGACCCCCAAGTCCATCCCCACGACGTCCCAGCTCGAGTCGGCGATATCGAGCGTACCCACGAAGAGCGGCGTGGTCTGCGATGTGGGCTGGACGACGAGGCGCAGGACGGGGCGTCCGGCGACGACGACGGTGTCTTGCACCACGTAGTCGTAGTGGTCCAAGGCATCGATGGCGATCGGGGAGACGATGGAATAGCGGATGACGTCGCTCTGGTTGCTGCGGGACTCCGGGCGGCCCGCGGCCCCGATGCTGCGCCCCGGATCGACTCCCGCCACGAGCTCGACGCGGTTGCGCCGGAGGTGGACGATCTCATCCACCGATACCAGCTGCCGGCCGAATCCGCCGTCGTGGGAGCGGTGGCGGGCGTCGATCGTCTCCTGGTACAGCCCATGGTGCTCCCAGTACGCCGAGCTGTGGACTTCGGCGAGCACGAGAACGGAGCGCGCCGACTCTGCCGGCTCTCCTTCATCCCGCGCCGCGATCTTCACGAACGCCTGGTAGCGGTACTGGCGGATCGCCGCGAGCGTCGCGCTGCGGCGTGCGATGGCGCGAGCGACGATGGACCGTGCGGTGGAGTCGGTTTGCGCGGCGCCCGATCGAGGCGTTGCAGGAAGGAGCGACAGGGACAGAGCGATGCATGGCGGGAGCATCGCTGCCATGATACCCCACCGGCGCTAGTGTGTCGGGCCGACCCCGTACCGAGCCCGAAACCGCCTCACCAACGAGGCTTTTCATTGGGACCCCCACATCTCCTTCAATTTGGCCCGCACGTCTACTCCGAACGCGTCCCCACCACCGTCGCTTCCCTCGACCAGGCGCCCGCCTTGCACCCGGCGCTCGAACAGCTGCGCCACCTCTGCCGGGATGAACCGCGTGCGCGGCACGTAGACGTGAAAGTCGCCGTCCGGCCGGCCGCGCGTGTAGAAGCGGTGCGGCTGCAGCAGGTAGAGCAAGTCTCGAGCCCGCGTCATCGCGACGTACAAGAGACGCCGCTCCTCCTCGATCTCCTGCGGCGTCCCCGTCGCCATGTCGGACGGAATGCAGCCATCCACGACGTTCAGGACGTACACCACGTCCCACTCGAGTCCCTTGGCGGAGTGGATCGTCGACAGAATGAGATAGTCCTCGTCGAGATGCGGCTCGACCGCTTCGTCCCCTAAGCCGTCGGGCGGGTCGAGCGTCAGCTCGCTGAGGAAACTCTCGCGCGTCTGATGCAGCGCGGCGAGCTGCTCGAGGTGCTCCAGGTCCCCGATGCGGACGCCCGGCGCCTCGTACAGGCGCGCCAGGTGCGGCTCGTACCACTTGCGCACCAGGGCAAGCTGGCCCTGCCACTCACCCGCGCGCCGCAGCGCCGTCATCAGATCGCAGAACGCCGGCCAGTCGGACCTGGCCGGAGCGGGAACGTCGAGCGTCGCCAAAACTCGCAGATCGAACGCGGCGGCTTCGAGCTGGTCCTGCAGGCGGCGCGCATGCGCCGGGCCGACTCCGGGAAGCAGCTGGATCACCCGGAACGCTGCGATCGTGTCACGCGGATTCTCGGCCCAGCGCAGCACGCACACCAAATCCTTCACGTGCGCCGCCTCCAGGAACTTGAGCCCGCCGTACTTCACGAACGGGATGTTGCGCTTGCCGAGCTCCACCTCGAGCAAGTCCGAGTGGTGCGCCGTGCGCATCAGCACCGCCTGTTTGCGCAGCTCGACTCCGGCCTCGCGGTGCTCCAGCACCCGCTCCACGATGCAGTCGACCTGTGCCTGCTCGTCCGCCGCAGTGACCAGCACCGGCCGCTGGGCGGAGGGGCGGGTCGAGAAGAGCCGCTTGGAAAAGCCTTCGGCGGCGAAGCCGATGACGGCGTTGGCGGCGTCGAGGATCGTTTGCGTGGAGCGATAGTTCTGCTCCAGGGTGACGACGTGCGCCGGCGGGTCGAACTGCCGCGGGAAATCGAGGATGTTGCGCACCGTCGCGGCGCGGAACGAGTAGATCGATTGCGCGTCGTCGCCTACGACGCTGAGCCCGCGGCCATCGGGCTTCAGTCCCAGCAGGATGCCGGCCTGGAGGGCGTTGGTGTCCTGGTATTCGTCGACCAGGACGTGGTCGAAACGGCGCCGCACGGTGTCGGCGACCGCCTCCTCTTTCATCAGGTAGTACCAATAGAGCAGCAGGTCGTCGTAGTCGAGCAGATTGCGGTGCTGCTTGGCGTCCATGTAGCTGCGACACAACCGCTTCAGCTCTTCCGCCCAGCTCGCGTACGAAGGAAAGGCGTGCTGTAGCGTTTGCTCCACGGGATGTTGGGCATTCACGGCGTGCGAGTAGATCGCGAGGCAGGTGTCTTTCTTGGGGAACCGCGACGTCTGCTTCGAGAGTCCCAGCTCGTTGCGGACCAGGTTCAAGAGATCGCCGGCATCGGAGCGGTCGAGCACGGTGAACGACGGATCGAGGCGTACAGCGCTTGCGTGCTGTCGCAGCAGCCGGTTGGCGATCGCGTGGAATGTCCCTGCCCAGCGCACACGCCCCACGCCCTGCGACACCTGGTTGGCGATCCGCTCCGCACGCCGCGTCATGATGTCGGCGGCGCGGCGCGTGAACGTGAGCAGCAGGATGCGACGCGGATCCGCCTCGCACACCAGGAGGTGCGCGACACGGTGGGCGAGGGTGTTGGTTTTCCCCGTTCCGGCTCCCGCGACGATCAGCAGCGGGCCGGGAAGGGTGTTGGGCAGTCCGTCGGCACCGTATTCAACAGCGGCGCGCTGCGCGGGATTGAGTTGTTCCAGGTACTGGGGGATCTCTCCCATGCCCCGAATATATGCCGAAACCGGATTCCCGTTCTTCAGGACGAGCGGTAACGCACGCGCCGCGGCTGCAGCCGACGGATCGTAGGCACGGCATCGATTCCATCAGGTGCCTATTAGCATGCGTGATGCGCGCCCGGACCCTCATCGCTTTCGCCATCGTCTACGTCGTCTGGGGCTCCACCTACCTCTTCATCCGCTACGCCGTGCAGACGATTCCACCGTTTCTCCTGACGGGGACGCGCTTCATCGTCGCCGGCACGCTGCTCTCCGCCTGGGCGATGTTGCGCGGCGCGGAACGGCCGGCGCGCGCGAACTGGAAAGCGATCGTCATTATCGGGGTGCTGTTCTTCCCGTGCGCCAACGCAGTCGTCGTCTGGGCCGAGACGCGCATCGGCTCCGGCATCGCCGCGTTACTCGTCGCCGTCGAGCCGCTGTGGGTCGTGGTGCTCCTCACCCTCTTCACCCGGCGGCGCCTGCCGGCTGCCGTGCTCGCCGGCATTGCGCTCGGCCTGCTGGGACTTGTGGTCCTCGTTGGGCCGAAACTGCAGACGGGGAGCGCTGGCGTCGACCTGACAGCCGCGCTGGCGCTGATGGGGGCGTCGTGTTCCTGGGCCCTCGGCTCGGTCTATGGCCGCACGGCGCCGCTGCCGCGCGCACCGCTGCTCGCCGCGGGACTCGAGATGCTGGTGGGCGGGATCGGTGCGTTCCTGGTGGGGATCCTCGCTGGCGAGCCGCGGCGCTTGGTCCTCGCGGCGGTGAGCGAGCGGTCGATCATCGCCCTCGCGTACCTGACGGTGCTGGGGTCGATCGTCGCGTTCACGGCGTACAACTGGCTCGTCACCGTCGAAGCTCCCGCTCGCGTCGCGACCTACGCCTACGTCAATCCGGTGATCGCAGTGCTGCTCGGTGCCATCATGGCTGGAGAGCCGTTGACGCCACGGATCGGGGTGGCGGCGGTCGTGATCGTGACGGCTGTGGTGCTGGTGATCGTGGGGCAGAGCCGTTCGCAACCCGGCGTTACGTGATGGGCCCCCTGGTCATCCCCGCGATTGCTTCATCGCGTACAGCGCCCGGTCGGCCGTTCCGATGAGGCGCTCGACCGAATCGCCGTCGCGCGGGAACACCGCGACGCCGACGCTCGCCGCGAGCGTGGGTTTTTCTTCGTCGGCGGCGAGGTGGGCGCAGGACCGTTGCGCAACGCGCAGCGCCTCCGGCTCGTCGGTCTCGGGCAGAATCAAGGCGAACTCGTCGCCGCCGTACCGCGCCGGAGTATCGACAGCGCGGCAGGTGCTGCGCAGCGCGTCGGCAACCCGGCACAGCGCCCGGCTCCCCACGAGGTGGCCGTAGCGGTCGTTGATCGCCTTGAGACCGTCGAGATCGAAGAACAGGAGCGAGAACGGCCGCCCGGTGCGCAGGTAACGCTTCATCTCCGACTCGAGGATCGCGATCATCTGCCGGTAATTGGCGAGCCCCGTGAGGGGATCGCTAATCGCGAGCTCGCGCAGCTGCGCCTCGCCGCGGCGGCGTTCGTTGACGACCCCCGCCAACAGGAGGACGGTCATAGCCGTGACCGCCATGAAGACTTGTAACAGCAGGAGTTGCCCGTTGCGCTGAGCGGGATCGAGTGCGTCGAGTGTGGAGGCCGTTTGTATTACGCCGACGACCGAGACGACGGCGACCGCCGTGGACGCGAGCCGCGGCCCGAAGCGCATCGCCGCCCAGATCAACACCGGAACACAGAGGAACCCGAGGGATGGTCCGCCGAGCGGTCCGAAGGCGAGGGCCGAGAGCAGGACGAGTGCGGTGAACAACGCCACGATCTCGACCATGCGGACCGACACCCAGCGCACGTTGCGCCGTATCCCCCAGAGCACGAGCGGCGGCGCCACGAGCAGGGCCCCGGCGGTGTCACCCAGCCACCAGGTCACCCACACGGGGGCGTACTCGGTCCATTTGACGTAGCCGCCGAGAGCAAGCGTCGTGACGCCGACGGTGGGGGAAACCGCCGTGGCGAGGATGCCGGCGAGCACGACGAAGCGGACGACGTCGCGCCCGCTGTCGAAGGCCTGGACCCCGTTGGCCCAGCGGCGCACCAGGGTTGCGCCGACGGCGGCTTCGATGGTGTTGCCGACTGCGACACCGAACGAGGTCAGCAGCGAGCCGGCGGTCGTGTAGTTGTAGAGGAACGCGCCGAGGAAGATGGCAGGCCAGACCTGGCCTCCGTACACGACGAAGGCTGCCAGGGCGATCCCGGTGGGCGCCCAGATCGGCGAAGCGCTGGGGTTCACGATTCCCCATAGCAGGCCGAGCTTTCCGGCGGCCGTGTAGACCACCAGCAGCGCGAGGAGCCCAGCGCCCCGAGCCCACGACCACCCCCTATCCATCAAGGGAAGCGTTGGCAGACGAGCTCACTGCCTCACCCACGTCGACCGCATATCCCAGGTCACGTCGTAAACCAGGTCATTGACGAGGTGCCCGTAGGCGTCGTTGGGATCGCGCGCGGAGAATTCGGGAATCCCGTTCGCGATCGTCAGCTCGCCGACCTTCTCGGTCGCCTGGGCACTCGAGCGCCACACCACCCCTCCGGTTTTGGTATTGCGTAACTCCACCGCCAGCTCGGCGGAGACGAGGGCCTCCACGTGGGCTGTGATGATGCCGACCAGGCCGCCGTGCGGCTTCACGCTGGACACCTTGAGGTGGCCGGTGAAGACGACCGGGACGCCGCGCGCGCCGCCCAGCGCGGCGACCGAATCGGCGACGGCGAACTCCTGCACTTCGATCCCCTTCTGTGCTCCCAACATGTACTCTTCGAAGCGTCGCGTCGTGAAGTCCCCGAGATTGCCCTTGGCTCCCTCGACGGAGAACGTGACGACCCCGACGGTCCCGTACTGGTGGAGGTCGAGGGCGGGGGGGACGAGGACGCGCTGCGTCGGCGGGCCGTGCGAGGAACAGCCGATAACGGCGAGGACGATGGCAACGGCGGTCGTGCATCTCACGGCTGCTCCCGGTGTGATGTCGAGAACAACCTACTATCCCGGGCTACATTTCTTCCATGGCGGAAGCACGACGCACGATGCCGAGCCCGGTGGGAGACCTGGTCCTGACGGCATCGGAGACCGGGTTGACTGGGCTCTATTTCCCGACATCAAGACACGGTCCAGCGTCCGTTGGGCCTCACCCCCTGTCCCCCTCTCCCTCCGGGAGAGGGGGAACGAATGACCTACTGAATCGCGTCGAAGCACAGCTCAAGGAATACTTCGCCGGGACGCGCACTACGTTCGAGTTGCCACTCGAGCCCCACGGGACCGACTTCCAGCTCAGCGTCTGGGAGTTGTTGCGCAAAATCCCCTACGGCGTCACCACGAGCTATGGCGAGCTGGCCCGGCGACTCGGTGATCCCAAGGCGACGCGGGCCGTCGGCGCTGCCAACGGCGCCAACCCGATTCCTATCATCGTCCCCTGCCACCGGGTCGTCGGCTCGAAAGGGGAGCTGACGGGGTTCGGCGGCGGGATCGAGCGTAAACGCTGGCTGCTGGAGCACGAAGGAGCGTTGATGGCGCTGGGGAGGTAGCGGGCGGATACAGGCGGACGAAGGCGGTAGAGGATGGAGGCCATATGTGTGGTGCTGTTACCACTACCAACCTCTTCCGCCCTCGTCCGTCTTCGTCCGCCCTCTTCTACTTCTCATGGCATCGGAATTGCGAGATTGTGCCGCCGGGACGGGCTCGGAGTGTCCGTGGAGCGTATCGGCGACCATCTGTTCCGCGATATCGACGCGCTGTTGGAGCGCGAGGACGGCGGTCGCGTGCCCAAAGGCCTGCGGGTCGAACGGGTACTGCTCGTCTCCCTGCTGCGCTACGCCATCGCCGACCTGCACGACCTCCGCCGCCGCGTCGCCGACACCTCCGCCGCCAAAGACGTCGATCGCAGCATCGAGTACTGGGAAGTGGTGCTCAACTGGCTGCGGGACCAAAAAAGCGAGTATGCGGACATCATGAGTCCGTAGCCGCAGGATGCAAGAGAGTGAGCCTCGTCACACCGCTGTAAATCATTCTCTCCAGCCGTTTTCATTTTCGGCATGAGACGTGCTTGAAGCTCATGAACGGTAGATGTTCGGGATGCACGAGCTTCGAGGTCGACTGTGATTCGGATTTGGACAGGCGCTGCCGCTCAACTGGGGACCTGCGATCATTGCACGTTCTCCGATGCCCCCACGCTCGCGCCGAGCGAGGGGGACGCGGTGAAAGCCCAGGTCATCACGGTCGTGACGATGCACCGGGATAACGAGATCGTCTTCCTGGCGCGGTTCTGCGAGAAGCACTTCCTGCAGTTCTCCGACCTGGTCTCGGATCAGGTCGCCGCGCTGCTGTATCCAGCCCAGAAGACCCAGTAAAAAAAGCCGGCTCGACGCCTTGGATCGCCGAGCCGGCCAACCTCGCCCGCCTCCTTGGTGAGGCCGGTAAGGCCCTACGAACGCGTTACCGTATACGTTCCGCACGCCGTGAACTGAATCGTCACGTTCGTCGTCAGGCCGTTGCGCGTCGCCACGAACTTGAGCGTGCCGGAATCGAGCATCGGCCGCACGGTACAGGTGGCGTTGTGGTGCAGCGGTGTGGTCGTCGACGCGACGAGGTTCCAGGTGTTGGGTCCGCGCGTCCACGTCGAGGTGCCGGCGAGCGTCAGCGAGCCCGAGGGCAGCGGCTGGTCAGGCTGGATCTTCCCGGCGGTATCAGCCGTGAAGGTGATATTCCAGCTGCGCGTGTGGTTGGCCGAGCCGCCGTTGGGCCAGGTGTAGGTGGTACTGACGTTGGTCGACGTGAACGCCAGCTGGGCCGAGTCGCCGATGATCTGGCGGGTGCCGCTCAAGACCCATGTCCACTCGCGGCCGAGCGGGCCCACGTGGATGCGGGTGAAGGCGGTGAAGATGTGCTTCCAGGCGTGGTCCGTCGTCGTCGGCGTAGGATCGAGGACGTCGATCGTGCCGCGCACGGTGTCCGAGCCACCCAGCGGGTAGTTCACGACGCAGTTGTTGAACGTCAACCGGACCGAGTCGGGCACCGGGTCGCCGTCGGAGTTCGCGGGTGAGGCAGGGGTGCGCGTCACGCATGCCGGCGGCGGTGTGAGCGCCGGTGCTCCGGGGCTGACGGTGCCGGAGCCGTTGGCCGTCGAGAAATCGAATTCCGACTGCACGTCCGTCGCGAGGACGGCGCTCAGGCTATCGGCTTGTGCGCTCGTCAACGACAATGACGCCGGTCCGGTGCTGTTGCTACACGCGGTGCCCAGCACGGCGGCGGCGACCGCCAGGCTGCTGAACCCGCCCAATCTGCGCAGATCATTCATGACGACGGACTCCTGGTGAGAGTTCTTCTGCACTGAATGCATTCCGTCTCGGAGTGGCGGGTGGCCCAGTGTCGTTTCACAGGCCACTAGCCACAAACCACTAGCCATCTTAACAACGGGGATGGGCAGCGAGACACGCCGGGGCCAGGGG
>JACXTT010012194.1_pt1 | contig 11415 bp, 13 predicted proteins | sample 9270951 | NCBI WGS metagenome assembly JACXTT01 (sample SAMN15532306, study PRJNA645909) | rock metagenome | isolation source: weathered quartz diorite | place: Puerto Rico | collected 2017-06-21 | reverse complement strand
AATTACGTGGGGGTTTGGCTCGCAACCGATCTGCGGCAGAAAGTTTTCGATCGAGTGCTCCGCCAGGACGCGACGTTCTTTGAATCGAACTCAACCGGCCGGCTGATGTCGTCCATCATGAACGATCTCGAAAAAATCCAAGTGGCGACATCGCACATGCTGGCCGATTGGCTGCGCCAGTCCTTCTCCGTCATCTTTCTGCTCTGGGTAGTCGTCCAAAAAGATTGGAGATTGGCTCTCGTCAGCCTGACCGTGCTGCCCTTCGTGCTGGTGCCGACGCTGCGGATCGGAAGGCGCATCCGTCGCACTACGCGGCGGGCGCAGGATGACGCGGCGGAGTTGAACCAGATCCTGCAAGAGACGCTCAGCGGGCACCAGGTGGTGAAGTCCTTCGGCACAGAGGATATCGAATCCAATCGTTTCCACATCGCAGCCCACCGCCTCAGGTCGACCAATCTGCGTTACGTGGCCCAGCAGGCGCTGTCCTCGCCCTTGATCGAATTCTTCGCGGCCATCACCATCGTCGGGCTCCTGACCTATGCGCGCACCCAGATCAAGAACATGACGTTGACCGCCGGCGAGTTCACCAGCTTCGTTATCGCGCTGCTAATGTTGTACGAACCTGTGAAGCGGCTTACCGGAATCCACAATATCTTCCAGCAAGCGCTAGGAGCCTCGCAAAAGGTATTCGAGTACCTGGATGGCGATCAGCAGATTCAGGACAAACCGGGCGCGGCCAAGCTTGTCAAGTTTCACCATGCGGTCCTGTTGGACAATGTCAGCTTCCGCTATCCCAACGCTCCCAATGGATTCTCGCTGAACACCGTTCGCCTGGAGGTCAACGCCGGTGAAGTGGTGGCGCTCGTCGGCCCAAGCGGCGCAGGCAAAACGACGCTCGCGAATCTCGTGCCTCGCTTTTACGACGTGACCTCCGGCGCCGTCCGCATCGACGGCAAGGATGTGCGCGATCTGCAACTGGCCTCGTTGCGCGACAAGATCGGGATGGTGGCGCAGGAGACGTTCCTGTTCAACGACACTGTCGCCAACAATATCCGCTATGGCAAGCCCAAAGCCAAGGACGACGAAATCCGTGAAGCTGCCCGCAACGCGCTGGCCGAAGAGTTCATCGAGCGGATGCCGCAGGGTTACCAGACCATCATCGGCGAACGCGGTTTAAAGCTGAGCGGCGGACAGCGGCAGCGCCTTGCGATCGCGCGCGCCCTGCTCAAGAACGCTCCGATACTGATTTTGGATGAGGCCACTTCGCACCTCGACACCGAATCTGAGATCCTGGTCCAGCGTGCCTTGCAGACCCTGATGAGCAATCGCACGGTGATCGTCATTGCCCACCGGTTGTCCACCATCCGGCGCGCCGACAAGATCGTCGTCCTGGATCGGGGCAGCATTTCGGAGATCGGAACGCACGAAGAGCTCGTGAATCATGGCGGCATTTACCGGCGGCTGCACGACCTTCAGTTTATGGAGGCGGATCCTCTCTTGAATTCATGAGCACGTCGATTCGAAGCATGACGGGTTATGCCCGCGTTCATCGGGCCACTGAACATGGAGAGCTCACGGTCACTCTCAAAAGCGTCAACCATCGCGGCCTCGATCTGCACTTTCACCTGGAATCGGAGCTGGATCCGTTTGAAGGCGCAATGCGCGCCGCGCTGAAGCGATCTGTGCACCGGGGGCACGTCGACATTCGCGGTTCCATCGTTCGATCCGGCAACGGCGCCTCCGGTGGATTGAACGCTCCGCTGTTGCGCTCCTATCTAGCCGCTTTCCGCCAGGCCGCCGCCGCCGAGGGACTCGAAGCCCAGCCCGATTTGAACCAGGCGCTGCGGCTCCCCGGTATGTTCGGCGCGCCCGTCGACGTGGACCCGGACCCGAAGCTGGAAAGTGCACTGCTCGCAGTGCTGGATCAGGCCATCGAAATCCTCAACCAGTTCCGGTCCCGCGAAGGCGCCGAGCTGGCCTCCGTCATCCGCGAGCACAACACAGCGCTCAGCCAAGGCGCGGGACAGATGGAGAAGATCCGTTCGCTCGCCATTCCCGCCTTTCAGAGCCGCCTGACGGAGAAGTTGCAGGAGCTGCTCCGCACCTCGGCTCTCGATCCGCAACGGCTCGCGCAAGAGGCTGCTCTGCTGGCCGACCGCGGCGACATCGGCGAAGAGATTTCACGCCTGCAAATCCACTCGCGGCAACTCGATGAGATCCTGACCGCGGGCGGCGAGGTGGGCAAGAAACTGGATTTCCTGCTCCAGGAAATGAATCGCGAAGCGAATACCATTCTGTCCAAAACCAACGGCATCGGAGAGCTGGGCCTGGGAATTACCGACTTGGCCTTAGCAGCCAAGGCGGCCATCGAGAAGATCCGGGAACAGGCGCTGAACCTGGAATGATCTCAGTCTTCATCATCTCCGCCCCTTCAGGTTCTGGAAAATCGACGCTCGTTCACAGGCTCCTGCGGTCGGTTACCGGCCTGGCTTTTTCGATTTCCTACACCACGCGGCCTCCACGCGATACCGAGACGGACGGTGTCGATTATGTTTTCATCTCCCGTCCCGAGTTCGAAGCGCGTTTGGGGCGCGGCGAATTCCTCGAGTACGCCGAGGTCTTCGGCAACTACTACGGCACCAACCGCAGCACCTTTGAAAAGGCCGCCCACGAGGGAAAGGACCTGCTACTCGACATCGACGTACAGGGTGCGAGACAATTAAAAGTAGCGATTCCGGAGGCGATCAGTATTTTTGTCCTTCCGCCGTCCAAGGAAGTTCTCGAGCAAAGGCTGCGGTCCCGATCGCAAGACAGCGAAGAGGTTATTCGACGGCGTTTGAAGGGCGCGGCCGAAGAAGTCCGGAATTATACGCAATATGATTATGTCCTGATTAATCGCGAACTCGATGAGTCCTCCGCCCGGCTGGCTTCCATCGTGAGAGCGGAGCGGCTTCGCAAGGCCCGGATGGAAGAAGAGGTCCGGCCCATCCTGGATAGCTTCGGTATGAATTAATCGGGCAGAAAGAGTTTGAGGAAACAAATAATCGCATGGCTGAAAGATTGAAGAACAACGCGATGTATGCCATCCCCGATGACAACGAGCAGAGTACGTACCGGTTCATCATCGTTGCCGCCAAACGCGCGCGGCAGTTGCAGAATGGCGCACGCCCGTTTCTCCCAACCACTTCGAAGAAACCTACCGTGACGTCGATGGAAGAAGTTCGCCGCGGGCTGGTGAAATACACCGACATCGCTCGTGATCAACCGGAAGAGCTGGCGCCCGCCGAATAACGAGAATCCCATGAACGCTGTGTTGGGCGTGGGCGGCGGAATCGCCGCTTATAAATCGGCGGAGCTGGCCCGAGCACTCATGGAACGCGGCATGCGCGTTCAAGTAGTTCTTACTCCCGCTGCTGAAAAATTCATCACGCCCCTTACGTTCGCCGCGCTCACCGGCCGCAAGGTCATCACCGATCTGTTCGCTTCCGGCAGCTCGGAAGAAACTCTTTCGAGTGCCATCGAGCACATCGCCGTCGCGCAAGAAAACGATGTTCTGGTGATCGCTCCCGCCACAGCCGACCTGCTGGCGCGCCTGGCCCACGGCCTCGCGAACGATTTTCTCACCACGATGTACCTGGCCTTCACCGGCACCGTTGTGCTCGCGCCCGCGATGAACACGAACATGTGGATGCATGCGGCGACACAGGAGAATCTGGCCACTCTGCGGAATCGGGGCCATTTGATCATCGAGCCTGAAGAGGGCATGCTGGCCTGCGGTATGACCGGCCCGGGTCGGCTGGCGGAACCCGATCGCATCGCCGAAATCGTCGGCGGCCTCGGCTTGCGTCGCCGCGATCTCGAAGGCGAAACCGTGCTGGTCACCGCCGGGCCAACCGAAGAGCCGCTCGATCCGGTGCGCTTTCTCTCCAACCGCTCGAGCGGAAAAATGGGCTATGCCCTCGCGCAAGCGGCTGCACAGCGGGGAGCTCGCGTCATTCTCGTTTCCGGACCGGTTCAACTTCCCGAGCCCGCTGGCGTCACCGTGCTCCAGGTCCGCACCGCCGTAGAAATGAGGGATGCCGTCATGGAGCGCCTCGCCGGCTCGACCATCGTCGTCAAAGCAGCGGCCGTAGCCGACTATCACCTCTCGCGCGTTCCGCAGCATAAAATCAAGAAAACCGCCGCCCGCGTTTCGCTCGAACTCGACCCGACGCCCGATATTCTCGCTGAAGTAGGCCAGAAGAAAGGCGACCGGCTGCTGATTGGATTCGCCGCCGAAACCGAGAATCTTACCGAGAGCGCCCGGCAGAAACTCAAGAGCAAAAACTGCGACATGATCGTTGCCAACCTGGTGAACCAGGACGGCACCGGCTTTGAGTCCGATCAAAACGAAGTCGTGCTGGTGTTTCGAGGCGGTGAGACCTTGCCGATCGCCCGCGCCCCCAAGCGCGAAATTGCCGACCGCATTTTTGATCAGGTCATGAAGCTCCGCCTCGCCATGCACGCGGCCCGATGACGAAGGACGAGGTCCGCCGCTACCTGGAGTTTTATCAGGACCTGGGAATCAAGACCATCTACCGGCGCGGGTCTCTCCAGGAATCGCCGGCTCCCACTGCCGTTCCTCAGGCCCCGTACCTTAGCGTTGCCCCATCCGCCACTTTAGTACCCCCGCTCGAACCGGTTCATGACAATTTGCTCAAGATAGTGGAAGATATTGGTGACTGCAAACGATGTCGCTTGCATGAGGGCCGGAATCGGATCGTGTTCGGTTCTGGGGCCGAGCAAGCGAGGCTGGTGTTTGTAGGTGAAGGCCCGGGAGCCGACGAGGACGCGCAGGGGTTGCCGTTCGTCGGCCGGGCCGGACAACTCCTCACGCAGATGATCGAAGGCACTGCCCAGAAAGAGGGCATCCCGCTCAAGCGTAGCGACGTTTACATCTGCAACGTCGTCAAGTGCCGCCCGCCCGAGAATCGAACTCCACAGCCTGACGAAATGGAAATCTGCGGCCAGTTCCTTTTCCGGCAGCTTCTGGCCATCCGGCCCAAGGCCATTTGCGCACTCGGCTCCACCGCCGCCAAAGCCCTGCTTGGAACTAAGGAAGGCGTGACGAGGCTGCGCGGCAAGTTGCAACAGTGGCGCGATATCCCAGTGATGGTTACGTATCATCCCTCATATCTTCTGCGGCCGTACAATCAGAACGCCAAGAAAGAAGCCTGGGAAGATCTGAAGAAAGTCCTGCACTTCGTCTACGACTAAGGCGCCCGGGCGCCCGGTCATCCGAAACACGACACAATCAAAAAGCCGCCGCCGATCGCTATGACATCCTCGACCAGCGCAACTGCCAAGTCGGGTATTTTGACATTAATTACGATACGATGCCGCGCCTCATAACCGGCGAAGGCGCCGGCTACACCGCCCAATGCGCCGAGGATTGCGCCCCACACCAGTGATTCACCCGCCGACACCGCCAGCGCGGCGCCCGAAAGCCCGCCCGTGATTATCCGAAAGATCAGCGGTCCCGGTTTCGTCCGAGCACCCACCCATGTTTGTTTATCCGCGAATAGCTCGATGAGCGCGAGTGTGGAAGATATGTATAACGCTGCCGTGGTATCCAAAAAAGCCAGCTTCGAGTCCTGCAGGTTGAGCCAGTTCAGGTGGACGGCCCAACAAACAACTGCCGGCGCAGTCAAGGAACGAAGGCCGGCAATGACCCCAATCGCGAACGACAAGGCGAGAACCGAGTAAAGGCTCACAAAGATCTCCTTCCTACATAAGCTTGAGGCGCTCGTTTCGAGCGGACAACTCAATCAACTTCTCGAGGCGGCTCAGCCGCGTCTCTTCTTTCTTACCGCTGGCCACCCAGCGCGTGACTGCCCGGCGATAGTAAGGCGGAAAGGCTTCGAAGTTCCGCCACGCTGTCGAATTTTTCCAGAACTGCGCCTCGAGTTCCTTCGGCATTTCCGAAACCTGCTCTTCGCGCCGCTTTCCGGACTCGAAAGCCTTCAACCCGGCGGACTTCATCTTGCCATCCGCGATCAGCCGTTTCGCGCGATCGATGTTCGACTGAGTCCATAAGCTCTGCGGCCGTCGCGGAGTGAATCGCTGTGCGAAGCAGTCTTCATCCACTCTCTTGACCTTGCCGTCGATCCACCCGAAGCAGAGCGCTTCCTCCACAGCCTCTTCGTAAGGAACACGCGGCTTGCCGGAATGCTTCTTGTAATAGATGAGCCACACTTCGTTCAGCTTGCCGTGATGGTCTTGCAGCCAGCCCCGCCATTCACGCCGGTTTTTTGCGTAGAACGAGTTCAGCATGGATCAGCTCAACAGACTCATCTCATGGACCCGCTCGAGGTCCAGCACCAGGTCGCCCTTCGGATCGACGCTGAACGCCGGCACGAACTTGGCGCCCCACGTAATCTCGCCGTGCCGGTATGAATATATCGAGTGAACTACCTGGCTGAAGCTGTCGTCAAACGCCTGGATAAGAATCAGAATCTCCGCGGACATCGCTTTCAGATCCTCGGCGGTTTTCCCGAAAAGCGGGCTCGCCGAATCGATCGGATGCACGATGGTCCATGTCAGTGGCAGAAAGTAGACCTTTCGCCGCTCCAGTTCGAGATCGAAGAAATCCCGCTTGAGTTGCTCGTCTTTATTCGCGACCGTCATTAGTAGTACGCGAGCCTCGAGATTCATGAGCGTATTGCTGCGTGCATTCGTGATGCGGAACTGCAGACTTTGGCCGTCCTGATAGGGCGCGATCAACGCGCGCTCGCTGAATAAAATGCGTGCGGAGGGCCGGGAGAACCGCCCATACAAGATTCCAGTCAACACCGCGAATACCATCAGCCCGGTCGCGGCTTCGATGGCCGATACGGTATTCATGGACGCACCGCGCGGAAAGACATTCCCGTAGCCCACCGTGGTCAGAGTATGGACGCTGAAAAAGAATGCGTTCACAAACGCGCTCATCTCGGGCTCGTTCCCCTTGAGGTGGTCGATCCCGATCGCGAGATACACGGCGGCAAATGCAAAATTCACGACCACGAAGACGGCCAGGACTACCAGGAAAAATCTCGGCCAGGTGGTATCGATCAATTTCAGGTAGAGATTCTCATCGCGCAGCCGGGTGCCCTTGCGATGCACATTGAAGCTGCCATCGGGATTGATGGCCCGGCGCAATTCGCCGCTGAACTGACGGGTCAAGCCTGGATCGAACGATTCCTTTTTCATAAGAATGAACCCAGAATAACTTACTTGCCCGGAAGGACAGTGTCTGAAGATATCAGTGGTGGCCGTAGTTGAGTTCGCCGGCCTCGATCGCGACCGGCAGACGGTTCTGCTTCGGCGGCAGCGGGCACGTCGCGTAGTCGGTGAACGCGCACGGCGGATTTTCGGCTTTGTTGAAATCGAGCTCCACTTTACCGTTCTTCGGAAGCGCGGTGTAGAGGAATCGCCCGGCCGGATAGGTTCCCTTGCCGGTCGTCAGATCGCGAAAGATGAAGAATAGATGATCGTCTTCGAGCACTGGATCGAGCCGCAGCGATTGACCCGCCAGCGTGAACTCAACATATCCGGGACTCGTATCCTGCTCGGTTTCTCCCAAGATGTTCGGGATCTCGATCACCTTCGGCTTTTCATACGCGACAAATTTGGCCGTGACGCGATAGCTTTCCTTCACCAGAAACCAGTGCAGCCCCTTGAACTCGGTGCGCGCTTGGCTTTCGTTGTCCTTGAAACGGATCGCATCTCGAATACCGCGATGAATGACGTACATCGTGAATGCCTCGAACTGGAGACGATCCGGTTTACCTTCTGCGTCAGACTTCAGCGTCAGGGTTGCGCCGGCCGGCTGCCCATTCAACCGAACCACGACGCCGGGCCCGGTTCGAAAAATCGTTTTCCCGCCATGGTATTCGAACATTCCCAACTGAGCCGGCCCGCGTGGCAGAACGATATCGCTTGACCGGTCTGAACCGGCCGTGTTGACGCCTTCCTTGAGCCAGAATAGACCGGAAACTGTCAGCCAGCCGCCGTCAGCCTTCAACTCGGCTTCGTGCTGCGCGCGCCACTGCTCGATTGTTGCGCTATAGGGTGTTTCGCCGGCAGCCGTTGCGGCAAAAAGCACGATCACGGCCGCCCAGCCGATCATTGTCAACGGATTCATGGCTTTGATTTTAGCTCGTAACCAGCACATTCGGCGATTTTGTAATCTTCCCTACGGCCCTTGCGCCGGCGAAACAATGCCAGATGCAAAGCGTCCAAGTGGCGGGCAGCACCACCAAGCCCCGACTGAATGCCTTGTCTACTGTTGCTGTTGGTTGTGCTGTTCCCGCGCGTAGCGCTCGCATTGCTCTTTTTTCTGTCGACCTACCTTGACCGGCCCTTCCGCCACAATCTGATCATCCTGATCCTTGGCTTCGTTTTTCTTCCTTTGACAACACTCGTTTACGCATGGATGTTCCACAGCGGTCTGCCTGTGGAAGGAATCAACATCGCGTACTTGATAATCGCGGCCATTTTGGATCTCGGTTTAGTCGGTGGGGGCTATCGGCACCATCGTGGGAGTTCCTGACAGGTCGGAATTTGTAGGTCCTGGACGTGGTACACTGAAACATGTTCGCGGCGATGCCTGCCGTTTAAAGTACTGATTCTAAAGACTTAATCCACGTAGACCAGGCTATCTCGTTAGTTTTCAACAAGTTCTGACAACAGTCCACATTGGGAAAGGTTATCCAGGAGGAGATGACGTGAGGACAACCATTCTGTTTACCGGCTTACTGATTACGCCGGCAATAGTTAGCACCAAGCAGTTGCAACCCACCACACGCGGCGAGGCCGATGACCCCCGGCTGCGGCTGCTTTGGCAGTTTTTTGACGACCGGGATTGCCCGCTCCGCGATTCGGCCGTCGATTTTCTGATAGCGGCGGACCAGAACGCGCTGGATTGGCGCCTGCTACCCAGCATCTCAATCATCGAATCGAGCGGAGGGAAGGACTATAGAAACAACAACGTTTTTGGATGGGACTCCTGCCGGGAAAGCTTTCCTTCAGTGCAAGCTGGAATTCACTACGTTGCTTCGCGGCTGGCCAATTCTAAGTTGTACAAGGACAAAGATCTGGATCAAAAGCTGCTGACCTACAATCCGCAACCAGACTACAGGCACCGGGTTAAGGCGGTGATGCGCGCCTTGGGACCCGCGGGTCAACTGAGGCGAAACTGATTCTTCTGACTACGTTCCCTGCATCAAGTGAACGCCCAGATACAACCCGCCAAAGACGATCACCGAAAGTAGGACGATCAGCGCCCAACGCACAATCCGTTCCGTGTTGGAAACGGTTTTGTGTTCATCAAGCTTAATTTGCTCGTCGAGGCTCTCAAACATGGAATACCCCCTATGATGCCGTTAACACACCCGAGCTAGGGCTATTATATTCCTGAACTAAGAAAAATACAGCCCCCCAGCGTGGGTGTTGCTTCTTGGACCCAATTAATTCTTTGATTTGTTAGCGTTACAGCCCCATCCGCTCAAGTTTGCGGTACAGAGTCTTGCGCTCGATGCCGAGGATTTTAGCGGCGCGGCTCTTGTTGCCGCCGGTGGCGGATAGGACGCGGCGGATCTGATCGGCCTCGGTATCAGCCAAAGTATCGCTGGCGCTGTCGCGCGGTTCGGTCAACTCGATGGCTTCTCGTACGGCGGCTTCGTCGATGCGGGTCTGCGGCGCGAGAATAGTCAGCCGCTCCATCATGTGCTGAAGCTGGCGCACGTTGCCGGGCCAACTGTAGTTTTCGAGAGTCTGAAGTCCGGATTCGGTGAGCCGGGCCTGCTGGCCGTAACGCTCGTTGTATTTTTTCAGGAAATAATGAGCCAGCAGCGCTACGTCGCCGCGACGTTCCACCAGAGGCGGCAGAAGAATCCGGACGACATTCAGCCGATACCAGAGATCCTCGCGGAACTTGGCGTTGTCCACCATTTTCTGCAAATCACGGTTCGTGGCCGCGATGACTCGCACATCCACTTTCTTCCCTCGCGCAGAGCCCAGCGGGCGGATTTCTTTCTCCTGCAGAAAACGCAGCAAGTTGAGCTGGAAGCCGAGCTCGAGATCGCCGATCTCGTCCAGGAAAACAGTGCCGTTATTGGCGGCTTCAAACACGCCCATGCGATCGCGGTCGGCGCCCGTGTACGCGCCTTTCATCGCGCCGAAAAGTTCGCTCTCGATGAGAGTAGGAGCGATCGATCCACAGTCCACCGGGACGAACGGCTGCTGGGCCCGCGTACTGTTGTTATGAACCATGCGGGCGATCATTTCCTTGCCGGTTCCGGTTTCGCCTTCGATGAGCACCGTCGCGTTGGTCGGGGCCACCAGCGAAATGGTCTTATAAATTTCGATCATCCGCGGTGAGCTGCCGATCATTTCGCTTTCGGGCAAATCGTCGATCTCCGATTCCTTCTCCTCGATCTGCTCGACCAGCGTGGCTTCGGCGCGCTTCACCGTGTCGAGCATGCGATCGAGCTCGAACGGTTTGGCGATGTAGTCGAAGGCGCCACCCTGAGTGGCTTTCATCACCGTCTCCATGGTGCCGCGGGCCGTCATGAGAATGACCACGCATTTCGGGTTATTGCGGCGGGCGGTTTCGAGCACGTCAAGACCGGTTCGCTCATCCAGATAAATATCGGAGATGACGATCGGATAGGTGTCGCTGCGAAGACGTTCGATGGCTTCTCGCGTCGACGATACAGCGTCCACACGATAGCCTTCCAACTCGAGGAAGGTCGTGATGGTGTTTCTTACGGAGTTGTCGTCTTCCACTACCAGCAGGCGTTGCACTCGCGGATTACCTACTTATTAGACTGACACAGGGGGCGGTTGGGACGCACGCGAGTGAGCGGGCAGCACGACGGTGAAGCAGGAGCCTTTGCCAGGCTCGCTGGTTACTTCCATTTTTCCCCCGTGATAGTGGACGATCTGCTCGACGATCGACAGCCCGATGCCGGTTCCGGCTTCACCCGAGGCTTCGGCACGCTTGGTCCGGTAGAATTTCTGGAAAATCTGCCGTATTTCTTTGGCGTCCATTCCGATTCCCTGATCTTTCACCGATAGTCGCAACTGATCGCCTTGCGGCAGGCACCAGACCGTAATTTCCGTGTCCGCACCGGAGTATTTCACGGCATTGGTGAGCAGATTGTAAACGGCATACTCCATGAGTTCGCGGTCTCCCACCAAGTCGCCTTCGAGCACCTTGGTCTGGATGCATATGTTCTTGCGCTCGGCCAGCGGACGGGCGCGCTGCAGACAGGTTTCCACGATGTCGCGCGCGGTGAACGGCTCGCGCTTAAGCTCCACCTGGCCATCGGAAAGCCGCTAAATCTCGCGAAAGGTCTGGATCAAGCGCCCAAGCCGCTTGGGCCTCAGGTT
>JACXTT010012193.1_pt1 | contig 11415 bp, 10 predicted proteins | sample 9270951 | NCBI WGS metagenome assembly JACXTT01 (sample SAMN15532306, study PRJNA645909) | rock metagenome | isolation source: weathered quartz diorite | place: Puerto Rico | collected 2017-06-21 | reverse complement strand
AGACCGGGACTGGAAACGCTGACGAATTAAGCCGATTTCTTCCGGGTCAATTCTTCCCGGGCATTAAAAAACCATTGACGGTTGTATCTTTTTTCGCGGCGGCTGAGGTGTGGCGCTTCATCCAGCATGGCGTTGAATACGGCGCGCCCTTCCTCTTCGCGGCCATTTCGCTGCAGGAACATTCCATACTGATAACGGGCTTCAAAATTGGAGAACCGCGCCTTCATGGTGCTGAATTCCTTTTCGGCCAAATCGGGCCGCCCGGTATTTTCCAGCGCCAGCGTATAAAGGATATGCGCTTTTGAGCGGGCGAAGGCGGGTGAATTATAGAGTTTGCGCGCCAGCGGGAGAATATCATTAAACCGTTTTACTTTATAATAGGCTGCAATAAGCTGTTTAATGAGGTATTCGTTTTCCGTAAAAGCGCCGGTCATGCTGCTTTCGTAGAGCGCAATGGCCTTATCGGTTTGACCGGCGGCCAGGTAAGCATCTGCCAGGGCCATACGGTTATTAAAGGTGTCGGAAAAACGCAGGTTGTCTTCCAGCTTTTTTATTCTCCCTACCGAATTAAAGACCTGCTCCACGCCGTTTTGTACCCCGCTGAGTTCGCTGCCGGCCAGTATTTCGGAAAAAAGATAAGCAATGCAGCCTATGACGGGAACAAAGATAATCAGCCAGATCCACCAGAACTTGCTTTGGTTGCCCCTTCGGATACAGTGAATAACGCAAAGGGCCTGAAGCCCAACGGTGACATAGTAAAAGTATGGGTTTCCAAAAAACATAGGTTATTCGCCGGCTGGATGATGCCCCCGGCCTGCCTTCAAAAATAGAAATTTGCCGGAAATGATGGGCAATTTTTTGTGCATGTCCATCCGCTTTAGTGGGCGTTTCCCAACACGGATTAGTATTATCCGGATAAATAGCCTATCTTTGTGTTTCTTATATGTTATTGCTCCACCGAGTTTGTTTTTAGTCCATTCAAATGCCGTGATGGCTTAACGTAAGGCAGGTAAAGTATCACCTTTTTTGTTGATAGCCTTACCACATTTAATCATCAAATTTTTATTGTAGTGTCATTTAATCAATTACAGCTCATAGAGCCTGTATTACAGGCTTTAACGAAAGAGGGTTATACTCAGCCCACCCCCATCCAGGAACAGGCTATTCCCATCGTATTGCAGCAAAGGGATTTGCTGGGCTGCGCCCAGACCGGCACCGGCAAAACAGCCGCTTTTGCCATTCCACTGCTGCAGCTGATGCAGCAGCAGCAAGCCGCCCAACCCGGACGCCGTACCATTAAAACGCTGGTATTAACGCCAACGCGGGAACTGGCCATACAGATTGACGAAAGTTTTAAAGCATACGGCAAATACCTTGACCTGAAATCGCTGGTTATTTTCGGCGGTGTATCGCAATACAACCAGGTCAATGCCCTGCGCAGCGGTATCGATATCCTGATAGCCACGCCAGGCCGTTTGCTGGACCTGGTCAATCAAAACCATATCAACCTGCAAACCATTAAATTCTTTGTACTGGACGAAGCCGACCGTATGCTGGATATGGGCTTTGTGCATGATGTAAAACGCATTATTGCCAAACTGCCCGCCAAACGGCAGACCTTGTTTTTTTCTGCTACTATGCCCCCGGCCATCAAACAGCTGGCCGGCGTATTGCTGACCAATCCCGCCAAAGTAGAAGTAGCGCCCGTTTCTTCTACGGCAGATACCATACAGCAGGCCATGTATTTTGTAGGAAAGGAAGACAAGCCCTCCCTGCTGATGCATTTGCTGGAAGATAAGAACATCAATACCTCGCTGGTATTTACCCGCACCAAGCACGGTGCTGATAAGGTGGCGAAGTTCCTGAACCGTTCGGGCATTCGCGCGGAAGCCATTCATGGCAACAAATCGCAGAATGCGCGCCAGTCGGCCCTGACCAATTTTAAGACCAGCCGTACCCGGGTGCTGGTGGCTACCGATATCGCCGCACGCGGTATTGATATCGACGAACTGGGCCATGTGGTCAATTATGATTTGCCAAACGTGCCTGAAACCTACGTGCACCGTATAGGCCGTACCGGCAGGGCAGGGGCCAGCGGTATTGCCGTATCGTTTTGCGATCATGAAGAAAAAGCCTACCTGAAAGATATCGAACGGCTTATCAATAAGTCGATCGAGGTGGTGCGGGAACACCCGTTTGTATTAACGGGTAACAGCCGGCCGGTGAGCAGCCAGCCGGTACAGCGGCAGCAACAGCAGCCTTCTTTTTCGCGCAAACCTTCAAGGCCTTCCGGCAACAGCAGTAGCAACGGCAATCGCTTCAGAAGCCGCAGCAACCCGGTTAACGGAAATCGCTGGTAAAACAACTTAACAGCAGGTTATTATAAACAGGTATGCCATACGTTCAAACGTATGGCATATCTGTTTTTGCATCGTTAAACTCCATTAACGTTTGCGTTAACAATCCACTAAATTCCGCTATTCACCTATTAGGCGGGTTATAAAGCGGGCAGCGCCACAATAATCCGCGTTATTATTCATTCTTATGTGAACAGGGGCTCTATCTTTTTTCTATCGTCACATGTTAAAACTTCCGGGAGTGAAACTGAATTCTACGCGTACCAATTATTGCTCACTTAAAAACTACCGCGATGAATTCTATGCTCAGAAAGACGATGATAGCAGCACCCTTACTGGCCGGCAGCTATATGACCGTGCAGGCCCAGCTGGACATGCCCAAGTATGAAATAGGCCTTAGCGCCGGCACGCTGGTATACCAGGGCGATTTAACGCCTTCCACCTTCGGTTCATTTAAAACATTAAAGCCATCAATAAGTATTTATGGCGCACGCATCATCAACCCTTATTTTTCGGTGCGGGCCAATCTTACGTTTGGAAAGTTAGCGGGCGACGACGCCAAATACGCCAGCCCTGCCTGGCGACGGGAACGCAATTTCAATTTCAGTTCACCGCTGACCGAAGTATCGGTGCAGGCGGTATGGAATATTTTTGGCAATAACGGCAATACGGAAAGCCGGGGTTTTTCGCCCTACCTGTTTGGCGGGCTGGGCTATACGTTTCTTAACATACGGCGCGACTGGAGCAAAATGAACACTACGGTTTATTCGGCCGAGTCTACCGTGCAGGCGGGGCTGAATGCCGATTCGGCGCATGCTTTACCCAGGGGTATACCCGTTATTCCGTTGGGTGTTGGTGTGCGTTACCCTATTACCTCATCGTTATCGGTATCGGCCGAGGCGGCTTACCGGGTTACGTTTACCGATTACCTGGATGGCTTCAGCAAATCGGGCAACCCGGTCAAAAAAGATCATTATACCAGTTACTCGATAGGAGTGATATACTCATTTGGGCGGAAAAACCGTATGTCATGCCCGGTACTCCGGTATTAGGCCTGCCGGGTTGCTGATGCCCTGCCTGCGGGATGTTGGGAATTCTTCAATCGTCAAATCTTCCCTGTTTGTAAATCCCGGTATCCCGCAGGCAGGGTACCAGCTATGATTTACTATATTGTTCAAATAAAACTAACAATTGTTATCTTTGTGTGGCCCGCAAGCAAGTATGCCGGCGGGTTTTTTATTGATTCACCGTTAGCTTAACCCCCGATTGTTGGTATGAATAAAAAAGAAGTAGTCATTGTTTCCGCCGTACGTACGCCTATTGGCAATTTTGGCGGCAGCCTCAAAGATTTCAGCGCCGTTCAGCTGGGCGGCATCGCTATTAAAGGCGCTGTGGAGAAAGCCGGCCTGCAACCCGCACAGGTGCAGGACGTGCTGATGGGTTGTGTGCTACAGGGCAACCTGGGACAGGCGCCGGCGCGGCAGGCCTCCAAGCAGGCCGGGCTGCCCAACGAGGTCAACTGCACTACGGTCAATAAGGTCTGCGCCAGCGGTATGAAGGCCATTGCCCAGGCCGCGCAAAGCATTGCACTGGGCGATGCGGAGATTGTGGTAGCGGGTGGTATGGAAAGCATGAGCAACGTTCCGTTTTATGTAGAAAACATGCGCTGGGGCAATAAGTATGGCAATACGCAACTGATAGACGGGCTGGCAAAAGACGGGCTGGTAGATGCTTACGATGGCAAAGCCATGGGCAATGCCGCCGAGCTTTGCGCCCGCGAATGCGGCATCAGCCGCGGGGAGCAGGATGCTTTTGCTATTGAAAGCTATAAACGCAGCCAGGCCGCTTGGGAAGGCGGACGCTTTGCTGCTGAAATAGTGCCGGTGCCCATTCCGCAGCGCAAGGGGGAGCCCCTGCTGTTTGCCAAAGACGAGGAGCCTTACAACGTTAAGTTTGACAAGATACCCGGGCTGAAACCGGCTTTCCAGAAAGACGGCACGGTTACCGCGGCCAATGCCAGCACCATGAACGACGGGGCGGCCGCCCTGGTGCTCATGAGCCGTGAAAAAGCCGATGCGCTGGGCCTGAAACCGATTGCCCGCATTGTATCGTATGCCGATGCGGAGCAGGCCCCGGAATGGTTTACCACCACGCCGGCGATTGCGGTGCCCAAAGCAGTAGCCAAAGCAGGGCTGAAGATGGAGGATATCAGCTACTGGGAATTAAACGAAGCATTTGCCGTGGTAGGCATTGAAAATACCCGGCGCATGAAAATAGATCCTTCGCGGGTAAATGTAAATGGCGGTGCGGTGAGCATCGGGCATCCGCTGGGCTGCAGCGGGGCAAGGATTATTGTTACGCTCATTCATGTGCTGCAGCAAAATAAGGCGCTGTACGGCGCTGCGGGCATCTGTAATGGGGGAGGAGGGGCGAGTGCGATGGTGATTGAGCGACTATAAGAAAATATAGGCATTTATTGCGCACAGAGCTAAAAGAGAAAAAGAGGTATTCATAAGAGCCTCTTTTTCTCTTTTAGCTCTGTGCGCTCAATCCCTGACGTGTACAACTTCTTTATCTCTTTTGAACTCTTAGCCAAAAAAAGGCCGCCCCTCCCGGGGCAGCCATGGTATCCACATCTATCCTCTGCGACTAGTACTTTAGTATATTGATTTCATTTAATGTGTTCTGTCACACCCTATTACCGGGCATCTTCTAAACAGATGCTTGCTGGCATGTATTTGCACAAAAGAGCCCTTTTAGTCGGTTTTAAGTGGTGTTACGGGTGCAATTGCCACAAAAGTGAAGTCGATAAGGGGAGGTGATTTTTATGGCAAAATTCCAATATCAACGCTTCAAAATTACTATTTACCATAATGTGGCAAATACCACTTTGTGGGTATTATGGGGTCTGGGGTGCTAATGTTAATGAATTGTTAACAAACGCAGGGGGGTTAAACTATCATTAAAAAAAAGGCTCATATATGCCGTAATCTGAATACTAAAAAAATAAAAAACCACCGATCATGAAGAAGTTAACAGTAATGATGCTTGCAACCCTTTTAACCGCCGGGGCCTTTGCACAAACCACACCTGCTCCTGCTACCACTGATAAAAAGCAGGATATGAAAGACATGCGCAAAGACATTCGCGATGAGCGTAAAGACAAACGTGAAAGAGCGAAGGATATCAAAGCCGGCGATAAAGATGCCGCTAAAGCAGAAACAAAAGACATCCGGGCAGATAAAAAAGACATTAAGTCTGACGCCAAGGACCTGAAACAGGATGGTGTAAAACATCCCGTTCGCCGTGCACGTCGCCAGATTCACCGTCAGAATCATCATTAATCATCGCGTTAGTTTTGGTTATGCATTCAATAAGGGTGGCCACTTGGCCGCCCTTTCTTTTCTTATATTTGCAGTTATGGTTACTCCTGTGCTGCTCCGTCCCGCCAATAAAAACGATGCTGCTGCTATTGCTGCTATCAGCCGAAAAACATTTTACGATACGTTTGCCTCGCAAAATACGCTCGCGGATATGGACCAGTTCCTGAACGTTGAGTTTACCACGGAGCGGCTGATAGCCGAAGTAGGGGCGGAGGGAAATGAATTCCTGCTTGCTTTTATAGCAGATGAACTGGTAGGCTATGCGCGCCTGCGCGATGCAGCCAACCCGCCCGAACTGGGCGATAGCCCGGCCATAGAACTGGCTAGGATCTACTCACTGGAAAAAGCAATTGGAAAAGGGGTAGGAAAAGCGCTGATGCAAAAATGCATTGAACTGGCCCGTGATAAAGGGCGGAAGCTGCTTTGGCTGGGCGTATGGGAACATAACCGGCGCGCCATTGATTTTTATACCAAATGGGGGTTTGAAAAGTTTTCAGAACATGATTTTATACTGGGAAGCGATGTGCAAAGGGATTGGCTGATGAAGTTGACCGTTGTTGGTTGAGCGTCAACTGGCAGAGAGCCGCTTCCTGATGGTATTCATAATATGCACCGCGTGTTCGCGTGAATTTTCAATAAAAAGCCGGTGGGTATTCATGCCGCCGCAGATAACGCCGGCCAGGAAGATATTCTTTACATTGGTTTCAAATGTTTCTTCATCATAAGCCGGTTTCATAACCGCATCGTCCGAAAGTTGTATGCCCATCTGTCTCAGGAAGTCCAGGTTAGGCTGGTAGCCGGTTAATGCAATCACCCAGTCGTTGGCGATAGTCAGCACCCCATCGGGCGTTTGTATATCCACTTCGTGCGGGCGGATTTCGGTTATGGTGGAATGAAAAAACGCTTTTATAGAACCTTCTTTTATACGGTTTACGATATCGGGCCGCACCCAGTATTTTACCCGCTGGCCAATGTCTTCACCCCGGATAACCATGGTTACAGCAGCACCTTTGCGCCAGGTTTCCAGCGCGGCGTCTACCGCCGAATTCTGTGCACCCACGACCAATACCTGCTGGAAGGCATAGAAATGCGGGTCTTTGTAATAGTGTCTTACCTTGGGCAGCTCCTCGCCGGGCACCTTCAGCAAATAAGGGATATCATAAAAACCGGTAGCGATGATAATATGATCGGCGGTATAGCTTTGGCGGGAAGTAGTGATATGAAACGCCGCCGTGTTTTGCTGTACCGTCATAACTTCTTCAAACAGGTGAATGTTGAGCTGCTGCGATACGGCCACCCTGCGGTAATATTCCAGCGCCTCGGGCCGGGTGGGTTTGGGGTTATTGGATACAAAAGGAACAGCACCTATTTCCAACCGCTCCGGGGTGGAGAAAAAGGTCATGTTGGACGGGTAGTTGTAGAGTGAATTGACCAGGCAGCCTTTTTCGATTACGAGGTAACCGATACCTGCTTTCTGTGCTTCCAGCGCACAGGCCAGCCCGATGGGGCCGCCGCCGATAATGATAATGGGGTAATGCGGTTGAGTTGCTGCCACAATGCTGTTTATGCAAATGTAACGACTGGGAGGCAATTTAGTTGATAGATGATAGTTGACAGGCGTTTGCATTGCAATCAACTATCAACTATCATCTACTTTTTCAGCAGTTTATTGTTGACTATTTTTTCCATTACCTCTTCTTTCTGGTATTTGCTGATGGGCACCTGGTATTTGCCAATATGCAGCAGGTTGCCTTCGATGGAATTGATGGCGTCTATATTGACCAGGTATGATTTATGCGGTTGTATAAACGAACCGGCGGGCAGTTTTTCCTGTATGCTTTTCAGCGTGGCATGGGTAATGAGTTTTTTCTCCCCGGTATAGATACCCGCATAGTTTTCCATGGCCTCTACAAAAAGTATTTCGTCGAAATGTACTTTTTCCAGTTTGCTGTCGGTTTTTACAAACATATAGTTATCGGCGGGCGCCTGGCGTGCCTGGAAAAAATTCCAGGCTTTATTGGCCGCTTTCAGGAATCGTTCAAACGGTACCGGCTTCATGAGATAGTCCAGTATATCCAGTTCATACCCGCGTATGGCATACTGTTCGTAGGCTGTGGTGAAAATAACTTTGGGAGGATGCTGTTGGTTTTGCAGGAACTCGATGCCGGAGATATAGGGCATTTCAATGTCGAGAAACAATAAATCCACGGACTGCTGTTTGAGCAGGGTATTTAACTGTATGGCGTCCTCGCAAACGCCTGCCAGTTCGAGAAAGTCGATCTTTTCGATATAGCCGGCCAGCCCTTTACGGGCTATGGGCTCATCGTCGGTAATGACGCATCGTATTTTCATTGGTTGATAGCTTGGTAGTTGATAGTTGGTAGTTGATAGCCGATAGCGAAGCAAACGACTATCAACTATCAACCATCAACTGAATATCCAGCGCCGCTGTAAATGTATTTCCTTTTTTCTCTGCCAGCAGGCTATGCCGGCCGGGGTACAGTAACTCCAGTCTTCGTTTCAGGTTTTCGAGACCGATACCGGCTTCTTTTTTTACAGGTATTTCGGCGGGCACGGAATTGAGTACGGTAAACTCGATGCCCTCCTGTTTTACTCTTGCCTGTACCTGCAGGTGGTAGTCGCCGCCTACATACTTAAAGGCATTTTCCACCAGGGGCAGGAAGAGCAGGGGATAAACCTGCTGGCCATTAAGCCTTTCATCGAAATCAACTTCCAGCTGCAGTTTTTCGGAGGTCCTTGTTTGCTGCAGGAGGATAAAATTTTGCAGGTAATGTATTTCCTGGCGCACGCTCACGGTTTGCTGCTGGTCGTACAACTGGTAACGGAGCAGTTCGGAAAATTTCTCCACGCTTTTCTTGGCGTCGGCCACGTTTTCATCCATCTGGAAATAGATCGTGTTCAGCGCATTGAACAAAAAATGCGGGTGGTATTGCGCTTTTAAGAACTTCAGCTCCGTTTGCAACTGGTCGTTCTTTATTTTTTCCAGTAGTAGCTTTTGCTCAATAAAGGCCCTGATAAAACTATTGCCGCGGGCGATGGCATAGTGCAGGAGCAGGAAAAGCGAAAGCAGTACATTAAGGATAACCCAGTCGTCCCAGCCCGCGGGGTCATGGGTGAAGTAATGCACAATAAAAAGGACTATAGTGGAAATGGCGATTGCCGCCAGCAATATTTCGCCAAATTCCAGGAATACCGTTTTTACGCTGTAGGGCCGGTTCTTTTTTTCAAATTTGTGAATAAAATAAGCGGGTATCCGCACCAGCCCGTAAGAGAGCAGTATAGCAGCAGTTATTTCAATGGCATTCATTTGCCAGGGCCTGTTCCAGAATTTATCATTATTGGTAAGATCGGTTACAAGCCGTATAATCGTGTAGAAGAACAGGCCGTAAATGGGCGGAAAAAGATATTTCCAGAAGAATTTCATGCGTGTTAAGTTACGATTTTATCAGGCCGGTTGTAATGCGGGTGCGGCTTCTTTTTGTTCCTTTTCTGTTGGTGGTGCGGCTGGCTTCTTCGGTTTCATGCCAAACAGGAAACGGGTAACCGCAAACGGCCGTATAAAAAGATGGTAGATGCCCATGGTAAGAAAGAAGGTGAACAGTATGGTAAAGACGTATTTCATACCAATGGTTTCATTGATTTGTATCAGGTAATAAACAACGATGATGATAATGGTCTGGTGCAGTATATAAAAAGGATACACTGCTTCGTTGAGATAATTCAGCACCCGGTGGGGTTTATTGAGGTATTTCTTGCCGTAACCGATGGCGGTGAGCACCCAAAACCAGGCTATAACAGGGTAGAGGGCCAGGTAGGGATATTCCTGCCAGCTGTGCTTCCAGTCGGGTAAATAATCCCAGGGTTCATGCTGATTCCACCGCAAATAATTAAGACAGATAAGGCTTACAAAAGCAACTGTAAATGAAGTGCGCCGGTTGCGTTCCAGGCTGGAGGTCAATGCCGGGCTGGCGGTGCAAATAAAACCTGCGAGCAGGAAAAACAACCAATAGGGCAGCCGCTCCCAGTCGTGAATAAGGTCATTTGTTTCCGGGAAGCGGAGGGTGAGCCCAACGTTGAGTAAAATAGCCGGCAGCATGATGAGGTAAATGCGCCTGCCCTTTGCCAGCCCATCCATTTTTTGCAACAGGCGTTTGCCTTTTTCCGACAAGAGCCAGGTAAACAGGGGTGCACAAATGATATCGTATAAAAACAGGTACAAAATGAACCAGAGATGGTGCCAGCTGAAATTGCCTTTGGGGTAGGGGCCTGTTGTAAAAATGCTGGGGTAAAAACTCCAATAATTACCATGAAAGCCTTCGGTGAGCCGTTCCATGTATACCTGGGGCGGTACAACTACCAGTATGCCAAACAGCAGGGGGATGAACAGGCGGCGAAAGCGAAGCCCGATAAAGCCGCCGGCGCTTCGTTTTTGCAACATATAATAGCTAACAGCGCCCGAGATAAAGAACAACAGGGGCATACGGAAGCGGCTAAGCCAGAAATTGAATTCAAGTAGCAAATGGCTGGTTTCTTTGTTCTTCAGGTGCCAACCATCTTCAGCTACATAGGCCATGGCGGAATGGAAGAATAAAACGCCGATGATGGCCATGATGCGAAGCCAGTCGAGCCAGGCTTGCCGGGAATCAGTTGATTGCATACTGGTTGGTTGCATAGTTAAAGTTTTGCGTAAAACTATCCGGCGGCCGGTATGCCGGAAAATTAGTTTGACATAAGGGCGGAAGTAGGAGGTCTGAGGCCGGAAGCCTGGGGTCTGAAGGCAGAGGTTTGAAGGCCACGCAAACGATCAGTCTTCTGACCTCAGACCTCCTACTTCCGCCCTTTCAAACAACATTTGCCGGTTTGATTGCCTTGCGATATTTTTGCTGCGCCTTTGCAAAAAACGAACCGTTAAGGCTTATTTAAAACTTAGAAAGAATGGCAAGATCTATTGCATTTCGGGAAGCATTGCGTGAAGCAATGAGTGAAGAGATGAGGCGGGATGACCGTGTATACCTGATGGGAGAAGAAGTAGCAGAATACAACGGCGCCTACAAGGTGAGCCAGGGCATGCTGGATGAGTTTGGTCCCAAACGTGTTATTGACACGCCTATTTCCGAACTGGGCTTTACCGCTGTAGCGGTGGGCTCAGCGCAAAGCGGTTTACGTCCACTGGTGGAATTTATGACCTGGAATTTTGCCGTACTGGCGCTGGACCAGATTTTAAATACTGCTTCCAAAATGCTGGCCATGAGCGGCGGGCAGATTAGCTGTCCCATCGTATTCCGCGGGCCCAACGGCTCTGCCGGGCAACTGGGGGCGCAGCACTCTACGGCTTTTGAAAGTTATTACGCCAATATACCCGGGCTTAAAGTGGTATCGCCCAGCAACGGGTACGATGCCAAGGGATTGCTCAAACAGGCCATCCGCTACGAAGAAGACCCCGTTATTTTTATGGAAAGCGAGGTGATGTACGGCGATAAAAGCGAGGTGCCGGAAGAAGAATATTATATCCCGCTGGGCAAGGCCGATGTAAAGAAAAGCGGCCGCGATGTAACCATTGTATCGTGGAATAAAATGATGAAGGTAGCGCTGGGCGCCGCTGCTGAACTGGAAAAAGAAGGCGTTAGCGCCGAGGTAATAGATATGCGCACCAT
>JACXTT010012192.1_pt1 | contig 11416 bp, 6 predicted proteins | sample 9270951 | NCBI WGS metagenome assembly JACXTT01 (sample SAMN15532306, study PRJNA645909) | rock metagenome | isolation source: weathered quartz diorite | place: Puerto Rico | collected 2017-06-21 | reverse complement strand
CCCTGGCGCCTTTTGGGGAAACCTCTGTCTGGCAAACCCTCAGTCGTAATGGGATGTCGAAGGATTTTTCCTGGACGAGCTCGGCCCGCGAGTACGTCCGAACCTATGAGAAGGTGCAGCAGCTCAGGAGCGCTACCTGGACCTGAACTGCTGCTTGTCCGGCTTGGAAGGCTGCGGCGGAGGTGGTGCGCTGCGTCCGCCACCCACACTCGATCCCGAACCACCGCTTGTGCCGGTTGAACGCGAGGGCGGCGGAGAGGGCGGCGGCGCGGTGTGCGGTGAGCTGCCTCCGGAACTGCCGCTGCCTCCTGCGCTCGAACCGCCGCGGTTCCCCATCGAGCCGCCACGGTTGTCGGGCGGAGAGCTGTCCCCCCTGCTGGCGCCACTCCCACGATCATCAGGCAGTTGGCCCCGGACCGATCGTCCGCGTCCCAACTGGCCGCCGTCGGAGGGAGGAGGAGGAGGCGTCACTCTTGGCCCCGGCTGTGTCACCGGTCCGGTCGGCTGTGACGGTGCGCTGCCGCGGCCCGTCGAACCTCCACGGCCGCCGATGCTGCCGCCCCCGGTGGAGGGCTGGCCTGGGTTGTTGTTCCCGGTCGAGCCGCCACCTGTCCACTGCGGACGCCCGTGCGGAGATCCAGAAGTTGCGCCACCGGACGACCTGCCGCCATCGCGGCCGCCGATAAATGCGTTGCCGCCCTGGCCGCCGCGGCTGGGCGGTCCCGCATCATGGCGCGCGAAGCGAGGATCGTTCTCGCGGCCGATGCCGCCCCCGTCATTGGTGTAGACCCGCGCCGGTCCCCGGCCCGTGATCGGCCCGCGCCCGACGATCACCACCCCGCCGCCTCCGCCGGGGTTGCCTCTGCCACCACCGCCGGAAGGAACATGCGGGGGCTGAAAGCTATGGGGCGGATTCACCGCCACCGGGTGCGAGACCCATTGCTGCCAGCGATGCCCGCCTGGGTTCCAGCACCAGCCGTAGGCCGGCACGAAAACCCACGTGCCGTAGCGGTACGGCAGCCATCCCCAGGGATAGGCCGAGACCCAGACGTAGCCGAAGCCCGGGTACCACACCCAGGCGCCGTCCATCCACGGGTTCCAGGTGACGCCGTAGTAGGCGGGACGCCAGATTTGCCCGTAGCCGGCGACGTAGATGTACGAACCGTACATGCTCAGGTCGTTGTAGCCGTAGCTGTAGCCGTAGTTGACGGGAGCGTAATAGGTGTTCGCGCTGGCATAAGCAGCCTGCGCCTCGGCGGCGGCTGCGGCAGCGTCGGCGCGCGCCTGCTCGCGGTCGTGGTCCCAATCGTCCCAACTGTCGGCATTCACGCCCCGCGCCAGGAAATAGCGGCCCGGATCGGTGAGGTCGAGGGTGAGCGTCTCGCTCTTTCTCACGTCGAGTGAGTAGCCTTCGCCCCGGACTTCAAGCGATCCTTCAAAGACCGCGACCTCGATCTTGTCCTGCTCCACGTTCACGCGGAAGTGCCCGCCCGCGGGCAGCACGATCTGGGTGCGCCCAGCGCTCACCGTGAACTCGTCCCCGCCGTGGCGGCGGATGTTGAAGTAGGCCACGCCCTCCTGCAGGTCAACCTCGGTCACCAGGTCGCCGTTGGAGCGGCGGCCCAGGGCGCTGAACTCGGCCAGGGACTGCGGGATCAGGCGCATGGTGCTGCCGTCCTCGAACTCCACTTCGGCGCGTGCCTCATCGTCGCGCGCCCACAGGCGCTGCCCTTCCACCACCGGCAGGTTGAGAAAAGCGGTCTGGAAGCCGTTGCCGTCGCGGCGGTCGATCTGCGTGTCGCCGTCAACCAGGCTCAGGCGGACGATGCGGACATTGGAATCGGCGTAGGCGGCAGGGGCCGCGAAACCGGTGAGCATCAGTACCAGGACAGCTACCACGGCTGTGCGAAGCGTCCGCATGGGAACCTCCGGAGACTCCACCTCTTCTACGCGGTTAGATGGACCGGGGGCGGCGGGAGTTGCCGCCCCGGCCCCTATTTTGCTTGCCCGGGGGACGCCTGGGGGTGCGCCTCGGCCGTGGCCGGCTGCGACTCCGCCCGGGCAATCTCCAGCAGGCGCCGGGCGCGCTGCCGGGCCAGGTTCAAAATGGAGCTGTCGCCGGCGATGGATTCCAGCTGCGGCGCAATCAGGTGCAGCTCGCGCAGATAGCCGGCCTTCTGCATCTCCTCCATGCCTTTGAGCTCGGCATCGAGGCCCAGTTTGTCAAAGCGCCGCAGGTGCTCCAGCCGTGGGCCGCACTCCACCGTGCCCGCGATGCCGGTGAAGATCTGCGTGAGCTCCGAGATCGCCCCGTTCTCCGACCAGTTGTAGCGGGTCTCGTGGCTCTGCGCGCCGTCCTCCCAGCGCAGGGTCTTGTTTCCTGTGAAGGCGATGCGATGCTTGCGGTAGTCAAAGTCGCCCTGGAAGTAGCCGGCCATCCTGGCCAGCTCGAAGGTCCGTGCCCGCATCGCTTCGCCGACCTTGATGGTGCGCTCGTAAGGCTTCGCGTCGTCCCGGCTCCAGGAGCGGTAGTGGCCCTCGCCATTGCTCTCCAGGGTGATGACGTAAGACTCGGGCGGCGGGCTGTCGGGAAAATCCAGGGAGAACCTGATGCGCGGCTGAGCGTCCTGCGCGCGCAGCAGCACCGCTGCCAGCAGGATGAACGCCGTTATCGTCAATCGCTTCATCGGTTCGTTCTCAGTCCTCGGTTCTCAGTTCTCAGTGCCTTCGTGCAACGCTTGTGCCCTTTGTGTTCCGCCTTTGATTCCTGACGTCAGCCCCCTGCGTCCTCTGCGTCCTCTGTGGTTTTCATTTCTGGTTTTCATTTCTGGTTTTCACTTCAACGAAGCTGCCGTGCCCTCGTCCCCGCCGTGTGCAGGTGGCAGATAGCGATGGCCAGCGCGTCGGCCACGTCGGGCGGCTTGGGCGGCTCGGGCAATCGCAGCAGACGCATCACCATGTCCTGGACCTGAACTTTTTCCGCGCGGCCGTAGCCCACCACCGCCGACTTCACCGCCAGGGGCGCATATTCGGCCACCTCGAGTGAGAACTGCGCCGCCGCCAGCATGGCCACGCCGCGCACGTGTCCCAGCCGCAGCGCCGATCTTGCGTTCACCGCATGGAAGACGTCCTCGATGGCCACCGTCCCGGGCTGGTGCCGGGCGATGATCTCGCTCAGCTCCTGAAAGAGCCGTGAGAGGCGCTCGGGCAGTGTGGGCCGGGCGGCCAGGCGGATGGCGCCGGAATCGAGCCAGTGCAGCACGCCGTCGTCCGACTCCTCCACCACGCCGAAGCCGGTGATCTCCCCGCCGCAGTCAATGCCCAGGACCCGCACGGCTTGAGTTTAACCCAGTTCTCAGTTCAGTTCTCAGTTCTCAGTTCCCGGTTCTTGGTTCTCAGGTCGCGGGAGTTCGTGTCCTTCGTGCTTCCTTCGTGTCCTTCGTGGTGCGTTTTGTTTTTTGTCATCGGCCTCTGCGTCCTCCGCGTCCTCTGTGGTTTTCATTTGGCCTTTCACAGAGCGATCACCTGGTGACCGGAGCATCCGCCATCTGCGGCTTGCAGAAGCCGGTCAGCAAGAGCAGGGCCGTGGCGCGCGAGAAAACTCACACCTGCGATCTCGCGCTCCTGCAGGTTGCCGTTGGGAAAGAGCGCGTGCAGCAAGCGCCGCGCGTGGTGCATAGTCTCAGCGCCTCGGCGCAACTCGGCCCGCGCGGCGCGGCTGCGCAGGCGGCCGAGCTGATAGCGCATCTTCCCGGCCGCACGCTGCGCCGCGGGCTCGAGCGTAGGGTCGAGAGTTGCGAGTGACCTGTTGATCGCAGCCAGCGATTCTTCCAGCCTTCTCGAAGCTTCTTCGAACTGGCTTCCCACCGCCGCCGGCAACGCCTGTGCCCCCAGCTGCGCCTCAAGCTTGCCTTCGCCGTGGAAGAGGTCCGGTAACTCCAGCTGGTGGCGCGCGAGGATGCGTCCGATCGCCGGCTCGACCAGCGTAGCGCTGAAGCGCGGCAGGATGGGCGTCGTGCGTCCCAGCAGCAGGTTGTAGACCACCGAGGCCTGCGCGAAGTAGGCCACTTCGGCGGGACCGCCCGCGATCGCCAGCGTCGGCAGCAGATAATCCTGCACCACTGGCCGCAATAGAACGTTGGGGCTGAAGCCGGTGGGAGATGCCTCGATGCGAGAGATCATATCGGCACGTGGGATTTTCTCGCGTTCGACCTGAAAGTCGCCGTTCACGAGTTTCATCGGGCGGCGCGCACCGCCGCGGATGGCGAACAACAGGCACGATGACGCGGTCACCTTCACCTGCTGGTGATATCCGGCCGCTTCGAGAGCGCGGCCGCGCTCGAGCAACGCTTCGTCGAGTTCACGCGCACGCTCGGCCGCATGGCGGTAGAGCGGCGCGGCGAGCCGGTGCAGCTCGGCGTCGGAGGCATCGAGCAGGATGATGCCGAAGCGTCCCAGCAGTCGCGTGAAGAGCCGAGCGTAGGCGCTGCTTAACGTCTCGCCGGCGCGATAGGACTCGCGCAGCGCATCGGTGACATCGCCTTCTCCCAGCAGGCGCGCGGCTTCGTCGACCAGCGCGGTAATCTCGGGGCCCAGCTTCAACGCACCCACCGGAGCGCCCTCGATGTGCCCGGGCAGCTTGAGCTCGAACGCGCGCGGCGCGCCTTCGGCATCCATAAGATGCACCCGGCTGACCTCGGCCAGATCGTGGTCTTCGCTGGCCAGCCAGTAAACCGGGACGCACTCGCGTCCGGCTTTTGTCGCCTCGCGCGCCATGTGAACTGCGGTCAGCGCCTTGTAGAGCGAGAAGAGCGGCCCGCCGAAGAGCGCCACCTGCTGCCCGGCCACGGCAACGCTGGCGCCGGATTCGAAGCGCGCGATGTTGGCGATGGTCTCGGCCGATGCGCCCCCTGCGTTATTCAGAAACGACTGGTTTTGCCGTCGAAGGACCGCGGCTACCGCCCGCCTGCGCTCGTCAGGGATCTTCGCAGGCTCGCCTTTCACGATCTCGGCTAGCTTCGGGGCAGCTCCGTAGAAATCCTTAACCAAAGAAAAGTCATCGCTGTAATCGGAGAAGAGCCGGGTCGCGTTGGGCAACTGGCGAAAGGGCAGACACGGCAGGTCCTCGGACGGCTCCTCGCAGGGCATCTTATCGTACTGGCATTGGATGAAACGGAGGGCTCTATGGGGTCAGGAAATTAGCTCCTTTCTTTGATCTCCGGGACGGGGCTGCGAGGGGCGACCTGGCAGCCCGCGTCGTGTTCCGGAGTGGGTCTTCTGTTGCCGTGCGTACTCCCGAGCGCTCCGCTCGGGATGACAATTCATGAGGGCGATGCGCTTGATGCAGGGCTGAAGCCCTGCTCCACCCCGTCCGGTTGTGCACAAACCACAGCCGAGGGCGGCTGTGCCACATGGGTGCCATGCGTTTGACATCCTCGCCCGCAGTCCCTACATTGGAAACAGGTCTTTGAAGGCAGCTTCCAAGCGAAAACGTGGGGGCGTCACGGCTTCGACGGAGATGCTTGAGGCTGAGAGGCATGCCGGGGTGCACACACCCGTGATCGCGTGCAAAACAACAATTGCCAATCAAGAACTGGCATACGCTGCCTAATTAAGTAGGTAGCCGTCCTCTCTGGCTTCGCCCGTGGGCCGGGGAAGGACGTCGCACAGCGGGCTCGGTCTCCTCCGCTACGTCTGGGCGGGAAGGCGACATTCTCAGGCTAGCGGTCCGCGTTTCTTGTCCGTTCTGAGCGCGGCCCGCGAAGGTTCCCGGGTAACTCCGGGAGCGGGAACGGACTAAGCATGTAGTCTCTCCGCCGCCAACATTTTCGGACGCGAGTTCAACTCTCGCCGCCTCCACCAATGCTTTCCTGGGATTGATTTGCCCTTGCAGGTCCTTCGACTGCGACGAACTGCGTTCGTCTCCGCTCAGGATTTCGCCTGCGGGCTCCCGCGCGCTCCGCTCGCTCACGCCCGCAAGGCGGCTCAAGTTCAACTCCCGCCGCCCCCACCAAATCCATCACTTCACGACGATTGATTTCCACTTACCCTGATTAGGAGACACATCGGAGCGTGTGAAGTCGTAGCGTGCGTCGGCCCGCAGGGCAAGAACTTGCTTGGAAGGGTCGAATAACATCCACTGTTCACCGTCTTTATCGAATGGCCTGGTCCTGAGGGTTGCGCCCAGATCAAACTTGAAGACGCACTCCATCGTGCGAGGCATAATCGTGAAACGAACGAGCTTTTGGCCATCGAGGCAATTCGCGGCATTGCGCATCCTCGATCTCGTTTTGCTATCCCCAATGCGCTTACCCTTCGAGAGAACCCTCCAGCTACAACAATAGAGCCAGAGATGCCACTCACCGTGAACATGGATTCTCCGACGAGCTAGTAGTTCTTTCACACGAGGTGAAGCACCCCTCCCTGCAACGATAGGCTCACGAATGGTCAGGCTAGGTTTCCCAAACTCAAGAGTAAGGAACGAGGCATACCCAGGCTTAACACCCCAACAGGGTTTGCCGTAGATTCTACGGAATACCTTTTGAAAAATCGGCGCAATCGACATTTCTCTGGAGTCTAGCTTACTACTGGCGCCCCGGACTCGATGGCGCCAGTGGTGCGCTCGCCTCGCGCACCATGATGGTAAATCGCGGGAAGGTGAAGGTGCCCGAGGCGTCGTCGATCACGTTGACCTGGCAGGTGTATTGGCCGGGGCGGAGCTTGGCGAGCGGAATGTCGAGCTGGAAGACGGCGGCTTTGCGGTCGGTGGAGAGCTCCTGGACCTCGACCAGCGGCGTGTCGAAGACCTTGGTCTTCTCGTTCAAGAACAAAACAGAAGAGAGCACGCGCACGGGATGCTTCGGTTTGGGCGGAGCCGCGGCGGGTGGAGCAGGCTGTTGGGGCGAAGCCGATGGCTGAGCTGATTGCGCCGGATTCTGGGCGGTCTGCTGCAGACGCTGAGTCGGCTGGGCCATAGCCTGCGCCGGAGCGGGATCGTAGACCTCGTAATAAAGGTAGAGATGCTGCTCGGGGGTGAAGACGTGGGCGACGTTGATGAGCAACTGGCGGCCTTCACGGGCGAGCGGGTTGTCTTTCTGCGCTTTGGCGAGCGGTTCGATCTGTGAACTCAGGACGACGGAGCTCATCTTCACCGCGTTCTTCTGCGGCAGCTTGCGAAGGTCGGGGATGGTGAGGCCGGCTTCGAAGCTGCCGAGCTTGCCGGTGGCGTTCTCGCGCAGCACGAACTTGAGCAGGTAGCGTCCGGGAGCGAGAACAAACGCCGTGTTGTACTGGACGTTCTTGCGGGCGACGTTGCGACCGCTGGAGAGCGCCAGCTTCACGGTCTCGCGGACGTTGCCCACCGGGAACTTACTGTCGGCTTCCCTCACCTGGCCGATGATGTCCAGAGTCGCCTTGTCCTGGTCGCTCTCCTTGACGAACGGGACCTGCGAGCCGGGCACGACCAGCGATACGGGCACGAAGAAGCGCTGGTCGTCGAGACGGAACCAGGCGCCGGCGAGGTAGACGGAGAGATCGGTCTGCGGCAGCTCCGACTCCAGCTCGGACTGCATCTGCGCTTCTTTGTCCTCGCGGTTGAAGTGGGCGTAGTCCTTGGCGGCGAAGTAGCCGCTGCGGAACTCGAGCTTCACGTCTTTGCGCGTGGTCCTGACGGTGATCTTCCGATAGCGGCCGTCCTTGAGCTTGTTGGAGCTGCGGTAGCCGATGAGGTAGTAGGCGGCGGTGTCCTCCTGGATCTTGTCGAAGGCGGGACCGAAGTCGTTGGTATCGAGGAAGGCCTTGCCGCCGGTGTCCTGCGCGAGGGTGACCAGGGTCTCGGTGCCGGAGAAGTTCTGGTCGAACTGCGCACGCATGCCGGCGCCCGAGTAGGCGCCGGTACCGCGCAGGCTGGCCGACTGCGCTCCGCCACCGGGCGGCAGCGCTTCGAGTCCGGTGGAGCTGACCGAATAGATGGAGACATTGGCGCGGATGGCGGCGTTGATGGTCGAGCGCAGCTGCGCTTGGTTATCGAGGCCGCGGGTGAGGGCGCCGCTGAAATAGACGATGGACTTCTTGTAGCGGATGCCGGACATCGCGTCCGCCAGCGACTGGAGCGCCTGCAGCTTGCGGTCGGTGTTGTAGGTGTTGAAGTCGGAGTCATCGGCGGCGAAGGCGTTACCGCTCTCGCCGGTGCCCTCGGCATCGCCGGTGCCGCCGGCCTCGAGTCCGGCATTGCCGCTGGATGCGGTGTAGCGCTTGAGCGCCTTGCGCACCAGCTCCTTGTCGGTGGTGAAGTCCTGGTCGAGGGTGAGCGCGTTACCGAAGGAGGTGACGGCGACGAGGTCCGAGGGCGTCATCCTGGTGTCAACGTATTTCAGCGCGGCCTCGACCGAGCGCTCGATCTCGTCCACCTCCATGCCCGAGAAGTCGAAGAAGATGACGATGAGGCGCTTGTCGGAGGGATCGGCGAGGTCCTTGCCGATCACCGGGGCCTTCGCCGCCGGCTTCGCGCCGGAGCTGAGCACAGGCGCGGGCGAACTCGGCGCCGGGGCGGCAACGGCCTGCGGGCCGGCGATCTGGACGAAATCGAAGGAGGCGACGTGCTGCGCGTTGCCGTCTTCGAGCAGGGTAAAGTCGTCGCGGGTGAGGCCGCGCACCAGATTGCCCTGCTTGTCGCGCACCACGAGGTTCACCAGCACCAGGTCGGACTCGACCTTCAGGGTGTAGGGGCCGAGGTCCTGAGGAGCGGCGTTCTGTGGGGCAGGCTGCGCGGACGGCGACTGCGCGCGCAAGGGAGCAGCGAGCATCGTTGCAATAAGCAGCTGCGCGACGAGTTTTTGCGGCGTCACCATTCTCAGAACCGGAAGCGCGTCTGGACTTGCAGCTTGCGCATGCTGCCCACAGAGACCACCTGGCCGAAGGTGGGCGAGTTCACCACCGTATCAATGGACGCGTAGTTGGGGTGATTGAAGATGTTGGTGGCGCCGACGCGGAACTCGAAGGAGCGCGACTCTCTGACCACGAAGGTCTTGCTGAGCGACATATCGAAATCAATGAGGCCGGGGCCGATGATGGTGTTGCGGCCGGCGTCGCCGAAGGTGTTGGGCGGCGGCACGATGAAGGCGGCGGTGTTGAACCACTCGGCGATGGTGGGGCCGGAGAGGTAGATGGGCAGTCCGTTGTAGTCGGCGCGGAGGGTGCCGTTGGTGCCGCGGGCGACCTCGAAGAAATCGCCCAGCACGCGCGCGGTGAAGGGCGTGCCGCTGGTGATGGTGACGGAGCCGCTGAGCATCCAGTCGCCGAAGAGGCCCTGCACCCATCCCTCGTGGTTCATCCACTTCCGGTTGGCGCCCCAGGGCAGCTCCCAGAGATAGTCGGCGGAGAAGCGATGGCGCTGGTCGAAGCTGGAGAGGCCGCGCTCGGCCCGCAGGTCCTGGGCGTTCTGGGCGACGATGACGGCGGTGCCTCCGATGGAGGAGGCGTCGTCAATGGACTTGGACCAGGTGTAGCCGGCGCCGAAGTTGATGCCGTGCTGCAGGCGCTTGCGCATGCGCACCGATGCGGAGTGCAGGGTGGAGCTCGCGCCCGAGGTCTCGAAGTTGAAGGCCTGCACGCCGGGGATGAGCAGGCCGCCGGGGCCTCGGTTGGGAGCGAGCACCTGGTCGAGGCGCGTGCCCTGGGTGCCGGTGTAATCCAGGTTCATCACCATGCTCCACGGCAGCTCGCGCTGGAGGTTGAGGTTCCAGGTCTGGGCGTAGCCGACGCGGTAGTTCTTATCGAGAGCGTAGCTGTTGGTGGTGGCGGTGGTGGCGGGAAACCCGTTCTGCAGGGTGAGCGGCAGCGCCGCCGATGCGATGTTGGTGGAGGTGGTGGAGAAGGGCGGCTGCAGCGCGAACTGCATGGCGATGCCGCCGTAGGGCGCGAGGTTGTAGTTGATGCCGAAGCCGGCGCGCACCACGGTCTTGGCGAAGGGCTTCCAGGCGAGGCCGATGCGCGGCGCCCAGTTGTTGCGGTCGGGCTGCACCAGGGTCCGCGGGAAAAAGCCGGTGTAAGGGCCGGCTTGATTGGGCTGCACGGGCGCGACCGCGGTGAATCCGGGCGCGGCGTCGAGGTTCACCATCTGATCATCGTCCTCGCTCCAGGGCGAGACGTACTCGTAGCGCAGGCCGAGGTTCAGGGTGAGACCGCTGCGGATGCGCCAGTCGTCGAGGATGTAGGCGCTGTAGGCGTTGGCGTGGAAGTGATAGGTGTTGGCGCTGAACTGCAAGCCGGTCTGCTGCGGCCGTCCGAGCAGGAAATCGGCGAGATCGTAGCCGGTGCCGGGCACGGGAGCGCCGCCGTTGAGCGCGGCCGTGGCGGCGCCGGTGAAGACGAAGCTGCCGCGGGGATTGGTATTGGAGCGCAGGCCTTCGTACTGGCGGCGGAAGTCGCCGCCGAAGTGCAGGTTGTGCTTCTTGTGGTTCCAGGTGACGTTCTCGCTGAGCGTCCAGGTGAGGTCGTTGCGGATCTGGGGCGCGATGTCGCGCAGTCCGGCGAAGTTGGTCAGCGATAGGGAGGGCACGCCCCAGTCCTGCGGATGGTTGGAGACGCCGAGCACGCTGGCCGCGCCCGCCACGTCCAGCACGCCGGCGTAGCGGCTGTTGCTCTCCAGGCGGTTCTCGTTGATGTTGAAGCCGGTGCGCGTGACCACGCGCCCGAAGCCGCGGACGTAGTTCACATTGAGGTTGTAGCCCTGGACGGTGCTCTCGCCATTAACGAAGGGCGAGTAGGTGGGGATATTCACGTCGCTGGTGCGGAAGTTGAAGCCGATGTTGAGGCTGTTGCGGGCGAAGCTGCGCATCATGTTGGCCAGGCCGCCCTGCGTGCCGCCCCCGCTGAAGTTGTGGATGAGGCGGAAGTTCACGTTCTGCGCGAGGCTGTCCGCCGAGGTCACGCGGTGGAAGTTCTGCACCGCGCCCGGCTGGTTGGGCAGCGGGATGTAGCTCAACAGCGCCAGGGCCGCCGGATCGAGCCTGCCGGCGGGGATGGTGTTGTTGGGAAACTGCGTGCGGGTCGCGGGATCGAAGATGCTGACGGGTTGTCCGGCGCCGGGGCCGTTCCGGACGATGGTCTGCGAGAAGTTGCCGCCGCGCTCGAGCGCGGTGGGAACGTTGGCGAAGACGTCGAAAGGATTGCTGGCGTTCGAGCCGAAGTAGTTGAGGAAGAAAAAGGTCTTGCCGTGGTCGTCGAAGAGGTGCGGGATGCGCAGCGGCCCGCCGAGGAAGAATCCGTAGCGATTGCTGCCGTAGCCGGGCTTGGCGCCGGGGACGCCGGTGAGCGAGTGGGGACGGGCATCGAGGGCGGAGTCGCCGAAGTTGTAGAAGACCGCGCCGTGAAGCCTGTTGATGTCGAAGCGATTGCCTCGGCCGCCGCGCCCGCC
>JACXTT010012191.1_pt1 | contig 11416 bp, 14 predicted proteins | sample 9270951 | NCBI WGS metagenome assembly JACXTT01 (sample SAMN15532306, study PRJNA645909) | rock metagenome | isolation source: weathered quartz diorite | place: Puerto Rico | collected 2017-06-21 | reverse complement strand
CGATCACGGCATGAACGAGCCGCCGTTCACGTGCAAGGTCTGCCCGGTGACGTGGCCGGCCTCGTCGCTCGCGAGGAACACGGCGATGCCCGCGATGTCGTCGGGCTGCGCCATCCGTCCGAGCGGCACCGCGCTCGCCATCACGGCGATCTCCGCCTCGGTGTTGCCGTACCGTGGCTGCGCGGTGTCGGTCAGGCCGGGCGCGATCGCGTTCACGCGGATCCCGTGCGGCGCCAGCTCGAGCGCCATCGCGCGCGTCATCGCGACGACTCCGCCCTTGCTGGCCGAGTAGTGCACGCCGCGTACGGCGCCGCGGATGGCCTGCGACGCCATGTTGATGACCGATCCGCGCCGCCGGCCGCCGATCATCGCGCGGGCCGCCGCCTGGGCGCAGAAGAATCCGCCTTTCAGGTTCACGTCGAGCACCAGATCCCAGTCGCTCTCGCGCATCTCGAGGAGCGGCACGCGCGGATAGACCCCCGCGTTGTTGACGAGCACGTCGATGCCGCCGAGCTCGGCGACGACCTGCGCGACCATCGCCTGTGCGCTCGCCGGCTGCGCGACGTCCGCCTGGACGAGCACCGCGCGCCGGCCGGCGCCGCGGACTTCCTGGACGACCTTGTCGGCCGCGCCGCGGTCGTCGAGGTAGTTCACGCCGACGTCCGCGCCTTCGCGCGCGAGCGCCAGGGCCATGGCGCGCCCGATTCCCTGCTGGGCGCCGGTCACCAGCGCCACCTTCCCCGTGAGCCTCATCGTCGTCTCCTTTGCTCGGTCGGTGCGCGGCGAGCTTTGTCGACTCGCGGCGAATGTGCTAGGGTCGCGCCGAGAACTCATTCCGGAGGGAGCCAATGGACAAAGGACTCGGGCTCTGGCTGAACCTCGGTTCGTTGATCCTCGTCGTCGCCCTCGTGATCGACTTCATCTGGGTCATCACGACCGCCCTCGAGGTCGCGGCCCACTGACGGGACCGCTCCGCCCGCCTCTCCGCGCTCCACGGTCATGCCCCGCTACGATACCGCCGTTCTCGATGGCACGGTCGTCGTTCCCTACGTGGGCGCTCTCCGCTGCGACGTGGGCATTCGCGGCGGGCGCATCGCCGCGCTCGCCGACTCGATCGCGCCGGCGGACGCCGACGAAGTCGTCGACGCACGCGGCAGGGTGGTGCTCCCGGGCGCGGTAGACTCCCACTTCCACATCGGGATCTATCGCGACCTCGCCATCGACGCGCGGAGCGAGACGGCGTCGGCGCTCGCCGGCGGCGTGACCACGGTGGTCAGCTACTTCCGCACCGGGCTGAACTACCTGAACAAGAGCGGACCCTACCGGACGATCTTCCCCGAGGTCGTCGCGGCCACCGTCGGCCACGCCCACACCGATTTCGGATACCACATCGGCGTGATGACCACCGAGCAGCTCCACGAGGTGGACTGGCTCGTCGGCGAGCAGGGCGTCGGCTCGTTCAAGTACTACATGTTCTACAAGGGCCTGAATCTCACCTCCGACTCGACGCGCGGCAGCGCCTACACGATGGCCGACACGTATGACCTCGGCCACCTCTATCTCCTCATGCGGCAGGTCGCCGCGGCCTCGCTCAAGTACGGCGCCCACGGCCGCGTCTCGCTGAGCCTGCACTGCGAGCAGGCCGAGCTGATCCGCGTGTTCATCGAGGAGGTCAAGCGCTCGGGCCCCGGCGGCCTCGAAGGCTACCATCGCTCGCGGCCGCCGCTGACCGAGCAGCTGTCGATCGCCGAGGCCCTGGTCCTCACCGACGCCACGCGCTGCCCGGTGAACCTGCTGCATCTCTCGAGCGCCGAGGCGGTCGCGAGCGGCGCCGACGGCCGCCGCCGGCATCCGCACCTCGACATCCGGCTCGAGACGACCTTGCATCACCTGGCGCTCACGCACGCCACGGCCGGAGGCATCGTCGGCAAGGTCAATCCGCCGATCAGGACCGAGACCGATCGCGAGGCGCTCTGGCAGGCCGTGCAGGACGGTCGGATCGACACGGTCGTCAGCGATCACGCGTGCTGCGCCGAGGAGGACAAGGGCGAGGATCTCTGGAAAGCGCTGCCCGGATTCGGGGGGACCGCGCTGCTCTATCCGTACCTCATTTCAGAAGGCCACCTGCGGCGCGGCCTGCCGCTGACGCGCATCGTGGAGCTGGCCAGCGCCAATCCGGCCCGCGTCTTCGGCCTCTATCCGCGCAAAGGGACGATCGCCGTCGGCGCCGACGCGGACCTCGTCGTGCTCGATCCCGCGCGCGAGCTGGTCGTCTCGCCCGAGGTGCTCCACTCGGCGCAGGACTTCACGCCGTTCGCGGGTATGCGGGTTCGTGGCTGGCCGACGCGCACGCTCCTGCGGGGACGCACGGTGTTCCGGGACGGCGCGGTCGTGGGCGCGCCGCAGGGGCAGTACGTCAAGCGACCGATCGGGCTTTACGGAGCTGCGAGTTGAACGTTGGGAGGAGGGATGCTACGCCTTGCCCTGAGCGGTGCTCCGCCTCGGGCACGCCTTGTGATACCAGGTCGAGCCGAGCTTGACGTGATTGCCGTTCTTCCGGATCTTCCGCTTGCACCTGGGACAGGTTCCCATCTGCGCTCCTTTTCGAAGGCTGATCGAGGCCGCGTCATTATAACAGGCGCATCGAGGCGGGCCGATTGACGGACTGTGTCTTCTGCCGCATCGTCGCGCGCACGAGCCAGGCCGAGGTGGAGTACGAAGACGACGCGGTCCTGGCCTTCAAGGACATCTATCCGAAGGCGCCGATCCATCTGCTGATCGTCCCCAAGCGCCACATCAGCTCGATCATGGCGATGGAGCCCCAGGACGCGGAGGTGCTCGGCCGCTGTCTTCTCGCCGCGCGCAAGATCGGAGAGGCCAGGGGCCTGGCCGAGCGCGGCTATCGGCTACGCGTCAACTGCGGCCCGGACGGCGGCCAGGTCGTCTATCACGTGCACGTTCACTTCCTGGCCGGCGGGCGGGCGAGCGGCGGTTGAGCGCGCGTCAGGCGGGCGCCGCCACGGTCTTGGCGTCGAGCGGCAGACCGGCGTCGGCCCAGCCGCTGAGGCCCCCCTTCAAGATCCTCACGTCGCGAAAGCCCGCCTCGCGAAGCTGGAGCGCCACCCGGGCGCTCGTGGCTTCGTCGGGTCAGGAGCAGTAGGCGACGACCGTCCGATTCGGGTCGACGTCGAGGCCGCCGCGGCCCTTCTCGAGCTCTTCGGGCGAGAGGTGGCGAGCGTCCTGGATCTTGACCGGGCTCTTGGCGTACATTGCGCCGTCGCGAACGTCCAGAATGACGGGCGGCGCCTCGGGGGAGGCTTCGATGAGTCGCATCACCTCTGACGGCCGGATCCGATAGCGGTTGCGCCGCGCGCGCATCGCGAGCAGGACGCCTGCGATCGCGACGCTCGCCGCCGCAGCGGCCGTGGCGATCGGCATCCAGGGGAAGGGCCGGGGAGGCGGGTTCTTCGCTTCGGCCATCATGCGACGGACGTCGGTGAGCTCCGGGAGGAGCCGGTTCGCCTCCTCGAACTGCTTCTCGGCGCGCCCGTAGCTTCCCTCGAAGAACGCCGCGAGCCCCGCCTGCCACGCGGTGTTGAAGCGGCTGACCTCGTCGAGCTTGACGTCGGTGCCCTTCAGGAACTCGCGGACCGCGGCCGACGGGATCACGAAGTTGAACCCCTGTACGATCGCGCCCGGATTGTCCGCGTCGACTGTCACGAACGTCAGGACGCCGAGGACTTCTCCGGCGGATCCGACCGCGGGGCCGCCGCTGTTGCCCCACGCGGCCGGCGCGTCGACCTGGAGCACCGGCTGATTCGCGATGTCCTGCTTGAAGCCGGAGATCGCGCCGTTCGTCACCGACGCCTCGACCTTTGCCGAGGCGTTCAACAGCTCGTGGCTCAGCACGACCCCGGGGAAGCCGAGAATGTGGATCCGGTCGCCGATCTTCGCGCTCGACGAGTCGCCCAGGGTCAGCGCCGGCATGTCGGCGGCCTCGAGCTTGAGGAGGGCGAGGTCCCGCCCGGACATCCCCTCGCCGGCGACCGGCGGGCTGTACTTGGCCACGGTCGCGGAGAGGCGCATGCCGTTCGAGAGGATGACCGAGATCGACGGGTCGAGCTTGGCCTTCGCGCGAGCGACGGTCGCGGCGAGCGCCTGGTCGCTCAGCTCGCCGCAGGCCTGGCGCGCGCCGCGCTCGAGCAGCTCGCGCTCGAGCGTGGGCGTCGGCCGATGCGCCGGCGAGACGACGTGAGCGTTCGTGACGACCCAGCCGCTCGGGTTGATGAACCAACCGGTCCCGGTCTCGCGAACGGGTGGAGGCGCGACCTGCTGCTGACCGCCCGACGGGCAGGCCACCGTGACTTCGGCCGCGACCTCCGAGACGACGAGCGCGACGGCGGGCTTGGCTCGGAGCAAGACCTCCTGGACCGAGGGGGCCGCATCGGAGAGGCCGGGAACCGCGAGGAACAACAGCGCGCTCGCGAGCCACTGAGGCATCGTCAAAATCTTATACCCCGCGAAACATAAAAAAGAAGGCTCCAGGGGACGGCCCCTGGAGCCTGGGTACTGCGACTGCAAAAATACTTCTTTACTTCATCAGGCCCATCGCCTCGACGGCCTTCGCCTTGGCGGTGTCCATGTTTCCGGCCTTGCAAGCCGCCTCGGCGTCGCGGACCAGCTTCGCCGCGTCGCTACCCGACGAGGTCTTGGCACCGGCGAGCGAGCGGGGAGCCTGGATGTCCTGACCGGCGCGCGGGGCCTGGATGTCCTGGCCGGCACGCGGAGCCTGGATGTCTTGACCGGCGCGCGGGGCCTGGATGTCCTGGCCGGCACGCGGAGCTTGGATGTCTTGACCGGCGCGCGGGGCCTGAACGTCCTGGCCGCTACGCGGAGCCTGAATGTCCTGACCGGCACGCGGGGCCTGGATGTCCTGACCAGCCCGCGGAGCCTGAATGTCCTGACGCGCGCCCGCGAGCGAGCGCGGGGCCTGGATGTCCTGACCGGCCCGCGGCGCCTGAACGTCCTGGCCAGCGCGCGGCGCCTGGACGTCCTGGCGGGCGCCCGCGAGCGAGCGCGGAGCCTGGATGTCCTGGGCCTTCGACACCTTCTTCAGCATCGCCTGAGCCTGGCTCACCTCGACCGGGCACTGGGTCTGCGCTTCGACGACAGGGGCTACGGTCGCGACGACTGCCGCGCTCATGATGACCGCCAAAAATCTCTTCATCTGTCTTCCCATTTCCTCTCGGTTGGTTTGGATTGGTTCGATCCGTTCACTGCGACCCGCGTGATCCTTGTCACCCCCTCGGCGTTGAGGTCCATTCGGTCTCTACGACTCTCGAGGGGGACTAAGAGCAACCCGGGTGCCAGCGGCGGAACCGGTTGAAGGACGAATGAAACAAGCTACTTATTCGGAATTCTCAAGGGCGCAAGCTGGCGTTGTGCCCTGTCTCGCCCAGACGCGGGGTGCGGCATTCTGCCCGTCGCCGCCGTTGTGGTAGCCTGACACCGGCATGCAGCGGACACCGCGTATTTCCCTGGTTTTCGGGCTCTGCGCGCTGGCGTTCGCGGCCTGCTCGAGCGTGGCTAAGCCCAAGCCCCCGGTCGAGGCCGCGGGGCCGACCCGGTACGTCCTTCACAACGGAGTCCGCGTCCTCATTCAAGAGTACCCCTCCAGTGAAGTCGTCGCGGTCCAGCTCTGGGTGCGCGCCGGCGGCAGGGACGAGGCGGCCTCGGAGCTCGGCCTGGCGCACTATCTCGAGCACATGCTCTTCAAGGGCACGACCACGCGCTCGAAGGGCTTCGTCGAACGAGACGTTGAAGGGGTCGGCGGCTACATCAACGCCGGGACCTCGCTCGACTTCACGTACTACTACGTGATGCTGCCCGCGGCGCGCGCGATCTCGACCATCGACATGCTCGCGGATATCAGCGTCAACTCGAGCCTCGACGAGACCGAGCTCGAGCTCGAGAAGAAGGTCGTCATCGAGGAGATGCGGCTCGGCGAAGACACGCCGCTGCGGCACCTGAGCCGGCAGCTCTACGGGATGGTGTTCGAGGGCCATCCGTACGGCCGCTCCGTGCTCGGCACGCCCGAGATCATCCAGAAGCTCACGCGGGACACGCTGCTCGCGTTCTACCGCCGCCACTACGTTCCCGAGTCCTTCACGCTCGTCGTCGTGGGACGGGTCGACAAGGAGGCCGTCCTGCAGGCAGCGGAGCGCACGTTCGGTCGGCTGCCAAGGAGCGGCTTTCAGCGACTGCCGCTCTCGACGCCCGCCGGCCTCACACCGAAGAAGAACGAGATTCAGCGGCCCGGAGCGCTGGCCTACCTCGGGATGGCATGGCTCGGTCCGAAGCTCGATCACGCCGACACCCCGGCGGTGGAGCTCCTCGTGTCGATCCTCGGGCAGACGCGCTCGTCGCGCCTGCCCCAGTCGCTCCGCGAGCGCCAGGGGATCGTCAACTCGGTGCGCTCCGACTACACGGAATACGAGGCGGGCGGCATCATCATGGTCACGGCGCAGCTCGAGGCCGAGAATCTCGGGCGCGCCGAGTCCGCGATCGTGAGCGAGATCCGGCGTATTCGCGACCAGGGCGTGACCGACGAGGAGCTTCGCCGCGCCATCACGCGCGAGGAGGCGGAGCACGCCTTCCGGAGCGAGACCGCCGAGGGCCGCGCCCGGCAGTTCGGCCGCGCGGAGACGGTGTGGCGCCTCTCGGACGAGCTCGCCTACCTCGATCGGCTGCGATCCGTCACCGCCGATCAGGTGCGGTTCGCGGCTCGACGCTACCTGGATCTCGAACGCTACGGACGGCTCGCGTTCGTTCCGCCGGCCCGATGACCCGCCTCGCGGTGCTCGTCCCGGCGCTGCTGCTTCTCGCCCTCCCGGTCGGGAGCGTCGTGGCGCAAGAGCCGCCGGTCGCGCGCCAGGTCCTGCCCAACGGCTTGACGGTCCTGGTGCGCGAGAACGACGCGGCCGCGGTGGTCGCGGTCTCGCTGCAGGTGCGCGCGGGCTCGCGCTTCGAGACCGAAGCGACCACCGGCATCACCAACTTTCTCCACCGTGCGATGCTCCGGGGCACCGCCCGGCGGACGGCGGTGCAGCTCGCCATCGCCGCGGAGGACATCGGCGGCAGCCTCGACGCGGGCGGCGAGGTCGAGACCGCTGACGTGCGGGGCCAGGCGCTGGCGGCTCACTGGGAGGCGCTCATGGCGCTCGTCGCCGAGGTCGCCCTGCAGCCGGCTCTGCCGCGCGACGAGATCGAAAAGGAGCGTCGCCTTCTCCTGGGTCAGATCAAGTCGCGCGCGGACGCGCCGTTTTCGTTCGCCTTCGACGCGATGCTCCGCGAGCTCTACGGGACCAGTCCCTACGGGCGCAATCACCTCGGGTCTCCCGAGAGCATCGGCCGGCTGACGCGTGACGAGTTGCTCGCGCACTATCGGGCGATCTATCAGCCGGAGCATATGGTGCTCGCCGTCAGCGGGCAGGTCGAGCACAAGCGCGTCATCAAGACGGCCGAGCGTCTCTTCGGCCGCCTGGCGCGCTCCGGGCCGGACACGCCGCCCGCACTCGCCGCCTCTCAGCCGTCCGGGGACCGTCGTGTTCTCCCACGCCACGCCCAGCAGGCCCAGGTCCTGGTCGGCTATCTCGGTCCGGATTCGCTGGATCCGCTGTACCCGGCCGTCCGCGTGCTCGGAGCGGCGCTGGGCAGCGGTATGGCGGGGCGCCTGTTCGTGGAGCTCAGGGACCGGCGCGGGCTCGCGTACTCGACGGGAGTCATCACGCAATTTCGCACCGGGCCCACGTTCTTCGTCGCCTATCTCGGAACGGCGCCGGCGAGCGCCACCGCCGCCGAGGCGGGCGTGCTGCGCGAGCTCGAGCGAGTCCGCGAGGCTCCCATCACGAGAGACGAGCTGGCGCGCGCGAAGGCGTACGTCCGCGGCCAGATGGTGATGGATCGCCGCACCAACGCGCGCCTCGCGTGGTATCTGGCCTTCTACGAGACCGTCGGGGCCGGATGGGACTTTCCAGATCGCTACCTGCGAGCGGTGGAAGCGGTGACGGCCGAGGACGTCGCGCGAGTCGCAGAGCGGTATCTGACGCGGCCGAGCATCGTCGTGCTTCAGCCGACGCGCTGATGATCCCGCTGAAGGACGACGTCCCCAGCGAGACCTTCCCGTTCGTCACCTACGGCCTGATCGGGCTGAACGTGCTGGTCTTTCTCTATCAGGCCTCGGTCGAGATGGGTGGTGACCCGCGCACGGCCCAATCCATCGTCTTCGAGTTCGGGGCCACGCCCTGTCGGATCACCGGCGCCTGCGCGGTGCCCGGCGACTTCCCGAGCCCGATCGCGACGATCTTCACGTCGATGTTCCTGCACGGCGGGCTGCTCCACGTCGCCGGCAACATGCTCTACCTGTGGATCTTCGGCGACAACATCGAAGACACGCTCGGACACGGCCGCTACCTCTTGATGTACCTGCTGGCCGGCGTGGCGGCGGCGGCGACGCAGGTGGCCGTGAATCCCCGATCGTCCATCCCGATGATCGGCGCGAGCGGCGCGGTCTCGGGCGTGCTCGGAGCCTACATCCTGCTGTTCCCGTTCGCGGGCGTCCAGATGCTGGTCATCTTCGGATTCTTCGCCAGGATCGTCCGCTGGCCCGCGCTCGTCGTCCTCGGATTCTGGATCGTCATCCAGGCGCTCAGCGGCCTTCTCACGTTCAGCCGTGCCGCCTGGGGCGGGGGCGAAGCCGGGGGCACGGCGTGGTTCGCCCACATCGGCGGATTCCTGGCGGGCATGGCCCTGCTGTTTCTGATGCGGCCGCGGCGAGCCGGTCGCCTATAATGAGCGCGGAATGAAACGTCCAGCGCGAGTTCGGATCGACAAGCTCCTGGTCGACAAAGGCCTGATCGAGAGCCGCGAAAAGGCCGCGCGGCAGATCCTGGCCGGCGAGGTGTTCGTCGACGGCCAACTAGTGGATAAAGCGAGCGTCCTGGTGATGCCGGGCGCCGGGGTCGAGGTCCGTGCGCGGAGCCCCTACGTCAGTCGAGGCGGAGAGAAGCTGGTGCACGCCCTCAACCATTTCCAGACCAAGGTCGCGGGGCGTGTGTGCATGGACGTCGGCGCCTCCACGGGCGGCTTCACCGATTGCCTGCTCCAGAAGGGCGCCGCGCGCGTGTACGCGGTGGACGTCGGTACGGGCCAGCTCGATCCGCGCCTGCGGAAGGACCAGCGCGTCGTCGTCATGGAGCACACGAACGCGCGCGCGCTCGATCCGCGCGTCTTCGGCGACCAGCCGACGCTCGCGGTCGTCGACGTATCGTTCATCTCGCTCGAGAAGATCTTGCCGCCGACGTTCGGCGTTCTCGCCTCCCGCGGCGAGGTGATCGCGCTCGTCAAGCCGCAGTTCGAGGTGGGGCGCGAGCACGTCGGCAAGGGCGGCGTCGTCCGCGAGCCCGCGCATCATCGGGCGGCGGTGCAGCGGTTGGCGCGCTATGCCGTCTTGCGGGGCTGGCACGTTCTCGGGGTCACGGCGTCTCCGCTTCGAGGCCCGAAAGGCAATCACGAGTTCTTCCTGCACTTCTCGACGCACGGCCGTACCGCCAGCGATCTGGAGTCGATGATCAGCCGGAGCGTCGAGGCACTTGCGTGACCCGAGTCGGGATCGTCGCCAAGCCGGACGCGCCCCGCGCGAAGGGCGTCATCGCTCAGCTTTTGTCCTGGCTCTCCGCGCAGGGAGTCGGGGCGGTGCTCGAGAAGGAAACCGCGGACCTCGCCTCGGCTGACGTCCCCGCCGCAGCCGGCAAGGCCGAGCTGCCGTCGCAGGTCGACCTGCTGATCGTGCTGGGCGGCGACGGCACCCTGCTCTCGATGGCCCGTGCGGTCGGCGATCTCGGCGTGCCTCTGCTCGGCGTGAATCTCGGGGGCCTCGGCTTCCTCACCGCGACGACCCTCGAGGAGATGCTGCCCGCGCTCGAGGCCTATCTGGCGGAGCGCATGACCATCGAGGAGCGCATGCTGCTGGCGGCGCGGGTCATTCGCAACGGCCAGCCGCTCTGCGAGTACGCGGCCCTCAACGACGTCGTCATCACCAAGTCGGCGATGAGCCGCATCATCGATCTCTCGGTCTCCGTCGACGGACGCTACGCGACGGCCTACCGCGCGGACGGCCTCATCATCTCGACGCCCACGGGCTCGACCGCCTACTCGCTCTCGGCGGGGGGCCCGATTCTCTTCCCCACGATGGACGCGGTCGTGCTGACCCCGATCTGTTCTCACACGCTGACCAATCGACCGATCGTGCTGCCCGGGGCGGATCGCATCGAGGTCACCTTGCTGGCCGATCAGGAGGTGATGGCGACGGTCGACGGGCAGGTGGGCGTCGGGCTCAGAGAGCGGGACACGGTCGAGGTCCGCAAGGCGGCCTCGCGCATCCGCCTCGTCAGGTTTCCGCAGAAGGATTTCTTCTCGGTTCTCCGCACGAAACTCAAGTGGGGTGAGCGTTAACGCCGTATTCGCTCGGATACCGCTTGAGGTGGCCGGCGCGCTGACCTAGCATCGGCCCAGATGCTCGTCGAGATTCGAGTTCGCAACTTCGCCGTGATCGACGCCGTCACCGTCGCCTTCCAGCCCGGCCTCAACGTCTTGACCGGAGAAACCGGCGCCGGGAAGTCGATGCTCCTCGACGCGATCCTCCTGATCCGCGGCGCCCGTGCCCAGACGGACGTCATTCGAACCGACACCGAGGCGGCGACCGTCGAGGCGGTCTTCGAGGTGCCGCCGCGCGGTGCGGCGGCGGCCGTGCTCGACGAGGCCGGGCTCGGTCTCGAGCAGGGCCAGGTGGTGGTGCGCCGGGAGCTCGCTCGGTCCGGTCGCCATCGCGCCTTCGTGAACGACTCGCCGGTCACGGTCGGCCTGCTCGACCGCCTGGGCGACCATCTGGTCGAGATCCACGGCCAGCATGAGCACCAGCGCCTGCTCGAGCCGGCGCGGCAGCTCGACCTCCTGGACCGCTTTGCCGATGCCGAGGAGCTGCGCGACCGGGTGGGAGACCTCTTCGCGAAGCACCGGGCCGCGGCGGCGGAGCTCGAGCGGGCGCGGGCGGCCGAGCGCGACCGTGCCCAGCGCGAGGATCTGCTGCGGCTCCAGGTGTCGGAGCTCGAAGCCGCCCGGCTGCGGCCCGGCGAGGAGGAAGAGCTGCGGGTCGAGCGCCGCCGGCTCCAGCACGCCGAACGGCTGTCGGCCGGCCTCGCCGAGGCGGCCGGACTCCTCAACGACGACGACGGCTCGGCGATGAGCCGGCTCCACCGCACCGCGCGACTCTTGCGGGATCTCGCGCGGCTCGATCCGGCGTTTGCGGCCCCGGCCGACTCGGTCGAGGGCGCCGGCGCGCTGGTCGAGGACGCGCTGG
>JACXTT010012190.1_pt1 | contig 11416 bp, 13 predicted proteins | sample 9270951 | NCBI WGS metagenome assembly JACXTT01 (sample SAMN15532306, study PRJNA645909) | rock metagenome | isolation source: weathered quartz diorite | place: Puerto Rico | collected 2017-06-21 | reverse complement strand
GATACGTAGTCGTCGCCAAGCTCCCGCATCTCGTCCAGCGCCTTGTCGAGTACACGGTTGAAGGCTGAGGACGCGCGTGGCTGCACGGCGTCCCCGGACACTGTCGGGAGCGACCGCAGCCGCATCTCGGCCTCGGACCGTAGGGCCGCGGGTTCATAGTCCGCACGCTCGCAGAGGGTGCGGACAAGTTCCTGGTCGAGCAGCGCGATGGTCAGATGGTCGGGTGTCAGCTCGGGGTTGCCCATACGCCGGGCGAGCTCCTGCGCGCCCGCGACTGCCTCCCCGCTCTTGATCGTCAGCTTCGAAAAGTCCATGCGCTGTTCGTCTCTTTCGTCATTGGGATCGCGGAGCGGGATGCGGCGAGGACCGGTAGAGGACGACTTCCCGCTTGTAGGTCTTGTGCACCGCGCGGATCTCCTCGCGGAGCTCGCTCTCCAGCCGGTCCATCCGCGCCCGCAGGCGGCGCATCTCGTCCTCGAGCCGGAGCACGTGCTCGACGCCCGCGAGGTTGAGACCGAGCTCCGTGGTCAGCCTCTGGATCAGACGCAGGCGCTCGAGGTCGTTGTCGGAGTACAGCCGCGTGCCCCCCGGCGTCCGTGACGGGCGCACGAGCCCACGTGCCTCGTACACGCGCAGCGTCTGCGGGTGCATGCCGACAAGCTCGGCTGCGACGGAGATCATGTAGCACGGCCGGTCGGACATCAGGAGAACGCCCCCTTGACCGGCTGGGTCAGGGTCAGACCTTCGGGTCTGACCCGATCGTCAGACCCGACCGCGGCGGCAACCGGGTCTGGCCGGAAGGCCAGACCCATCCGCTCGCGCGCGACTCGTCTCACGGGAAGGCCTTCTCGCGCGGCTGCTCCTTCAACACCTTCTGGTAGCCCTCCAGCGCCTCCTTCTCGGCCTTCGAGAGCTTCTGCGGCACGCTGACCTTGACGCGGGCGAGCAGGTCGCCGCGACCGCCGCCGTTCAGCTTAGGCGCGCCGCGCCCCTTGACGCGAAGGAGCTTGCCGCTCTCCGAGCCGGCGGGCACCTTCAGCGCCACGGGGCCATCGGGCGTGGGGATCTGGACCGTGGCGCCGAGCGTGGCCTCCGGGTACGTCACGGGCACGTCGAGCACCAGGTCGGAGCCACGCCGCTCGTAGAGCGGCGACGTGTCGACCTGGACGACGACGAAGAGATCGCCGGCAGGGCCGCCGTACTGCCCCGGCTCGCCCTTTCCCTTGAGCCGAATGCGTGTGCCGTCCCTGGCACCCGCCGGCACCTTCACCTGGTAGCGCTTCGTCACGCGCTCCCGGCCGGTGCCGCGACAGTTCTTGCACGGCTTCTCGATGATGACGCCGTTCCCGCGGCAGCGGGGGCATGGCTGTGAGAGCGCGAACAGCCCGTGGCTGTCGGAGACGACACCGGAGCCGCCGCACTGCGGGCACGTCTTCGGGCTGGTGCCGGGATCGGCGCCGGTCCCACCGCAGACATGGCACGCAGTCTCCACCTCTACCGGCACGCGCACGGTCGCACCGTTGAGCGCGTCGTCGAACGAGAGCCTCACGCGCGCCTCGAGATCGACGCCGCGCTGCGGCCGTGGCCGCTCTGGCCCGCGGCGCCCGCGCCCGAAGAGGCCGCCGAGCCCCCCGAACAGATCCGAGAGGTCACCGAGATCGACGTTCTCGACCCGAACGTTCCCGAAGCCGCCGAATGGACCGGCGCCTGACTCACCGAACGTGTCGTACTGCTTGCGCTTCTCCGCGTCCGAGAGCAGGTCGTACGCCGACTGGACGTCCTTGAAGCGCTCCTCGGCGGACGCGTCTCCGGGGTTGCGGTCGGGATGGAGCTCTCGCGCCAGCTTGCGGTACGCCTTCTTGATCTCGTCCTCGGTCGCCGTCCGCGGGACGCCGAGCGTGGTGTACGGATCGGCCATGCGCTACTCCGCAACCACGACTCGGGCCGGGCGCAGCACCCTGTCGCCGAGGCGGTAGCCCTTCTGCACGACTTGCAGCACCGAGCCCGGCTCCGCACCGTCGCCCGGCTGCGCGAGCAGCGCCTCGTGGACGTGCGGGTCGAACGGCCCGTCGGTCTCGATCTCGGCGAGGCCCTCGCGCTCGAGCGCGGACTGAAGCGCGCGCTGGACGAGGCGTACTCCCTCGACCACGGTGGCGTCGTCGTGAACCGCGACGGCGTCGAGTGCGCGCTCGAGGTCGTCCAGGATCGGGAGAAGCTCCTTCACGAGCCGCTCGTGAGCCCGCGCGACGAGCGCCTCCTGGTCGCGGACGGCGCGCTTGCGGTAGTTGTCGAAGTCCGCCGCGAGGCGCTGCAGGTCGCGAAGGTACTCGTCGCGCTGCTCCACAGCCTGCGCCAGCAACGCGGCGACGTCCTCCTCGGGCTCGGCACCGGCGAACTCCTCGTCCTCGACGGAATCGGCGGAGGCGCCTTCGGGCGCCTCCGCCTTGCGGACGTTGGTCTCGTCGGTCACGCCTTCTTCGCCGCCTCGTCCTCGTCGATCACCTCGTAGTCGGCGTCCTCGACGATCTCGTCACCCTCGGGCGTCGTCTGCACGCCGCCGTTGCCTGCACCCGCGGTCGGCGCCGACTGTGCGTCCGCGTAGATCGCCTGGGCGAGCGGCTGGGCCGCCTGCTGCAGCTCCTGCAGCTTGGCGTTGATCGCCGCCACGTCAGAGCCCTCGAGGGTCTGACGGAGCTCCATGATCCGGCCTTCGATCGTCGCCGCCTCGGCTGCGTCGATCTTGTCGCGGTTCTCGTTCAGCGACTTCTCAGTGGCGTACGCGAGTGTCTCGGCGGTGTTGCGGGCCTCGGCGAGCTCCCGGAGCTTGTGCGCCTCCTCGGAGTGCGCCTCGGCGTCCTTGACCATCCGCTGTACCTCGTCCTCCGAGAGGCCCGAGCCGCCCTCGATCTTGATCTGCTGCTCGTTGCCCGTCCCCTTGTCGGTCGCGGTGACGTGGATGATCCCGTTCGCATCGATGTCGAACGAGACGTCGATCTGCGGCATGCCGCGGGGTGCCGGGGGGATCCCGACGAGCTGGAACTTGCCCAGCGTCTTGTTGAAGCCGGCCATCTCGGACTCGCCCTGGAGGACGTGGATCTCCACGGACGGCTGGTTGTCCTCCGCCGTCGTGAAGGTCTCCGACTTGCGAGTCGGGATCGTCGTGTTGCGCTCGATCAGCTTCGTGAACACGCCGCCCTTGGTCTCGATGCCGAGCGAGAGCGGGGTCACGTCCAGAAGCAGGACGTCCTTGACCTCGCCGCGCAGCACGCCCGCCTGGATGGCGGCGCCGACGGCGACGACCTCGTCCGGGTTGACGCCCTTGTGCGGGTCCTTGCCGATCAGCTCCTTGACCTTCTCCTGGACGGCGGGCATGCGGGTCATGCCGCCCACGAGCACGACGTGGTCGATGCCCGAGCGGTCGAGGCCGGCGTCTGCCAGCGCCTGATTCGTCGGGCCGACGGTGCGCTCCAGCAGGTCGTGGGTGAGCTCCGTGAGCTTCGCGCGGGTCAGCTGCAGGTCGAGGTGCTTCGGCCCCTCCGCCGTGGCGGTGATGAACGGCAGGTTGATCTGCGTCGTCATCGTCGACGACAGCTCGATCTTCGCCTTCTCCGCCGCCTCGTAGAGGCGCTGCAGCGCCATCTTGTCCTGCGAGAGGTCGATGCCCTGGTCACGCTTGAACTCGGAGACCATCCAGTCGACGATCGTCTTGTCGAAGTTGTCGCCGCCGAGGTGGTTGTCACCGTTGGTCGACTTCACCTCGAAGACGCCCTCGGCGATCTCGAGCACGGACACGTCGAACGTGCCGCCGCCGAGGTCGAAGACGAGGATCGTCTGGTCGGAGCCCTCCTTGTCGAGCCCGTAGGCCAGTGCGGCAGCCGTCGGCTCGTTGATGATCCGCAACACATTGAGTCCGGCGATGCGGCCCGCGTCCTTCGTCGCCTCGCGCTGCGCGTTGTTGAAATAGGCCGGAACGGTAACGACGGCGTCGGTGATCGTCTCGCCGAGGTAGGACTCGGCGTCGGCCTTCAGCTTCTGCAGGATCATCGCGCTGATCTCGGGCGGGGCGTATTCCTTGCTCTCGACCTTCACACGCGCGTCCCCGTTCTCGCCCTTGACGACCTCATAGGGGACGATGGTCATCTCCTCGGAGACCTCGTCCCACTTGCGCCCCATGAAGCGCTTGATCGAGAAGATCGTGTTCTGGGGATTCGTCACCTGCTGTCGCTTCGCGGGTGCCCCCACGAGGCGCTGCCCGTCCTTCGCGAACGCGACGACGGACGGTGTGGTGCGTCCGCCCTCGGCGTTCGGGATCACGGTGGGCTCTCCACCCTCGAGCACGGCCATACAGGAGTTGGTAGTGCCGAGGTCGATGCCAATGGTCTTCGCCATGTTGTTCAGTCAGCTCCCTTCCTCGCAGCGTGTTGCCTTGAGTGTCAGATTTGGGAAAATCTGAGTCTGAGCGTAGCAGATCACAGCCTGTGGAGCGATCGGTGCAATGTTGGTTCAAGCAGGGTCAGACCCTGGTTTTGCGCCAACTTCGCGACGATCTGTCCACAGGGGCTAGCGAAAGGCGCCGATCAGAGCGCCACCCGCGACCACGAGCACCGCTCCCAGCACGAGTCGCCGGCCCACGAGCTCCGTCCGGTGGAGCACGAGCATCGAGAGCGCCACCGCCCACAGGGTCTCGGTGGCGATCAGCGGCGAGACGACGCTGACGCGACCACGGTAATACGCCTCGAAGAGGCACACGTACGACACGCCGTTGCACAGGCCGGCCGGCACGAACCGTGGCAGCTTGTTCACCCGGATCGACGTTCGCCGCGCAATCGCGAACCCGAGTACGACGACGGACGCCGACAACATCGTCGCCAGAGCGGCCGTGCCCGGAGGGACGTCCGTCGCCTTCGTGCCGAGCCAGCGGATGAGGCTGTCGCGCGTGGCAAAGGCGACAGTCGCAAGCAACGCGAACAGCAAGCCGATCGTACGCACATGGGATGGCCGCTCCCGTTCACGGAAAAGCAACACACCGCCGGCGACCACCAGCACCGCCCCTGCGGCAAGCCCCGCGACCAGCGGCTCGCCGAGGAAGACGAGCGCGATCGCGACCGCAATGAGCGGAGCGGTGCCGACCGTCATCGACGCACGCGAAGCACCTGCGTCGCGGATGGCGAAGGTGAAGAGGATCTGGGAGCAGCCTGGCGCCAGCAGCCCCGTGAGCATGAACGGCCACGCCGCACCGAGACCCCACTCGACCCGCGCGCCGGTGTAGACGAGGATCACCGCGAGGGCTGTACCGACGGTGGAAAGCGTTCCTGCCTCCGGCGCAACGCCGTCTTGGAGCGCCATCCGAAGGGCGACGGTCATCGCGCCGAAGAGAAGGGCCGACAAGCCGGCGAGCACGACCGCGGCCATCAGCCGGACGCCCGCGCGACGAGCACCCGGCGAAGCGCACCGGCAGCCGCGGGCTCGGCCAGCAGGATGCCGGCGAGCATGACGGCGCACCCGCTCCACCCCAGCCAGCCGAGCGAGTCATCCGCCAGGAGCACGCCGAACACGGCCGCGAACGGCGCCTCCAGCGTGAACACCAGCGCGGCCCGGGCTGCCGTCGTTCTCGACTGCACCCACGTGGCGATCAGATAGCCGAGCGCGCCAGCGAAGACGCCCGTCACGAGCAACGCGCCCCAGACGGTCCAGCCGTGCGGCACGGAGAACTCACCGAGCGCGGCGGCGATCACCGAGAACCCGGCACACGCGACGCCCATCTGCAGGAACGTGAGCGCACGTGCGTCGTAGCGCGGCGCGAAGCGCTCCATCGCAGCAATCTGCCCGGACTGTGCGACTGCGTTGGCGAGAACGAGCGCGTTGCCCGCGAGCGAACCCCCTGGCGTTCCGTTCAGCAGGAGCAGGCCCGCGACGGAGAGCGCGACGCCGGCCCACGCCGCCGGCGGCACGGGCGTCTTGAAGAGCAAGAGCGCCAGCAGCGGCGCGAACACGACATAGAGACCGGTGATGAATCCGGTGCTCGAAACGGTCGTCCTGTGCAATCCCGCCGTCTGCAACGCGTATGCGGCCGCCAGCAGCACGCCCACGCCGCCGCCCGCCAGAACGCCCGAGCGGGGAAGACCGCGGAGCGGCCGCCAGGCGAACGGCGCCAGCACCGCCGTCGAGATGGCGAAACGGACGGCGAGGAACGCGAACAGCGGGTAGACAGCGACCGCGTCCTTGACCTGGACGAACGTGATGCCCCAGATAGCGGTGACCCCGACCAGCGCGACGAGCGGCAGGGCGAGGCGCGCGGACACAGCCGCAACGCTAACCGGCTCAACAGCGCGGTCGAGCGTCAACGCGTGGGCGCCTGAATCGGCGCCCGGACGACGAGTGCGCACGTCCTACGCGCCGGTGGTTCGGCGGCGAGGCGTAGATACGCGCACGCCCGATCGCTTCCGGAACATGCCCCCGTCCGGGTACCCTCAAACAGTGGCAACGGACACCTTCGGCAGGCCGCTGCGCGACCTTCGCATCTCGGTCACCGATCGCTGCAACTTCCGCTGCGTCTACTGCATGCCGAAGGAGGTGTTCGGGCGCGGCTACCGCTTCATGGACCGGAAGGAGCTCCTGACGTTCGAGGAGCTCGAGCGCCTCGCCCGCGCGTTCGTCGACCTCGGCGTGGAGAAGATCCGCATCACCGGCGGTGAGCCGCTGCTCCGCCGCGACCTCGAGCACCTGATCGAGCGTCTCGCGGCGATCGACGGACTCGACCTGACGCTGACCACGAACGGCGCCCTCCTGCCGCAGAAGGCGGCGGCGCTGGCGGCGGCCGGGCTGAGACGGGTGACGGTCAGCCTCGACTCGCTCGACGACGAGACCTTCCGCGCGATGAACGACGTCGACTTCCCGGCCGGCCGCGTCCTCGAGGGGATCGACGCGGCGTCCGCGGCACGTCTGCCCGTGAAGGTGAACGCCGTCGTCAAGCGCGGGCTCAACGACGGCGAGATCGTCGGCCTGGCGGCGCATTTCCGCCACACGGGCCACGTGCTCCGCTTCATCGAGTACATGGACGTCGGTGCGACGAACGGCTGGCGCCTCGACGATGTGGTGTCGGCGGCCGAGATCCTGGCTGCAGTCGACGCCGAGTTCCCGCTGGAGCCGGTCGAGGCCGCATACCGGGGCGAGGTCGCCCGACGCTACCGCTACCGCGACGGCGCGGGCGAAATCGGGATCATCGCGTCGGTGACACAGCCGTTCTGCGGCGACTGCACCCGGGCTCGCATCTCCGCCGAAGGCCGGCTCTACACGTGTCTCTTTGCGGCAAGAGGCCACGATTTGCGGGCGCTCTTGCGCTCCGGCGCCGGCGACGACGAGATCGGCGAGGCGATCTCGGCGATCTGGACACGCCGTGTCGACCGGTACTCCGAGATCCGCTCCGAGCGCACCACAGACCTGCCACGCGTCGAGATGAGCTACATCGGCGGCTGACCGCGACCGTTTATAGTGGCTTCGGCGACGGGTACCGCCCCCGTTAGAATCGTCGAGTCCGATGACCGGATACGCCGCCACAGAAGCCAGGCGCCTGCCACGAGGGTGGGCTCATCTCTTCTTCCAGCTGGCCATCTGGATCGGCTTTTACGCGGCGTACCAGGTGGTCAGGGGGCACGCCGACCGCGACATCCTCAAGGCGTTCACCAACGGCGAGTGGGTGATCACGACGGAGCGGCATCTGGGGGCCCTTTTCGAGCCGTCGCTGCAGCGGCTGGTAGACGGCTCCCAGTTGCTGATCGACCTCACTACGTACACGTACTGGCTCTCCCAGTTCGCAGTCGTCGGGCTTACGCTGCTCTGGGTGTATCTCCGCCAGCACGAGCGCTTCTATCGCTTCCGTAACACGCTCATCCTCGCCAACCTGCTCGGCCTCGGCGGCTACCTGCTTGTCCCCACCGCGCCGCCGCGCATGTTCCCGTTCGAGGGCTTCGACGACACACTCGCGCAGACCGGGATCAACCACTCGAGTGGGTTCGTCGCCTCGATCGCGAACCAGTACGCGGCGATGCCGAGCCTGCACGCCATGGACGCGATCATCGTCGGACTGACGATGGCCGCCCTCGTACGGAACCGTTGGGCCAAGGCGGTCTGGCTGCTCTGGGCTCCCTGGGTCTGGTTCAGCGTCATGTCGACCGGGAACCACTACTGGCTCGACATCGTCGTCGGAGTCGCCCTTGCCGGCGTCGCTTATCTGCTCGTGCGCAGCGGACGCCTCGCGCCGCGCACTGCATGAGCACAGGGCTCGCCCGGCTCAAGGACGGTTACACGACGGGCGCACGGGGGCTTGCCTCGCGCGCGGTCGGCACGCTCGCTCAGACGCGCGTAACGCCGAACCAGCTCACCACGGCCGGCGTCTCGCTCTGCCTCGGCTCGTCCGTGATCGTCTACTTCGAGTACCGAAATGACCTGCTCTTCTTCTGGCTCGGTGCGTTCGTGTTCGTGGTCGGCTCCCTGCTCGACATCCTGGACGGCGCACTCGCCCGAGCCGGCGGCAAGGCGACGCCGCTGGGCGCGTTCGTGGATTCGACGACCGACCGGATGGGCGAGGCGGCGATGCTCGGCGCTATCGGACTCGTTTTCATGCGTCACGGTCACGAGTTCGCGCTCGGCGCGACCTTCGCGGCCGTCGCAGGCTCGTTCCTCGTCTCGTACACCCGGGCGCGCGCAGAAGCCCTCGGCCTGCGCGGTGACGTGGGGCTGTCGTCACGGGCGGAGCGGGTGGTGATCGTCACCGCCGGGCTCGTGCTCGCACCGTGGGGCCTGTTGCCGTGGGCGATCTACGTCCTTACGGCAAGCGCGTGGGTCACCGTCGTGCAGCGAGTGCTCTTCGTGCGCAAGCAGCTGCGCGAGCGAGGGTGAGCAGCCGGCAGGGATCCCGCGATCTCTGGACATTGCGACTTTGATATAGTAGAGTGCTAGCGGAATGACTGCTAGCAGCTCAACGCGTAGGGGCGTCCTTGTTAGGGCGCCCTCCTCTATGAAGGAGGCGCTCGTCCGTGAGACGGCCCGGCGTCAAGCGTCACTCAACGACGTTGCAGTCGGACTGCTAGCAGACTCGCTCGGCCTCGAATACCGGCCCACCGGTCGCAAGAGCCCCTTGCCGGGGTCGAGCCCGGTCCTCTTGCTGCGTATGCCGGACGAGATTCGCCGCGCGCTGCAGACCGAATCCGAGCGCACCGGCCAGACCCTCAACGACGTGATCCTTCACGCGCTCGCGCACGAGCTCGGCATCCCTTTCACCTCGAACAGACGACGGCCCGCCGCCCCAGGCTCGGGCCGTGGAAAGGAACCAATGGCCGCCACGAACGGCTCCAAGAACGGTCGCGCGCGCTCCAAAGACAAGGTGCGCGTCGCAATCGTCGGCGTCGGCAACTGCGCCAACTCGCTCCTCCAGGGCGTCCACTACTACAGGGACGCATCCTCCTCGGAGACCGTCCCCGGGCTGATGCACGTCGACCTCGGCGGCTATCACGTCCGGGACATCGAGTTCGTCGCCGCCTTCGATGTGGTCAAGGGCAAGGTCGGCGTCGACCTGGCCGACGCCATCTGGGCGCACCCGAACGACACGATCAAGTTCGCCGACGTCCCGAAGACAGGCATCAAGGTCGCTCGCGGGATGACGCACGACGGCATCGGCAAGTACCTCGCCCAGGTCGTCGAGAAGGCACCGGGGGAGACCGACGACGTGGTCGGGATCCTCAAGGAGACAGGCGCGGACGTGGTCGTCAACTACCTCCCCGTCGGTTCGGAAGAGGCCACGAAGTGGTACACCGAGCAGGTCCTCACGGCCGGCGTGGCAATGGTGAACTGCATGCCGGTCTTCATCGCGCGGGAGCCGTACTGGCAGAAGCGCTTCCAGCAGGCAGGCGTGCCGATCATCGGCGACGACATCAAGTCGCAGGTCGGCGCCACGATCACGCATCGCGTCTTGACGACGCTCTTCGGCGACCGCGGCGTCCATCTCGACCGGACGATGCAGCTCAACGTCGGCGGCAACTCCGACTTCCGCAACATGCTCGAACGCGACAGGCTGGAGTCGAAGAAGATCTCGAAGACGAACGCGGTCACGTCGATGCTCGACTACGAGATCGGCGCCGACAACATCCACGTCGGCCCATCCGACTACGTCCCGTGGCTGACCGACCGCAAGTGGGCCTACATCCGCATGGAGGGCTCCGCCTTCGGAGACGTGCCCCTGAGCGTCGAGCTCAAGCTCGAGGTGTGGGACTCGCCGAACTCGGCCGGAATCGTGATCGACGCGGTGCGGCTGGCGAAGCTCGCGCTCAATAACGGCATCTCGGGCGCGCTCGAGGCGCCGAGCTCGTACCTGATGAAGTCGCCGCCGAAGCAGATCCGTGACGACGAGTCACGCGAGCTGGTCGAGCGCTTCATCGCGCAGAACACGGCCAAGCCCACAAAGAGGGCGGCGGCGAAGGCGTGACCCACGTCCGGCTCAGCCGGATCTTCTGGCGCGGAGCGGCGGCGATCCTCCTCGCCGCCGCCCTCGTGGCTCTCGGATCGGTCCTGAAGGGCAACTTCTCCTCGACCGACGGGCGGATCCTCGGCACGCTGGCGCTCTTCCTGTACACGGGAGGCGCACTCTCTCGGGCCTCGGTCTCGTCGAGCGCGGTCGGGGCCGGGTGCTCGGCTCGGCGGTCGTCGTCACGTCACCCGTCGCGCTGACGCTGATGCTGCTCTGGGTCTGGACCTGGGTGGACGAGAGTGAAGACGAGCATCACTGGCGGCTTGCCTGGTCGAGCGTGCTCGTCCTCCTGGCCGGAATCCTCGCGGCGACGGCCGTCCTGCTGGCCCGGGGTCGGACACTCGAGCGGCTCGCCTACGCTGCCGGTGCGCTGGCGACGGGTTAGGACGGCTAGGACTCGGCCACGCGTGGAGCGCTGTCGTCGGCGACGAAGCCGATGCGCTTGTGGCTCGAGTCACAGAACGGCTTGTTTGCCGAGTGGCCGCACCGGCACAGCACGATGCCCTCTCCGGGTGGCGCCACGAACTCGCGCCCTTCGGCGTCCACGATGACGACGGGCGCGCTGATCTTGTAAGGCCCATTTGCCCGAACCTGGATGACGACGTCGCCCACGACCCGAGAGTACAGGGGCGACTGTAAGGCTCGCCCTACAATCGCCCGGATGCGCATCTGTCTCGTGACGCCGTTCTCGTGGTCGCAGCCCCATGAGGCGAACGATCACGTCGCGGGAGCCGCGGCCGCCCTCCGACGGCGCGGCCACGAGGTGACGGTGCTCGCTCCTTCCGGTCGCGCGGCCGAGCTGCAGGCGGGTCGGCGGGCGCTCGCCCGTGGCGAGCTGGGCGAGGTCGTGGCGCTCGGCGTGGCCGTGCCGGTGTCGCGTCGCAGCAGCCTCGG
>JACXTT010012189.1_pt1 | contig 11418 bp, 8 predicted proteins | sample 9270951 | NCBI WGS metagenome assembly JACXTT01 (sample SAMN15532306, study PRJNA645909) | rock metagenome | isolation source: weathered quartz diorite | place: Puerto Rico | collected 2017-06-21 | reverse complement strand
GCCCGAATGAAGGGGAACGATAGATCAGGTATTCCAACAGGGGAGCGTTCAGGATCGAAGAGGCTTCCAACTTTTGTCCGGCGATGGCGGTGCCGACAACCGTGAAAATTCCGGAGCCGATGACGGCGCCGATGCCGAGCGAGGTGAGGCTGATCCAGCCGAGAGATTTTTTTAACCGGTGTTCGGGCTCTTCTGCATCAGAAATCAGCTGGTCGATGTTCTTGACACGGAAGAGGGCTGAACTCAATCGGCACCATCCAGCGGGACAGGCTTCAGCCTGTCACCTTTGATTGGTTTCGGGAGCAGGCCAAAATCGACAGGCTGAAGCCTGGCCCACTACAATCGAAGTGACTCTACCTTGAGGCGGAATGGTCCGCAACAACTTAGGGGCTCAGGCCCAGGTCAAGTTGGCGTATCGTTCAATGAGCTTTTTGGTGCCGTAATCGGAAAAACGAACGGTAAATTTGCGGTCTTCGCCGTCTTCTTCGACGTCGATGATGGTTCCAGCGCCGTAGGTGGCGTGGCGCACACGCTGGCCGATGAGCGGGTTCGCTGAGGCTTTGCCGGAGCGGGGTGAGGCGCTCGAACGCGGCCTACTGGCAGCACTGCTCGCCGCGCGAGCAGGGACGGCTCCTCGCCGGGCCCGTCGAACGAATTCCTCTTCGCTGAATGAATATTCCGGGTCAGGCTCATAACGACGCGTTTCGCCGACCTCGGCGAGCGAGCCCTCGGCCGTCTCGATCAAGTCGCCGGGAATTTCCTGCAAGAATCGGGAGGGCATAGAGCCCGAAAGCCGCTCGGAGCCGTAAGTGCGGCGATAGACCGCGCGAGTTAGCGTCAGGGATTGTTTCGCGCGGGTCATGCCCACGTAACACAGCCGGCGCTCTTCCTCGAGCTCGTCGTTGTCGTTTTGGGATCGGCTATGGGGGAAGACACCTTCCTCCATGCCCGTCAAGAAAACGTGGTCGAATTCGAGCCCTTTAGCGCTGTGCAGCGTCATCAGGGTAAGCTGCGCATTTTCGTCATAATTATCCGCGTCGCTCACCAGCGCTGCTTGATCGAGGAAATCGGAAAGCGTCTCGCCGCGCTCGGCGCCCTCTGCCATGGCATTAACCAGCTCGCGCAAGTTGTCGGCTCTGGCAGTGTCCTCGCTAGAATCCCGCTGGAGAAGCATGTCGAGATATCCACTTCGTGCGAGGATCGTCTGGAGGAACCCGGCAGGCGAGGAAGTGGAAAGCTCTTGCTGCAGACTCTCGATCAGCATCCGAAAATCCCGGAGGGGCGCGATTGACCGGCCCGGTGTGGCTAGATTGAGCATCTCACCGATCGCGGCCCAAACGGAGATATTGCGTTCCAGCGCCAGGGTTGTAAGAGAGTCGACCGTGGTTTTGCCGATTCCTCGTGGCGGAGTGTTAATGACCCGCAACAGCGCGACATCGTCGTTCGGGAAAATTGCCAGGCGCGCGTAGGCCAGCGCGTCTTTCACCTCTGCACGCTGGTAAAAGGAGAAGCCGCCCAGCATGCGATAGCGCATTCCCCGCGCGCGCATCGCTTCCTCAAAGGAGCGGGATTGCGCGTTCGTCCGGTACAAAACGGCGCAGTGAACGCTAGGATCCTCGCTTTGAAGCGCACGAATGCGGTCAGCTACGTACTCGGCCTCAGCCTTCGAGTCGCGCGCCTCAAAGAAGACCAAGCTATTGCCGGAGGAACGAGTGGCGCGGAGATTTTTTCCCAGACGCCGCCGGTTATTGGCGACGACGCCGGCCGCCGCGTCGAGAATCGTCTGCGTCGAGCGGTAATTTTCTTCAAGGCGCACGACACGCGCACCCGGAAAATCCTCGTCAAACCTGAGAATATTGCCGACATCAGCCCCGCGCCAGCGGTAGATGGACTGATCTTCATCGCCCACAACGCACAGATTGCGCGACTCAGTCACAAGCAGGCGCAGCAAGTCATACTGGACGCGGTTTGTGTCCTGATATTCGTCAACGTGAATGTAGCGGAACCGGTGCTGCCAGTTTGCGCGCGCGTCGGAATGTTCGCGCAGAACTTGCACCGCGCGAAGCAAAAGATCGTCAAAATCGAGCGCGCCTGCTTTGCGAAGGATGGCTTCGTACTCCTCGTAGACCTTGGACGCGGTAATCCCCAGCGGATCGCTCTGCTTGGCAGCCTCCGCGGCGATCTGGGCGGGAGTTTGCGCATGATTTTTGGCGAAGCTGATCCGCTCGAGAAGGCCCCGAACTTTCTCGCCCGGGTCCTTGATCTTCAGGTGTTCGAGTGCGAGCTTGACGGCAGACGTCTGGTCATCCGCGTCGTAGATCTTGAAATCGCGAGGCAGTCCGAGGCGTCTCGCTTCGCGGCGCAAGAGCCAGGCGGAAAAAGAGTGAAAGGTTCCAATCCACGGATCGTCAAATGCCTTGCCTTGGCGGACAAGCAAAGCCGCCACGCGCTCTTTCATTTGCGCCGCCGCTTTGTTCGTGAATGTCACGGCGAGAATCGCGTTCCCGGGGACGCCTTGATCGATGAGATGGGCGATGCGGTAGGTGATCGCGCGTGTTTTGCCCGTCCCCGCTCCAGCCAGAATCAGAACAGGACCGTCCACGACAGTCGCGGCTTCACGTTGTCCAGAATTCAGTTCGTCAAGAAGATTCATGATGGCGGGCAGGCCCGTTTGAAAGTGCCATTCTATCCGACGCAGACTTGTTCGGCAAATTACCTGCTCAGTGAGCGAACCAAGAAGGAGCGTCAGAATATTCAGTGTCGACGATCGCCGCAGCACGGCGCGCTACTTTGTCAGCGCGTCGCTGAGGTCGATCTCGAAGTAGAAGAGCGCTTTATGGTCCGTCATGAAGATGAGGTCTGGGACGTACAGCTGAGTATCGCGGACAGCGTCAAAATCGTGGTCCATGTCGAAGAAAAAGATGCCGTGTGTTGTGGCATGAGGCGGCAAAACATCGGTGCCGAGGACAACCGCGCGAAGGATGTCGACCATTTCCGTCCAGGCTTTGTTACGGGGACCCGGTGAGGGACCACGCGGAAGGCGGCGCGATCTTACATCTGTGTCGGCGTTTAGCAGTGTACGGTCGGCGACTTCCTCGGCGGTCAGAGGCGCGAGGCGCTGGCGCTGCCCGCGGGATTGGGAAATGACCAAACGGATCGTGCTCGGGTTGATGCGAATCGCGGACGTATTGTCGTTGCGAAAGTACACTTGGATCGCAAGGATTCCGGCATCGTAGGGGGACTTCTTGCCAAACACTCCTTTGTAGCGTTCCGGATCGGTATAGGGATCGGCGAATATGGTTAGGTTCTCGTGCGCATCGCGCGCACGCAGAGACGACGGGTCCGGCGGCGCGCTCTGAGCAAACGCCCCAAGCGGGAAGGCTAGGGCGATGAATAGCATTTGGCGGAACATGGACTGGTTGGCTAGGATGCGCATTTCGAACAAGAGGTTCGCTCCACTATTGGTGTGCCAACGCCAGAGGTGCGCCTATAATATCCGGTTTGCGGGCGGGATGGGGATCGTTTTGCTTTTTCAAGGGGATGGGAGGCGCGCCGCCGAGGGGCACTTGGAATGTATGCGCTTTACAGTCTGCTGACGGCGGCGGGAGTTCTCCTGCTTTCGCCGTATTTCCTTCTGCGCGGGCTGATCCGAAGAAAAGGATTGAGCAACATTCCTCAGCGTCTCGGGTGGAAATTTCCGCCTGAGCTATCAGGGGGAAGTCTCGCTGGGTCACGGGAAAAATCAATCTGGATTCATGCGGTATCCGTGGGTGAAGTCCTGGCCGTGCTCCCGCTGGCGAGGCAGCTCAAGCAACGATACTCACGGTACCGCCTGGTCGTATCCACGACCACTGCCACAGGACAGAAACTAGCGCGCGAACGGATGCCTTTCGCGGACGCAATCTTCTATTTCCCTTTGGACTGGCGCGGCCCCGTTCGGGGGGCCCTCGCTGCCACCCGTGCCAGTGTTGTGATTATCGTTGAGACTGAAATCTGGCCAAATTTCCTGCGCGAGTGCCACCGGGCGCAGACGCCTGTTATTTTTGTGAATGGACGGCTTTCGCCACGTTCCCACCGTGGCTTTCGGCGCGCGCTATGGTTTTCGGGAGGCGCGCTTGCTGGCTTCCTGAAACGGGTTCTGGGGGACGCGACGCTCTTCCTCATGCAAGGCAACGCCGATGCGGAGCGCCTCGTCGCGCTGGGAGCGCCCGCCGAACGAGTCCTCGTTACCGGCAATCTCAAATACGACTTCGCGGCGCCGAGCGAAAATGGCGTATCCGCGTGGATCGAGGGCGAAATTGCAAACGGCGCGCGCGGGCCTGTCTTGATCGCCGGGAGTGTTATGGCGAACGAAGAAGACGCCATCCTGCGGGCGTTCGCAGACGTAGAGCGCGAATATCCTCGGGCCTTGCTGATCCTGGCGCCTCGAAAGTCGGAGCAGTTCGAACGCGCGGCTGCTGTCGTTGGCCAAGCAGGACGAAAGCTGGTCCGACGGAGCAAAATCACGCAGAACGGAAGCGGGGCGGAAGGCTTGTCGGAGCCGGGGAGCGTGTTCCTTCTGGACAGCCTTGGTGAGCTGGCGGGTCTTTATCGCCTCGCTGATGTGGTTTTCGTGGGCGGTTCGCTAATACCCAGCGGGGGTCACAACATTCTCGAGCCGGCAGCCTTGGGCAAGGTTCCGATCTATGGCCCGTCGATGGAAAATTTTCGCGACATGGCTGCGCAATTTCTCTCCGCGGGAGCGGCGATCGAGGTGAAGACTGCGGAACAGCTGGGTGACGCCTGGCGGACCCTGCTTGGCGATCCGCCTCGCACCGCTCGGATGGGCGAATGCGCGCGCGACCTCGCGAATCGGAATCGTGGCGCCACAGCACTTGCCCTCGAGCACATCGAGCGGGTGATCGGAGTGGATCGAGGCGAGGAGTGAAGCGTTCCTCTGGATGGCTTCGCCTGCTCTGGCCGGTCTCGGTTTTCTATTCTGCGATTGCGCGAATGAAGGCCTGGGGTTACTTCAAGGGTGTTTTCGGGAAGCAAGAATTGAACGGCACCGTCATTTCCGTAGGAAACCTCACCGTGGGTGGCACGGGCAAAACGCCAATGGTGCTCTGGATCGCGGAACATTTGGCTCAAGAAGGGAAGAAGGCGGCGATTTTGACGCGGGGGTACCTGGGAAGCGGGAGTGAGGAGTCGGGAGGCTTGCCGCAGAGCGACGAAGTCGCAATGCTCCGGGAACGGCTCGGCGGGCAAGTTCAGCTTGGGGTCGGCGCTAACCGGCACAAGAGCGGCAGGGCCCTAGCCTCCCACGGAGTCGACTGGTTCGTCCTGGATGATGGATTCCAGCACCTGAAGCTGGCTCGTGACGCTGACATCGTGCTCGTCGACGCGACCGATCCGTTCGGCGGTGGAATGGCCCTGCCGGCGGGTCGTTTGCGGGAACCAGTCTCGGCCATTCGGCGGGCGGACCTCGTGGTCATCACGCGAAGTGTGCAGGCCCCGTCGCGCGCTCTTGAGTCTCTAATTCGGCGGCACACAAAATGCCCAATCTTCTACGCCAGCACGAAGCTTGAGTGTGTGCTGCGCGTTCCGCGGCTCGACGTTGCCTTGCCGCGCCAAGACTTCGAGAAGGCTCGATTCCTGGCCTTTTGCGGAATTGGGAACCCTGGCGCATTTTTTGACGATTTGCGCAACTGGGGATTTCAAATCGTTGGAGAGCGAAGGTTCTCCGATCATCACGTGTATACAGCCCAAGAAGCTGAGGAGCTCGAGAATGCGGCAACAAAGTGTGGAGCGGATGCGCTCCTATGCACGGAGAAAGACGTGTGGAATCTTCGGCGCGTCCAGTTCGCGGCGATTCCTGCATATTGCTGCAGAATTTCCGCTGTTTTGCCGGAGGAATTCTGGGGCGCGCTGATGGAGACTGTGCGAGCCCGGAAGAAGGGCGTGACACAATGAAAATTCTCGTGCGCGCCCCGAACTGGGTTGGCGACGCCGTTATGGCGATTCCGGCGCTGGAATGCATTCGGCGGGCACGGGCAGGGGCCGAAATCTGTGTCTTGGCACGGCCCGCCGTGGCCGAGCTTTTTGCCGATGAACCGTTTGCGGACAGGATTTGCCGCTATGAATTTCGGGATGATCATAGGGGCTGGCTCGGCCGCGAGCGGCTGGTGAGCGAAGTCCGCGGCGAAAAGTTTGACGTCGCGGTGCTCTTGCAAAATGCGTTTGAGGCCGCATGGCTCGCGTGGCGGGCGCGGATTCCCGAGCGCATCGGATATGCGCGCGACGGCCGCGGGCCTTTCCTCACGCACGCGATTCGAGTCCCACGGGCGAGGGAAATCCCCAGCCACGAATCGCATTATTACCTCGAACTCTTGCGCCGCGCGGGATGGATCGAGGCCCGCCCGTCAATTCCTCCCATTCGCTTGCGGGTTTCCTCTCAGGCTCGCGAGTCGGCCGAATCGATGTTGCGCCGGGCCGGCGCCAGAGAAAACGCATGGCGCTGCGCGATTGCTCCGGGCGCGTCCTACGGGGCAGCCAAGTGTTGGCCGCTGGAGCGGTTCGCGCTCCTCGCGGACCAGCTGATTTCAGAATGTGACGCCGATGTGATATTTTTTGGCACGCCGGATGAGAAGGAACTTACCGCGCGCATCTGCTCCGCGATGAAAAATCGCGCCGTCTCGCTGGTAGGGGCAACCTCCACGCGCGATCTGGCGGCGCTATTTGCTTACTGCTCGGTTTTTATCGGCAATGATTCCGGAGCCATGCATGTGGCCGCCGCTGCAGGTCTTCCGGTCATCGGAATTTTTGGGCCAACCGATCCGCAAGGCACTGCGCCTGTGACGGAACAATTCACCCTCATCCGCGAGGCCGCTTCCTGCAGCCCGTGCTTTCTGCGCCGGTGCCCAGTGGACCATCGGTGCATGGAGCGAATTTCAGTGGATTCCGTGTTCGCCGCCGCCCTGAAATGCAGGCAGTCGCCGAAGGATTTTTCCGCCCGAGGCGCACGGAATGTCTGAGACGCAGGTATTGAGAGGAGCAGTGTTCCTCGACCGCGACGGCACGATCGGCGAGGAAATGGGCTACGTCAATCATATCGACCGGTTTGAAGTTTTTCCTTTCGCAGCCGAAGCGATCCGGCAGCTCAACATGGTGAAAATTCCCGTGATCGTGGTTACGAACCAGTCCGGCGTTGCGCGAAACATATTTCCCGAGTCCCTTGTGCACGAGGTCCACAAGAAAATGGTCGCCGAGCTCGCCGCTGGCGGCGCCTGGATTGACGGAGTCTACTTCTGCCCGCACAAGTCGGAAGACACCTGCGAATGCCGCAAGCCACTCCCAGGCTTGCTCCGTCGGGCGGCGCGCGAACACGAGCTGGACCTGGCTGCCTCCTGGGTGGTTGGCGATCGCTACGCGGACCTCGAAATGGGCTACGCCGCCGGGGGCCGGGGAATCCTGGTGATGACAGGATACGGTCGCGGGGAATATGAGCTGCACCACGGGGGTTGGGCAAGGCAGCCCGATGCCCTGGCCGGCAATCTGAGGGATGCGGTGGCTCACATCCTCCAAAACGGCGGTGGAAAACCCTCCTCGCAATGAATGCAAACGGGAATCGTTTCTTGATCGTGCGGCTGACCGCGCTTGGGGACATCCTGCACACCGTTCCGGCCGTCGCGGCGCTCCGGGCTGCCCACCGTGATGCAAGAATCGATTGGGTCGTCGAGAGAAAATGGGCGCCAGTGCTCGAAGGGAGCCCGGCGCTCAATGATGTGATCCCTTTTGATCGCCGGTCGCCTTGGATTCTTTTCGAATGCGTGCGGCGGCTGCGCGAGAGCCAATATGCCTGTGCAATTGACTTTCAAGGCCTCTACAAATCGTCCTTGCTGGCCGCGTTCTCGGGAGCGCCGCGCCGCATCGGCTTCGATGGCAACTGGGCGCGCGAAGAGGGAGCGGCAATTTTCTATACCGAGCGAGTGACGCCGGCGGGCCGCAACGTCGCTGAGCTGAATTATTCGCTTGCCGAACAGGCAGGCGCGCAGCGGCCCCCTGCGCCCGAGTATCCTTTGCGGGTCCCGGCAGGAGGCGCAGCGTCCGTCCGTGCGCGATTGCGGGAGCACGGGATGGAAGGCGAATACGTCGTGGTCGCGCCGGGCGGGAGCTGGCGGGCAAAGTGTTGGCCCCCGGAGCGTTACGGCGAATTTTGTCGCGAGTTTGAAGCGAGACATAACTTGCGCGTGGTTTTGGTTCATGGCCCGGGCGAAAAATCGGTCGCAGAGACGGTTTGTCAGACAGCAGCGACAAGACGCCCCGTGGTAATCGCGACGACCATCGAAGAATTGATGGGGCTCCTCGCTCATGCGCGATGCGTGGTTGCCGCGGATTCCGGCCCGCTGCACCTGGCATCGGCCCTTGGCGCGCCTGTGGTCGGTTTGTACGGGCCGACCGATCCCGCTCGGAATGGTCCCTTTGTGCCGGGCGCCGTGATTGTTCATAAGGCGCGGCCGGAGGAGATCAGTTACAAGCGGCGCTCGGATTATTCCCCGGCAATGTTGCGCATCAGCGTCGCGGATGCCTTGGCTGCGGCGGCTCAGGCGCTGCTAAAGGCTCCCCGGTGAGCGCGGCGACAAATTTTTGGATCCGGTGGCGGGTCCGTGTGGGATATGTGGCGGGAATCGCAGCGTTTTGGTTTGCGCGGCCGCAGGCGACGTGGCTGATCTGTGGAGCGGGAATCGCGATTTTGGGACTGGTCCTTCGCGGATGGGCCGCAGGACATCTGCGGAAGCACAAACAATTGGCAACGTCTGGACCCTACGCTTACACTCGGAACCCCCTGTACCTCGGGAGCGTCCTGCTCGCCGCGGGGTTTTGTATTGCAAGCCACTCGTGGATTTCGACGATCATCCTCGCGGCGTATCTCGCAGTGTTTTATCCAACTGTCATCCAACGGGAGCAGGGCGAATTGAGGGCGCTCTATGGGGCTGCCTTTGACGAATATGCGGCGCGGGTTCCGGCGTTCTGGCCGCGCCTTTTTCAAGGGGCGTCTTCGAGCGAGCGGTTTTCGTGGGCGCTCTATCGCCAAAATCGAGAGTACGAAGCCGCCGTAGGCCTCGCGGTGGCGTTGGTAATTCTGTGGGGGCTCATGCTGTGGAGGAAGTAGGACACGCTGCCCTTCGCTCGGCTCAGGATAAAAAGCCTGTCCTACTGGCGATGCAGGAACGTGCTGACGGTTAGAGTCTTCCCGTCGGTAAGTGCGGTGATGGCGCCATCGCGGTCGGTGCGATAGACGCGCACGCCAGCCGACTCCAGGCGCTCGATCACTTCGGGCGAGGGATGGCCGAAGGAGTTGTCTCGGCCCACGGAAATTGCGCCGAAGGCCGGATGCGTGGCCTCCAAGAATGAGTCCGTCGTTGAAGTTCTGCTGCCGTGGTGCGCGACCTTCAGGAAATTGACACCTACCGTTTCGTCTTCGCTCAGAATTTTGCGCTCCGATGGCCGTTCGATGTCTCCGGGGAGCAATAACGATTGAGTGCCGTCACACAGGCGCATGACCAAAGAATCGTCGTTCCTCGCCGTTTGGCCCTCGGAATCGTCCTCGGGCCATAGAACATTTCCGGTGACGCCGTCCGTGGAAAAAGAATCGCCTTGTTTCAAGTGCCGGATGAGGACTCCGCGGGCGCGCGCGACCTCAAGGACGCGACGATACGCCGCGCTATGAATATCGCGGCCGACCCACAGTTCGCCCACTTTGAAATTCTCCAGAATTGCCGGGAGCCCTCCCAGGTGATCTTCGTGCGCGTGAGTGAGGGCGACAACGTCGATCTGTTTGAGCCCGCGCGACCACAAATATGGTGAGACCACGTCCTCGCCAACATCGATTCCGGAACGCATATCACCAGAATGGAAGGTGCCGGGTTCGCCGCCGGCGTCGACCAACATCGTGTGCCCGTTCGGAAAAGCTAGAAAAAGACTGTCGCCCTGTCCAACGTCCAGCGCGGTGAATTCGAGTTTCCCGTGGTTGAGACGCGGCGGCAAGGGATACGTAGCGATGACGGCGGTCGCTGCGAGTGTGGCGGCAGTGAGGCCCACTAGCCACCAGGCATTCCAACGTGCCCGAACGGACGCGGAAAGGGCAATCACTAAGGCGGCGAAAACCACGATGAGGATGACCGATGGCTCGGGAATCCTGTAGCTCGCGATGTGCCAGTGCGCGAACCAAATAACGGTGGCATTCAGCGTCGTGAGAACGACGCCCATGAATTTTGCCAGCAGGGCCGCAAGGGCGTGCGAAACGAGAGACACCGTGAGCATCAGAAATCCCAGGGGGACTGCGATTCCCGTTAGCAAGACGGCAGGGATGTTGGCGAATGGTCCTGCGAGCGTGACACGATGAAAATAGTAGGCCAGCAGGGGCATCATGCCGAGTTGCAGGACGGCCGAAATCAGGGCGATGTCCACAAAGTAGATCGCGGCTCGGAATGGGTGGACCAGCAGCCCGGACGCAAAGTGCGCAACGAGGTGCGGGAGACGCGCCGAAATCCAAGCGGCGGCGGCTCGCATTTCCATTCGGAATTGAATCATGCGTGGCGAATGGGATGGGTCTCGCGTCACGTCAGACAGGTGAGCAAGGGCGCGGCGATACGGCTCACTCCATCGGTCCATCCACGGCACCGCGACAGCCCCTATCGTAGCCACTGCGGTGAAAGACAGCAGGAAACTCGCGTCGCTGATTTCCGACGGGCGCGCGACAAGAATCACAAGCGCGGAGATCGCCGCGACGTTCAGGAGATCCATGCGGCGATACAAAAGCCGTGCACACAAGTAAACCGTGGCCATCAGAACGGCGCGGACGATGGGAGGCCTATCCTCGACGATCGCGGCATACCCGACCAGAGCGAGAAACGTCAGGAAAACCCGCTGGAGAAGTCCGAGTCGAAAACGGCGTCCGACCCAAAGAAAGAACGCGGCGAGCGTGCCAACGTGTAGTCCCGCGAGGACCAGCACGTGGTAAACGCCCGTTTTCTGAAAATCAACGACTTGATCGTGATCGACAAAACTGCGGTCTCCAAGCAGGATAGCGCGAGCGAGCGCTGCCTCGTCAGGCCGGGGCGAAAACAGATCGTCGACCGTGTGAAGAAACCAGCCTCTCGCGCGGGCGAACCGGTCCGAAAGCGACAGCCTGGGATGGCCGATGATTGTCAGCAGCTCGGCATTTCGTAGCGTTGCCTGCAACTGAATGTTCTGGCGCGCGAGATAACCACGATAGTCGAAACTCCCGGGGTCGCCAAAATTGCGGATCGGGATGGCCCGGGCGAATGCCTCGATGCGGTCACCGGCGCGAACCGGTGGAGGATCCAAGTGAGGGGGTTCAGACCGGTAGTATGTTAGACGCAAACCGCCACTCACCCGTGTAGCTCCCGCAGCGGA
>JACXTT010012188.1_pt1 | contig 11419 bp, 9 predicted proteins | sample 9270951 | NCBI WGS metagenome assembly JACXTT01 (sample SAMN15532306, study PRJNA645909) | rock metagenome | isolation source: weathered quartz diorite | place: Puerto Rico | collected 2017-06-21 | reverse complement strand
CGGGGGAGGTCAAACGATTGTATGACCTCCCCGGCCGCGCCGATTCTGAGGTGACGATGCATTTTGTTTGATCGGCGCGGCCGCCCCTCCTCGAAGGAGGGGAACTGAAAGCGTTGTACCCCTATGCCGCGACTACATATGTGAATTCAGTCCGTAACGGTAATTACGCCGGAAAAAGAAACGCCGCAGTCATCGGTCAGCCCAGCAAGACACCTTTTTCTTGTACAGCGAATTCAACATCAGCGAGCGAAGTTTGACCGAACAGAAACTGGACCAATTCCGGCGGCGCGAGAAACTCGACGTGTTCGGCATTTCCAACGATGGTGTAGCGGCCGGCATTATCGACATGGGAACCAGTGAAACTGATCTGCTTTAAATCATCCTCGAATGCGTCAGCGACCGGCGGCGGTTCGGTGGCGATTCGTCGCACGAATCGGTTCTCTGTGCTGAGCGTCATGGATCCACGCCAGCTATAGACCACGATCTGCGAGGCGTTCGACGGTGGCGGCAACTGGATCAACTGATGAAGCAAGCCGAAATCAAGGTACCCGACAAGGATGCCAACAGCAGGCGCGGGAACGCCTGCCGGTGGTCGGAAAAGGAAACCAATTCGGATGCGTACTTCGAAGTGTACTTCCTTCGTTACTCGGAAGCTGGCGCCGGCCAGCTTCCCGGCAACAGCGGTGGTCGGCAAGAATTGCCCCATGGCGACTAATAGAATCGAGGTGTTGGGGACGATCACCGGCGCGGGAAGACTGGTGACCGCTTGAATAAATCCAACAACAGGCGCCGGCGGCGGCAGTGGTGGAAAACCGGGCGGTTCGACGACATAGGGCAGGACTTTTGAAGTTTCGGGAGAGCCCGTGAACTCGGTCGGATTGCGTGAGCCGCGATGGAGCAGACGCTGGCTCACGGGCGATGTCAGGAACAGTTCGTTGGTTTGCATGCCGGTCGCTGCATCGAAGTAAAGCGCCGGTGGTACTTTCGGATCGGGTTCTTCGAACAATGCGTAGTGCGTCATGTACAACTCGACCTCGTCGATCCGTTGCGTGACGTCGGGTCCGAAGTTTTCAGCGCCTAACGCGTGTTGCGAGCCTATTCCAGTCGCGCCCACGACGGCGGCGGCGCCAGTGTATTTTAGGAAATTACGACGAGCGATACTCAGAGCCATCAGGTCCTCCATTCGTTGTCGGATCTTGCGCGCCCGATTCTATCCAATCGAAGAATTTTTCCCTGCCAATTATTATTGGGATGATTTTCGTTTGTTCCGGCGCTGTGCGAGTGCTAGCATCCGGCCACTCTTCTCCCCCAAACCTAGCGGGACCGTCGACCTTAACGGAGGTAATAATGAATCGTTTACGGCGCATGCTTTTGCAAATGGGGATGACCTTCATCAGTGTTGCTTCGGTGGCGCAAGCTCAGAACGTCAAAGCTACGCCAATCGGACAGCGTACTGGAGAGTTCTGCAGCCAAGATCGTGCATTACTTTTTGAAGATCCGACCGGCGTCCGTATTCTTTACGATCCGGGAAATACGATTGCCGGCACTGCGGATCCGCGCTTGGGCGACATTCACGCAATTCTTATCAGTCACGCTCATGGCGATCATCTTGGAGGCTCTTTTTTAAATCAGGATCCGAACGCTCCAAATGTCAGTTGCGGCGGACCGGCGCTCACACCCACATCGAACACGGCGACTGCTGAAATCGCGGCTGCTAAGAACGCTGCCGTCATAGCGGGTGGTCCGCTGGCCACTTTCATCGGCATCAAGATCGGTGGGGTGCTTGGTTTGCCCGGAGCAGCCCCTGGATGTCCTGCGTCAGGGCTCACCAATGAATTGACGGTGCCGCGAACGTCGCCATGCACGGCAGGTTTGGGCATTAGCGCCAAGAGGACGGTGCGGCACACTTCCGCGAGCGTCGGCGTCCAGGTTACAGCCGTTGCTGCTCTGCACACCAACGAACTTTCGGCAGCTTTCCTCAGCGGCACCGAGGCGACGAATCTGGCAGCGAACGGACTGGGCGCCCACGTCGGATTGGCCAACGGATTCGTAGTCACCTTCACGAATGGCTTGAAGGTGTACTTGTCCGGCGACACCGGCCTTACGTCGGAAATGGGCACCGTCGTGAATGGTCTTTACGGCGTTAATCTCACTGTACTGAATATCGGCGACATCTTTACGACCGGCCCCGACGAGGCCGCATCCGCTGTTCTCAACCTCATCAGACCGGCATCCGTGATTCCGTCGCACGCAAACGAGGTTGCCACGGCCGCCGGTCAGATGAATCCCGGTACGCGAACGGCTCGTTTTGGTGAACTGTTAGCACCAGGTTTGCGATATGGAGATATACGCGACATCTTTTCCGCTCCGAAAAAAGTAAACTTGTATTTGCCCTTGAGCGGGACAACGATGGAGTTCGATCGTACTGGACGGTGTGTTTCCGGATGCGCCAACTGACTATCTGCGCGGCTCTCCTGTCTTCCTTACTTTGGCTTTCCGTTCTGACGGCGGCTCGGAATTCGTTTGCGGATTACAACGACGTGCAACAAGTGTTGGCTTTTTCGACCGATGCTCTGCCGCCGGAGTTGAAGTCTTCCGACTTATCGATCCAGCGCAAAGCCTGGCGGGACTGGGTCATGGCGCACGACCGTGACATTCGCAAGCGGCTGGTGCGTGGTGACGAAGATACGATCGTGAACTGGCTGCTGTTTGGAACTTCATTCACTCAGCAACCGAGGGTGTTTTTTGAAGTATCCGCACCGTCTGACGCCTTGCGTAGGTTGATCTCGACGCGGACAAAAGATTTGATTTCGGTGCTTGCGTCGGCGGATGCAAATGAACGCATTGCCTTCGCGCGCCGCCTGCTTGTCGGCGAGGGATACGGATTCGACACCGTAGAGGAACAATCAGGGCTCGAACAGCACTTATTTGCGGAGGTCGATCGCGTTGTCGCCGAACGGCAGCAATACATGCTTCGAGAGGAGGCGGTGCCCGCCGGCGATCGCGTCGAGCAAATCATGGCGGAATCCAGGCTGTTTCGAGACCGCGGCCTGTCTCTCGACACCTCTATACTGTCCAGTTTTGCTATCGAACAAGCGCTGGAGACGATGAAGAACCAGCGACTGCTTCGGCCAAGCGGCATTCGTCGCGTGGCAGTGATTGGCCCGGGTCTCGATTTTGCGGACAAGAACTCCGGTTACGACTTTTATCCCGTGCAGACGCTGCAGCCTTTCACTTCGATCGATTCGCTTGTGCGGCTTGGCTTGGCCGCGGGGCCGGCAGAGATTGAGCTCACAACTTTGGACATCAGTCCCCGCGTCAACGATCACATCCTGGCTATCCAACGTCGCGGCAAGGCCGGCACTCCTTATGTCCTGCGATTGCCGATCGATCTTGGTTCGCAATGGACACCCGCGTTGGTTGGCTATTGGAAAAGTATTGGCGATCGAATCGGCTCGGAATCGCGGCCCCCTTTAGCGATGGGCAAGGGACTGGAGCTTCGAGAGGTCAATGTACGCCCGCAAGTTGCGGTTCGTGTCACGCCGATAGATTTTAACGTCGTGACCGAGAAATGGACGGGGCCGCCGTTCGATCTCGTCATTGCAACGAACGTTCTCGTCTACTACGACAGGCTCGATCAGTCGCTCGCCTTTGCGGCTATCGAAGGAATGTTGCGGCCTGGCGGCTTTTTCCTTACCAACAATGCCATCGTTGAATTGCCGGTGTCACGCTTGCGATCGATTGGTGCGATGACCGTTCAACATTCTGCCCAGAAAATCGATCACGCCTTCTGGTATCGCCGCAACGAGCAATAGAGCGACGCTGTTCGAATAGCCCCAAGGGAAATCGAAGGACCTAGCAGTTAGAATCGTTGGCACAAGGTCTCCCCGGTCATAGCTTGTGTTCTAAGTCGAACCGGGTTACGGTACCGTTATGAGCGTGGCAGAGCTGATCAAACAAGTAAAAGCATTACCTGCTCGCGAACGCGAAAAGGTTTTTTTGGCGATCCTCGCTTTGGAGGAAGAGTCTCCCTCTGCCCGTCGGAAGCAAACCAAACGCGTGACGTGGCCCGATGTTGAAGCACGCGCAAAACGAATTTTCGGTGATCGCGTTTTGCCGAATTTAGTTCTGCTCGAACGCGAGGAAAATCCTTTCTGAAGATCAGCCATTACGCTGACAGCAGTTTTCTGGTTTCGTGCTACATCGCAGATTCGAATACGTCTCAGGCTAAGGCGTACTTGATCAATAGTGGAGCGATATTCATCTTCACGCCGTTGCACGTCTTGGAAGTACGGAATGCCTTCAAGCTCGGCGTGTTTCGCAAACTGCTTACGACTGTTGAGGCGGCAGCCGCATGGAGAAATGTTGAGAGAGACTTGAGGAGCGGAAGATTGGTTCGACAGCAGGTCAAATGGCCTTCCGTTCTGCGTTTGGCGGCCCGCTTGAGTGAACAACATTCCTCTGTGTACGGCTCGCGTAGTTTGGACATCGTTCACGTTGCGGCGGCGAAGCTTTTGCGGATTGAAGAATTCGTCTCTTTCGATTCCCGCCAGAGAGGGCTTGCTTCAGCTATCGGTTTCAAGGTTGGTCCTTAACCCTGGATTCCCATAGCCCTAACGGCGATTTTAGTTTTGTATAATCAATCATTTAGGGCGGCATCATTAAAGCTTTCTAACAATCCCTGTGCCGTGCTGTGCATTTGTGTTAATGGCGGTCCAGAAGTGGGGCATGACGACCCTATAATTCCAAGAATGGATATTGACCGTGAATTGTTTTCGGGGGAGGACCGTGCCCGTCTGTTTCACCTGATGAGCAAGATGGTTGAGATGCCGGAGTATCGCTGGATGGCGGACGGATACGCAGGTGGCGAAGAGTTCAATACTTTAGAAGAGTTACTGAAGTTCGAACTTGGCCGGTATTCGCTTGGTAACGATCATGAACCGCGTAAACGGCTACAGCGTTTCATCGCGAGTGAAACTGATGACGTCATTTTGACAATGATCAAGCTAACGCCTGCGGCAGTGTACAAAGTCATGCAGGATGCGAAGGCAAAAAGAAGTCCGTATATATATCTCTCGGACCGTGACGACGAAAAGAGACTAGACGGGATCATTGAAACACTCAACTGGTGGCTGGAGCAGACGAAATGCCCTCCACGGTTCGCAGAGGGAGAATTTCTAGAGGATGGAATCGTAGATGAAACGCCGAAAGCCATCAAGAGTCTGCCCAAGAAAGAAAATCTAATAGAAGACATCACAAGAATATTGAACCAGCAAAAGATCGCATCACTGGTTTTCATCGATTTGGACAATTTCAAAGCTGTCAACGATAACTTGGGCCATCCTGAAGGCGACAAGTGTCTTGAGAGTGTTGTGGAAATCATCGGCGCAGCCATCGCAGGGAAGGGAAGGCTGTACCGTTATGGAGGCGATGAATTTGCCGTTTTGTTGAAGAACTTTACAACCAAGGAAGCTATGAGCACCGCCGAACGGATTCGGAACGATATTGATCGGGCCAATCCTGCCGGATCGGTGAAAGTAACGGCGAGCATTGGCGTCGCATGCTCCAACCGATTTGATGGTACAGATGCCAAAAACCTGTTGAAGGTGGCTGATGACGCCGCGATTACATCCAAACGTGCTGGGAAAAACCGCGTAACCGTCGCCAACGAGAAGTAGTCCCGACATCAGCATGAATAGACTTTCACCTTTACGCGATAGCACCATTCCATATGATTGCGGACGATTCGCTGCTGGGCCGTTAAGTTGTCGTAACCCATTCGTCACTGCACATCGGAAAAGCCATGTTGGAAAGCGGTGTTTCTTTCTTGGAAGGTGAGTGGGTTAGCGAGTGATTTCTGACTTGACACTCCAGTTCGAATAGCCCCAACGGGAATCGAACCCGTGTTTTGGCCTTGAGAGGGCCACGTCCTAGCCGCTAGACGATGGGGCCGCAAACTCCAATAAAGTAACACAAAAGCGGAGGTATGTAGTCGCGGGCTTTAGCCCGCGTGCCGTCTCAAGACCCAGGTGCGCTTCAGCATCGAGTACACGACCAGGTCGACATAGTGGTCGTACAACCATTCCGCCTCTCGCAGGATTCCTTCCTGAACAAATCCGAGGCGCTCGGCGACGGCGCGGCTCTTGAGGTTGCCGGCGGCGCAGTGCAGCATCACGCGATTGCAATCCTGTTCAGCAAATGCGTAGTCGGTTAATCGCGCTGTCGCGCCGGTGACGATGCCGCGGCCTTGATGTGCAGCATCGATCCAGTAGCCGATTTCGGTGCGACGGTTGAGCGAGTCGATGTAGTGCTGTCCGATGACGCCGGCGAGTCTTCCGTTGCAGACGATTCCCATCGTTAATCCGTTCTCGTCTTCGGCCTGTTCGATCGAGCGGCCGATGAAGCGGGCCGCATCCTGGATGCTGCGGCTGTTATCCAACCAGGGCAGCCATTCGCGTAAATAGGTTCGGTTGGTGTCGATCAGAACTGTCAGTTCTTCCGCATCATCTTTAAAGAGTTGACGCAGCTTAACGGTGTCGCTGACGCGTAATGTCACCGGATGCATCTCGGCAGTATACGGGGATACACTGGGATCATGGAAGTTCGAGGGTTGGTCGAACGCATTCGCGAGCGCGAGGATCAACTCTTTCTTCTCCTCACATTGATTATCGGCGCGATTGTTGGGCTCACGATTGTCGCTTTCATCATCGTTACGGAACGATTTGGACTTCGGCTTTATCCAGCAGATGGCGCGCCTTGGAGACGATTCGCTACGCCGGTCATCGGCGCTCTCGCCACTGGATATCTGCTCTATCGATACTTTCCTGAAGCGCGCGGCAGTGGAATTCCGCAAACGAAGACGGCGCTATTTGCCGGCACGGGTACGATCACGTTACGAACCGTCATCGGAAAATTCGCCTGCTCGTCCGCTTCACTCGCAAGCGGTATTGCCCTGGGACGCGAAGGTCCTTCAGTCCACATCGGCGCGGGCATTGCATCGGTGCTCGCGCGATCGCTGCGCCTCAAACCGGAAAAGGTGCGATCCCTTCTCCCCGTGGGAGCAGCCGCGGCTTTAGCTGCCGCGTTCAATACACCGATCGCCGCGGTCCTTTTCTCACTTGAAGAGGTGATTGGCGATCTTCACGCGCCGCTGCTGGGCTCGGTGGTCCTCAGTTCCGCTACGTCGTGGATAGTGCTTCATCTCGTGTTGGGTGATGAGCCATTGTTCCACGTGCCGGCGTATCACCTCGTTCATCCGGTCGAGTTTGCGATCTATGCGGTGCTCGGCGTTGCCGGAGGGCTGGTTTCCGTATGGTTTGTGAAGATGTTGCTCTGGATGCGGGGACGTTTCTTGAAGCTGCCCGCACATACCTTATGGTTACAACCTGCGGCGGGCGGCGTGATTGTCGGTCTGATGGGTTGGTTTGTGCCTGAAGTGCTCGGCGTGGGTTACACGCACGTCGGCGATGCATTGAACGGCGGAATGGCACTGAAGTTCATGGCGCTGCTTGTGGTCTTGAAAGTGTTCGCAACCACATCGTCGTATGCGTCCGGCAATGCCGGTGGGATCTTTGGACCAAGTCTGTTTATCGGTGCGATGGTTGGAGGCTCGGTGGGAAGTGTGGCTCATTACATATTGCCGCAGTACACCGCTGATGTTGGCGCCTACGCGCTCGTTGGGATGGGCACAACGTTCGCCGGTATCATCCGTGTGCCTCTCACCTCAGTCATTATGATTTTCGAAATGACGCGGGACTACACCATCATTGTGCCGCTCATGATCTCGAATCTCGTGAGCTTCTACATTTCGTATAAACTCCAGCGGACGCCGATCTATGAAGCGCTCGCCCATCAACTCGGAATTCATTTGCCCAATGTCGCAACGCGGCAGGTCGCGCACTTCAGCGTCAGTTCGGCGATGCGCCCGGCGCAGGGTCCCGCGTGGGTGATTCCGGCGGCCGCACATAACCAGCATTTTCCGCATGTGCATCCGGACCATGGACTCGATGTCGCACTACACCGAATGGGCAGCAGCGGCCTGAAGGTTCTTCCGGTTGTCAGCCGGCGTGATGTCCGGCGCCTCGAAGGAACGGTTGCGCTCGAAGACGTGCTCCGAGTCTATGGGTTGGATGGAGAGGAATTAGAAGCGCCTAGGCCCTTACGCATCGATTAATGTTTTCTCGATGCGGCGATCGGGCACCAGCCAAATCAAAGCGACGAACACATATATGCCGATCGACACCCATGAATATACAAAGGCGATCGGAATTGCAGCCGCATAAAGTGTGGCCGAAAATTTTGCCTTTTTATCTTTACCCACCGCGGCCGCGAGTTTCGAGCGAGAGCCTTGCATCGTAATGATCGCTTTCTGAAGTATCGTGTAAGCAATCGCCGCGCAGAATAGAACCAAACCATAAACCGATGTCGGAAGTGCAGCGGCGTGATTCTCACCCATCCAACCTGTCGTAAACGGAATCAACGAGAGCCAGAATAAAAGGTGCAGATTGGCCCATAAGATTTTCCCATTTACCCGTTCAGCGGTGTGAAGCATGTGATGGTGATTGTTCCAGTAAATACCGATGTTGACGAAGCTGAGAACATAACTCAGAGCAATCGGTAGAAGAGGCCGCAGCACTTGAAGAGTTGCACCTTGCGGAACCTTAAGCTCCAGAACCATGATGGTGATCAAAATCGCGATCACACCATCGCTGAAAGCCTCCAAACGCGCTTTACTCATCGTTGCAGGCTATAGCGCCATTTCGACGGCTGAGGCCGGGAGCAACTCTACAGTCTGTGCGGCCAGCGGGCTGATGCGTCCGCCGGGCAGAACGATTCCCAGCAGATTCAAGGGATCGGCGGCAGAAATCTTCAAATCGGTGTCCGAGTGTGTTCGGCGAATCGATCTCAGAAGATCGACGGCTTCGGGCCGGGCAAACTGCTCGCCGAGAAAACCGGAAACAAACCGGCCTCCTCGAATTTCACCGCGGGCTTCCATGCGACGCAAAGCGATCAACAAGTCGCGCCACGCGGGTGCGAGCGTTTCGCGCGCGAGTAAATCACGAAAGACGACACCCCAGCGTAGAAGAAGTTGCCTGGCGAAGGATTCGGCGCGCTGTTCCGCAGATTGGGTCGAGCTGTGGATTTCCAGGAGTGCCCAGCGGCCTGCAGCGTGGCGAGGCATTTTCAGCCGCGAGCTTCCTTCGCCGCGACGCCGTTTGGGATCGACTAGTGCGCGAAGGTTTTCGAAGCCATCTGCAGTGACAAAGCCGGCGGCTGCAAGTTCCCACAGACCGTCTTCGACCTGGCTTGTGAGCAGTCCGGTTGCTCGAACCAGGTCCGGTAAGAACGATGCGCCGCGTTGTCGCAGGGCATTATGGATGTCACGGCCGGATTGCGAGATACCGTTGTTTTGCGGAACCGTTTCCAGCAGCCACGATGCGTCTTCGCGCAAGAAGATTGCAACCGGAGCAACACGCGTCGGGCGAATGCGGCGGCTGCGTGTGCTCGCGTCGTCTATAACGAGTGAGGGATGAGGCGAAAGCCGGCCCCACATCACTTCACCTGAAAGGCAGAGGCGATCGAGGAGCTCCGGCGTGTAGCGCACAATGCGCCGGCGCAGAGCTTCGGATTCCCAGGCTGCCGCAGAAATCTCGTAACCTTGTAACTGTTTCAGGATTTGAAGCGTCCCGTCCACGCCGTGAAGCTGGGTACCCGGCGTCACGTGCTGCCACGTGAACAGGAAGCGCATGAAGTCAGCCGACGTGACGGGTTCGATCTCTTTCCGCAGGCGCCCCAACGTCAAACGATGAATGCGTGCAAGCAATCGCCGATTGCACCATTCGATTTCGCTATCGGCAGCCTTCAACTCCGTCGTGAATCGACCGCGCAATACCTGGCCTCCTGACTCCAGCTTTGCCATTGCCGATTCGACGGCATCCCGGGGCAGAGCCACTCGGCCTGCGAGACCGGTTACCGTCATTGGACCCGTGGACTCCATCCAGCCGCGTACAGTTGTGAATGTTCCTTCCTCAGATTCGAGAAGCCCGGCACGTTCCGCAGCCAACCAAAATTCACGGCCATCGCGCGCGATGACTTTAACGCGGCGCGCTTTTGAAAGCTCGTCGAACCAGTCTTTCCACTCCGGCACAGGAGGTAGAACGATCAGGGTGAGGAGTGCGTCGTGCAATTCGTCGGGATCGCGAACGACCGGCCACGATTCGCTCAAAACCTCCGCGATCGCTGCAGGATCGAGCGCCCCGATTTCACCGGCGTCCGAACCCAACGTCCGCCGCATTTGAACGGCGCGGGCGCGGCGTTCTTCGAGAGGGGCGTCGTCGAGGTAAGCATACGGGTTGGCATTCAGGATCTCGTGCGATAGAGGTGACGGCTCCGCGGTGTCGATAGAAACTGTGCGAATCTCGCCGGCTCCGATGGCATCGAGCACCGTCTTGAGTCCATCGATGTCCATTGCTTCATGCAAACAATCGCGTATGGTCTCGGTGACGAGCGGATGGTCGGGAATGTGAAATTCCCCGCCGACCATGTTGTCCCCGCATGCGGCCTGATCGGGGAAGACCGCGGCCAAAAGATCATCCGATCGCATACGCTGGATCGGTGGCGGAACTTTCTTGCCTCGGGCAAAGCGCAACACGGCCAGCGCCCGTGAAGCATTCCAACGCCAACGCGCGGTGAACATCGGCGAATCCAGCATCGCTTGCGTCAATACCTCTTCGACGGTTCCGACATTCAAGAAATTGAAAACCAATTCGAGTGGAAAGCTGTGCTGCTCGCCAAGCGAGATGACGATACCGTTATCGGTCGCCGCTGCTTGAAGTTCGAAATTGAACGTGCGGCAAAATCGCTTGCGTAGCGACAAGCCCCATGCACGATTGATCCGAGCACCGAATGGGGCATGGATGACAAGCTGCATCCCACCGCCTTCGTCGAAGAATCGTTCCGCGACGACGGTTTGCTGGGTGGGGAGGGCTCCTAACGCCGTAGCTCCCGCGCGAACATACAGCGCTGCCTGCTCTGCGCCGCGCCGATCGAGCGCGCATTCGCTCATAAGCCAGTCGACCGGGTCGCTCTCGCGAACGATCTGGTCGCGAATGAGTGCAACTTCCTCCGAGAGTTCCACCGTGCGTCCCGGCGCTTCACCACGCCAAAATGGAATGGACGGCGCGGCGCCGTGGGCATCTTCAACGCGGACACGCCCGGATTCGACACGTCGAATTCGCCACGACGTCGTCCCGAGCAAAAACACATATCCGGCGAGACTCTCGACAGCGAAGTCTTCGTCAAGCGTTCCGACGACGGTCGCTTCGGGTTCCGCAACGACGTAGCAATTGGCGGTCTGAGGATATGCGCGTCCTGAAGTAATCGGTGGAAATTGTGCTACCCCGGGGCCGGGCACAATGCC
>JACXTT010012187.1_pt1 | contig 11419 bp, 10 predicted proteins | sample 9270951 | NCBI WGS metagenome assembly JACXTT01 (sample SAMN15532306, study PRJNA645909) | rock metagenome | isolation source: weathered quartz diorite | place: Puerto Rico | collected 2017-06-21 | reverse complement strand
GGCGGAGTTCCGGATAGTTGTACACCTCACCATTGTATGTGATCGTCAGCCGGCCATCTTCGGTGGACATCGGCATGTGTCCCGCTGTTGAGAGGTCCAGAATCGCGAGCCTCCGCGAACCCAGACCGACGAATTCACCGTCGGTCAGGCAAGTCTCCCAGACGCCTTCGTCATCCGGTCCGCGATGAGATTGAGCGTTATTCATCCGGGAGAGAGTCTCGCCGTCGCCCCATTTGATTGCCCCAACGATGCCGCACATTAGTTAGGCCTGACACTTTTTATCAGTCGCACGCTTCCGTTGAATGATCTCACCATAAAACTCTTCGGCCTGTTTCATGACTCTGCGGTAGTCGGCGCGCTCGGCAATCAAACGCTTGTTTTGATCTCGCGCGTTGTTTCGCAATTGTTCATCGCAGAGAGCCCGAACGATTGAGTTAGCCAACGATTCGGGACTTGCGGGATCACATAGCAAGCCGTTGCCTCCGTCCGTTATCCACTCGCGTACCGACTCGATGTCGCCGGCCACCGGAAGACAACCGCAGGCCATCGCCTCCAGCAGGGTGTTTGGTGTGCCGTCGTGCAAGCTTGGCGAAACCGCAACACTTGCAAGGCGAAACAAGTCGGCCATCCGATCGCGAGGCACTGAAGGTAACAGCCGCACGCTATCGCTAATTCCGAGCCCCCACGCCCACTTCTCCGCTAGTGGATTTCCTTGCATCGCTGTACAGACAAAAATGGTATTAGGAAATTGGGCCAGGATGCCAGGGATCGCTTGAAAAAAAACGTCGTTGCGAACATAGCCGCGAAAGCCACGCGGGTTGAAAACGACCGGCGCAGCATCGGTAATATTCATCTCCCGGCGAATTGATGAATCCGGCTCGCCTGGATGAAACAGCGAGGCCTGAACGCCGCCCGCACCGGGCAAAACCACCGACGGCTTGCTCGAATCGAATCCCCACTCTCCAACTGCCAGAGCCAAATCGCGGCGGCAATCACAATGCAGAGCATCTGCACGCCGGAGCGCCTGGCGCGTTTGCCGCGCAATAACAGGATTTCGTGAGGCCCACAACGTAAAGTCATTGCCCCAGACCGAAATCACCAGCGGCACACCGGGCGGCGTAGCCTTCGCTGCGAGGATCCCCTCGAACGGGATTCGCATAGCGTGAACGATGTCCGGAGAGATTCGATCTATCAAGCCGTTCACCTTCGGAACATTCCTCTTCACGTCGAACGGCAACAGCCAGTGTTGAGCCGCCCGAGAAAGCCTTGCGGAGGCGCCACTTCGCAGTCCCGTTAGTATCGATGCGCGGCGGTTAGTTGCGCGTGTGACGTGGCGGCCCCGAGATGCGCCGGATAGGACGGAGAATGCAACCGTCGCTTCATTTACTCGCGCACCCGCCAGCAACTTCGCTGGGCAAGGGTAAGACGAGATGACGTGAACTTCGTGCTGAGGTTGAATGAAATGAGTTATCCAATTTCGAGCTATAGGACTTCGAGCATCAACGACGAAACATATCTTCAAGGATTTGTACCAGTAATACTTCTCTCTGACCAAACATTGCGTTCGGCGCCCAGGGTATTCGCAAGTCAGATTTCATCATTCAACCACGGATCTGATCGATGCTGGAACTAGGTTAAACCGCGACTGTGGTTTTTGCCTACTTCCGAAAGTGACACGCTCGCCATTGTCATGTCGCGTGGTCGACGCGCGGGGCTAACCAAATGCAGGAACACGATGATCGACAGAGGCATCATATTGACTACGGTAAACACTAAGAGGGACATTAGACCGTCGCGATATACTTGAATCAAATTGCACGCAATCAATAGATAGCCAAAACGAAGGACTGAGTAGTAGGTACTCCTATACGCGCGAAAGTATATTCTTGCGAGCCAGTACGCCGTTAAGAACGACATTATTGCAAGCCCCACGTGGCCGAAGTTGATGTAGAACTCTCCCATGAATGTCATGATCATACCCATCTCGCCCATCGGGCGGGTCGGAGTCGAGAAACCTTTCATGTAGTCGGCGAGCCCGGGCTTATCTGGCCACCACTGTCGCGGAATAGGGGATGTAAAGAAAGCTAGGTAGGTGCCGCCGTAATAGAGCTTCCCTGCGGTATCTATAAGCGTCAGAGACGATGCAAACTGATCCAATACCGTCTGATCTCCGTTTTGCCCCGCAGCGACTTCGCGAAGTACCTCAGTGGAAGACTCCGATATTTCAGTGACTGTAGCGCCTTCCTGAGCCATTCGGCCGATCGTCTTCAATGGGTAAAACAGCAGACCCGCCGCGATAATTACTCCTACGATGTACGCTGGAGGCCACTTTCTTCGGTGGCGGTCGAGAAATATTTGGAGTAGAAGGATCAAAGGGATAACAGCTCGGAAGCGATGAAACCCTTGAATCGACATTATGAATAAGAAGGCACCCATCGGCGCGAGCAGCCACCACCGAAACCCGTACCAATAAATGAGCGCCAATAGCGAAAGTCCCGCCCAGGTCGTTGTTATCAACAGCCAACTGGACTCCTGCCACTCACCAAAGTCTATGTCAGGCTTCTCAAATCCGGGAACGCTTCCGATAAGAGCCACACCGACCAGCCCAATTGGAAACGCAATGATAACGACGATCCAGATATACCGTAACAAGAGCGGCGCAGGAGCAGCAGCTTTTCCATCCCGCGATTCCTCGTGGCCACTCCGCAGATCAACGACTGAGGCTCTTATCCAGGCGATAGTCATTATCACAAGAACCGCGTCAGCAAGAATTGAGGCACGGGTAATCTCAGCTTCTGTCACCGGTTCAAATATTGCGCCCCATCTACTGAATAGCGGTTCAGCTCCTGTCAGTAGTGCAAGCAACCGAGAGGGCACAGCAAGCAAATGAAAAAACAGATAGATGATCGCGGGATGAGAGTGAGCGAGCCTTCCATAACGAAGTAGCAATGTCGTGCATATGACCAATACACCTAAATCAATGGCTAAAGCTGTTGCAAGGTCCAAGAGGTTCTCCTGGTCATTCGTTAAATCTTACTTAACAAAACCTCACGGTTTCGGTGTTGTGTCTCGACGTGCTGAATACTGCATCGGGATCGCGTCTTACTGCACAACTATCGCTCGAACACAAAAACGCGCCCGTGCCTGGCGACCAGTTTGAAGTCGTGAATACTCCGCAGGCTCTTTTCCAAGGAGTCAATACTGAGCGGCTTCTCCGAAAGAATGGTCTCATGGAGTTCGATTATCATCAGCTTGCATCGTAGCAGGGCTTCTTTGTCGCGGAGTATGATTCCCGCTTCGGCACCTTCAATGTCACATACAAGAGCATAATTACCAATACGACTCTCCTTCAGGATCTGAAGCAGTGTAGTTCTATCGACCTTCAATCCGCGGTTCGCGCTGGCTCGAAGCGATACAACCCCAGCCAAATTGCTGCGCCCGCGCACAAAGAGCGCGGTATTCCCTGAACCATGTGTGTAGTCGATGGCTTTGCTCACGACATCCACATTCGTCGCGAGTCCATTGATCCGTAGGTTTTGCTTGATCAGTGGCGCGAGGTCCGGATTTGCTTCGACGCAAATTAGCCTGCGCGTGGCATCGATTCGCTTTCGAATGTGACACGCGACAACCCCTAGGCTGCTGCCTAACTCGATCACATCAAGGTCACGTCTGAGGTAGTGACCTACGAATCTGATTTCCGCACTTTCGTAAAGTCCCCAGAAGAGACAAGCCTTGATAGTCGGAGTAATCAGCGGACTGGCGGTATCAATGATACACCCCCCGGCAGGAATTCGGTTCTTGAATATTCGAGCTAAGAAGTTGCCAATAGCTGGCTGAGTGATAAGCGTTCCGATCTTTACCTTGATCGCCAGGAAGACTGTCATTCTTGCGACTTCCGATCGAAAAAAGCGCGGGCCGGTTCGTGTGTCACCTAGAATCTTCGGGAACAGCTCTTCTACTTCTCTCCTGCGAGAGTGCTGGCCACAAGGTCGTTGACAACGGTTTCGGTGTTGAACTTGTCCTGGGCAATTGTTGCCGAAGCCTGGCCTCGGCTTTGGAGCTCTGAATCGGACAGCGTAGCCCAGTCAGCAATGACATTACAAAGCGCCGACTTTGATGTTGGATCGAAGAGCCAGCCATTAACACCTGACGACAAAGCCTCCGGGTGATTCCCTAGGCGATCTGACAGAATGACCGGGAGCCCTGCCCACAGAGCTTCGATAACCGATAGAGGATTGGGGTCACTCAGTGATGGCAGAATAAACGTGTCGGCCACTGCATAAGCCTTCACCAATTCCTGTTCTTCTAAGTGTCCCGCGAGGCGAACATCAATCCAAGGATGTTGGTCGGTCCAAGAACTTATTGCCTTTCTCAACGGGCCATCACCGGCGATTAATAATGTGAAACGCTGGGCGACTGACGGTTTCAAAGAAGAGATCGCAGTAAGGAATGGGATAATGCCCTTTTCGTGCGTCAGTCTCGCGGGAAGCAACAGAATCTTTTTGCCCTTTGGAATGCCGAGGTCATTTCGAATTCTGTCCTTTGTTGATCGACAGGCTAGTACCTGATCTCTGAAGACCCTCTCGTCGACTGTGTTAGGAAGATGGTAAACGGGCGCATCTGGGCAATCGTTTCTGACGTACTCAGCGGCCCACTTCCCCGGTACCGCAAACCCATCATACAGGCGAAGGAAAAGTGCTCTGAGCTTTTCCGTGACCCAGTCCGTCCGCCTCATGGACTGCAAATGAGATTCTGACCAAAACAGAATACTCGAACGACAGAAGAGTTTGCCGAAGACGGTAGTCAGGATGTTAGTGGGTAATCCCCAGGCGCCCGCCACGAGTAGGATATCTGGCGAATTCTTGATGAACGAAACGGGAATACTCGGATTGAAATGAAATACCGCGCCGGATAGGTCGAGGCTAACCCCGCGAAAGAATCGATGTGCAAAGTTGAACTCGTCTTCCTTGAACTGCCAATGGCGGCCCGGCTCCGATTTCGCCATAAACCAAACTTCAAAACTCCAGCCTCGTGTCTCGAGCTCCTCAGAAAGCGCGCGAAAGAAATGCAAACGGTAAGGGGTGGGAATATTTGTTAAACAGATCCATTTTCGCTTAAGAGCGTTAGCGTCCGGCAAGTGTCTCTTTCAACTCTCTTTCAAAGGCGATCAGGTCCTCTTCTCTTACCATGCGCGGCACCGCTCGATTGTGATCACGCAGCGCTGCCTTGAGCGCGTAGGACGCCTCCTGAAATGTCTCCTTACCTAATCCCAAAAGCCGTCTCTCGGCCAGGAACTGATGATAGAGCACATAAACGGCCTTCCAGGCGTGAAAGAGAGGGCGCGGCAGGAACTTCTCTTGAAATATGAGTCTGTTTCGATAACCGCAATACATGTACTTTGCATCCAGATTGCGATGGCTCCCATCACCTCTGTGGTACGTGACGAATTCGGGGACATAATAAAGCCTATAGCCCGCGCGGCGAACGGTCAAAGAGTAGTCCCACTCTTCCTGCCCAAAGAAGTACTCCTCAGGTAGCAATCCGACTTTGTCGATGACCTCCCTCTTAATCAGCATCAGAGCACCGGTCGAAATGTCGACTTCTTCAGCTTTGTTGAAGTGGCCCTCATCCAGTTGATGCCAGCCGCGTATGACAACCATTCCTCTAAGCAGGCTGAAGCTTCCTCCCGCGTACCAGAGGTATCCGGGTTTGTCTTTCAAATAGATCTTGCCGCTTACCAGTCCTATCTTGCTGTCACTTTCGGCGACTTCTACGGCCGGTTCCAAAAATCCTTTTTCGACAGTCGAGTCGCTGTTGAGGAGCAGAACAAAGTCAGCGCCATGATTCAGCGCGCAACGTATTCCTGCGTTGCACCCGCGAGCAAATCCAAGATTTGCGTTGTTCTGTATCAAAGTTGCTTCGGGAAATTCTTGTCCCAGCTTCTGCGCTGAGCCGTCTCGTGAGGCATTGTCGACAAGAATGACCTCGTAGTTCGAATAAGTGACTTCCTGTAAAGACTCCAGGCATTCCTTTGTGAGTTCGTACGTATTCCAATTGAGGACTACGACTGAGACCTTCGGTGCGTGCTTTATGAACGCCGGTCCGACATTCAAGATTGTCGCGAGTTTTGGCGGAAGATTTTGCATACTTCCAGGTCGTCTATTCCAACTCGGAAATGCGCAAGCGCGTTCCCGTAAGCAGTCTCCGGACAAGGACTGCTGTGGGCACCGCCGAGCACAGTGAATAACCGACGATCATGGCCCATACGATTCCTGGCAAACCAATCGACCTTGCTAGCACAATTTTCAGGGCCACTGTAACGCAGGTCATGACTACTAGGCATGCCGCTTGAAAGCGAATGATGGTCAGCCCGGTCAAGAACATCGACATTGCATCGCCGGTGGTCAATATTACCGTCCAAATCCCAAGTCCGAGCAACAGCAGGAATGACGGAGCGACCCTGGATCCGACCCAGAGATTGATGATCTGAGCGCCAAACACGACAAGAACCGTTGAGAGCACGCTAGTCACAAGCAAGCCTCCCTTCAAAGACCTGATAATTGTCTTTCTCACCCATTCGACGTCTCCTCGCGATATTGATTCACCATAGGCAGGCCAAAGCGGCCGTATCATCAGGCCAACCAGTATCGGCGGGAGGCTGAACATCTTCGCAGTAACCGCATACTCGGCTACGGCCCTCGCCCCTAATACGTGAGCGGCGATGATGTTATCGGATGAGGAAACGACGGCGAGTGCGACTTGTATGATCAGGAAGAGTACGCCGAGCTTGAGAACTCTCTTAATGGCTGCGCCGGTGACGTTCCGCCACCTTGGGCGCAGCCAAGGGCACTTGACAACAAATACTCCAATCCCATTAATCAAGAGCGCCACGGCGGGCCCACCCGCCATGGCGAGCACCAGCACCGGCAAACCAGCCTTCAAGTAAATTGCCAGCAAGACGCCTGAGAGTCCTAGGACATTGCCGAACGCCAACCACAAACTATTGGTGTAGCCTTGTTGATAGCCGGCCTGCACCTTGTAAACGATGCCCAGCGGGATTGTGAGTAGAAAGCACCCGCTGAGCGCCCACATCGCCGGGCCCACCTCGGTTGCCGCCAGCGAAGATGAAACGTTGAATGCCCGCGTCCATGGTATCAATGGATAGGCAAGTGCAAAAAGACACGCGAGCGTGGCTGCAACCCCAAACAGCGAAAAGAATGCGCTAGAAACGTATTTGCCCGCCAGTTGACGATCTTGCTTGCCGTGCGCCTCCGAGATGACATTGACTAGTCCATTGCCCATACCCAGGTCAGCGAACCCGAGGATCGCGACCGCCGAACTCATCGTCATCCAGAGTCCGTACCGTTCGGTGCCCAAGTAGCCAATCGTCAACGGCACCGAGATCAAGCCGGTTACAATCGAAATCCCCTGAGCACTCGCAGCGGCTAACGCCGTTAATACCACGCGACGATGCCGCTCTCTGGATCGCAACTCAGGGGTCGAATTTTCAAACGGACTAAGGCGTATCAGTGAAGCAATCTGGCTGAGACGCATCAAGTGCAAGATCCCGTTCGATCGCTTACTCGTGAGCTTGCGATCACAAATCGATTTCAGGAAAGGATTCGCTAACGAAGCCGCTGCCAGTATGCACCGCTGTGACCAGTCAGTTCCATCTCTTCGGTAATGCCTTGTTCGGCACGGAAATCATTGACGGCAGTCACGCAGCCCGGGAGACCCGGCTCATAATCGTCAATGATCACATAACCTCCCAAGGATAGCTTTGGATAAAGCGAGCGCAACGCAATAATAGTTGATTCGTACATGTCGCCATCCAACCGAAGCACCGCGATTTGCTCAATTGGTGACGTGGGGAGAGTGTCTTTGAACCAGCCTTTCAGGAAACGGACTTGATCGTCGAGCAAGCCGTATCGAGCAAAATTTGACTTAACCTCGTCCAGCGACACTGCCAGCACGCTGCTTGCCAAATAGAATTTATCATCGGCATCGGCGGGATACACTTCAGCGGTTGGCTTTGGCAGTCCTTCGAAAGAGTCAGCGGCCCAAACAATTCGCTCTTGGTCGCCGTAGGCCTTCAACACGCCTCGCATGAAGATTGTCGCTCCACCGCGCCAGACGCCTGTTTCAACTAAGTCTCCCGGCACGTTCTTTTGCAGTACGTCTGTAATGCAGTCCTGCAGGTTCTTCAAGCGTCGGAGACCGATCATCGTCTCCGCCTCTAGCGGCCAGTCAAGGCCTTCAGCGCGCAGGTGAGGATCAAATGCCACCTGGCGAACAAGCTCCAGACGTTTATGGGCAAGCAACTTACGCACGGGCTCGAACATTATCTGCCTGGCCCTGCCTTTTGCGGGAGCGAGTGCACGATGATTCTCCCCGAAAACATACCTAGTTAGGCATTTCTTAAGCAGGTCAAGATAAAGTGTTTCGGGGGTCGTTGCTTGGTTAGGCATCTGGTTGATCGGACTTTCCATCATATGAAAACCAGGGCCATTCCTGGACTCCGTAGTTCGCACAGCTCTTCCTCATCCATCCTGGGTCTGTCCGAATATGTTAATGGCGTTAATTGGTTAGTTTCTTTATCATCCGAATGACAATCGGTGGAATAAAGAGTCTTAGGATTTCAAGCACCGACGATTGGGTTACTCTCTTCATTGGAGCGGCTTGTTCCAACGGCTTTATGTATGAATGTTCATTATTAAGCGATGTCCGTCTTAGATAACCCTTTGGATTCCATGTGATAAGAAAGCGTTCGCGGATCCTGTCAATTTCGAAATCTGCATTCTCATTTATGAAGGCTTCTATCGCTTCATAAGGACCGGGCTTTGGTCCTATAGTAAGTCCGTGATGACAAATGCTATCTTCAACTATGAAATAATCACCAGGTTTTATTAGGCTAGAATACAGTCGCAATACGTTTAAAGTATTGTCATAGGTGTGGGCACTGTCTTCAATAACTAAGACGCTCTCATCTTTTGAAATCAGGCGCTCAACATATTCAAAGTTTTGACATGCATCTCCTTCGATGAAGGTAATTCTTGGATGAATTTTTACATTTTCAGGTACGTTCTTGTGAGACAGGTCGAGACCAATAATTCTGCCTTTACCGATAATGTCGCAAAGATGTGCCAAGAACAGGGCGCCTCCGCCATTTGCATTGCCAATTTCAATTATTACATCAGGCGTAGTTTCACATATGATTTCTTGATAGATCCAAGCATCAATCGGGCTTTTTAGCGTCCTTACACCGAAATACATGCTTCGGTTCATTATGCCGTCTTGAATGATCGGCAGAATCTTGCCAAGGGGCGTGTCCAAGTTCTCTTCCATGTAGTCAGCCATGTTCGTACTCTCCAGTTTCCTAGGGCCAAACAATGTCTATGCCGTTTGATGGCTGTGTTGTTATTTGAATAGAAGCCCGGCCCGGATAACGCGCGCCCCATCGGCATCACTAAGGTGGGGGCCCATTGGCAGGCTCAACGCCTCGTGATGAATCGCTTCCGTGATCGGGTATGGTCCGGGGAAGACCGAATCCCTGTAAGCCTTCTGCAAATGTGGCGGCACCGGGTAGTGAACCAACGTGTTTACACCCTTGCTCTTCAGATACCTCTGGAGCTCGTCGCGTCGCTTGCTCCTCAACACAAACAAGTGCCACACCGGGTCGGCTCCCTCACAGACGCCCGGTAACATCAAGTCGGCCTCTCGCAGCTCGTCAAGATACCTTGCTGCAATCCGGGCACGCCGGCTGTTCCACTCGTCCAGGTGCTTAAGCCTCACTCGAAGCAACGCCGCCTGTAGCTCATCAAGCCGGCTGTTGATCCCCTTTTCCTCATTGTAGTACTTGCTCTTCGATCCGTAGTTGCGCAGCAAACGCACCCTCGCGGCTATCTCGTCGTCATCAGTCGTCACCGCGCCGGCGTCGCCATATGCTCCCAGGTTCTTTGTGGGATAAAAGCTCCATCCCGCAGCATCGCCTAGACCGCCAACGCAGCGATCCCGGTAACGTGCTCCGTGAGCCTGCGCCGCGTCTTCGATCAACTTCAAGCCATGCCTTCGTGCGATGTCATTGATCGGATCCATGTCCGCGGGCTGACCATAGAGATGCACGGGCAACACAGCTTTGGTCTTCGGAGTGATCGCAGCGTCGATGCGTCCAGGATCGAGATTGTAAGTTCTTTCGTCCGGCTCGACCGGAACTACGGTTGCTCCGGCCTTGGAAACCGCAAGCCAGGTCGCGACGTAAGTGTTCGCCGGAACGATCACCTCGTCGCCCACGCCAATCCCGTAGGCGCGAAGAATCAACTGCAGAGCTTCAAGTCCGTTTCCAACGCCGACGCAGTGTTTTGTTCCACAGTACTGCGCGAATTCTTTTTCAAATGCAATGACTTCTTCTCCCAGGATGTACCAGCCCGAGTTCATGACTCGCTGATAGGCGGCATCCAGCTCATCTTTGATTTCGAGATAGGTCTGTCCCAGGTCGAGAAACGGGACTTCGGATGTCATGCTTATCGTGTCACCCTCAGGAATTCGTCATAGTCTCTGATGTACTCGCCGGGATCGTACGCTTCAGAGGCAAGGACCATCAGCACCGCGTCAGTAGAAAACTGCTGCTGCGTAGCCCAGATCTTAGGAGGAAGGTAGAGAGCTAGTTCGGGGCGGTCGAGCAATACTTCATCGCGAATGTTGCCGTCGTCGAGTGAAACCAGACAGGATCCTTTCACGCAGATCAAGAGCTGATGCACAGTGCTGTGCGCGTGTCCGCCTCTCGTCTGGCCTTCGCCAACATCAAAGACAATGAAGTAACGCCTTGGCAAGAAGGGCAGCGTTTCTTCGTACTGCCCGTAGGAGAGACACCCGCGCGGATCTCGGATGAGAGGTAACTGATAAAGGCGAACTGATGCAATCTTGCAGGCGTCAAGCACCCGGGCTTCGCTTGTCATCTCGGTAGTGACCTGCATCAATCAATTGAGGTATTAAGAAGTGGCCGCTCTACTCACTTGCGAGGCATATCTTACACGACATTAGCGTCTAGCCTCGACGTTTTGATTCTTCGAGCCTTCCTGTCCGTAGCCTGAATAATAACGGAAGTAGTAATAGTTGTCGTATCCATCCCGGCGCAGGTCAACGTTGTTGAGCACCACGCCGAATATCTTCGCTCCCACAGTCGAGAGCTCCTGGCGCGCCCGCCTCACCACATCACGAGTGCTCTTCCCGCCGTGCACCACGAGTATCACTCCGTCCACCATCGTAGACAGGATCACCGGGTCGGTCACGTTTATTAACGGCGGCGAGTCTATCAGTATGTGATCATACTGACCGGCTAGTTCGTGAAGCATCTCCTTCATCCTTTCTGAGATGATCAGCTCCGCTGGGTTAGGCGGGACCGGACCGCAGGGCAGCAGAG